>Ga0315339_1003283_pt1 | contig 11485 bp, 7 predicted proteins | sample ASW17metaG_FD_204514 | JGI IMG/M metagenome (GOLD analysis project Ga0315339, IMG submission 204514) | Ammonia-oxidizing marine archaeal communities from Pacific Ocean, United States - ASW #17 | ecosystem: Environmental > Aquatic > Marine > Oceanic | place: USA: California | collected 2016-12-05
TCACTAGGTGGTTCAGCGCAATTGCATTGTGGTGGTTGTTGCGTCAGATCTGGCCTAATCGAAGCAAGGAATTAGTTCTTATTACGGTATTGTTTCTCGTCTATCCTGGGTTGCTCCAGGAATATAGGGCTTTTACTTTTGGCACAATATGGCTACAACTATCTCTTTCTTTAGTTTCACTGTTATTTATGGTGCTAGCTATTCGAGCAAGCGCCTTCAAGATTCCACTAACGTGTACTTCAATACTGTTTGCCTTAGTAAGCTGGAATATTAACGAATATTTTGTTGGACTCGAATTACTTCGACCAATTATTTTGTGGCATGTAATTTCCGAAAAATCTAAATTAGGAAGGTTGAGAACAACACTCCAAGTTTGGGTTGCTTATCTTATCGCTGTTCTCTTTTTTATTGCATATAGACTGCTGCTCTTTGACACAAGCCGTGCCGAAGTGAATCCAAATATAATGCTGAAAAACATTTTTTCGAATGTTCCTAGCGAATTTCTAGCTTTATTAGAACGAGCAATTCCAGATATTGTTGAAACAGGCTTCCTGAGTTGGGCACAGTTCATCAACCTGGGTGTTTCAGAATTCACATCACCCTCAGTTCTACTTGCATGGGTAATCGGAATAGCTATAGGGGTTGGCGTTTTCATTTATTCTCTAGATAGTAGATCTATGAAAGATATCCCTTTGGAAAGTCGCCAAACAAAAGATTTAGACTGGGCATCGCAACTCACGAAGTTTGGCTTATTTGCTTTGATTGTGGGAATGTTGCCGATCTGGTATTCGGGACAAGATTTTGAATTAAAAGCGGGGTACGGGCCATCTCGCTATGCTTTGCCGGCAATTTTTGGTTCTTCAGTTTGTTTTTTCGGGGTAATGTATTTTTTGATTCAAACTCAAACGATACGACATGCAGTTGTTTGTCTAGTGGTTGGGCTCAGCGGTACTAGCCACATCATTCAAGCAAACAGTTACAGGCATGAATGGGCTGATCAAAAAACGTTTTTAAGCCAACTAGCGTGGAGAATTCCAAGGCTGGAACCTGGAACTTTAATATTGATCAGTTATGATCGTTGGCACGATCGCCATCCAGGAGGCGCTTCTTATGCAATGCCGATAAATCTGTTGCTTGGAAGTAGAAACAAGACTCCTGAGCTGGAATACTGGGCAGATCGAATAGATGAAGAAAACAATTACGACTATCTGGGTGCCCAAAAATTCACGCGGGGCGTTCGTAACCTTAGTTTTAGTGGTTCAAAAAATAAGGTTATCGTAGTCTCGCTTGAGAGGCCTGGTTGTTTGCGGGTTTTAAGCGGAGAAAGTTATGATGAGTACACTATTCCGAACGCGTTAAAAGGCTTAGTTCATTTGTCTAATGTAGGTTTGATCAGTGCAGATGTAGGGCGAGAAAGAGAATCCCCCAAATCTATTTTTGCAAGAAATCCTAAGAAATCCTGGTGTTATTATTTTGAACAAGCAGAGTTGGCACGGCAATTTAGTGATTGGACTAAAATAGCTCATTTAGGTGATCTGGCAAGGGGTAAAAACTTAGGACCTAAAGATTCAAGGGAATGGCAAATATTTATCGAAGCATATCGCCGAGTAAACCGTTTGGCCGATGCTGAGATAATAGGTGGCTATTTGGAAAAGTAATCAATTTGAAGAATCCCGCTTGGGTTGACCTGACTTATTCTTGAGCTAGAGTTATTCAATCGAATTAGGGAGCGTTGATAATACTAAGAATGGATATAGAAATATCGATCGTAGTTCCTGTCTATATGGAGCAGGCCAGCATAAAAGCGTTCTTAAATCGCCTAGAACCTGTTCTGGAGAAGATTAACCAAGCATACGAAGTTATTTTTGTGGTTGATCCAGGGTCTGACAAGACTGAAGAAATCATACTTGAGGAAATTAGTCGAAACAACAATATCAAGATGATGGTTATGTCGAGAAGATTTGGACAACCTGCCGCCACACTTGCAGGAATTTATGGGTGTAGTGGTCAATGCTGTGTTGTGATTGATATTGATCTTCAGGATCCACCCGAACTGATTATTGATTTATATGAAAAGTTAGGAGAGGGGTATGAAGTCGTCTACGCAACTCGACGAACGCGAAAAGGTGAAACCAGATTCAAAAAGCTTATTTCTGCAATAGGCTACCGTCTCATAGATCGATTGTCTGACGTTAAGATCCCTCCAGATACTGGTGACTTCCGAATCATGTCCCGGAAAGTTGTTAGGGAATTGGTTCAGTTAAATGATATGAGTGGTTATTTACGAGGTTTAGTAGCATATGTTGGATTTAAACAAACACGACTAGAATACGACCGCGACGAAAGGTATGCCGGTAGGGGCAAGTACAACTCATTTGTAGGATCAGTACGGATTGGTTTGAATGGGTTGTTTGGGTTTACGAGTAAACCGCTTAAATTTTGTTTAGTTTTTGGTTGCGTTATGGCGGGTATAAGTTTTGTTTTAGGCGGTTGGTATGTTCTTCAAAAACTCTTAGGGTGGGCTTTAACCCCTGGACTTTCAACTACTGTTTTGATGGTTACATTTTTCTCAGGCATACAATTGCTGGTTCTAGGGTTGGTTGGAGAGTATGTTGGACGAATTTATGATGAGGTTAAAGGACGACCAAATTTTATCGTCGATAAAAGAATTAATTTTAAACTGAATGACTAATTGAGCCATTTAATCCTGTATTGTAAGATTAGTCGATATGGTTAGGGGTAGGGGCAATCTAGTAAACTAGTTTTACCAAGTAACCACGCAATTGTATTGCTATTCGAACTGTCTATTTAGAGTGGAAATTCCAAAATATGTTTTGTCTAATGGTGGTGTAATACGATTGAAAGACAAGTGAAACAATCTCACAGCTTGCACACATGTGACCGAATTCTAAAAGCCGTATGCCGGGGTTTAATTTTGCTTGTTACATTTGGTGTAATTGAATCTCACGCATATGATGAACAGAGTATTAAGCACTTAAGCCACACTAATATGTGTCAAGAGTGTGATTTGACAAACGCTGATCTCAGAAACAGAGATTTTCGATTTGCCGATCTTCGTCGTGCTAATCTGCAATTTGCCAACCTGTCTGGTGCAAAGTTTTATTGGGCAAATCTGTATCGTGCTGATTTAACTGGAGCCAACTTATTAGAAGCCGACCTTAGTGGGGCTAACTTATACGGGGCTAAAATAGTCAGCGCTGAGGCGACACGAGCGATCTTTAGAGGGGCAGATCTACGGCATATAGATTTTCGACGTACCAATTTGAACGGAGCAGATTTCTCACCATTTGACGTGTTGTGGTATTGGGTCACTCAAGTTTCAGGAGCTAATTTTCTAGAAGCTAACTTACATAAGGCTAACTTAACTGATTTGGATCTAAGGGACGCGTCATTGCAACCAATACAAATCGATGGTTCGATTATATGTAGAACAATAACTGTTCAGGGTGAGCGTAATAGAAATTGTTGAAATCATAGGCAAGTAAACAATAAATAGTTGCCTAAACGACTTATTGGTGTCTAGCTATGCACGTTAGGTCATACAAGTTAATAGTTTGGTAAGGCTTAAGTACTCGAACCAGAGTTGATAAGTCTGAACCAACTAAGTTATTGATTTATTAAATGACTGACTCTTCGATTCTTTTAGAAGGCGCAATCTTTTGAACTTACCTTTACAGGTTTGTAGTACAGGTTCAAAAATAGTGCCAATGATCGAACTGTTGATAGTTTTTGTGTTGGTAACAGGGTTGTCAGGATATTTTTCGGTATTAGATCCAGATCTTCATCATGATGGTTTCATTCTTAAAACTGCTATGGATGTTGCTTCTGGCGATACTCTTTTTAAAGACACATTCACTCACTATGGTGCACTCACTGTCTGGACTCAATCGGCAGCGATTTCATTATTTGGGACTAAATTGGTTGTACTACGATTTCTTACCGCGGGTTGTTACGGGTTGATCGCTTGTATTTTTTTAGGGATACAAAAAAAAGTTCTCCCAAAGCTGTTGGCTATATTAAGCATGACTGCCCTTGTGTCGTTAGCTCCGTTTTATGTAATGCCGCTGCTCCCATGGTCTTCTGTTTATGCTTTGTTGTTTCTGCTTTTAGGCATCTATTCGTTCTTAGTTGGACTAAATACTAAAAAGTTATTTCCAATACTCATTTCTGGAGCAGCTTTTGCATTTTGTTTTTGGTATCGACAGCCAACAGGCATAGTGCTCGTTACAACATGCCTATATTTTATTGTTACTTACTGGGATACAAGAACCCCAAGGGTACTGACTTTTAAGAGATTCATTGCATTTAGTGTTGGGGCTGTAGCAGTTAACATTCTTGGAGTAACGCTTCTAATCGTTACTGGGTCTTTAGATGATTGGTGGAGACAATCGATTCTGGGTCCGTATCTATGGGTTAATAGTTTTGGGGATGAGTCTCTTAACTTTATGGACATAATGGCTCATTTAGTGGCGCCCAATCTGGTTTGGGCCGGAGTCGGTTCCGTTAGCTATATTTGGACGGTTTTCCCAATCGTAACGGTTATCTGGGGACTTATAATAATAACTAAGATTTTAAAACAACGTGCTTTAAACTTAAAAGAACACTATGTTCTAATCATTGTCTTAGCTTCTATAGGATCGTGGCATCAGTACTATCCACTAGCCGAGATGAGGCATGTGTACTGGGCTTCTGCTCCAATGATGGGTTTATTAGTACTATCATTATCGTGTCTGACAACAAAGTTGAGATGTGGGAAGCTTCTCTCGGTAGCCATGACAACTATTGTCTTGGTAGGGTTTCTCTGGGAAGAGGTTGAATACAGATTCAGAGCGGGATCAAATAGAATCGAGCGCATTGCACTGGGTACGGGTAATCTCGAGGGTATGTTTCTAACGAAACCGTATTTTAAGACACTTGGGCGAGAAGGGACGGTCCAAGAATATTCTATAGAGATTACTCAGATAGCAAAGTTTTTAAAGAATGTAAGGGAGTATGATGAGACTATTCAACTAGTAAACCTAACGTACGACATGTATTCACTAACCGAACTGCATGGCAAGAATTACCATAAAGTTTATCTAAGCTGGCCGTGGGCGGGGATGCTCTATCCCGACCACGATGTTGCCCTAAGGGCATATATTCTAAAGAATAGGCCACTTTTAGAGGTGCCAAAAAATTCATTCTGGTCAGACGAAAGCCACCCCATAAGAGCAAAGTTTGGCGTATCAAATTATTACGTAGTTGCAGAATCAAATTATAGTTTAGACGGCGCCATACAAATATTGGCACCGCAAGAGTTTATGGAAAAATATTTGCCAACTTACATGTAATCAATCTAGTGCACGCACGTAGATGTATAGGTTCTTCTGAAATAATTGCTGACGAATAGAAAGAGTGACTAGCGAAACACAACAAGAAAAAACGTTTGTAAAGCTTGCTTTACTAGCTCGCAGGCGTCTGATAGATATGCATTATTCTGCAGGGGTTGGGCATATTGGTGGGAATTTATCTTCTTTGGACCTAATGTTGTATCTTCATCATGAAGTTATGGGCAAAGACGATATTTTTGTTTTATCAAAGGGACATGCAGCTGGAGCTCTATATGTAACATTATGGACTAAGGGTGAGTTAGATAATAATGACCTTGAGGGATTTCATGGTGAAGGCAGTTTATTATCGGGACATCCCCCAACTGACGGTATTGAAAATATAAAAATTGCAACTGGAAGTCTTGGGCACGGATTTCCGGTGGCCTGCGGTATAGCCTTAGCTAGAAAATTAATGAACAAACCAGGTAAGGTATATTGCCTTTGCTCTGATGGGGAGTGGCAGGAAGGGTCTAACTGGGAAGCACTAATATTTGCAACTCATCACGAACTAAAAAATATTGTTTTGTTAATAGACAATAATGGTCTACAAGGTTTCGATAAAACCAAGAATGTGGCATCACTGCCAACTTTCAAACAGCTTTTCGATGGGTTTGGGGTCGCAGTTGAAGTGCTAGATGGCCATTCTTTTGCGTCAATGGAACACATTAGAACCGATGTGAGAAACAAGTTTGCTGTATATGATCTACACACGATAAAAGGAAAAGGGCTATCGTTTATGGAAGATAGACTAGAGTGGCATTACCTACCTTTGTCGAAAGATGAATATAGTCGGGCATTACTCGAGCTTCGAGTGTGAGAAATATCGCTTGCCAAGAATGGTTGCGGTGTAGCCATCTATCCGATTTTATTTTTTTGACAGGAGATCTCGGATTTATGGCGCTGGAAAGTCTACGAGACTCAATGAAAGAGCGTTTTGTAAATGCTGGTGTAGCAGAACAGAATATGCTTTCTGTAGCAGCGGGATTAGCACTAGAGGGTTTAAATGTGTGGGCCTACAGCATAGCACCATTCTGTTACGCTCGGCCTTATGAACAAATAAGAAATGACATATGTCACCATAATCTGCCAGTTAAATTAGTAGGCAATGGAGGGGGGTATAGCTACGGGCCAATGGGCAAAAGCCACCACGCAATTGAAGACTACGGAACATTACTGAACCTTCCGAATATGCGAGTATATGTCCCTGCTTTTGGGGAGGATCTGAAAACGATAATACCAATGCTAAACAGCATAGATCATCCAGCTTATCTTCGATTGGGGCGTTGCGAGCAACCTCAAGAAATGGATACTAGTGAATATGCCCCTTGGCGAAAAATACTTGAGGGAGAAGGTATTCCAATAGTTGTCGTTGGACCCTTAGCGGGGTCGTATTGGAATGTGATGCAACGGCTTGATAGAAGTATTAGACCTGAATTATGGGTGTTAAGTGAAATTTTCGATATGAGCTTTGACTTCATTCCAGGTGAGTTGGTTAATCAAATAGAACAAAGGGGGTTGTGTGTGGCAGAAGAACATATGACACACGGTAGCGCCGGCCAAAAATTGGCTGGAGTTTTACTTTCAAAGGGTCTCAAACCTAGGAGGTACATACAATTCACTGCTAGTGGATATCCATCAAACTTATATGGTTCCCAGTCGTTTCATCGCCGAGAATCCGGATTAGAGTCAGACCAAATTCTGCGCCAGTTAAATATTCTCCATTGAAAAAAGCCACTAGCCAGATATCTAATATTCAGGGTCCAGTACTTATTCTTGGTGCTAGTGGCTTTGTTGGTGCTAATTTGTTCTTAGCTCTGAATTCTGAAAGATCTGATGTTTTTGGAACAAGTAGTACTCTAAATCCTTGGAGGCTTTCTGATCTGAATCAGGAAAATGTCATAGTAACTAATTTGTTGATTGATTATGAACGAGATCAACTAATTAATAATATTAAACCTAGAACAATTTTTAACTGTGCTGCGTACGGAGCCTACTCGTTTCAAAATGACATCTCCTTGATCTATGAGACAAATTTCACGCTAGTAGTGAATCTACTAGAGACCATTATGAAACATAAAATTACTGCTTTCGTTCATGCTGGTACGTCATCTGAATATGGTAGCAATGCCGCTGCACCGAGTGAAACAATAGGGCTTACACCAAATAGTCATTATGCGGTTTCCAAGGTAGCAGCGGCCAACGCGATCTATTATTTTGGTACCGAAAAAGACGTTCCATGCGTAAACTTACGGTTGTATTCAGTCTATGGTCCTTATGAAGATTCGTCTCGGCTTATCCCGCAAGTTGTTATCCAGGCTAGCAATGGTCGACTACCAGAGTTTGTAGATCCAGCAATATCGAGAGATTTTGTTTTCATAGACGATGTTGTACAAGCATTTATTGATACGGCTATCAAGATCCAAGATATTGAACACGGCCGTGCATTCAATGTCGGTTGCGGTCACATGACTATGATCGGTGATATCGCAGATATGTCGAAGGAGATATTCTCTTTAAAAGATGAACCAAGATTTACTTTACCGCAGCGACAATGGGACGTTAGCAATTGGTATTCGAACCCCAAAATGATAGAGGAGAAAGTGGGATGGCAGGCTAAGACTAACTTAAAAGAGGGGTTAATAAAGACAAAAATATGGTACGAGAATTTATCTATAGAAAAATCCAGTTTGTACCTTGACTCTACAAAAAAGAATCTAATTCTAGAGAGACAATATAGTGTCAGTGCCGTGATTGCGTGTTATAAGGATGAGCAGGCGATTCCAATAATGCATGAGCGATTAACTGAATGTTTTCGAAAATTAGGAATAGATTACGAGATTATTTTTGTAAATGATTGTAGCCCGGATTCCTCAGAGGAGATCATTAGGGAGATAACCAAGAGTGACCGACGAGTTTTTGGAATTACCCATTCTAGAAATTTTGGATCCCAATCGGCTTTTCTAAGTGGAATGAATATGGCCAGCAAACAGTCAGTTGTGCTGCTTGATGGTGATTTACAGGATCCTCCTGAACTAATTAGCGAATTCGTCGAAAAATGGAAAGAAGGATATGACGTGGTCTATGGAACAAGAGTAAAGCGAGAAGCGCCATGGTATATGTCGCTATTATATCGTTTATTTTATCGACTATTTGATAAGTTTTCTTTTATTCAAATACCGCATGATGCTGGCGATTTTTCACTTATGGATGCAAAAGTAGTTCAGCATTTGTTGGAATTCCCAGAGAGAGATATATTTCTGAGAGGTGTTAGAGCTTTTATTGGCTTCAAGCAAGTAGGCGTTGACTATGTGCGCCCATCTAGGCAGTTCGGGAAAAGTACAAATAGTATTCTGGGGAATATTGGTTGGGCAAAAAAGGGATTGTTCTCTTTTAGTTACACCCCACTAAATATTCTGACGGCAGTCAGTCTTATACTATTTGTGGGAACTGTTTTTCTCTCTATATTTAATATCGGAACAAAAGTTCTCTTCCCAGAGATTGCTCCGAAGGGCATCACTACATTACTTTTAGTTAGCCTATTTTTTGGGTCACTTACGTTGCTTTCTATAAGCCTACTTGGGGAATATGTGTCAAGAATATTTGAGGAAGTTAAACGCAGACCAAGTTATATACGACAATCAATAATAGAAGATGGCCAGATTCGACGAATTTAGGCTTTCGACTTTAATTAATGGTTAAATTTGTTGAACGGTCATGCCCATTATGTGGCACGAGTGAATTAGGCAAGGAGTTAGTAGGTCTTTCTTTTGATGAAAAAGTAATTGGCCGAGTAACATTTTCGGCAAGAAAAAATCCAGATAAGTTACATCATAGGATGGTTGTGTGCCCATCTTGTGACTTAGCTTATGCAAATCCAGTCTTGGATAGTCAGTGGATTCGAGAACAGTATGTTGGTGCAAGTTTCCTTACGCCTATAGAGTCTAGTTATGCTGCACGAAATCACGAACGCATACTCTTGCGTGTTCTTAGTCTGTTACCAGATCGAGAAGAAGCTTTAGATATCGGAGCTGGTGACGGCGCATTTTTGTCCATACTCAGGAATAGGGGGTTTACAAAATTAAGCGGGGTGGAACCATCAATAGAGTCTATAGAGCAATCAGCGGGGTCAGTACGGCACAGTATAAGTAATTCGTTTTTCTGCGGCTCTAGCTATGAGAAAGATCAGTTTAGTTTGATTACTTGTTTCCAGACGTTAGAGCATGTAGATGAGATAGAACAGTTAGCGAAATCTGCATTTCGTATTCTTAAGCCGGGTGGTGTATTACTGGTATCAGCACATAATTATCGTTCGTTGAGTGCGAGTGTTCTGAAGACCCGATCGCCTATATATGACATTGAACATCTTCAGCTATTTTCAAAGAAAAGCTTATCAGCGATGTTAAAGTTGTCAGGGTTTAAGATTCACAGGGTGAAAATTATGAGAAGTGATTACCCAGTAGAGTATTGGATTCGTTTGGCGCCATTGTGGAGCCCGGTCAAGAAACTTCTTTATAAGACACTTAAGAATATAGGTGTAGACAAATGTGTGCTTCCAATATGGGCTGGAAACATATGGGCATATGGAATCAAGCCTACTACTGCCCCTATCGCCAAGTAGATAAATTCGCCACAAGGTATAAATAAAACATGTTATGAACAATTGCTTGAGTTGTTACCATTTGTCTATTCTTTAACGTATCTGACGCGTTTAGGTGTTATGCGATTAATTATTTGTAAGACTTGAGGGCTAGAGGATGGGTTTTGATACCACAGAGAAGATTAATCAGAATATAACTAAACGTGAAGTGGCTATAACTGCGTGGATGGGTATGACGGTGCGAAATCTTTTTTGTAGTGAAACCATGGAGGCGCTGAATCAGAAGTATGAAACAAAAATAATATCTTACTATTCTGAACAGTTAATGACGATGTGGCCTAACAGGTGGTCTGAAAATAATTTATTTAGTTGGTCATGTCCTCGTTGGCGGTTGCCAAAACTGCAAGGGGCCCTAAATTATATTCTTTACCAATGGAACTTACATGCATTCTTGAAGCATCATCCTCTTTTTACCTTACAGCAACGGCTGGCTCTGTATAAAGAGAGTCACCCAATTCGGTATTACTTCGATCGAGAGGTAGGGTCAAGAGTTGTTAACTATTTTCGAGGGAAAAATAAGGCGTATGATTTGTTGAGAGATGTTGTTTATCTCACGCCGCTTCAAAAACAGGTACGTTCAGTCAAAGCACTTCTTGTTGCAAGTACTGATCTGGCGAAAGATCAGCAACTAATATATACCTGTCGAAGAATAGGTACACCAGTAGTAGCACTGGTTCATAGTTTTGACAACTTAACATCAAAAGGACTGTTGTCAACTAAACCAGACCGACTTCTAGTTTGGAACGATATTATGCGTAAAGAAGCTGTGGAATATCACAGTATGGATTTGGATAAGATTGATATTGTTGGAGTGCCACAATATGAACAATATCGTAAGCTTGCAGCTCAAACTAGCAAAGAAAGATTTAGAAAACGCCTTAAGATTCCAAACGATGCGAGCGTCATTACATATACTGCAAGCGCTATGTTTATGTTTCCAGATGAAGAGCGATTTGTACAGGAGTTAGTCGAAGCGATTTCGAGGGGAGAATGTGGAAACTCGCATTTAGTACTTAGAACACATCCACCAGACGTGAGGAAAGAAGCTTACCTTCAAAGGTATTCGGAATCGCACCTTCCAATTCGAATAGACATTCCAGACGCAGGATATACTGCGTTACATACGGGAAAAATTGGCACTAATGAATCAATTTTGAATTTCGTGGAATTGATGCAGTACAGTGATGTTGTCGTAAATCTATCTTCAACTATAGCATTAGATGCAGTTCTATTTAATACACCGGTAATTTGTTTAAATTTCAATTATCTTTCTGAAGAAAGTTGGTTTTGCGCTCCTAATCATCATAGGTGTGAGCATTATTGGCCGATCGTAGAATCAAACGCGGTGGATTTCCCAAATAATTTAGGTGAATTGATTTGTAGTATCAATAGTTATCTAGATAACCCAGAAAAACAGTCTTTTGAGAGACGGCGATTG
>Ga0315339_1003284_pt1 | contig 11481 bp, 8 predicted proteins | sample ASW17metaG_FD_204514 | JGI IMG/M metagenome (GOLD analysis project Ga0315339, IMG submission 204514) | Ammonia-oxidizing marine archaeal communities from Pacific Ocean, United States - ASW #17 | ecosystem: Environmental > Aquatic > Marine > Oceanic | place: USA: California | collected 2016-12-05
AAATCAACCGCGTCGATGATCTGCTGCCTTGGAAAACTGCTTCATAGGGGCGGCTGGGCCGGACGCTTACCCGAAGCCAAATGTAAAAGCTAGTTGAAGTATAAAGCGTATTCCGGGATTGCTCTGCACACTCACTAACAAGTGCGGAATGTGCGGAGGTCAAGTCACTTGTTCTGGGATCATCTCGCCGAATATCTTCTGCCATTCCGCCCCCGCTGATAAGTTCAAATTTGCACGCTCAAAACCGCAAGCTTTACTAGCTCTCTCGTGGGCTGTGAGCACTTTGCTCTGCCAAGCATCCCCGAGAGATATCCATTCGTTGTAACCACCTTGTATGTAAAAGCCACCTCCAGCTCGACCGTACATGTGGGCAAAAACATCTCTCACAATCCAATCGAACCAAAACTCGCTGTTTTTCCCCCAATCTAAGTTGGTCAACGCCTCTTGGACCAACTGCTCAATATGAAACGACTTGATCGGCACATTGCAGTGTCGTTTCCATTGCTTCATAATCTTAGTGATTTTTTTGACATTCGAATTGAGGGCAGCATCAGCTAAATCTAGTGCGCCAATTTCTGCAATGGGATTTACGTGCTTCCAGCTTCCTCCGCCGTTGGTGTCCGCAATGATCCACCCACCACCCTGTGCGTTAAATGCTGGAACTACCTCGACAACGACGCTGTTGAAGCCAACTATCACGACCTGTCCGTCGCCCCGCATTTGAGTTTGAGGGTATGTGCCTGTCAAATTCGTGCGCACTTCTTGGAGGAGTTGCGATTGCACGTTGCCTTGGCGGATATTGAAACGATGAAATACCTCATCTGGCAAAACGACGAAAACGTCTATGTCGTTCGGTGGCTGGATAGCCGTATCCTTGCCCCACGAACCCGCCAAAATATAGTAACCTACTTCGCTGTCGTCTCGATAGCTTCGATTGACAGAGGAAATTACACCTTTGAGTTTCGTCTTACCATCTTCAATTTGCTCTGAAGTCAGAGCCAAATTGGTCTGCATCGCTGTGAAGCGCTTCGTGACATAAATCCACTGTCGCTCAGTAGCAGTATTTGCAAATATATTTGAGTTCAATCCAGTCATTCTTTGAATATAAGTACCCCACATCTAGATGCCAATGGCCGTGACACTACTAAATGAGAAGGTTTAATTACTGACTTAATCAGATGGCGATGCGCGATCCTCTGCGGTTCCAACGAATTGATATATTGGGCTCATGAAGGTCCGCTTCCCTTGGACTTCGGCAATGTCTTGGCGCATGCGGCGAATAACTGCTTTCCCGCCCATCATGTCAATTGCTGCAACTGCAAACACGCCCTCGCGCAGGGCAACTCGACCTGTACGCAGCTTTATGCAAGATATAGTGGCCCACTATAATTTTTATACAGGATTTTGCCTTTCGTGCTTTGCCTCTCCTTCATCGCAGCACTTTTATTAGCGCAGGAACAGCGCGGGGGATGACGCAACAGGGTGACAGCCAGACAGAGGTGCTTGCGGGCCTCGTGGAACGGGTGACGTTTCACAGCCAAGAATCCGGGTTTTGCGTCTTACGGCTAAAGGCCCGAGGTCACCGCGATCTTGTCACCACAGTAGGCCATGCTGCCATGATATCGGCAGGGGAATGGGTCACGGCTTCGGGCGTGTGGATCAATGACCGCACGCATGGGCTGCAGTTTAAAGCGCAGTTTCTGCGCACCTCTGCGCCCTCTAGCATCGAGGGGATTGAGAAATACCTCGGTTCCGGCATGATCCGTGGCATCGGCCCGGTCTATGCCAAACGGCTGGTTAAGATGTTTGGCAAGGATGTGTTCGACATCATCGAAGCCACGCCGGAGCGCCTACGCGAGGTCGAGGGCATTGGCCCCAAGCGCGCGGACAAAATCACCGCAGGATGGGCCGATCAAAAGGTCATCCGCGAGATCATGGTCTTCCTACACCAGCACGGCGTGGGCACGGCGCGCGCGGTGCGGATCTTCAAAACCTACGGCACAGATGCGGTGCAGGTGATGAGCGAGAACCCCTATCAGCTGGCCAAGGACATCCGGGGCATCGGATTCCGCACGGCGGATATGATCGCGGAAAAACTCGGGATCGAGAAGACCGCGATGATCCGCGTGCGTGCGGGAATTTCCTTTGCGCTGAGCGAAGCGATGGGCAATGGCCATTGCGGCCTTCCACGCGCGGACTTGATCGGACTTGCGGGCAAACTGCTTGAGGTGCCCACCGACCTGATCGACAGCGCGCTGCATGAAGAGCTGGCCGATGAGACGGTAACGGCCGATACCGTGGGCGATGCCGACTGTATTTTCCTGACCGGGCTTTATAGGGCCGAGCGCGGTATCGCCGAACAGCTCAAGCGCATCAAGCATGGTGCGTTGCCTTGGCCTGTGATCGACGCGGACAAAGCGCTCCCCTGGATCGAGCAAAAAACCGGCCTCAGCCTTGCTGAAAGCCAGACAGTGGCCGTTCGCACTGCGCTGCAGTCCAAAACCATGGTGATCACCGGTGGCCCCGGCGTGGGCAAAACCACGATCGTCAACTCGATCCTGCGCATTCTCGCTGCAAAATCCGTCAAACTGCTGCTCTGTGCTCCCACGGGCCGGGCGGCCAAGCGTATGACCGAAGCCACGTGCATGGAAGCCAAGACCATCCACCGGCTGCTGGAATTCGACCCGAAGGCTTTCGGCTTCAAGCGCGACGAGGAAAACCCGCTCGACTGCGATCTGCTGGTGATTGACGAAAGCTCGATGGTGGACGTGTTACTGATGCAATCGCTGCTGAAGGCCGTGCCGAGCACCGCAGCGCTCTTGATCGTGGGCGATATCGATCAGCTGCCATCTGTTGGCCCGGGTCAGGTACTCGCGGACATCATCGGCTCCGGCAGCGTGCCGGTGATGCGCTTGACGGAAGTGTTTCGCCAAGCCGCGCAGAGCAAGATCATCACCACGGCCCATGCGATCAACGCGGGCCGCATGCCTGACCTTGCGCCGCCTGAGGATCAGGCAGACTTCTACTTCGTCCCAGCTGCTGATCCCGAACAGGCCGTGCCACGGATTGTCGAACTGGTCGCCAAGCGCATCCCCAAGCGTTTTGGATTTGACCCGATCAAAGACATTCAGGTCCTCTGCCCAATGAACCGGGGCGGTGTGGGTGCGCGGTCGCTCAACATCGAATTGCAGGCAGCGCTGAACCCCGCAGGTGATAAAAAGGTGGAACGCTTCGGCTGGACCTTTGCGCCCGGTGACAAGGTCATGCAGATCGAGAACGACTACGACAAAGACGTCTACAATGGCGACATTGGCATGATCACAGACATCGACATGGACGAAGGCGAGCTGGCCGTCAATTTTGAGGGCCGCACAGTCAGCTTCGTCTTTGGTGAGCTGGACACGCTGGTCCCTGCTTATGCGGCCACGATCCACAAAAGCCAGGGGTCGGAATATCCGGTGGTGGTGATCCCGGTCATGACCCAGCACTACGCCATGCTGCAGCGCAACCTGATCTATACCGGCGTCACGCGCGGCAAGAAGCTGGTCGTGCTGGTCGGGCAAAAGAAGGCCGTGGCCATCGCAGTCAAGAACGTGTCCGGGCGGCGGCGGTGGTCAAAGCTGGACGAATGGTTGGCAGCGCAGTCCCCTCGCCTCACCCGCGCGTAGCAGCCCCCATGAACTGATCTAAACGCTCTGCGCCAGCCCTGTAGGCCTCTGCATCAGGCGCTGCATCTGTTTTCTCCGGCGTAGAAGCAGCCTCCATCGCGTCGATCTCGGCGCGCCGTTTCGCGCCGGATTTCGTCTTTTTCTGCTCAGCTGGCTCTGGTTTCGCCTTGGGGAATTCCAGCGCACCAACTTTCGCCTCCAATGCTTTGATCTGACCGTGAAGTCCGCGCACCTGATCACCGGCTGACGGGTACGGCAGCGGACCGGTCTGTTTGTCGTAAATCGCTTTGAAGAAGCGGTCGCCGTAATACTTGATCCGCTTGGCGCGCACCGGCATCTGCGCATCCACCACCATGATAATGTCGCCCAGGTCCATGCGACGCGCTTCGTCCTCGGGCAGCAGCGGTGTTTCCTCGGTGCGCTCGGACATGCTGCGCCCGGCAAACGGGTTGCGGCCGATGGCGCGGGACCGGGTCACCACGCGTTTCGTGGTTTTGCCCACGGCCTTGCTGAGCTCCTCGATTGTCTTTTCGTCCGACGGCGTAAGGTAGAGCTTGATCCCGGCGTTGCCCTGCAGCGCGCGGCGGGCGTTTTCACCATAGATTTCATCAAGGGCGGGGATTGTCTGGGTCACAATTGCGAGGTTGGCGCGGTAAGACCGCAGGGTCTCGATACTGTCGAGCACGATCGGCATTTTGCCCAGGCGGTTGAACTCGTCGAGCATGATCATCACCGGCCAGGGCTCGTCCTCGCCCGGTTCATGGTCCTGCAGCGCAGCCAGCAGATCAGAAAAGAAGAGCCGGATCAGCGGCGCGAGCGGTTTCACCATCAGCGGCTCGACCACCAGATAGACGCTGATGGGCGTCTTGCGGATCTCGCGGAAGTCAATGTCCGAGGTCGCGGTCGCGCGGTCAATGGCGGGGTTGGCCCATTGTTTGAGCCCCGAGGTCATCAGCAAAGACAGATATGAGGTTAGCGTGTCATTGTTGGTCGAGGCCATGCGCATGAAGATCAGCTTGGCCGCGGGGTTTTCCACCTCATCAGCGCGGCGGCGGTATTCCTTTTGCTTGTCGCCACCCGAGGCCGTGATGCGGTAGATTTCGCCAATGGTTGGTCGCTTACGCTCGAAGGCCAAAAGACCCGCAGCCACAAAAAGATCAATCCCGCCGTCAAGCAGCCCCTGCACCCGGTCGCTGTCCGCCTGCAAAAACAGCGAGGCGAGGAGCTGCAGCTCCATTTGCTGGCGGTCGACATTGTCGAGCGACGCGATGCGCAGCAGCGGATTGTAGCGGTGAGATCGACCGTCGTTCCAGTCGGTGGGCGCAAAGCGGAAGACGCTGTCGCCCTGACTGGCACGGTGGCGTGCCGTAGCCTCGAAGTTCTCGCCTTTAACGTCGAGCACCACAGTGCTGCCCCGATAGGTTAGCAGGTTTGGAATTACGAAGCCGGTGGTTTTGCCGCGGCCCGTGGGTGCCACGATCAACGCATGCGGAAACACCGTGGACATCAGGAACGGCATCGAACGGTTTGGCAGGCCGGTCTTGCCGAGGATAAAGCCCTGGCCCGGATCGCCCAAAAAGCCATTGCGCTTCATCTCGCTGCGCGTCTGCCAATGGGTCTCGCCGAAGCGGGTCAGCAAGTCATTCATCAGGATCGCGCTCAGGAGCAGCCCGGCGGCGGTGCTGATCCCGACAATCAGATGCACGATGGTCATATCGCCGGGGTTGGTGATCCGCAGATCCGCATAGCTGCGCGCGAGGATCAGGAAGTCGATCTCGGCGGTGGGGCCGAACCAGCGAAAGCTCACAAAGGCCGAGGCCAGCGCATAGCCGAAAGCGGCCCCGAGCAGTGCAAAGCTCAGCACACCAATTGCAATCCGTCCCTTACCCATGGGTCATACCTCCTTCACCATCTGTGTCAGAATGTCGGGCACGCTGGACGTCGATTTCCTCATTGGCAATCTCGTCCAGGACATGTTCCATCGCGATGCTGCTTGCGAGGCTTGCATCGCTTTGCAGGTAGGCCTTGGCCATGTAGAGCCGATCCAACCGGTCCTCGAGTACGTCATCCAGTGCGGTTTCGTCACCGATGACCAGCTCGATCGATTTCTCTTCGCCGATCAATTCTGTGACCTCGGCGCGCAATTGATCCGGTTCGGCCTCATCCCGGAAAGGGTCGACGGTTGGATCATCGCGCATGCGCGTCAGGACCTCTGCCATAGTGGGTGGTAGACCCTCGATGTCTGCATCGCGCGCCGCGCGATCCACGACATCATCCACAGAGCCGCTGTCGCGCAGCACCTCTGCTTCAGCCAACACGTGGCCGAGATCGCCATGAACTGCATCCAGCCGGTCGATGGCCTGCTCCAACTCATCGGCGCGATTGAGATTGAAGCCCTCAGTCTCCGCGAGGGCTTTGAGATCCTGGCTCAGCCATTGTCGTTCCAGAGCGGCATTCTCAGCACCCAGCTCAACCCTTGCAGCTACCTGGCGCGCGTCGATCCCAGTGCCCTCGAGTGCGCGTTCCAGGCGCTCAGCCAACTCTGGTGTCTCAAACCGCGCAAGGGCGTCCCGGTCGATATTTGCAGCGGAGTAAACCCCACTCGTCGACGGCTCTTCCAGCAAGCTGCGCGATTGGGTGCCAAGCGGGCTGAGATGCGAGATGTCGCGGTAGATATCATTGAGCTGATGTTCAAGAGCAACGCGCCGGTCCGGCGGTGCCTCGGTCACTACCGCTTCCGCTTGCTGGATCTTGGCGTGGAATGCGTCCACGACCTCATCAAAAGACTGCTGCCCATCCGCCATGCCGTACACCTTTCCATCTGCTGTGATTGATCCGCCTTGCCCCAAAAGGGTCGCCGCGCGGTCCAAGGCCGCCGCGATATCGTTATGGGTTTCGCGCGAGGCCTCCGCGGCAAGCCCGCGATAGAGCCGTGCATGCCCGGCGATCTCCGTCAACGTGCGGTCCAACTCCGGGCCAATACGCTGGCGCTCAGAAGCCCCCTGCCCTGTTTCCATCGACTGGCGCACCTCGGCGTCGGTGGAAGCTTTGGTTACCACGCCGCGCTCGACCCGCCGGGTCGCCTCCAGCCGCAAACCATAGCGGTCGCCCACCTCCACCATCGCCTCGCGGAACGCGTCATAGTTGAAGTGGTGGTCATGCTTGAGGAAGAACAGCTCGCCATCCTTGCTGCGCCGGTTCAGTACGATATGCGCATGCGGATGATCCCGGTCCTCATGGACAGCGGCGATATAGTCAAAATGGCTGCCGTCGCCCTGGAAAAACCGCTCGCAAATCTCGCGGGTGATCTCGGCAACATCTTCGCCGCGGGTGCCGATGGGATAGGCCATCAGCAGATGTGAGGTATGCCCAAGCTTGGGGTTGAACCGCTCGTCCCATTGCGCGGCAAAGCGGCGGGTCACTTGCTCGACTTCCTTGGCCGTGAGCCGATCCTGCCCGTCATAGGTGCCGCGACTGTCGATGATCGTTGTGGACTTCGAGGTCAGATATTCCAGCTGGTTGCGCAGCTGCGCGCGTGTCTTGGTGCCCCCGCCGCGGATTGGTTTGAAGATCGCGGGCGAGTGGCCCATGGCCGCGCGCACCATCTGCTTTTGCCGCGCCCGGGGCGCGCTGCCGCTGATCCGGCTCCAGTCGCGATCGAAGAAGGCGTCATGGGCCGCCGCCACCGCATTACTCCGGGCCATCAATCTCTCCCTTCAACACGCGGGCGACCTCAGCCGAGAGCGCGCTGCGCCGTCGCTGCGCCATATCCTGAACCTGGTCCGCGATATCAAACACCAGTGCGCCGAGGGCGCGCACCTGGGTATGCGCGCTGTTGCCATAGGGCGGGGTCTTGCCGCGCTGCTTGGCCTCGTTCAGCCGCTGGGCGATCTGGTTGACGTTGTTGCCCGCGCGGTTCAGCGCGGCCGACAGCCCGCGCATCTCCGAGGCCAGATCATCATCTGGCACAAAGAGGTCGCTCGCCGCATGGATAAGCCGTCGCAACGCGTCCGCTCGGCTGTGGATCTCGCGCCTGGCCAGCACCGCATCAAACGTCGCCAGCTCCTTCGGCGTCAGCCGGACATTGACCACCTCTGTGCGCACGCGTCCGTCGATCTTGCGATCCTGATCAGCGCGTAGCGTGTAGTGAATCGTGCGCGTCGTAACGCCGAACTCCCGTGCCAGATCTGCAACCGCCACGCCCTCAGAGCGCTTGCGCGTGATGGCAAAACGCTGCGCCTGGCTGAGCCGGATCATCGATTTGGCGCGGGGTGCGGCCATGTGAAGTAATCATCCCTATTTCTTGCCAGCATCATACAGGCAGCCCTGTTGTGGCACTTCGCCATAATTGATGCAAGATTATAATATTGCATCAACTGCCTGTATTCCGTTTGGAGCAGCCGTAGGCTGCGACCGCCGGGCAATAACTGCTGCACGGCATCCAAACGAGGAAAGGCTATGCAGCTTAAAGGGTCGGCTGCTTGTACCAGAAAGAATTTGGCGCGATAGTGAAGCAACATTTCTTCAAAGCAATTCGGCGCAGCAGTTAGACTGGCAAAGGCCAGGTTTGGTGGATCAATGGACGACGAACTCGCCTCATTTTCGGAGCGGCACGGTTATGAACCTGGTGCAGTAGAAATCACCGTCAGAGAGGATGCACCAGAAGCCTTGCGCGTCGGCTTGATCTCTTTGGCAAGCCGCTCGGGATTGTCATCTGACGCGATCCGAGAGGTCGTGTCTCAGGTGCTGCTGACTAGGCCTGACCCAAACAACTGGTCGAAGTCGAATGTAGATTTTGAAATCGCCAACCTCATAGATGGCGCTGCATGGCACAGAGTTTTCGATGTTGCTGAACAGCTACGTCGTAAGTTGGGAAGCGGCCATTTCACGGGCTATGATAATCCTGAAACTCAAAGATTTGAGCAAGGTTTCAACCAGCTTTGTCGAGAACATGGTATTGGATGGAAGATGGAAAATGGCATCATCCTTGCAAGGGGTGACGAAGGCTTCGAGGTAGCAGTCCAGCAAGCCAAGCAGACGATGAAAGATCACGGGAACAACACAGCCCGCGAAGAATTGCACGAAGCACTCAAAGACATTTCCCGAAGGCCTAAAGCAGACGTAACTGGGGCAATTCAACACGCCATGGCGGCGCTTGAATGTGTTGCTCGCGATGTGGGCCAAACCAAAGAGACGCTTGGCAGAGCAGTCAAATCACTGCAACTGCCCAGCCCTCTAGATTCCACAGTTGGGCAATTGTGGGGATTTTCTTCAAATCAGGGACGTCACCTTATTGAAGGAAACGAACCCGACTTTGATGAAGCCGAACTAGTGGTCGGGCTTGCGGCTTCACTAAGCGTTTACATTCTACGCAAAGGGAAAGGACCAAAAAGCTAAGCCTTTGGATTTGACTTCGGCCAAGGTCATCGCAACGCCTCCTCAAGGATCGCGATTGCGCCCAAACAATCGTCAATGTATGGCTGTTCTTCGCCTTCCAGATCGTTTTGCTCCAGCCGGTTCAACACCGTGTAGAGCGTGGCGCGCGCCTCACGGGCGGCGCTCCAAAGGCTCACGGTATCCTCCAGACGCGCGGTCGAAAAATCATCGCTATGACAATCAGGGATCATGCTGCCACCTCCTTGCTTTGACCTGCTGCGTGCAAAACAAAGTCGGCAGCTTTCTGCGCCTCAGACGCCGCACGAAAAATCGCCCGCTTGTCTTCTTTGAGTGCCTTTAACCAGCTCTCAACATAGGCTGCGCTTTGGCCAAACTCTGGCGCAACGCCGATCTGTGCCCCCAGAAAACAGGCTCCGATCTCGGCTACCAGTTCTTCAAAAGCGTAGGCCTCACGGTTGGTAAATTTCTTGATCCGCTCCAGCCGCTTTTCGCTGCCGGTCCAATGGATCACCTCATGTGCCAATGTCCCATAATAGCCTGCCGCGTTGTGAAACGTGGCAATCGGCGGCATGTGGATGTGATCTTTTGCGGGGCTGTAATAGGCACGCGGGTCGTCGCTGGTGAGGATCTCCGCCCCTGTCCGGCTAAGAAACGCCTCAAGCTCTGGATCTTTCGCTGTGCCAAGGTCGCGCGGGGCCTTGGGCCGGATGTAGTAGTCCTCGGGCAAGCCTTCGATCTGATCCGCATTGAATACGCGATAGGCGCGCGCATAGGGCAGTTCTTCCTCATCGCCCAAATCGTTCTCTCGAGTGAATGTGCCGTATTTGACAACGGTCGAGGATGTCTGTCCCTTGAGAACCTGACCGCCCAAATCCTGCGCCTGTTTATAGGTCATCCAGCGGCTGGACACGTAACCGTTCTTTGCCGCCATGACCCAAAGCATCAAAACGTTGATCCCCCGATACTCTTCGCCATTGTGACGGGTTGGCAAGGCAATGCCGGACGCGCCACCAGCCCACGGCTTGCGCCATGGCGGCGTGCCTGCTTCGATCTCTGCAATAATGGTGTCGGTGACATGGGCATAAACATCAAATTTCGGTGCCATTTGTGGCCTCCTGTTCAAAGTGACGCGGGCGAGGCTTGGTGCCTTCCTTCCGCAGATGGGCTGCGCCTCGGCCACCTGATCGGACCGAATACGCATGTATTCGGCGGAACAGAGTGGGAGAGGGCAAAGCCCGACCCATGGCCCTGAACGGGGCTGTCAATCGGCCACATTTGCGAAGAAAATGTTTGCCTCAAAAACCGACGCCAATTTGCAGCGCGAGGAATGGCTCGCTTGCGAGACAAGGGAAATTGGTGGCTGTTTTTGGGGATGGACTAAGGTTGACCGCCACGGTCAGGGATGTTGGGCGGACCAAAAAATAGAAAAATGCCTGGGTTGTGGTGAGCGGGCCAAAGGCTCGTCGAGCCGCAATCTAGTCCATGGGAGACAGTCGCTCGCGCGCAAAAGCGCGGGCTCAAGTTCATCTAAGATAAAACAATCGATTGGCGCTTACCCGCTGTAGAGCTGCGATGCCAACGCCCTGATGGCCTTCAACTTTATCTCGATCAGTCATCTGAGTATATGGTTCTTAAATCTAGACCCATCCGTCAGGTTGAATTAGACTAAGTGCATGACAGGCGAATCGAACAATCTCTCACGTTGGCAACAGGATCGGCGTGCATTCATTGAGCACAGAGTGTTTTGGCATGGGCGCGTCGGCCTAGCCGACCTGATGGACGTAATGGGGCTCAGTCGTGCTCAGGCCTCAAAAGACCTCAACAGCTACATCAACGACCACCCCGATCAAATCGTCTATGACAAAACTGCCAAAACCTACATACTCGGCCCCAAGTTCGCAGCACACTACGCCGCGCTTGATCCTTCAAAATATCTCGATGACCTTTTGTCGATTTCGCGAGGTGGTTCAGTGCCTGCTGCGGATTGGATTGTTTATCAGCCCGACATTTTGGCAACCGCTGTCCCGGGTCGAGGATTAAGCGCACCAACGCTCCGCAATGTTCTACTCGCTTGCGAGCAGCGTAAGGCGCTTGAGATCAGCTATCAGTCGATGTCCTCACCCTACCCAACAGATCGGACTATCGTACCCCACGCGCTCGCGCATGACGGGTTTCGCTGGCATGCACGAGCTCTTTGCCTGAGGGACCAAACCTTTAAGGATTTCGTCATAAGTCGGATTTTGAAAAGCTCGATGAAAGGCGCTTCTGACATCGATCCTCAAGCCGACCGAGACTGGCAAGAAACGATCACACTCAAAATCGCGCCGCATCCAGATCTTTCAGACAATCAACGCAAAATCGTCGAACTCGACTATGCCATGAGTGACGGATTAGCTGAACTGCAAGTGCGAAAATG
>Ga0315339_1003286_pt1 | contig 11479 bp, 11 predicted proteins | sample ASW17metaG_FD_204514 | JGI IMG/M metagenome (GOLD analysis project Ga0315339, IMG submission 204514) | Ammonia-oxidizing marine archaeal communities from Pacific Ocean, United States - ASW #17 | ecosystem: Environmental > Aquatic > Marine > Oceanic | place: USA: California | collected 2016-12-05
TCCATATTGAAGGTCTATAACAACCTCTGACACCTGACCTTGGAGAGCATTAATGATGAATTCCAGAGCCTCAAATAACAGTCTTCGCCTATTCATCACTTTTGACATTGTTTGGCTTTTGATTTCTGTGCAGAGCTGGGGGCAAGAGACAGGCTGCACCAGCGGTAACTGTGTCAACGGCCAAGGTACCTACACCTTTTCCGATGGAACCCAGTACGTCGGTGAGTACAGGGATGGCGTCGGGCACGGCCAAGGCACCCGTACCTATGCCGATGGAAGCAAGTACGTTGGTGAGTACAGGGATGGCGACTTCAACGGCCAAGGTACCTACATCTTTCCCGATGGAACCAAGCACATCGGTGAGTACAGGGATAACAACTACAACGGCCACGGCACACTTACCTATGCCGGTGGAGACAAGTACGTCGGTGAATTCAGGGATGACAAACGACACGGCCAAGGCACCCATACCTTTGGAAATGGAAGCAAGTGGGCTGGAGACACGTACGTCGGTGAGTTCAGGGATGACAAACGGCACGGCCAAGGCACCTATACCTTAGCCAGTGGAGACAAATACGTTGGTGAGTTCAGGGATCACAGCTTCAACGGCCAAGGCACCATGGCCTCTGCCGATGGAGGAAAGTACCTCGGTGAGTTCAGGGATGGCAAACGGCACGGCCACGGCATCTATACCTTTCCCAGTGGAGGCAAATACGCTGGTGAGTTCAGGGATGGCAAACGGCACGGCCACGGCATCAATACCTTTGCCGATGGAGACAAGTACGTCGGTGAGTACAGGGATGACGAACGACACGGCCACGGCACCTATACCGCTACCAATGGACAGCATGTCGGTGAGTACAGGGATGGAAAAAAGCGCGGCCAAGGCACCCTTACCTCTACCAATGGAAGCAAGTACGTTGGTGAGTTCAAGGATAACGCCTTCAACGGCCAAGGCACCATCACCTATGCCGGTGGAGACAAGTACGTTGGTGAGTTCAAGGATAACGCCTTCAACGGCCAAGGCGCCCTCACCTATGCCAGTGGAGGCAAGTACGTCGGTGAGTTCAGGGATGGCAAACGGCACGGCCGGGGCACTTTCACCTTTACCAAGAAACTCAAGTACGTTGGTGAGTTCAAATATGACGGCTTCAATGGCCAAGGCACCCTCACCTTGCCCGATGGACAATACGTCGGTGAGTTCAAGGATAATAAGTACATCGGCCAAGGCGCCTTTATCACGGCCGATGGAGACATCGAAGAGATAATATGAGAAAAGATAACTTCATAGACGCTATCGTGCCAGTGCGTTCCTCAGAGGGAATACAGATTAAGCTAGAGGCAAAACTGCAGCAGTTCTTGCTGCCTGAGACTGGCTAGAGACTTTAGCTGCCGCCACGTTTGCATACCTTTCTAGAAAGGCCTATAAAAACCTCTGTTGATGGCAGCAAGCAGGAAAAGCAAATTATTTTTATTAATGATGAATGGGTAGAACAGAAATGAAAATTGTTTATGTAGATATGGATAGTGTCTTAGTTAATTTTCAAAGTGGAATAGATTCTTTAACAGATGAACAAAGACAGACATTCAAAGATGACTTAGATGATGTGCCTGGAATATTTTCAAAGATGAAACCTGTTGATGGTGCAATCGAAGCATATGAAGAACTCACAAAACACTTTGATGTTTATATTTTATCTACTGCCCCATGGAATAATCCTTCTGCATGGACAGACAAACTCCTTTGGGTTCAAAAGTATTTGGGTGATTTAGCACACAAGAGACTAATACTTAGTCACAACAAGAATTTAAATGCTGGAGATTTTTTGATAGATGATAGAACGGCAAATGGTGCAGGAGAATTTAACGGGGAGCACATTCATTTTTTAAGTGAAAAATTTAACAATTGGAATGATGTACTAAATTACTTAATTCCAAAAGATGAGCAATGAATAGGAAATACATAAGGTCCTATCAAAAGTATTCAATTAAAAGAGGGGATACCTCTTTTTTTGCAAAAGGAATATCGTTACGATAATGGATATGAAGTTGATTTGTAGTAATAATAACCCTGAACGAGAGGAAAACCCCTCTGTAGACTAAAGTCTGTGACTGTGGAGTAGCTGTTCGTGAGACCTGCAGAGAAATCTCAAAGGATCCCTCTTGGTTAGACAAGCTTCGGTACGACTAATGACTGATGATAGTTTCAGAGGTGCTCTTTCTTAGTTCTCGAATTGTCATACGTTTCTCTTTTAGGAGAATTAGTGGTCGTGTCAGGGGAGCACCCCATGCATTCAGGCGAGCCTAAGGACAGCGTAAGGCTGCGGTGAAGTGGTACAGCCTTGCTGCTGAACAGGGGCGTGCCGATGCTTTGCGAGGTCGGCCTTTCAATTCCAGTGGTATGGATCGAGATGAAATACGGATCAACGCGGCCACATGATCGCGATGTAATATATCCGGCTCTGCCATACATGCCTTCATCGACCAAACTCAGGCCTTCCCCCTGTTTCTATGGATCACCGTAAAAGCGCCACTGACTTTGAAAGTCGCTGGTGAGCCGTTGGCCAGTTAGTCTTGCGCGCACTAACTCCACTGGCAATCGACCTCCCTGCATGACCGCATCGTGAAATTCCCGAGCTGTCATGTCCCCGGATTCCACAACTTCCTCATAAAGCTTGCGAAACTGCAGGGCACCAATCATATACGCGATTTGGTACAGAGGCGCATCTCTAGCTGTACGTCGCACCTCCGCTTCTGCATTCGCCCGTTCGTGTCCAACGCGTTCCACGAGAAAATCGACAGCCTGCTCAGGCGTCCAGTTTCCGAGGTGATAATTTAGCGAGAATACGATTCTTGCAGCGCGGTGTAGCCTCCAGAACAGCATGCCAATTTTGTCAGGATCATTTCGCGGAAAATCTGTTTCCCACAATAGGAATTCCCAGTAAAGCGCCCAACCCTCACCCCAGAATGGGGTCCGATTCAATTGCCCTCGATGCTGGTTAAATCGGCTCGACATGAATCCCTGCATATGGTGGCCCGGGACCAACTCGTGCTGCACGGTGCCAAAATTAAAATGCGGTGTATTGCCGCGCATGCTCATCATCTTGTCCTCGTGCGCCATTCCACTGGTTGGATATGACACGCGCGTGACCTCTCCTCCCGTGAAGAATGGGTTGACGAGCTGGGCTTCAGGCGTTTGCATATTGAGACGCCATATTTCGCGAGACAGGGCAGGCAAAGTGATGTTATCGAGATCTTCTACAAAGTTTTCTGAATAATCAGCAATTTCGAATATCAGCCATGGTTTTTCTCCCGGCGGTGGCGCCAGGTTTTTCGTGTGCTCCAGAGCCGCGAGCCAGTCGTCGCCGTAACCCATGTCATTTGACACGATCCGAAACTGATTCTCTATCCATGCAAACTCCCGCTCACCTATTCTGATTAATTCCTCGGCAGTGTATGGAATCATCTCGACTGTCAAATCCGCACGCAGCCCTTCTTCAAGCACTGGATCACCAATAATTGGCGCTTTTCTCTTTTCGCTGATGCCGACAAGATGTTTATTGATCGCTTTGGCGTAGGACTCAAGGGCTGCATCGACCCTGGTGTATGGTTCCGGTACCCAAAAATTGAACATCGGGTCGTATCCATCATAGAAAGTGTTCCAGTCCTTCAGGACCGTTCGTAAATTTTGCACCTCGTTGGCGGCACGCCATGCCACCACCGGTGACATGTCCTCCCACCGATCTGTTGCGTCAGCATTGTCCGCCGTTAGTTCATCCGTTAGCTCGCTGACCTCGTTTGCAACCGAGTTAAGCGTGCCCGCCGCAGTCCGGGGATGGACGCGCTGCCGGTCATGACGATTTTCTTGCAGACGTCGCAGGTTGTCTGCAAAAGGCAAAAGTGGTGATATCTCCTGACCGCGTTCATCCTCAAGATCCAGCGCTTCCAGGTCGTAGTTGATTCGATTGCGTAGGGCGATGTAGTCAACCTGGCCTTCATGATTCAAATCGTCGAATGAGAGCTCTTTGAGTCGTACCTGCCAGCCGAGATAGAACTCGGTTAGCCGGTTGATGCGCGCTGCTGAGTAACGTATTTCGTAACGTCGCTCGATGGCGGCTTTGTCCTCTACGTAGCGGTTAACCGCCACTCGCAGTTCGCTCTCGCCTTGAGCAAAAGAAACCAGCGACGCCAGTACCGGTGGGTCACCCCCCCAGCCCTCTGGTAGCACGACGTTAAAATTCTGGGCGAGCAGATTGTAAGGAATGAGTAGCAGCAAGAGCCAAGTCATCTTCATGATTGATTCCCTCCAGAGCCGGCGATCAGTGCGAAAATGTAATATATAATATATTCTTTGATGGCAACACCATCAGATATTCAGCGACCGCCGGTCTGGCACTGATCTACAACGACGATAATGAACCTGTAGGCACGTTCGGATATACCGCGTATTTCAAGGAGGGCATAGACGATTTATCTAAACGCCCAATCATGTTTGCCTACAATGGCGGTCCTGGTTCTGCATCCATCTGGCTGCACAGAAATCTCAAAGAACCCCTCTTGGTTAGACAGGCTTCGGTACGACTAATGACTGATGATAGTTTCAGAGGTGCTCTTTCTTAGTTCTCGAATTGTCATACGTTTCTCTTTTAGGGGAATTAGTGGTCGTGCCAGGGGAGCACCCCCACCCCCCCTTTTTGCGAGGAAATGAACCCCCCTTGCTACTAAGAGGAAACTGCTCAGACAATGAGCTAAATTTTCTGCTCTATTGCTGCTTTCTTCCTCAGCGCTTTAATAATGGCAGGCCCACCCATAAGAACTAGGCTGGGGGCATATTTGGGGGCACCTCTACAAAGATAGATATGTCATTCTTTTATTTTTCAAATGGTTACAGCGACTTCTTGATTGAGGCCGCCTCCACCACATTAACGTCCTAGAGCCCGCTAAATGCGGGCTTTTTCTTGAATTTAGCGTCCAGTGTAGTTCGACGAATATCGGTGAGGCGATATGTTTCGCGACATTTCGCTTCGTGAAGAGAATTCAATTCCTCTGGTACATGGGTTCGCCGGATAGATAGGTGGTGACAATCTCTGTGTGACGAATGCGGTCTGTTGGAATCTCAAAAAAATTGTCGTCAAGAACCACGAGATCCGCAAACTTGCCAATTTCGATCGAGCCAGTGACATCGTCGTGTTGCATAGCATAGGCCGCATTAAGAGTATGCGCTTTGAGAATAAACTCGAGCGCTTCATCTTTTCTCCATCTTCCCTCAGACTGTTCGATCATCGTTTGCACGGCTACCAGTGGTGACATCGGCGATACGTCCCAGTCGCTGCTGATGACAACGCGGGCACCAGTTTCGTGAATGTTGATAACAGGGGAAAAGCGAGCTTTCGTGTTCGCAATAATAGAAATCCAGCCATCTTCCTCAGTAACCTCTTCATCTTCTGGGAGCGATTCCTCTTCCTCAGTCTCGCTACCGTCATCACCGTAAGTGATCTGGATATTGGGTATCGCGCCTAGTTCTGCGAAACGCGGGATATCGGCCTCGTCTATCAAAGAGATGTGCGTCAGTTGATGCCGGCGCAGGCCGATCAGGTTAGGATTCTGCGACTGTGCAAACGCGATGGCGTTCAGCGATTCCTGCACGGCCCTGTCTGCAAGTGCATGAATGTGAACATCAAAACCGACCCGCTCAAGTTCGGTGATGTAACGCTTCAGTCGCTCCTCCGTAAAGTAGTTGCCGCCGCGAGGTCGCTTCGCGAGTGACGGGTACACGAACCTCGTATAAGGTTCGAGGACGGCACCGGAATTGTTGGAAACGACGCCATCCGAATAAAACTTGACCTGGGACCATCTAAGTAGTGACGGTGTGTCGCCTTGGTAATGGTCATCGCGATACATTGTCTTGATCGTGGCGAGTTGCGCATCGTCTTCCATGTGAGGGTATGCCCAGATCGCCATGATGCTACGGGTCTTCAAGGTGCCCTCTTTTTCTGCCCTCAACCATGGCTCCGCGTTTCCGCGGTCCCAATAGACGCGGGCATTTGTCGCCGAAGTGATTCCTACGGACGTCATCATGTCCTGGCTGATCAGCAGCGCCCGGTATCTTGCTTCCTGCAGCTCCGGCGTCGCCTGCAATGCGAAATGCGCGATTTCGTCGCCGGCGCTGTCGGTCAGGATGCCGTTGGGTTCACCTGTTACCGGGTCCCTGACGATGATGCCGCCCTGCGGATCGGGCGTTTCCTTGGTGATACCGGCGCGCTCCAGTGCAATGCTGTTGACCCAAAAGGAATGTGATGACTTCTCCATCAGAGCGACGGGTACGTCCGGCATTGCTTCGTCGAGAATCTCTTTTGGCATCCTGCCGATATCCACTAGCTGCGAAAGATCGTGGCCACCGCCAAGCACCCAGTCAATCACCCGCTCATCGTCATCGCAAGTTCTGAGGTAGTCCAGCCAGCTTTCCGGGTTGTCGACTTGCCTGCTCAATTCTTCGAGGCGGCAACCGAAAAAGGTATCCAGACTCGCTCCCTCCAGCGGATGGATGTGTGCGTCCTGGAATCCGGGCAAAACGAATCTGCCTCCCAGATCGACAACATCAGTATCCGGGCCCTGATGCGCTCGCGCGCTGGCAGTATCGCCGACGAAAATAATCTTTTCATTTCTGATCGCGATTGCTTCCGCCCACGGTTGAGCTTCGTTAACGGTATAGACATCAGCATTGAGCAGGATTCTGTCGGCGACCGGTTGAATCGCTGACGCGTCTTCACCCGCTTCGCACGCGGCTAGCGCAGACATGATGAGCAATGGAAGTATGTGATTAAAGTGTTGATTCATTTCTTAAGTCCTATAGTGCACCCGCAATTACGAACGCGACCGCGGCAACGCCTGCAGCAATCATGGCGTAAGGAAACTGGGTGAACGCGTGTTCGATCGGTGTACAGCCGCTGCCTTTCGCTGCGAGAACGGTTGCGTCGCTGTAAAAACACGCATGACTGCCAAGACCGCTGGCCGAAAGCATCGAGCCGAGCACCAGTGGCATATTGGCGTCAATCGCCGTGGCAAGGGGTACGACGATCGGAAAGGCAACAACGAACACACCCCAGGATGATGAAGTTGCGAATGTCAAGAATCCCATGCTGAGAAAGACGACCACCGGAAACATCTCGGGGGTCATGAATGGCATGACGGCGTCGATGACAAACTGTGTTAGTCCGAGTTTGTCGTTTACTTCTTTTAGCATGAAACCAACGAACACGGTCGCGAGCGGCGGCAGCATGCTAAGGAACCCGTCCATCGAGGCATCGAACGTGTCGTGAACGGATATTGCACGCTGAAATATTACCATGGGGATCGTTACCAAAAGTGCGGCGATAATCCCCTGAAATATATCGATATCGAACCAAACCGTGAAGAAGACCAGAGAGCCCATCGGCACAACGAATGTCCAAATATTTGCCCTGACACCATCCAGGTTTATCGTGGCGGGTTCGGCGCTGCTGGCTTCTGCTTTTTGTTCAGCCGCTTTCATTGGGCCTATCGCCGGAACAATGCCGCCAGCAACGAGAAACACGAGAATCATCGCTGCCCAGGGATAGAACATATAAGGAATTGCAGAGATGTAGGTTTGAAGTCCCTCTCCGGGTCCCGCGAGGCCGTTATCGACAATCAGCGCACTGAAGAATACTGCCCATGTCGAAATTGGAATTATCAGCGATATTGGTGCGGCCGTGGAGTCGACGATATAGGCCAGCATTTCACTCGAAACGCGGTAACGTTCCGTAATGCGGCGCATCGATGAGCTAACGGCGAGTGTGTTCAGGTAATCATCGATAAATATGGCAACGCCCAGGACTGCCGTCGCCAGCATGCTTTTCTTCTTGGTATCCACGAACTTCGAGAACACCTCGCCGAATACGCCCGCAGCTCCGCTTTTTGCCAGAATGGCGATCAGGCTGCCCAGCAATCCGCAAACCAGGATTATCCACTTGACTGTTTCGTCGCCGAGCGTATTCAGCGCCGTTACTGAAAGATCGGTCACAACATTCTTCGGATCAAGCATCAGGAGCCCGACGATGACGCCGGCGATCAGCGATTCCACCGTACGATGCGAAATGATCGCCAGCAACAACACCGTCAAGGTTGGTATGAGTGAGAGCAAGCCGTAGTCCGTCATCGTTGAGCCACTCTGTGCAAAAGTACCTTCGTCATCAAAATCATTGTACGCGGACTGCTTTCGATTTCCGGGTCAATTTTTATTGGTAATAACAAATTGTATTGCTTCCTCTCACTGAACGTACCATCCGAAAGGAGTCCCATAGACATCAGTAACATTATTTTAGAAAGGCCCGCAAACCGGAGGCAGTCAGCCTCAAGCTCCAATACTTGCTGCCCCTGCGAACATGTGCCGCTCCGTCGATGCTCTCTCAGGCGCTGCGATATTTGTAGAAGATGCGGCTCTTCCCCGCGAGACTGATAGGTAGCGACACGGTTGTAGTTAGTGCTTATGGCAATGACGGCAATCGTTAATCGCTAGCTTAAACCGAGGTGGTGTCAATCAAGAGGTCACTGTAACCTTATGAAAAATAAATAAATGACATATCTATACTTGTAGAGATGCCCCCAAATATGCCCCCAGCCTAATTCTTATGGGTAGACCTGCCATTATTAAAGCTCTGAGGAAGAATGCAGCAATAGAGCAGAAAATTTAGCTCATTGTCTGAGCAGTTTCCTATTAGTAGCAAGGGGGGTTCATTTCCTCGCAAAAAAAGGGGGGTGGGGTACTCCCCCGGCACGACTACTAATTCTCCTCAAAGAGAAACGTACGGCGCGGCCTAGATGAGCAAAGAGAAGAGAAAGGAACGGGCTGCCGAGCTGGTAGAAGAATGGATCGCTCTGACTGAGTGGTAACGGTGCTGAGGGATGGAGTTGCGTCTACAACCCCTCAAAGAGGGCTTTCATCACACAACAAAGATGTAAACTTTAGACCTAATTGTGTCATTCCGTCCTCCTTCACTATTGTCCAACCAAATTCAGTTATCCTGTATGCATTGCCACCGTAATTTTCGACGATTTGATCAACTCCTTCCGCTCCATTTCTAACATCGCCTCCAGCAGACAAACCAATCGGCGCATTGTAAGTGTGGTTATCAATGGCTCTGCAACTGCCATTTTGCATCGCAAAAATTGCCTCTGCATTGGTAAGGTATCTTGTACTGGTAGCTCTCGGAAATTCGGTATAGAACTGCGAGGCGGTCATCGCCGTACAACCAGAGAGAGTGCTTCCCAATAAAACCAAAGCAACACACCACCCGAACGAGCGTAGGCTGCTATGTGAGGTGCTGGATTGCATTGCTAACGGTCTCTAATGGCAGGCATCATAAAAAATTGAGGCTAGATCAGGAAAAGTAATAGCTAAATGTTCTATTGTTTTTTTATGAGGAAATAAATTGTTTATTTGTTATTTGGATAAATCAGGATGCTGCACTGGCCAATTGGTCGCTTGTTCTAAGGCATACCCAACTCTTGCTTGTTCCAACCAATATACACCACGCCCATGCAGCCACTTGCGCGATTGCCTGAAGCTCTTTCTTCTTCATTATCTGCCTATCCTTACCCGTAACCGGGTTCAATGATAGGCAGTTACACAGAAATATTTACAGTCTCGTAGCTTCAGGTGGTATTTTTAGTTGGACCTTCGAGAACCCCAAAATCTTTTGACGTCGGGCTCACGTGGTTTTCGCTGCCCATCACCATAGCAAATATTTCGCCAGCTTTGTAAGCTTCGCAGTGTTCCTTGCTTTCCCAAATGTAGACGCCACCGTAAACTTTATTTTCTTCATCACCGAGCCAATGTTTGCTAATGAGACCTGGAAGAGAAGCGAAATCTGGAGCCACTTCTTCCGCACCCGATACGAAATCCTCATGCGAAACGTTTATACCAAAATTAATGATCTGAATGTGCATGTCTGAAACTCCTTTTTGTGATCGTGGATGCGACAATATTGTCCATACTCTTCTTCATCAAGATTAATTTAGTTATCGACTCATGTCCGTATTCAAACAAATGGAACAGACGTAGGGTTTATCTAATGGAGAGTTTTGTTCCTCATTTTCAGTTTACGCGGCGTATCGCGGATAGTGCAACCGACGCTTCGCGATGGTCCTTTTCTTGATCCTTTCTCTGCTTGCCAGTATTGTTTGTCCGCGCCCGAAGTAAACATCAACTAGCGTCAGGTTTTTCAAGCTCTCATGGTACCGCTGGTGGTTGTAGTGATCGACGAACGCCTCAATATCATCCGCTGAGCCAGCAGCACTAAGTGCCAATAACGCAGCGACAGCCAAGCTTGTCATCCATTTCTTGTGCATCTCTCTCTCCACAGGGAATAAATGCTCAATGTATTAAGGTTGAGCCACAAGTCGATGCCTTATATTCTCTCTGTTCTACAAACTATAAAACAAAAAAAGGGGCGTAATTCGTGAAAATTAAAACATTGTTAGCCAGTATTGTCCTGACTCTCGTCGTAGTGCCCGCCTGGGCAGATGAGGTTCTCGTAACGACTATTGACACAAATGAAAATACAGCGGCATACCTTGAAGCTCTGGAACCATTGATGGCACGACTGGAAGAGCTTAATCCAGATGCTGAGTCTGAAGTGCTTATGGCTACGTTCGCTGGAACCGCGACGGGGTTAATTTACGTAGCCGTTAGATCCAAATCTGTGGCTGCAGCTGGGGCAGTTACTGATAGCACTGACAATGACGCTGAGTACCAACGCCTGCTTGTGAGAGTTGCGGCCACAGGTCGTACCATCGTTTCTAGGTCGCTGCTCTCGGAAGTATCTTTCGACTAACCGGGTTGCACCCAAATCAATCGGGACGCTCGTCAATTTATGATTGAATTGAGGGGTGTCCCGAATTTGATTCGGCGTGTGGCAATTCGACAAACTTTATCTATCGGTTCACAGAGAAACCGACACGCCGCGTAAACTGAAAATGAGGAACAAAACTCTCCATTAGATAAACCCTACGTCTGTTCCATTTGTTTGACGACGGACACTTAGTTCTCGAATTGTCATACGCGTCTCTTTGAGGAGAAGTGTACGGCGCGGCTTAAATAAGCAAAGGAACGTGCTGCCGAGTTGGTAGACGAATGGATCGCTCTGATGCTAAAAACGAATTCCAGCTTTAATACCAACATTCCCATACGGCCGATCAAAATAGTGCTCTGTCCTTTGATTAAAGGTAATGGGTTCAAAACCAATTAGGTTGTTGTGGTAGTAGTTGCAATAAAGCTCAAAAATGACTGAGGCAGTAACGAGACGAAGCCCGGCCTTAAGTTTTAAGTTGTAGTTGGGTGCGGCTATAACAGCACTGTAGTCAGAGTGATTAAGGTAAATAAGATCACCATCGGCAAATATCTCAATGTCCCCATAAATGGGTATAGCTTTACTTCCGCTGATATTAAGCTGATTGAGCC
>Ga0315339_1003287_pt1 | contig 11479 bp, 9 predicted proteins | sample ASW17metaG_FD_204514 | JGI IMG/M metagenome (GOLD analysis project Ga0315339, IMG submission 204514) | Ammonia-oxidizing marine archaeal communities from Pacific Ocean, United States - ASW #17 | ecosystem: Environmental > Aquatic > Marine > Oceanic | place: USA: California | collected 2016-12-05
CCGACAGAACTCTTTGAGGTACCGGCGCCCCAAGGTCACGAAAACACTGGTCTTGCTGAGTGCGCCACGCCATGCGCGACCGACCACCGTATCAACAGCCTGCGCACAGCGGCGCTTCTCGCCTCGTACCGAACAGTGCATTTCCATGGCAGAGTAGTTGCCGATGATTTCGCCTTGTGCATCTGTAGCCACAAGAACTTGATAGCCCATCGGGTTGTCGATGTATCGGTGCCGCCAAGTGGCCATCGTTCGCGGGACATAGTCGGGGTCGTCCCCCTGAACCACACGGTTGAACAGGGCGAGAATGCCCTCTTCATCACCCGGCTGATAGCGGCGCACTTCGAACGGTTCCATCAGTAGATGTCCGTATCGCCCATGGTCAGGTGCCAGTTTTTCTGCACCCACGAAATGTCGTAGTCCTGAGAGAAGAGCACCATGCAAAGGTTGAATTGGGTGTTCTCCTGCGCCAGGCCCAGTTCGCGCAAACAGTCGATGTGGGGCATGGCGGGAGTGAGCCACGTTTCGAGGCGTGCGTGCTCACGTTCCCAGGCAACCGCCGCAACCTTGGACAGCAGGGCGGCCATGGTCTGCTCGTCGGACCCCGAGCCGAACCAGTCCAGAACAGCGACCACAGGTCGCTTTTCCCAGGGGACGCCCACTCTGAAGAACACGGCGCCACAGGGCTCTCCCTCTCCACCTCCTTCAGTTCCGCCACCTCGCCGAGCGATGATCAGCCCATAGGGTTGCTCCGGCCAGTCACGGTAGCGCCATGCCAGGTAAGGCAGGTCACGGACATTCCCCAGGCTCATGTCTCCGGCGTGACGCGCCGCAAGTTCCGCAACGACCTCTAGCTGAGTCCAGTCCGCTTCCTTGGCCACGACATCACCAGCACGTGCCGCCAATTCCGATGACCAGCCCTCGTCGAAATCTCGAACTTGCCGCGGCAAGGGGCAGTGCACCGGTGTGTAGCCGAGAAGCCGAACACCCAGCGGGTAATGGTTCTCATTAGGCAGCCCGTAGATGAAGTCGTTAAAAGTCGGCTGACTGATGTCGCAATAGGTTCGTTGGTACTCGTGAGCGATGGTGATGAACAAGCTGTTCTTGCGCAGTGAACGACGCCAAGCGATGTCGACGCAGCTATCCACGACCTGGCTTGCGACACGCTCCTCGCCTTTCACGTGAATCTTCACCGGGCACGACGAATAGTTCGCGACGATGTTGCCGTCGAGATCTGTTCCGACCAGCGTCTTGTGCCCACACGGGTTCCGTTCGTAGGTGTGCCGCCATGCATCCATATCACGAGGCGTGAAGTCAGGGTTGTCTGCACTGAAGACGCGATTAAAAAGATTCAGAATCTGTTCTTCATCGCCGGCCTCGTAGGGGCGGATTTTGAAACCACTCATGCAGCCACCACTTTCCGCACGGCATCCCACATCTCACGCTTCGCCTGCTGCGGAGCTTTCTCCCGCACCAAGCGACGCCATTCCTGCACTCCGCGCACAACGGTCATCGACTTGGCCACAAGACTTCCGCGCCAACCGAAGTGTTTCCGGTAGTACGCCAGTCGGTTCACGTGCCACAACTGCCCGAAGTTGGGTATCTGAGAAGTGCTTTTCCCCTCGTGGTGGAGAATCGCAACTTCAGCGACATACGCGATCTTCCAGCCCTCGCCTTTCAACCGCTTGCAGAGATCCACGTCGTTAAAGAACAGCCAAAGAGCGGGATCAAAACCGTACAGCTTGTCCCAGAGTTCCTTGCGGATGAGAAATGCCGCTCCAGGCGGCTGGTCGACATCTCGGCTCGTGGTGTGATCGAAGCCGGCCATCATGTACCGAGGAATGACCTTGTTCCCCGGAAACCATTTGTCGAAACACGTGTCGTAGAAGACCGCCGTCCAAAGATCCGGAAAGGTCTTACACGACCGCTGAATGGCACCGTCTTCACAGACCAATCGAGGTGCACACGCCCCATGCTCCGGGTGAGTTTCAAGAAAGTTGACCAGAAAGGGCAGCACACCTGGGCCCACGGCTGTATCCGAGTTAAGCAACAGCAGATAGCGCCCGGAGGCATGCGCCGCACCGAGATTGTTTCCAACCGCGTAGCCATCGTTCCGCTCATGGCGCACCAGCGTGATCCAGGGAAAGCGGGCAGCCACCATGTCTGCACTGCCATCAGAGGAACCATTGTCGAGAACGATCACTTCGAGACTCTGCTCGTCTCGAAGTGGCTTGAGTGAATTCAAACAAGCACGCAGCAATCCCTTGGTGTTCCAGCTCAACACCACGACGGAAAGGGTCGGCCGATCGCCTGAGCCGTCCGTCATGCGTGGACGATCTCAGCAGCTGCGGACTCAGCAGTGACGGGAGTCGGCGCCCCGAGCTTCTCCATACACACCACGCGCAAAACCTTCAGTGAGCGCCGCTCGAGAAAACGAACGTAGTATTTTGCTTCGACCAGGCCGTCCCACACGACATCTGGAATCTGAAAGCGGCGTGTCACATCCAGCCGCCCCGCGGCGAACACGAAGCCAGGGTCCACGGCCAGTTCGGCCACATAGCCCCCTGTCCCGGGCACATCGAGCGTAGGCGGCGCCTCGCAGGCACCGAGGTCGTCGATCTCGGAAAACTCGTGTCCGCGCCCAGACCGCGCCGACGTGAAAGAAAGCAGAAGATGCGCGAACCAGTAGCCCAAAGCACCGTAGCGCGCCCGATAGAAAAGGCGGCGAGAGACCTCGTAGCGCGACATGGCTGCCTCTGGATCCTGCCCCGCACTGCGATTGAAGAAGTGCGTCAGTTCGGCCTGCGGACAAAGATCTGTGGTGAAGCCTCGGCGATGGAGGCGTAAGCACAGATCTGCATCTTCAAAGTAGAACGGATAACGAGTGTCGAAAGGTCCCAACTCGTTGGCCAGATCACGCAGCATCAAGAAGCTGGCCCCGGAGACCTGAGACACGGGGACGCCCGTCGTTGCCGTCCACTGCTCGATCGCCCGGCGCGTCCGGCCTCGGGCATGGCATTCACCTGCACAAGACGAGGCACGCGCCATGGTTTCCGAGAGCAAGCTCCACAACGACGGCTTCTCGTTCGGAGGCAGTTGAAAGAAACGGTGGCTGTCCAAGAAACTCTTGGGTCCCACGAGTCCGCAATGCGGATGCGCCTCCATGTGCTCAATCATGCGAGTCAACATGCCGCGAAACAGCATCACATCAGGGTTGCTGACCAGAACGTATTGACCCCTCGCATGCTCGCAAGCGAGGTTCATTCCAGACGCATAGCCCGAGTTCTGCTTCGAACGGATAACCGTGACATCCTCGTCGGCCTCCAGGGCCGCAAGGTGCTCTTCTTCTTCTGGACCCGAAGCATTGTCGAGCACAACGAAATCAAGACCTTGGCCTGCGGCGTGCTCAGGCAATCGCTGTCGTCGCACGTTGTCCACGAGGCCGCGGGTCATGGCACCCGAGCGCCAGTTGACCACCAGGACAGTGATGAGCGGCGTGTCGATCTCAGTCATGCTGTGGGTTCCAGGGATTCGACGGTGAACTCGCAATCGCAAGCCACCATTCCGGGGATGTTTTCGGGGTTGAGGACCAGCAAGGGGCGATCAACAGAGCGAGTGTCGTACGCGTGAACGAACGTCTCGTCGATGAGATACCCCATCACGTTGAACTCGCCGCTCACCAGCGGGATGTTAGGAAGCTTGGCGCGACAGCGGTAGCGACCGCTTTTATGGACCGCCTGCATGCCATCCAGATGCGAAAAAACCGAGATCACAAGCACATTGTCATTGCGAAAAACGCCAACACCGACGTGAACAATTTGCCGGTCATTGAAGAGTTCGAACTCCATCTCCACAACCACATCCACGCCTGGCACGATGGCATCAACGATTTCTGTCTCAACGCCATCATCGACGCGCAGCAAGCGTATGTCTTCCAACTGCGGGCGCCCTTCACCTTCCACCATATCGCGCCCCATACTGAGTGCGCTTTCGTCGGCTGACAGCGCCCGTTCGTAGTTTGCGTAGGCGATCGTCACGTCCTGCGGCGAGCCTTGCATCTCGACTTTCCCGTCCTTGATCCAGACCACTTCATCGCAGATCTGGCGCACGTCATAGAGCGAATGACTGCAGAAGAGAATTGACTTACCTGCATTGCGGAAGTTGAAGATCCGGTCGACGCACTTCTTCTGAAAGTACAGGTCCCCGACAGCAAGAATTTCATCGATAATCAAAACTTCAGGATCGATGGCCGTCGCCACGGCAAAGCCCAAACGCATGACCATGCCAGAACTGTAGGTTCGCACAGGCTTGTTGATGTAGTCGCCCAGTTCTGCGAACGCGATAATTTCGTCGACCTTAGCCGTCACTTCCTTCAACGAGAAACCCAGCACCTGGGCAGAGAGGAAGATGTTCGCGCGGCCATCAAACTCGCTATGAAATCCAGTGCCCAGTTCGAGCAAGCTCGCAACCGAGCCCTTCACTTCAGCGGTGCCGCTCGTCGCCATCGAAGTTCCGGCGAGCACCTTCAGAAGGGTCGATTTGCCTGCTCCATTCTCACCGATCACACCCAGAGCTTTGCCGCGCGGCAATTCGAAACTCACTCCATCGAGTGCACGGTGCACCGAGTGGAATTTCTTGCGCCCGAAAGACAGCGACTCCTTGAGACGGTCGAAAGAGCTCGAATACATTCGATACTCCTTGACCAAGTCTTTGACGATGACAGCAGCGTCCGACATCACACCTCGTCCGAGAACCGGCCCTTGCAGCGCAGGAAGAACGCGTAGCCGAGGAATTGTACGACGACTGCAAGAAGCCCGAATCGCAGCAACTTACCCACGTCGAAGGGCACCTTCCCATAGGTCCAGATGGATCGATGCAAGCTGAGCACCGTGGCCATCGGGTTGACCTGCATGATGTCGTTGATGCGATTCACGTCGTGCGCAGCGGCACGGTCGTTCTCCAGAGTACTCGCGGCCTCCGCCAACAGTGCGGGCGAGGCCAGGGGGTCCTTTTCAAGAGCAACCATCGTTGCCTGCCCAACCTCGACCTTCTTCCCTGCCTGAGTGGCCACGGCATTCAGGTCGTAGAACACCGGGGTGGTGAACATCCAAAAGATCACGACGACAGGCACAAGCTGCATGACATCACGAACAAAGATGTTTGCCGCTGAGAGGAACATCGACAATCCGCTGATGAACAAAAACTGCACAACAAGAATGGCGGGCAACCACACCAAGGCAATGGGGAGCGAACCATTGACGATCCACTCCATCGCGACCAGTAATGCGTAGCCAATCAACAAATACACGTGGTTGACCACCACGGTGTATACAGGGAGGAGTTCGCTAGGAAACGCGATCTTCTTGACGAGATTCGCGTTTTCGAGAACGACGCCAGAACCACGCGACAAGCTCTCCGCCAGCACTGTCCAGGGCAGGATGCCCGTGATCAGATAAAAAGTGGAGCGCCAACCCTCTCCATCAGGTCCATGCGGTGCCAGCTCATCGCTGAAACCGATTTTCAGGATGCGAGCGAACACCAGGTAGTAGATGGCAAAGAGAACAGCGGGCTGGACCACGGGCCAGACGCGCCCCAGGGTTGAGCCCTCGATCCGCGCCCGCAGCTCACGGCGTACGAACGCCATCAGCAACTCGTGGTGCCTCATGACCACGAGCGGCAAGCGGAAAGCTGCACGGAATGGATGCATCGGACTCTCGTGGACTGAACCGACAAAGAAGTGCGCGGAGCACCTCATCATACCCCCGCGACTGCTCGCGATCAGCCCCCGAGCAGTTCGCGCGCCAGGCGCCCCGCCCCGATCAGCCCGGCTTCGTCTCCAAGACGGGCAGCTTCCACGGGCAGGTCCCGCCGCCCATTGCCCAGGGGCAGTTCCAGAACGGTCTGCCGCGCTCTCGCCAGCATCTCCGGGCAACGCATGCCAAGACCGCCTCCCAAGACGATCCGCTGAGGATCTAGCAAGTTCACCGTGATGGAAACGAGAGCTTCCAGCGCCTCCAGAGCCTCCTCCATGATCGCCGTGGCGGGCTGCTGCCCAGCTCGCCATGCTTTCAAAATCTCTGGAACATCAGCAGGTCCGCCGGCGGCCTCGGACCGCCGCTCCAGGGCATCTCCTCCCAGGTAGGCCTCGAGACAGCCATCGCAGCCAGCCGGGCAACGGACACCAGGTCGAAAAGGCAGATGGCCGCCCTCCCCCCCCATGCCACGCTCTCCTTCGAGCAGGTGGCCACCACTCACGAAGCCCGTTCCGACGCCTGTGCCCAGAAACAGAGCGGCCAACTCACCACACTGGGACACCTCGGATTCACCCAGCGCCGCGGCATTCACATCGTTCACCAAGGACACCGGTAAATCGAGCCTGCGCGCCAGCGCAGAGGTCACATCAAAGTCGGTAAAGCCCGTGGTAGGCCAGCTACGAACCCGGCCTGAAGCGCGGTCAACTGTTCCCGCCATCGCAACGCATGCAGCCCGAGGTCTCGAAACCCGACCACTCTCGGTTGCCACAAGAGCATCGCCGACCCCGGTCAATGCCTGAGCGAGATCTTCAGGCGAAGAGCGCGGCGTCGGCACAGACATCTGTTCGAGAATTCTTCCGGCCTCATCGATGAGAGCGCCCCGCAATTGGGTTCCGCCCACATCGAAGGAGAGCACGCTCGCCTCGGCCTGAGAGTCCACGTCCATCACCGAGTCCCCTGTTGGTTCAAAGGCACAGGGCGTGCCGCAGCCTCAAGGATCGTCGCGCGATACCAATCATCAAAAGCATCGCGCAGGGCGCGCGCCTCTTCCTCCCATGGCCCCGTCTGGGGTTCCAGCAACAGATCTCTCTCTTGCCCCGGTCCGGGAGCCAGATCGAGCAATGTGCTCTCTCCCGTCTGACGGTCAGTGAGCAGCAAGACCCCTCCACGGCGACTGCCCTCAAGGTCTTGGTTTGTCTGCCCTTCGTACGGGAACAAGACGGAGTGAGCCACTTGGTCAATATCGCTTGGCCCATACGGTGGTGGTGTCTGCCCTGACAGATACATCGCCGACATCAACTTCCCGAGTTGTCCGACAAGCTGCGTCACATCGTCCATTTCGATCATTTCACGCTCGACGACCGGAGCCCCCATCAACCCGAGAACGCCCGGCCCTGACACGATCACCGGAACGCGCAGCACCTCGTCGTACAACGTCTGGCCCTGACCCCGCCCGAGATGTTCATAAAACTCTTGCCCGTGGGAGCCCACGATCACAACGAGAGTGTTTTCCAGCAAACCCTGGTCTTCCAACTCATCGAGCAGAACACCTAGAGCTTGATCAATACCCGCAACCTCAGCGTCGTACTGCGGCCCGATCTCGTTCGCAATGAGTTCGGCGACTCCCGGCCTTGAGTCGAGAGTGGCCAGTCGCCCGACCAGGGCTGGATCGGGCAAATAAGTCACAGCATTCAGGTCGGCCATGGTTGGCTCGTGCGGCGCAGTGGCCTGATCAAAGTGCAACGTCAGGAACCATTCAAACTGCGAGGCCTCAACCAGCCAGTCCACGGCACGTTCGACCATGACGAGCGGCGACATCGGCGCACCGAACAACGTTTCGTATCCACGTGAAAGCCCTGTCTCCTCGCTGATCACCATCGAAGACGTAAAGCAAGCGGTGCTGTAGCCTGCCCAGCTTGCTGACTCTGCCAGCGTGCTTAACCGAGGCGAAAGCGTTCGCCCCGGATGCAATCCAAGTCCATGCGTGAGTGGGTGAACACCCGTGAGCAGAGTGGCCACGCTTGGAAGCGCCCAGGAAGAAGGCGCCACGGCGTACTCGTAGCGCAGCCCTGTTTCAGCCAAGCTCTCGAGAACAGGCGTATGCCCCCGATCGTAGCCCTCGAATCCCAGGCGATCCGGGCGCAAGCCATCCACAATGACCAGCAAGGTGTTGAGACCGCCTTCTTTCTTGAAAGCACGGCGGAGGCGCTCTTCCGGCTGGCGAATGAGAACCTCTCTGACGCCCACGAACAGGCCGCCACCCCCTTCGAGTTCAAGGCTGACCGACAACGGCTTACCCACCCACTCCGAAAGGTCCGCGGACACGATCAACTCCCCGGAGGGAGAAGCCCCTCCCAGGGATTTCACCAGGGGATTCACCGAGACGTTGGCGAGCACGAGTTCATCGGCAGCGACGATCACACGCCCAGGCTCGATCTGAGGATCGACCCCAATCGGAGCAGCGTGAAGCACGACACTCAACTCTGCGCCAGGCGGGACTTCATCAACATGCAGCGTCCTGGAAAGGCCATCTTCAAGCGGGAGACATGCAGGACCCGGCATGAACAAACGCGACGTTTCGAAGTTTCCCGGTGCGTGCACCTTGTCGAGGCTCACATTCGCCAAGAGGTCCACACCGATCGCATAGGCCGTCACCGTATTCTCGGTTTCATCGAGAGGCCGGCCTTCGGATTCCAGCACGACATCCGAGAGAAGAATCGAGCCCAACCCAGGGCGGCCGCGCCCATCCAGGCAGAGGAATTCGAGTTCGACCTCCTCATTCGGGCTCGCCGGGAGCTTGAGTCGATGCTCTTTCCACGCAGCTTCAGAAGCATGAAACTGCCCAAGCTCAACTCGCTCTCCGTCGGTACGCACCATCCGAACCGCGACATCCGGCAATCCCTCGAGGTGCCCTTCCAGAAAGCGAACAACAGCTTCCTCGCCCGGGATCACCACCTGAAAACGCGCCATCTGACCCGCAGAGACACTCCACGCCAGCCGCCGTTGATAGTTGAGGATCACATAGCCCGGCATGGCAACCTCGTTGTTCGGCTGAAGCCGCACGCGCAGGTCGACCCGAAAGTCGGGAGCTTTCTGCATCAACCACCAGGCAGACACAACAAGGATCAAGGCAACAACCACCGTCAGGCGTATCGCAGCAACGACCGCCTGCCGACTAGACAGGCTCACCGGTAGTACGCCTCCGGCTCAACAACCGCCTCATCCTTGATCGCATATTCGGAGAGCAGAGCGCGAAGCTTCGCCGCAAGGTACTCAGCATCTTCAAAGTTGTCCGGGAAAGACTCCCAGTCAGACTCTCGGTGCTCGCCTGCCGACAGCATCCCGCCCTTGCGGACGATCTGCTCTTCGACTCGCATCCGCACGACATAACGCCGCCGACCTTCTGCTCGATTGATGTCAACGTGCACTCGACTTCTCGAAGGGCCGCGCACCTCACGACGTGAGATCCCTCGGAGCCACTCTGTTTCGATCTCACCAAGGTCCGGCAATCTTTTTCGCACGAAGTAGCCCTCCATCTCGAGCATGTCTAGGACGGAGGCGTACAGGTTCTGATAACTGACATCCTGCATATTGACTTCAGCCCAGCGCTGAGTCGTCGAGGCACAGCCAGACGTGAAGCCGAATGAAAGGCAAAGAGACAGCATCAAACAAACGCGGGAAAACCATCGCGCGCCAGGGTTCTCTCGTTGAGCAAGCATCCTTCCGAGTCTACTCGCTACACCGACCCGTTTCACGGTTACGAGGGTCCTCGTTGCTGGAACCGCAGGAGAATCGGAATCTCACCGTAGGGCAGTGATTCTTGCAGTCGCCGAATCAAAAACCGTCGCCAGCCTTCCTCGAACAGCTTGGGCTCGTTGACAAAGATCACGAGAGTCGGCGGATGGGTTTCCACCTGCGAAGCATAATAGATCTTTCCAATACGGCCCTTGCTCGCACGAGGCTTGCGAATCTCATAAGTCCGCCGCAGCACGCGATTCAACTCCCCTGTCGACACGCGCTCACCGGCCTGATCGTGCAACTCGGCGGCAAGCGCCAGTGTTGCATTGATATTGAAGTCCTCGGGGGCCGAGATCAGCGTGATGGGTGCAAAAGACAAGCCTGCGAGCACTCCGCGAAGATACGTCTCGTAGTCTGCAGCTTGAGCAGTCTCTCGTGCGAGGTCCCACTTCGTGACGACCATCACAACAGGGATCGCACAGTCGACAATCATTCCCGCGATCTCTCGATCGATACGGCCGACATCCCTCGTTGCATCGAGCAACAAGAGCACAACATTCGCGCGCCGGATAGCCCGGTGCGCTCGAGACTGTCCGTAAAACTCCACTGAGTCGCTGATGGTCTTGCGCTTGCGAATGCCCGCCGTATCAATCGCGATAAAACGCCGGCCATTCCGAACAAAGGGCACGTCAACCGCATCGCGGGTTGTGCCCGCCACTTCGGACACGATGACGCGTTCCTGCCGCACCAACGAATTCACCAGCGTAGATTTCCCGGCATTCATACGCCCAACGATCGCCAGCCTGACCACGTCGGCTGGCATCATGGGTGCCTCAGCCACATCTCCGAGGCGCGAAAAAAGTGAGTCTCTGAGATCCGTTGTTCCCAGGCGCTCTTTGGCAGAGATGCGCACCGGATCACCGAAGCCGAGCGTATAGGCTTCAGCGAAGCCCGCTTCATCGCCAGCGCCCTCCACTTTATTTGCGATCAGCAACACAGGTTGCTCAAGCCTTCGCAAGCGGCTGGCGATGTCTTTGTCGAGAGTCGTCAAGCCTGTCTTGCAATCGACAACAAACAAGATCAAATCGGCAAGGTCCAGTGCCATGGCGATCTGATCGTCCACCTCTGACTTCAGTTGCTGATCGTCGACGTGCCCGATACCGCCTGTGTCAATCAACTCGAGCGTTTGGCTTTCCTGATCGAGCAAAAAGCTGACACGATCTCGCGTCACTCCGGCCATAGGATCCTCGATGGCCACACGCCTTCCAGCCAGAGCGTTGAAAAGAGTGCTCTTGCCAACATTGGGCCGCCCGACAATGGCAACACAGGGGATTCCCCCGGAGGCCGCCGGAATCGGCTGAGACACCTCGTTGGCGGACACGTCGTCCATTGGATTGTCGATCGGAGGGGGAGTCATCGAATGAAGCGAGGAAGTGTCCTGGGAATGCCGTTGACGATACGGCGCAGCGGCCTGCCGGTCCACGGCGGGGACCCGCTCAGCGCACGCGTAGCACCTTATGGACCTGTGGGACCACTCGCACCTCGAGGCCAGCAGCCGCCAGGATGTCGACGAAGGGGTCGAGTTGCTCACGAGGCAAGGCAGGCGAACCGCCCAGAGGCGTCACGGGCTGGAGAAAGACAGAGGCGCCAGGAGCGTAAGAGCTCAAGAGGTTCGCAGCGCGGGCCACCTCGTCTCGCCCCACATCACCATCAACAATAAGCTTGTAGAACACCTCCAGGCCGTCCAGCGCGCCGCTTGCCAGAACAGCGGCATGTTCATCAAGCACTCCGGCTCTCCCCGTGGCAGAGGGCAGCTTGAGATCACAGGAAACCCAACGCAGGTGCGGAGCCACGTGCGCCAGGGCAACGGCATCCAGCCCAGCCGTCTCGAGCATGACGTCTCGTGGAGCGAGTGCTGCACAGAGGGCTCGCGCGAAGTCGGGCTGCTCGAGCGGTTCACCGCCGGTCAGGCTGACAGCAGAGGTCCCTCC
>Ga0315339_1003288_pt1 | contig 11477 bp, 11 predicted proteins | sample ASW17metaG_FD_204514 | JGI IMG/M metagenome (GOLD analysis project Ga0315339, IMG submission 204514) | Ammonia-oxidizing marine archaeal communities from Pacific Ocean, United States - ASW #17 | ecosystem: Environmental > Aquatic > Marine > Oceanic | place: USA: California | collected 2016-12-05
GATGTAGTGGCACCCGTACTGAAACCGACACCAAATCGATGTCCGGGTGGACGACCATTTCCTGATAATCATGGAATGGTAACCTGGCACCATAAGCCTTGGCTGATTCAGCTGCTGTCTCAGCATTCGATGTACAGACAGCTGTTAACTCGTACTCGGGCAATGCCAGCAGCGCCGGCAAGTGAGCGCGCATGCTCCATCCATAATTGGCGTTGGCTCCGATTATTCCGATCCGTATTTTGTTTTCTAGCATGTCTAACACCTCAATCGTTCGTCTAAATGAATGTCGCCCGAGGAAGTATTCAAGTTCTTAGGCGCTAAAGCCAGACATCTCGCGGTTACGAAGCGTACCCGAGGTCAGTCTCTAGTGACCATTTAGCCGCTTAGCCGCGCGTTCAAATTCCTCACCTCGTAGGTGTGGCTTTGATGGCAAGCGCTCCAATAAGCCGTCGAGACTACTGGTAAGGTGCAAGATAGCCTGTATCATAGGATTAGAATTATATGATGGAATTCACCCTGTGGGCACCCCCTACCGTCCCAGTACCTGTAGGCGTTCAGCGATAATGGGGCACTTTTAAAGGGAGAAAACCATGAGGGTGGTGGTGTGTTTGGACTCCCGGTGCAGGGTATAGATCTACCGCACCTGGAAAGGAGCCGAAAGTGTCCCAAGACAACACCGGTCAAGCCCACGTAGCAGAGATCTAAACCCCAGAGATCGAGACTTTCATCCGGCAGGTCCGGACCAGGACCCGCCGGAAATACTCCCCGGAAGACAAGATCCGCATCGTTCTGGAGGGTTTCCGAAGGGAGGTCACGATTAGTGACCTCTGCCGGCGGGAGGGAATCAAGCCGGGCGCCTTCTATGCCTGGACCAAAGAGTTCATGGAAACAGAGAAAGAGCGTCTCACCAGGTATACGGTCCGAGATGCCACCCGCCAGGAGATCGAACACCTCAAGCAGGAGAATAACGACCTGAAGCAACTTGTCGCAGGTCTTTCCCTGGAGGTCCACCGCTTCAAAAAAACAGCCATCCCGACCTTCGACGGAAGTACGGGCGCATGAGCGCCCAAGAGAAATCGGAGGTCCTAGCTAAGGTGGAAGAGACTTGGTAGGGAAAACGGACTCTGCTCGCCCAGCTGCAAGTGCCCAGGAGCACTTACTACCGGCGGCGGGCCCGAGAATGGCAAGGGAAGTAGGAGTGTCTTGCTCGGGTCCTTTGGAACAGGATTAAACAACCGGAAGAGGCCGCGGTATTGGCGGCGGCCAGGGAATCTCCGGAGTGGAGCAGCCGGCAACTGGCCACTTGGATCACCGACCACCTGGGCTTATCAGCGGGTGAATCTACGGTGTCCCGAACGACGCGCGCTACCCACCACGTTATAGATTCGGCACATCCTAACTTGGAAGCTGAATAGTCAACGTGAATCGCATAGGTTCTTCAACAGGTCCGATTCATCGAGACTCGCGACGTTAGTCGGAGCTCAGGATGAGCGGTGTGTTGGCTTAGATTTCCATACCGGACGCCAGTTGGTCCAGGTGGTATTCGGTATCGCCGAGGTTGGCCTCAGCGATCTTGGCCCGGGCGGAATAGAGTTGCATGTCGTGTTCGGTAGTGAACGATATCCCGGCGAAGATCGTGTGTCCGGCTTCGGTGGCTGTCCGGCTTAGTGTTCCGGCTTGGGCCTTGGCCATGGCCACCTCGTCTCCGGCGGGTATTCCCTGGTCCGCTTTCCAAGCCGCTTGGTAGGTAAGCATCCGGCTGCTGTCGATGGCTACTTTAAGGTCGGCGCAGCGGTGTTGGACGGCCTGAAATGTGCCTATCGGGCGGCCAAATGCCACCCGGTGTCCGGCGTACTCCACGACCATATCCAGCACCTTCTGAGCCCGGCCCAGGGTCTCGGCGCACTGGACTACAGTCGCCCGCTGGACCGCTTGGTCAAGCGCCGAGCGGCCTTCCGCAATCTCGCCCAGCAAGTCCTCAGTCGAAAGCGCCACATCGTCGAACTCAACCAGATGCTGAGGATAGTTGGCGATGGACTCCATGGGTGTCTTGAGAACGCCCTCTGTTTGATTGTCCACCAAGACGAGGGTGGTGTCTGGCCAGGCCCCGATGGCGGGGCGGGTGGCACAGATGATCTGGTTGGCTAATCCACCATAAGGGACGAAAGCGCTGTCGCCGCTGAGGGTTACTCCGCCGTCTACCGACGATGCTGTCTCCAACTTGTCTCCCCTGGCCAAAGTCAGGACAATATCTCCGCTGACGATGCCGGGGAGCAGCCTCTCTTTCTGGCTGTCGTTGCCGGCAATCAGAACGATCTGAGCGGCCAGAACAGAAGAGGTAAGCATCGGGCCTGGGGTCAGGGCTCGGCCGATCTCTTCGAACAACACTATCTGGTCGGTGAAGGAGCCGCCGGTGCCGCCGTACATCTCAGGCAATGCGATTCCCAACCACCCCAATTCAGCCATATTGCGCCAGAGATCAGGGGCGTGACCGTCGGCAGATTCTTCGGTTTCCCGCACCAGCGACGTCGGGCACTCGGCTTCAAGGAACTCTCGAGCGGCGCGGCGCATTATCTCCTGTTGTTCTGTCAGGCCAAAGTCCATATTCAGGTATCCCTAGCGGGGCATCCCCAGACCGCGCTGAGCGATGATATTCCGGTGAATCTCGGTGGTTCCGGCCCCGTGCAGGTGCATCGCCTCCCGGTGTATGCCTTCGATGTTGCCCAGCAGCGGGGCCATGGTCGAGCCGTGGCGCAGGGTGGAGTAAGGGCCAAGCACTTCCATCGCCATCTCGGCGAAACGCAGGCGTTCTTCGCTGCCAAACAGGAATGACACTGAGGCCTCAGCGTTGGGCACGGCCCCGGAACTCTGCATCCAGGCCACGTTCCAAGAGAGCAGTTTCCAAGTCTCCATCCCAAGCCGGCGCTGGGCCAGTTGGTGGCGCACCAAGGGATGCTCGGCAAGAGGCTGGCCGCCGTCGGGGGCCGAGTCCTGGCAGAAATCGACAAAATCATCGAACACCCGCCGCACGTTGGCGTACCGCCAGAGGCCCGAGCGTTCGTAGTCCAGCGTGGTCATGGCGTGGTACCAGCCCCGGTTCTCCTCGCCGATCAGACAGGACAACGGCAACCGGACGTTATCAAAGTTCGTCTGAGCTGCCATCTCACCGTTAATATACGGCAGTGGGCTCAAGCTGATACCCGGAGTTTTCAGGTCGGCGATGAACAGGCTGATGCCCCGGTGTTTCTGGGCCTGCGGGTCGGTGCGGGCCAGCAGGTACATATAATCAGCTTTGTAGGCGTAGCTGGTGAACATCTTGGCGCCGTTTAGCACATACTCGTCACCGTCGCGCTCGGCGCGCAATTCCAGTGACCCTAGGTCGGAGCCGACATTCGGTTCGCTGAATCCCTGGCAGTACTCGATCTCGCCCCTGGCGATGGGCCCAAGGTAACGGTCCTTCTGGTCCTGGGTGCCGAATACCATGATGGCCGGGCCGACTATCCCGAGGCCGATGGACCCGCTCTTGGGCACCCGCCAGTAGCCCAGGTCTTCGTTCAGGATGCCCTGTTCGATGGGGCCTTTTCCGCCGCCACCGTGTTCTTCAGGCCAGCCGATGGCAAGCCAGTTCCGCACAGCCAATTTCCGGTTGATCTCCCGGCCGAACTGGTAGTCTTCCTCGGTCAAACTACCGAAGACTTCTTGCTTTTCCAGGGGGACTTCCGCCCGCAGAAACTCGCGGAGTTCTTCCCGGAATTCATTTTGCTGTTTGGTGAAGTTGAAGTCCATATTCTCTTCAGGTCAGTCAGGCGGTTGGCGCCCGTCACCAGGCGTGTCGCCAGACTCGACTCAGGCGGAGTATATCAGGCGGGGGCGCAGGCGCGGATGATTTCCAAGGCTTGTTCTTTGGCGCCGTCACCCATAAACCGGGGAGACACTATAGGAAGGGTGATCCCCGCTTTGCGGTATTCGTCCAATTTTGCCCGGATTTCTTCTTTTGTGCCGACCAGGCCGATCTGGTCGATCAGACCGCTTGGGACCAGATCCAGTGCTTCCTGAGTCCGGCCCGCCTGCCAGGCCGCGCGCACGTCTTCGACCTCCTCCGGAAACCCGGCATCGACCATTAGCTTGCGGTAGCGAGGAAAACGGCCGGCATAGGACGCGATTGGCATACGCATCAGGTCCCTGGCGGCATCCCGGTTGTCGGAGACCGCGCAGGGGAGCAGGCTGGTAACGTCCACGTCGGCTGGATTGCGCCCCGCGTTCCGTGCGCCCAGACCCACGGCCTGTGCCGCCTCCGCGGCGTGGTCCAATGTGCACCAGGTTAATATCGCACCCTCTGCAATCTCTCCGCAGACCTCCAGCATCTTAGGGAAGACCGCCGCCACGTAGACGGGTATCTCCTTGCGCAGGGGTTGGAACCATAGGTCAAAGCGGTCGATGTCGTAAATATCACCGTGGTAGTTCACGTCAGAGTCTTTAATGATGGCCCGGATGATATCCACGCATTCACGTAGCCGCTGCACCGGGCGGGTAAATTCTAGGCTGTGTTCCGGCTCCACCTGGACTTTGTGGCTGCTGCCAACGCCGAGGATGAAACGGCCGTTGGAGAAGTAGTCTACCGACGCGGCAGCCATGGCTATGGTCGGAGGAGTGCGTACGAAGACGCTGGTGATGCTGGTGCCCAGTTTGATCGTCTTCGTGGCCACGGCGCAGGCCGTCAGAACCGAGAACTGATCGCCGCCGTGACCCTCTGCAACCCAGGCCGATTCGTAGCCTAGGTCCTCGGCGACTTTTACGCACTCGACTATATCTTGAGGAGACATACCTCCGGAAAACCCAACTCCGATGCGGTCCATGTTCTGCCCTCCTGCTTTAATGGTCCTATGTATATGCGCTATGCACCCATACTGGCCGGGTTGGCGGCTAATCTATCCAACCCGTACTAAAATTTTCGCTTCTTTGGCCTATGAAGGTCTATGATATGCCATGCCGTCAACGAACTGCTGTATTCCTTTTCATGGAATCGGAAATACACGGCTTTGTCCCCCACAATCTCAGCCACAGGGAATCAGACCTAAATAGCATTGTCTCCTCAACCTCAGATCACCTATAGCAGATACCGTTGGACAGTCATCGGAGTTTGGCTGTTCTCGAGTGTCTCTTCATTCATGGTGTTGAACACCTTGGGGATACTGCTGCCTGCCATCAGTGCCGACCTCGACCTGTCTCCCAGTCAGCAGGGGTTGCTGGGTTCGGCCTCCCATTGGGGCAATATCGCCCTGGCGATCCCCCTCAGTTGGGCTACATCCAAGCTATCCCCCAAGTGGCTCACCGCCACAACGCTGATTATGGCCACCGGCTGTCTATTCCTCCAGAGTTGGGCGCCGGTATTCATCGTGTTGTTGGCCGGCAGGTTATTGTTCGGCATCAGCAATATCGCCCAGATGCCGGCCCGGGCGCTCTTGACGCGCCAGTGGTTTCCGCCAAAGGAAGTGATCTATGTGAACGGTCTGTCCAACGTGTTCTTTGGCCTGGTGGTCGGCGGAGGACTGATCATGGCGCCGGTTATATTGGAACTGACCGAGGGCGACTGGCGGATGACGCTCCGGATATTCGGTCTCTATTTCGCTGCTATCACGGTGCTGTGGATAGTGGTTGGCCGTGAACGCACCAACGAGGCCGACAACCGATTGGAACCCACTAAAGGTCTAGAGGTAATCAAAGGGGCTCTAGCTCACCGGGACCTGTGGATCGGCGGACTGGGCTTCGCGGGCGCCACCATGTCCTTCGGCGCGTTTCTCGCCTTCTACCCCACGCTGATGCTGGAGGAGTACGACATATCCCTCCGTTTTTCCGGAGGTCTCCTGGCCTTGGGGGTCATAGTCGGCGGCATCGGCGGGATGGGCATCGCGTGGGCGGCGTCCGCGTCAGGAAGAGAGAAGAACTTCCTACAGGCCTTGGGGATACTTATGATCATCTCCAACCTGGGCATGGTGATGACCGGGTCGGTGCCGACGCTGTTTTTTCTGTCTTTCTTGAACGGTATCGCGTGGGCATTCTTCCCGATCTTGGTGACAGTGCCGTTTCACCTACCGGGGATCAGACCCAGGGAACTGGCTGTGGCCTTTGCATTCACGATGATGATGACATCGGTGGGTACGTCACTAGGCCCGTTGTTCACCGGGTTCATGCAGGAAGCGTTCGACGACTTGAAGCCGGCCCTTTTCTTGATCAGCTTCACTTCGATCAGCCTGATCCTGGCCGGCTGCACGCTTAGGTTCCGGACGCAGCGGCAGGTGGCTGACGGCTAGTAATTGTCAGCGTTCAACCTTTTACTCTAGTACCCCATCTTCTTCCAGAGATTTGAATTCCTCGTCGGTGAGGCCGATCAAGTCTTTCAGTACATGACTGGTGTGCTCGCCCAAGAGAGGAGCGGGTGTATCGAGACTTCCCGGGCTGACCGAAAAATTCATCTCGCTGCGGTCGGTGGCGTAGGGGCCAATCTCGGCGTGGTCCAGCCACTGAAAATGGCCGCGGTGTTGTAGCTGAGCATCATCGAAGAGGTCGCGGCAGTCGTTGACCATGCCGGCAGGAACTCCCGAACTCTGCAGGGTCTCCATCAGAGCACCCGACTCCCAAGAAGCTGTCCAGCTTGATAGCAACTGGTCCAGCTGGTCCTCATTGGCTTTCCGGCCCAGCAGCGTGGCAAAATCCGGGTTATAGGGCCAGCCGTTGCCGTCGGGAACAATGGTTCGCTGCAGACCTTCCCACTGGTCGTCGGTGAAGCAGCTCAGGGCCACCCAGCGGTCTTCGCCGGCACAGGGATAGACGCCGTGGGGCGCTGCTCCACGGTCTCGGTTACCCATGCGTGTCTGCTCCCGTCCGTTGACTGCGTAGTCCAGCAGCACCGGTGCCGAGAAGTGCAAGGTGGTCTCCAGTTGGGACATGTCTATGTGGATACCCTCGCCCGTGCGGCGGCTGCGGTCCAGACCGGCCAGTATGGCGGCGACTGCAAACCGGGGGACGATGAAGTCGGTATAGGCGCCGTAGGGGTTAACCGGGTCCCGGTCGGGCCAGCCGGTGAGATTGGTCAGGCCCACCAGCGACGACAGGACCGGCCCGAAGCCAGGCTGCCTTTCCATGGGCCCGCCCCGGCCCATCATGGACGTGCTGAACATCACGATTTTTGGGTTGACCTCTTTTAGTTGATCAAAACCCAACTCCCAGCTTTCCATGGTGCCAGGGGTGAAATTCTCGGTGACTAGGTCGGCCCATTCGGCCATGCGAAGCATAAGCTCACGCGCCTTAGGGTGGCGCATATCGACGGTGATGCCCATCTTATTGGCGTTATAGCTAGCGAAGTAGGCGCTGCGGTTGAGACCGGAGACGCCGTCTTTGAATGGGGCGGCGTTGCGCAGGGTGCCGGGACGCTTTACCGACTCCACTCGGACAACATTGGCTCCGAATTCACCGAGATACTTGGTCGTCATGGGACCGACTGCCACCCAACAGAAGTCCAGGACGTTGACTCCATCTAATGGTTTCCCGGCCAGTGGTTTCCCGGGGTCTTGTTGAGCGGTCATACAACACCGTTCCGCTTTAGAGCTTGGAGTTCGGTGCTGGAAAGGCCCAACTCCTCTTGGTAGATCTGAGTGTTGTGTTCCCCGATGAGCGGCGGCCTCCGGTAGATGCCGGCGATGTCCTTGCCGTCGCCGGATTTGACGAAGGCCCCCGGATATTTAACCGTCGTGCCGAGTTCCGGGTGCTCTATTTCTTTGAAGTAACCCCGGGCCTCCAGCTGGGCATGGTCATCCAGGGCTGACGGTGTAGCCACCGGGAAAAGTAATATTCGCCGGTCCAGGCTGCCTTGCACCAGTTCAACTCTGGTATGTAATTTGAAGAACTCTCCCAGAGGGACACTCAACTTATCCATCAACTCCGGGTTGATGGCCCCGTAGCCAAATGTTTCCCAGGGCAATGTGTCTAATTCAGCGGTGTCCAGACCGTCTTCTTTTGCCCAGTCCAACAACGCCCGGGTGCTATAGGCAACGGTCCCACCCTGCACCATATAGTTGACATACCCATCTTTGCAAGGCCAGTTGATGCGCACTCGGTTCTCGCCGGAGGTCTGACGATAGACGCCCATCCGCTTCAATATCACTCCCTCGATGTCCCATATCTGCGGTGCGTGGGCCAGGGTCTTGGCCACCGCCTGCTGACAGGAAACGTCCACGTATTGCCCCTGACCCGAGGTCACCCGGTAGGTGTGGGCCAGCATCGCGGCCGTGGCCCCGGCAGCGGAGCCATGGAGATAGAAATGAGGGAAGCTGATGCGGATGGGAGCGCGGTCTTCGTCGCCGGTCAGGTACATGAACCCGCCCAGAGCCATGCCCACGATGTCCGTTGCCTGGTAGTTGGAGTAGGGCCCGTCCTGTCCAAAAGGCGTGATGGAGACCATCACCAACTTGGGATTTATCTTAGCCAGTCGCTCATAGCTCAAGCCCAGTCCTTCCAGATAGCCCGGGGAGAAGGACTCGATCAGAAAATCGGCCTCGGCCACCAGTTTCTCCAATAGGGCTTGCCCGTCCTTCTGTTCCAGGTCCAAGGTGATGCTGCGCTTATTGGCGGCGTAGGCCCACCAGAAAAGGCTCTTCTCCGGCAGGACGTCATCGCCATGGAACGGCCCTATGTTTCGGGCTGGGCTGCCGCCAGGAGGCTCGATCTGCAGCACATCGGCGCCCAAGTCGGCCAGTATCTTGCCGGCCAGCAGGCCCTTTTCGTCGGTCAGGTCCAGCACCCGGTAAGGGGCCAGTAGAAAGTCGATTCCGGTGTTGCGGTCGGGCGTCTGGGCACCGGGCATGGTCACTCCAGGGTCGGCGAGATTTCCAGAGGTTATTGAACAGGTATTGTACCGGCTCCCTAGGTTTTCTGGGTAGTGCTGCCGGCTCACCGAAATTCGCAACCAAGACCTAGAGAAGACCTAGAAGAGAAGCCAAGTTGCTTGTACCGGCAATGCAGGGGTTGTAGGATGGAAGTACGCGGGCCGCTGGTCCTCGAACTATAGGGGCGGTAGATAAGAAATGGCCACTAGGACCAACTGGTACAGCGATCACCCAACTGCCTGCACCTGCGCCTTCTGCAACGAGAAGCGAGTGATGCAGCCCGACCAGGGCAAGATTGGCCGAAACGCCAAGTGTCCTTGCGAAAGCGGCAAGAAGTACAAACGCTGCCACGGCAAGTAGCCGTCCAAAAACCCGGATATAAAACCGCAATGAAAAAGGGCATCTCGACTTGGTCGGGATGCCCTTTTCTATTTTCTGTAACTGGTTAAGTTGTCGCTACTTGATTATAGAGAGCTTAACTTCATAATTGGCCAGTTCTCCTCCGATGATGTAGGTCGGATGAGGGCCGGCGTGGGACTCTTTGAAAGACGCGCTCTTAGTCCAGTTCAGAAAGTCTGATTTGTCGTCCCAGCGGGTTACCACCAGGTAAACCTCGTGGTCGTCTTCCAACTCCATGCTCCATAACTCAAAGCTTTTGAAGCCCGGCTCGTGCTGGACGCTGCCCCGGCTTCCAAAAACCTTTTCCAAATCTTCGCCATTGCCTTTCTGAATCTTGATCCGGTTGGTAACTGCGTACATTCATTCACTCGGCACGGGTATTACCCGGCAATAGTATTTGGTTGGGTTAGCTGGTTGGATTAGATAGATTCTCTCGCGAATCTGTAGTAGGGGCAAGCCCGGACGTGCTGGGTCAGTTAAAAGGCTAGCTCGTATATCAGAAGACCTGCCACTGCGCCGATACCAGCGCCGACCGAACCAGCCTTCAGGCCGATCGCCATTAACTCGCCGCAGGTGACTACCTCACGGTGTCGGTACTCGGGGTCCAACGCCTTAGGCGTCCTGATGCCAAGGTCTCCGCGAACCAGCAGCGTGCCAAAAGCGGCGATGAGGCCGCCTATGATTCCGCCAATGATGATGGCCAGGACTAGCATTCTGCTTCCTTATGGCCCGAGGCCCAGACTTTGAGATGTCCAACCTGGGAACCACTTAAGTTTAGTTGGGCATTACCGGGGAATTCAACGCTGCAGGGGGTATCGTCTGGGCAGGTTAAGAGATGCTACTCGATGGTGCAGCCGCGTAATTCCACCCCGAACAGCAATCGGTCACCCTGGCCTTTCATGGACACCGTCTGACCTACAGACAGGACAGCCATGAACTCGTCTTCGTTATCGCTGAAATTACAGCGCACGCCGGCTTCCAGTTCCACATAAGGGGTATGAAGGATGCCGCGGTAGATCACGCTGATCACCCCGGTGACCAAGACCACTTTATCCTTGTATTTCTCGTCCGCAGCAGATTCACCGGCCTCGTAGTCAGAGACCATCTGAGTGGCTGTGAGCACATGGTCAGGGGCCTTGCTGGCGATCTCTTTGGCGATGCCAGTCTCTGTCTCGCAGGCGGCCAATATGACCAACAGAGCCAAAAGAACCGCTGCTGAGAGTATTTTTTTGTTCATGTTTGAATCCCGGCCAGATGCCAGTCTAGCTGTGCGTGAGTAGCTTATCATGCCGTCTCGTCACGTTTGCCATCTATAGGCACGTCTCAAGCGCATATTCAGTTCGGGAACGATTTGACCCACCATTCCGTCTTCCTGATTGAAGTATATTGATGCCAGCCTGACGGAGGATCGAATAGTGCGCACCAGAACCCTCATACTATTAGCCGGGCTGCTCTTATTGGCTGTGGCGGCCTGCACTTCCAGCGAGTCGGATGTCGTGGTTCCCAGCCATGGAATGGGCACTCTGTCCGGGTCGGTCACCATCGGCCTGCTCTGCCCGGTGCAACCGTGTTCGGTTAAGATCGGTGACACCTACTCGTCGCGGCAGGTCCTGCTTCAGAGCAAGGGATCGGACGATATCGCGGTCTTCTTGAACCAGGACGTAGCTTCCAAGCAGAAATACCGACCGGCGAGTACGTTGTAGATCCAAGCACTCGCGAACACCTGGTATGCTCCAGTTCTCTGCCCATCGAGATTACTATCACCAAGGGCGAGACCTACGAACTGAACATCGATATCGACACGGAGATCCGGTCACCGGTCGGTTGACGTTTTTGTGGAATCTGAACAGAAATGAGCCTGCGAAAAGGCTTGGGCGCAGCCGAAGTGGTTGGTCATTCAAAAAATCCTTAACGATTTCTCCGCAAGATTCACGCTTTCGGACACCGCCATCTTACTGGGACCGAGATCTCCAGTTAGGTTTTCTTCAAGGCCCAACGCAGATTTATAATAGATCCATGGGCCAAGAGACCACAGCATGAGCAATATCATTACGATGAAATGCAGCGTTGGACACCGCTGGATATTGCCGTTGAGCGGCACGGCCTTCGTGGCATTCCCAGACCAATGCCGAAAGTGCATCAAGGAACCCAACACGACCATCGCCGCCGACGTTACCTTCTCCGACAACCACGCGC
>Ga0315339_1003289_pt1 | contig 11476 bp, 10 predicted proteins | sample ASW17metaG_FD_204514 | JGI IMG/M metagenome (GOLD analysis project Ga0315339, IMG submission 204514) | Ammonia-oxidizing marine archaeal communities from Pacific Ocean, United States - ASW #17 | ecosystem: Environmental > Aquatic > Marine > Oceanic | place: USA: California | collected 2016-12-05
GGCTGCCACTGAAGCGCGCCAGGCAGCACTTGCAGCGGAGCGGGCCACAGCCGAACAGCCTATTGCTCGCTCACCAAGCTTGCTTGACGACATACTTCGAATTGCGACTAGCAATACATTAATGCTGATTATTGCTGTTGGACTCATAATTTCTTTATTGGTTAGTTTATTGTTACGCCGCAATCGCGCTAACAAGCCCGACGATGATGAATTGGACGAATTAGCAGAAAAAGAATTTGATGATGCCAGTAATGAAGGTGATAGCGAATATTCTAAAGGTGATGAGGCTGTAACTGAGGAAACTGGATCCGATGATGTGGCAGAGGAAGTGGCTCTAGCGTTTGATATTGGTGGTGGGGATGACAGCAGCACAAACAGTGAAAAGGGTGAGGCTCAGGCTCAGGAAGATAGGGGGAAAACTATTGATGACGAGGCTACTAAGGCAGAGTTTTCTCCAGAAGAGTTAGTGGTTGACGATGTTGAGGCAGTAAGTTTCAGCGCTGATGTGAGCTCCGATTCTGGTGAGGTTTTTAACTTTGACCTTGATGAGGTTGAAATTGAATCGGTCGCGGGTATTGAAGAGGTCGAAATGCTATCAGATGATGAAGAGGTAGCAACTAAGTTAGAGCTTGCCTATGCTTATCAGAAGATGGGTGATGTTGACGGTGCAAAAGAAATCTTGCGAGAAGTGATCTCTGAAGGTACTCGTGAGCAAATGAAGGAAGCCAAAACCTTGCTTGAAACTATCGATCAGGTAAGCGACTAATTGGTCTAATAAATGGTCCTGCATTAACTTGTTAAACTCAGCACTATCCAAGATAGAAACCCCTTCTTTGCAAAAGATTGCTGTCATTATTGAATACGACGGTGCTAAATATTCTGGCTGGCAGAAGCAAAGCTCGCCCATTCAAGAAACGGTTCAAGAAAAATTAGAAGCGGCACTGAGCAAGATTGCTGATAGTTCGATCAAGACTTATTGTGCTGGTAGAACCGATACTGGTGTACACGCAACCACTCAAGTGGTGCATTTTGAAACTCCGATAGACCGAGGCGCTAAAGCTTGGGAAGCTGGGTCTAACAGTCTGTTACCGCCAAGTATAAGGGTAATTTGCTCAAAACCTGTAAAAAACAAGTTCCATGCGAGGTTCTCAGCAGAAGCACGGCGATATCATTATATTATCCAAGAGCGAAAAACAACTAGTGCTGTTCTTGCCGGGAAAATCACCCAAAGCCGGTCAATACTAAACAGTGAAGTTATGAACTTGGCAGCTGCCGCGCTGATTGGGGAGCAAGATTTTTCGGCGTTTCGTGCTGCCGGCTGTCAATCCAAGACTGCATTCAGAAATGTAATTAGAGCGAAAATTGTTAGGCAAAGAGGGTTTTTAGTCTTCGACATAATAGCTAACGCTTTCTTGCAGCACATGGTGCGCAATATTGTAGGCGCTCTGTTGGAGATTGGCCGCGAGGAGCGCAAGCCAAGTTGGCTAGAGGGGTTATTAGCAGGTAAAGATCGGTCCCTAGGAGCCGTTACAGCTCCTCCTGACGGGCTCTATCTAGTGGGAGTTCAATACCCTGAAGAATTTGCCTTGCCTTCAGCCTATGTTGTGCCTCCGTTTTTATCACCAATCCCGTTAGACTGATCGGATGTCTGGAGCTCACATAGAATTATTTTTGCGAAGTTCGTTAGCTGCAAACAGTTGAATTTGTTACCATTCGATTCTTTAAAGAACCCCAGCCCTGCCTTGTCTAATATCTGGATAAAAATTTGTGGAATCACTCGAGAAGAGGATGCGGCTTCGGCTGTAATGCTTGGAGCGAGTGCTATTGGTTTGGTTTTTTTTGCGGGTAGTGCCCGGGGAGTAACTGCTGAGGATGTTTTAACAATCTTGCCTAATCAGCTCACAGGGACTAAGGTCTTTGGCCTTTTCGTAAATCCATCTGCAGAGGATGTTCGGGTAGTCTTGGCTACAGCGAGGGTTGATTGTCTACAATTTCATGGTGAGGAAAGCGAGGCTTTTTGCGCTTCATTCAACAAGCCTTACATGAAAGCATTTAGAGTAAAGGCCGACGCGAATCTGGAGTCAGAAATTCAGGAGTATTCTAGTGCGGATTTAATATTGCTAGATACCTATGATGAAAAGGTGCCAGGTGGAACTGGCAAATCGTTTGATTGGACATTGGCAGAAAGCATAAGAAGAGATAGTGATATTAGGTTAGTACTTGCAGGCGGCCTCAATCCTAGTAATGTGAGCACGGCAGTGCAAAGACTGCATCCATTTGGAATCGATGTCAGTAGTGGTGTCGAGTCAGCGCCACGACTAAAAGATTTTAACAAAATGAAGAAATTTATCGAAGGAGCTAGAAGTGTCTAATAATGAATCCACTGACCCTGAATTCGGTAAATATGAATTCAGTAACATGGAATTCAAGGGGCCAGATAGCAGTGGCCATTTTGGACCCTATGGAGGAATTTTCGTAGGCGAAACATTAATTGCTGCGGTAGAAGAACTTGCAGAAGTCTATGATAGGCTCTCGAAAGAATCAGGTTTTTGGCGCGAGCTTGATAGTGATCTTGCTCATTATGTTGGTCGACCATCACCATTGTATTTCGCTGAAAGGTTAACCGAGGTTGGTGCTGGAGCGAATATTTATTTAAAGCGTGAAGATCTTAATCACACTGGAGCACACAAAATAAATAATACAATTGGCCAGGTCTTGCTGGCTAAACATATGGGTAAGACCAGGATCATTGCAGAAACCGGTGCTGGACAGCATGGCGTTGCGAGTGCCACCGTTGCTGCGAGGCTTGGGCTAGAATGCTGTGTCTACATGGGAGCCGACGACATAATTCGTCAGGCACCTAATGTTTACCGAATGAAACTGTTAGGTGCCCATGTTGTTTCAGTAGAATCAGGTTCTCGTACGCTAAAAGACGCGATGAACGAAGCCTTAAGGGATTGGGCCACCAATGTAGATAATACTTATTATATTATTGGAACTGTGGCTGGGCCTCATCCCTACCCGCAATTAGTTAGAGATTTTCAATGTGTCATAGGACGTGAGGCAAAGGGGCAATCAATAGCTCAGATTGGTCGCTTGCCAGATGCCTTGGTTGCCTGTGTGGGGGGAGGTTCTAATGCAATTGGTTTGTTTCATCCTTTTCTCGAAGATGAATCTGTAACCATGTATGGGGTGGAGGCCGGCGGTAATGGTTTAGATACCCCTGAGCATGCCGCGCCCTTGTGTACAGGGAAGCCGGGTGTATTACATGGCAATCGTACGTATTTAATGACTGATGAAGGTGGTCAAATTATGGAGACCCATTCAATCTCCGCCGGACTGGATTATCCCGGCGTCGGCCCAGAGCACTCTTGGTTGAAAGATTTGAAACGGGTAAAATATGTAGCAGCGACAGATAAGGAGGCGCTTTCGGCATTCCATGATCTGACTGAATTGGAAGGAATTATTCCAGCTTTGGAGTCGAGTCATGCTGTTGCCTATGGAATGCAGCTGGCAAAGGAAATGAAGCGAAGTCAAAACATAATAATTAATCTATCTGGCCGTGGTGATAAAGATATCGAAACCGTGGCTCGCCTTGAAGGCATAAAGTTGTAGTGAATGTATGAGCCGTATTCAATTAATTGCAGAGCAAGCTAAACATAATAATGCCAAGCTGCTAATTCCTTATACGGTAGCTGGTGATCCCAATATCGCTACGAGCTTATCCCTCATGCATGAGCTAGTAGCTCAGGGAGCAGATATAATCGAATTAGGGATTCCCTTCAGTGATCCATCTTCAGATGGCCCGGTGATTCAGCGAGGCGTTGAGAGAGCCTTAAGTAAAAAAACCAATTTAACCGAAGTATTCGGGCTGGCCTTAGCATTTCGGAGGCAAAATAAGCACACACCCATAGTACTCATGGGTTATCTAAACCCTATCGAAATAATGGGCTATGAAAAATTTGCTAACGAGATGGTCGCTGCCGGTGTCGATGGGGTCTTAATTGTCGATATGCCTCCCGCTGAGTCCGAGAAGCTCTCTGGTTTACTAGCAGAAAGAGATATTGATCTTATTTTTCTCGTGGCGCCCACCACTACAACTTGCCGCAGTAAAGAAATTGTGCAATGCACTACCGGCTATCTCTACTATGTTTCATTGAAGGGGGTGACCGGAGCGGCGCTCACTGACTTTGATTCAGTCACTAAGAATATTACAAAATTGCGTGAATTGAGTGATCTGCCAATTGTGATAGGTTTTGGTATAAAAGATGCGGACAGTGCCCGCGCTATGGCAGAGCTGTCCGATGGAATTGTTATTGGTAGTGCATTAGTTGAAAAAATCGCCCAGTTAGGCGATCAAGAATTGCATGAAAAAAGTCGAATAAGCCAAACCTGCGAGGTTATTGGGTTGGCGCGACAGGCTTTGAATGACATTAAATAAAGTATTGTATTTAAGGGATAAATTTTGAGTTGGATAGATAGAATTCTGCCCTCGATTTCCACCGAAAAGGGTGATACTAAGAAGCGCTCAAATGTGCCGGAAGGTGTGTGGAAGCAGTGTCCGCGCTGCGAGGCCACGCTTTATAAAAAATCTCTTAACGAAAACTATGATGTTTGCCCTAAGTGTGACCACCATCTGCGTATAACAGCGCGGCGAAGATTGGAGTTGTTTCTCGATGCTGACTTTCAGGAGGAATTAAATTCAGAATTAGAACCGGTAGATCTACTGAAATTCAAAGATTTGAAAAAATATAAAGACCGCATATCGGCTGCTCAAAAGGCAACTGGCGAAAAAGACGCTTTGGTGGTTATGAAGGGGCAAGTGAAAGGCATCCCACTGGTTGTGGCGGCATTTGAATTCGCTTTCATTGGTGGTTCGATGGGTGCGGTGGTAGGTGAGAAATTTACCCAAGCAGTTAATACCTGTATTGTAGAAAAACTGCCCTTGGTTTGTTTTTCAACTAGTGGCGGCGCGAGGATGCAAGAAGCGCTAATCTCTCTCATGCAAATGGCGAAAACTTCCGCAGCTCTGGAAAAGTTAAAGAGACAATCCCTTCCGTATATTTCGGTATTGGTGGATCCAGTATATGGTGGTGTTTCAGCGAGTTTAGCGATGTTGGGAGATATTAATATCGCGGAGCCTAACGCCCTAGTTGGTTTTACTGGGCCAGATGTTATTCGGCAGACCGTACGAGTAAAGCTGCCAGAAGGCTTTCAGCGAAGTGAATTTCTTCTAGAGCATGGAGCGATAGACATGATTGTTCACCGTCGTAATCTGCGCGACAAAATTTCCTCACTGTTAGATAAATTCCTCCACTTTCGGCGCGTTAGATCTTGATCGATAGAACGCTGGACGATTGGCTCGATCACATATCATCAGTTCATCCATATGAAATTGAACTCGGCTTAGAGCGCATTGGGTTGGTCGCGAATCGCTTGGACATAAGCAGGCCAGCTCCTAATGTGGTCTCAGTTGCAGGAACTAATGGCAAAGGTTCTTGCGTCGCATTCATGGAAGGAGTTCTTGAGCATGCTGGTTATCGCATTGGTGTCTTCAGCTCTCCGCACATCCATCATTTTAATGAACGCATAAGAATTGGTGGTGCTGAAGCTTCTGACTCGGATATCTGTAGGGCTTTTGCGGCTATTGATGCAGCTCGGAAGGAGGTTTCTCTAAGCTACTTCGAGTACGCGACTATTGCAGCGTTATATCTTTTTCAATCTGCTGAGCTTGATTGCGTGTTATTAGAAGTCGGTTTAGGCGGGCGGCTAGATGCGGTTAATTTGATCGATGCTGATGTCGCAATTATTAGCAGTATTTCTCTCGATCATGAAGATTGGCTAGGGTCAGATTTAGAAATTATAGGCCAAGAAAAAGCAGGGATTATGCGTGCAAAGATTCCAGTTATTATCGGAGACCACAACCCCCCAAGGAGTTTGCGAATTAGAGCTAAAGAATTGGGAGCGCGGGCATTTTTCATAAATCAGGATTTCAATATTGATGTTGCAGCTGATCAGTCAAATTGGAACTGGCTGGGTAGCCAAGATGTTGGTCAAATCGTGGGCAAGAATAATTTACCCATGCCTAAATTGGCGCTGAGCAATGTGGCTACTGCGATGCAGGCATTACATCAGCTTCCGCTTAAGTTAAAGAGAGAGGATTACGTTTATGCCCTTATAAATACGTCACTTGCCGGAAGATTTGAGGAGCGTCGAGATTCCCGCACTGGTAAAAAAGTTGTTTTTGACGTTGCTCACAACCCGGCTGCGGCACAGTTATTATGCCAAAATCTGCTTGAATATCGTTTTCAAAACCCAGAGATCGAGAGAATAGCTGCAGTCATCGCGGTCATGGCAGATAAAGATATTGAAGCAATGGCTATTGCTTTAGAATCCTGCTTAGACATCTGGTATATTGCGCAAGTCGATGAGGTGCGAGGCCTGTCTGTTGGCGAGGCCTATCGGCGGATTAGCGAGGCTGTTGGGGGTTGTTCATCTAGAGATAAGCTGGGAAGAAACATTACTGAACACAAATCTGTGCAAATGGCTTATGACTCTGCCTGCGATACTTGCTCAGAAGCCGATTTAGTCGTGGTGACCGGTTCTTTTTTTACTGTCGCTGCAGTGAGGTTACTTACTGAAGAACTCGTTCATTAAGGGCTCGTGACTAAACGTAGTTAAAGAGTCAATTGTTTGACGTAGCTCAGTAGGAATTTAAATTTATGAATTTCGGAGTAAACCAGATTGAATCAGAGTGCTAAACAACGCATTGTTGGTGCTGTAGTACTTTTGACTCTTGCTCTTATCTTTCTGCCTATCATTTTTGATGGTCAAGGCAGCTATCAAGGCACAGTTACTTCTAGGATCCCCGATGTGCCAAACATTCCGATTTTGGAAATACCTATTCAGACCCGACCAGTGGTCATCGCTAATACCGATGCAATAAATGCGAACAATCCAGCCGCTGGAGATTCGAGTCTCGCTACTACTGCAGAGGCTGTAATTGAGGAACCTGCTCAGGCCGATCAAAGCGATGACTTTGAAGTAATGATCAATGCATCTGAGCCGGTATTTATCCGCGAAGTCCCTAATCTCTCTGCCACCGGTTTACCAGAAGGCTGGAGTGTGCGCCTCGGCTCATTCTCCAATTCCGAAAATGCTACTTCTCTTGTGCAAAAACTGCAGGCGGCAGGCTATAAGGCCTACACTAGGAGGATTCAAAGTGAAGAGGATGTTCTTACCGGAGTATTTGTGGGGCCTTGGATAGATAGGTCTAGAATTAATGAGTACCAGCAGCAATTACAGGAACAATTTCAGCTCGCTGGTATTGTAGTGCGCTATGAAGTGGAGCAACTTTAGGAGTAGTTGGCATTTTGAGCGGTATGAATGAAGTCGATGCAGCGATATTAATTATAATAGTGTTATCTTGCCTATTTGGCTTGTGGCGCGGGCTGATAAAAGAAGTTTTGTCTTTGTTGATCTGGATCGCAGCATTTGTTGTTGCTCGGATGCATTATGAGTCACTAGCGGGAATGCTTAGTAGCGTTATAGACATTACTGCGGTTCGATATGTAATTGCATTCGCGGTGCTTTTTATCATTGTTATGATGCTAGGGGCTTTGTTGAATCACCTGATGTCGAAGTTGCTCACCATCACGGGCCTTAAGTTTGCCGATAGATTGTTAGGTGGTGTATTCGGAATAGGAAGAGGTGCGCTTATAGTTTTGGTCATTCTTTCATTTACTCCATTCCCTTTTCGCCTTATTACCGGTGTATTTGTCTCAGAGACGGAGCAGTGGCAACGGTCGGTGTTAATTCCTTACGGGCTGGAAGCTATCGAGTGGTCAAGAAAATTCATTAGCGACACTAATGCTTTTGATCTTTTACAGCAGCCAAATACAATGTCTCAAGAAGCGATTCTCAATTAGATAGAAGATTGACTAATACGTAAGAATTTTAGTTCGATAATAGGAATGGCGCGGAGCAAACTATGTGTGGATTGGTTGGGGTGGTAGCTAGTAACAATGTTGGTGTTTGTCTCTATGACACGTTAACAGTTTTGCAGCATCGAGGCCAAGACGCGGCTGGGATCATGACGAGTGATAACGGTAAACTCAATCTACGCAAAGACAATGGTTTGGTTAAAGATGTATTCCATAATCGTCATATGCGTCGGTTAACTGGTCAGATGGGCATCGGTCATGTGCGTTATCCGACAGCCGGAGGTTCTAGCCCGGCGCTAGCACAACCTTTTTATGTTAATTCTCCGTATGGCCTTGCTCTTGCTCACAACGGCAATCTAACTAATGCGGCTGAGCTTAGTCGCGATCTGTTCAAAGAAGACCTACGCCACATAAATACAGATTCTGACTCGGAAGTTCTGCTCAATATTTTTGCCCATGAGCTACAACAACGAGGAAAAATCGAACCGGAAGCTCATGATGTTTTTGCAGCGGTGACTGGAGTTCACAATCGCTGCCGCGGCGGCTTTGCTGCAATTGTTATGTTAACTGGCTATGGCATTGTTGGTATGAGAGACCGCAACGGCATCAGGCCGTTAGTATTCGGAAGTCGTAAGGGCGAGAAGGGAATGGAATATATGATCGCTTCGGAAAGCGTAGCTCTAGATTCTCAGGGCTTTACGATAGAGAGAGACGTGGCGCCTGGAGAAGCGGTGTTCGTAGATGTAAATGGTAAACTTCATACAAAAATATGCACAGAGCAGGGGGTTAAAACTCCTTGTATCTTTGAACATGTTTATTTTGCTAGGCCAGATTCGTTCATGGATAGCATTTCTGTTTATAAGGCGCGATTAAGAATGGGGGAAAAGCTAGGCGATAAAATCAAAAAGCTACGCCCGGACAATGATATCGACGTGGTTATTCCTATCCCAGACACAAGTAGGACTTCAGCGCTCGAATTGGCTAATAGATTGGGCCTAAAATTCCGCGAAGGATTTGTCAAGAACCGCTATATCGGTAGGACATTTATTATGCCTGGCCAGAGCCAGAGACGAAAATCGGTGAAGCAGAAGCTTAATGCCATAGATTTGGAGTTCAGAGGCAAGAACGTCTTATTGGTTGATGATTCAATTGTTCGAGGTACTACTTGCAAGCAAATCATTCAAATGGCCAGGGATGCTGGTGCGAATAAAGTGTATTTTGCCTCAGCAGCGCCTGCTATTCGCTATCCAAACGTTTATGGGATAGATATGCCTGCAGCGTCTGAACTAATAGCAGCCGGTAAAACAGAAAAAGAAATTGAAGAAATGATAGGAGCCGATTGGTTGATATATCAAGAGTTGGATGACCTTATTGCATCGGCTTCCGAGGGCAATCCAGAAATTAAACAGTTTGAATGTTCTGTTTTCAATGGTGAATATATAACCGGTGACGTGGATGACTTGTATCTAAAACGATTGGAAAATATTCGTAGCGATGCTGCCAAGAAATCCAAAAAGAAGCAAAGTGATAAGAAAGAAAAGAATTTAGTGGCTGACCTCCATAATGATGCATAACTGCTTAAGCAGTTGAGTCAGATGATTTGCAACAAGCTGCTAACAATAGGCGACGTGACTGCGGCTTACTTCGACATCGTTGTCTTGCTTGCGGCAGAGGGCCTAAAAAGCCCAAAATCTATCCCCCGGCAAGTTTTGCTTTCAGACCTTGGGCCTCTAGATAGTCTTTAACAACAATTCGATGATCGCCCTGAATTTCGATTGTGGTACTTTTGATAGTTCCGCCTGAGCCACAGAGAATTTTTAATTTCTTAGCTAATATTTTAAGCTCCTCTTTAGAATATTGAGTACCAGAAATTACCGTTACGCCAACGCCTTTTCGCCCTTTGGTTTCTCTGCCAATAGTAATAGATTCAATTTGACTAGAGTTAGTATCGTTAATGCTAACGCAGTTACATTTTCTCAAGGCCTTGCCGCATTTGGAGCAATGACTTAGTCCACTAGTTGAGTAAACGAGTTTTGATAAAGTCATGGGTATAAGTTCAATAGGTGTCGGCTCAATGAATTAATCCGCTACGTCAAGGAGAAGTAATGATTGAATCGTGTGGTCTAAGTTTTATAGAGTGGTGGCAAAGCAAATCGATCTTGTTGCCGACGTTGTTTTAGGGCCTGCAATTTCTGTCTACGCAAGCTGCTAATGAGTTTTAGCAAACCGGCATGATCAAAGTCATTGGTAGAGCTGCTTGAATTGTTATTGTTAAATAGCGCGACTTGAATACCGTGAGCGTATTCATGCAGTTCAACAGAGTCTTTTTGTTGGAGGATATCCTCCATACTTATTATTTCTCGACTATCGACAAAATGGTTACACCAATTTATAAGAGTTTCTCTTAGGCGATTGAGGTCTCGCCCAGAAGCTGTACTTTTTAATTGTCTAAATGCAACTGCTTCATTGTTTTGAGGGATGTATTTGTGGATTAAAGCCTGGCGCCGATCGCGAAAATAGTCTGCAATTTCTTTTTTGTGGCTAGCGATAGTTAGCTGATAGACACTGATTGCGACAATGGCAAGTGCAGCGGCAATGAGATAGTTTAGCCAAGAGGCGTCAACCTCAATAAATTCTGCCTCATTCTGTGCATCGATCATGCCCTGGTCCACTATTGGCGCGGCTGCTAGTAATTCTGCGAGATTTTCTGAGGTAACAATAGTTTGTTCAGCTGGTGCATCACCTTCGATTGTAGCGACCATTAATCTAGTAGCGGGAACGATAGTGGTTTCAAGTTGATTAGTATCAATATTCCACCAGGGAATGGATATTTCTGGAATTTCAATGAAGCCAGCCTGAACAGGCACTATAGATGTTGTCTCGACCCGGGTTCCGACTATGGCGCCTTCTACAAAGGTGCGCTGGACATCAGCAGGGTCCGGATAGACATTAAGACCTTCAACTGCAAGGTCGCTAAAAGGTGGAAGTACGGCGCCATCGAGGCCTTCAGCAACCATTGTTACGGTACGAACTAACGCATCACCAATCCGCACCCCGCTTAAATCTGTATTCCATGTTTCTTCCATAGTTAGGTTCGAAACAGGTAGCCAGAATTCACTGTTCTGCACGGCTAAAGGGCGTTCCTGGACTTCCACGCTAGTACCTTCGATAAAAGCAGTAACACGACGGGTATTCAGATTTCTGAAAACAAAATTACTTGAACCATCTGTGACTTCGCCGCGGAATAGAATGTCTGGAAATTCTAGTGGTCCGCTACGCTGTGGAAAAATTACATAGCGTTTTTCGTAGACTCCGAAGCGCACGCCATCAATAAGTTTTTCATATTGATTAGGGGAGCCAATTAATTGAATGACGGTATTAGGCATTTCCAATTCAGTAAATTGCGGATTACGAATTCCGTTGATGGTGTAGTAGAGACGTACAGTAAAGAGTAGTTGCTCCTGCACATAAACTGTCTCCTTATTAAATTCCAATTCAAGGAACAGTTCATCGCTATCTTGGTTGGAGCGAGG
>Ga0315339_1003291_pt1 | contig 11472 bp, 12 predicted proteins | sample ASW17metaG_FD_204514 | JGI IMG/M metagenome (GOLD analysis project Ga0315339, IMG submission 204514) | Ammonia-oxidizing marine archaeal communities from Pacific Ocean, United States - ASW #17 | ecosystem: Environmental > Aquatic > Marine > Oceanic | place: USA: California | collected 2016-12-05
GCGCGCCCGCTCAGAGGCGGTGCTGTTGCCGGAAAACGTCGAGGATGTCGCCGCCATGCTGTATCGCCCTGTTTGGCTTGAGGGCCGCTTTCAGCATGGCAAAGAGATGTATCTGGCGGCAAGATCATTTCGCTCCAACCCCGGTTTTCATGTTATCACCCCTTTTGAGCGCTTGGATGGTAGCGTCATCCTAGTCAATCGCGGGTGGATTCCCATGGATCGGCGTGATCCGGTAAGCCGCGCCGAGGGCCAGGTTAGAGGTGTCATTCGTATCGAAGGCCTGCTCGCCACCAGCGTTAAGCCGGGTTGGATGACGCCAGAAAATGTGCCGTCGGAGAATTTCTGGTATTGGCTTGATATGCCGACGCTCAGTACCCAGGCTGGAATTGTGCCACGCGATTATTTGGTCGATGCTGGGTCGGCGGCTAATCCGGGCGGCTATCCAATTGGTGGCCAGACCAAGGTAGAGCTAAAAAATTCCCATGTGCAATATGTCGTTACTTGGTATGCGATGGCCGTCACGCTGGGCGTGATAACTTTCCTGATAGTGCGCAGCGCTCGGCGCCGGGAAATCCTGGCGGCAGACGAGGAGAATTAATGAGCTCATACACTGAGCTTGAGGCGCGTTTTCGCCGCATTGCCAATCTCGGTGGTGCGGCGGCTATTTTGCATTGGGATTGGGCAGCAATTATGCCGGTTGGCGGCGCCGATGCGCGTACTGCCCAGCTTACTGAGCTCGATCTAATCCAACATGAATGCATGGCCGACCCAAAATTGGCTGATCTTCTCGATAACGCCGAGTCCACGTGCAGCGAACTTAAGCCGTGGCAAAACGCTAATCTTGTGGAAATGCGCCTTCGCTGGTCCCATGCCAATGCCCTGCCGGCAGATTTGGTATCGGCCTTTGGCAAAGCTGCCGCATCTTGTGAGATGATATGGCGTGAGGCGCGCGCCAACAACGATTTTAAAGCCTTTAGCCAAGCCTTCACGCCCCTACTAGTGTTGATCCGTGAAAAAGCGTCAGCTAAGTCCGAAGCACTGGGTCTAGCACCCTATGATGCCTTAATCGATAGCTATGATCCCGGCTTCCGCATGGCGGAGATCGACGATATTTTTGCCGATCTCGGCGCCTTTTTACCGCCCTTCCTGGCCCAGGTGATAGAAACGCAGGCGCGCGAGCCGGCGCTGGTGCAGCCCATTGGGCCGTTTCCGATCGCCCAACAGCGCGCGCTATCACAAACCCTGATGGAGCAGATAGGCTTCGATTTCGCCCATGGCCGTCTGGATGAAAGTCACCATCCCTTTTGCGGCGGCGTGCCTGATGATGTGCGCATTACCACACGTTATGACGCAGAAAATTTTGCCTCTTCGGTTATGGCCGTACTGCATGAAACCGGCCATGCCATGTATGAGCGTGGCTTGCCCAAGGGTTGGCGCGGTCAACCGGTGGGTGATGCGCGCAGTATGAGCGTTCATGAAAGCCAATCCTTATTGATGGAGATGCAGGCTTGTCGGAGCGGCGAGTTTTTCAGCTTTGCTGCGCCCCTTATGCAACAGGCTTTTGTTTCCGATGGTTCGGCAGCCGCCGCTTTTACTCCGGAAAATTTACATAGAATTGCGACGCGCGTGGCACCCGGCTTTATCCGTGTTGAGGCGGATGAGGTGACTTATCCGGCCCATGTCATGTTGCGTTACCGCCTCGAGAAGGCGCTGATTGCCGGTGATTTGCAAGCGCCGGATTTACCGGCGGCCTGGCAGGAGGGCATGCAGGAGTTTCTCGGCCTTACGCCCAAAAATCATGCCGAGGGCTGTCTACAGGATATCCATTGGGCGTGTGGTGATATAGGCTATTTTCCAAGCTATACATTGGGTGCGTTGATCGCAGCGCAGCTTTTTGATAGTGCTAATCGGGAGATCGAGAACCTTCGCCCGGCGATTGCGGAGGGTGAGTTCACACCTTTGCTAACCTGGTTGCAGAGCGCTATTTACAGTCAGGCCTCGCGCTATTCGAGCCATGAACTGATCGAACGCGCCACCGGTCGGGCATTCAGCGCTGATGCCTTCAAGGCACACCTTCAGCAGCGCTATCTCGACGAAGCTATGCCTGACCTATAGTTTAGCCCGAAACTTGATTATACCTGAAAGAGGTCGTCCATGCGTTATGTGAGTACGCGCGGTGACAGCCCGAACGACAATAAATCGTTCGAATACGTATTGCTTGCGGGCCTGGCGCGCGACGGTGGCTTGTTTGTGCCGGAAAGTTGGCCGGCACCTTTCTCAGAGAGCGAGCTGGTGGAGATGGCATCGCTTAGCTATGCTGATCTCGCCATTCGCCTAACTCAGCCCTTTATCGGCGATGCGGTTGCGCTGGCGGATTTGGAGAGGATCGCCCACGAGACGTATGCCGGTTTCGAGCATCCGGCAACAGCGCCACTTACCCAACTCGGCCCGAGCTTCTGGCTGATGGAGCTCTATCATGGGCCGACTCTGGCGTTTAAGGATTATGCTCTACAGTTTTTGGGCCGCCTTTTTGATCATGTGGTGGCGCGGCGCGGTGAACGATTGACGATTGTCGGCGCCACCTCAGGCGATACCGGCTCCGCTGCTATTGAAGCCTGCCGCGGGCGTGACGCACTCTCTATCGTGATTTTGCATCCTGATGGCCGCGTCTCGGAAGTGCAGCGCCGTCAGATGACAACGGTCGATGAAGCCAATGTGCACAATGTGGCGGTGGCTGGAACCTTCGATGATTGTCAGGCTATGGTCAAGGCGATGTTTAACGATCTGGAGTTCCGCGATGAATTGAATTTGGCGGCGATCAATTCGATCAATTGGGTACGAATTTTGGCGCAAACCGTCTATTATGCCTATGCAGCCCTGGCGCTTGGCTCTCCGGCGCGCCCGGTGAGCTTCGCTGTCCCGACGGGTAATTTCGGCAATGTCTATTCCGGATATGTGGCAACACGTCTCGGCCTACCGATTCGCCATTTGATGGTGGCGACTAATGCCAATGATATTCTGGCGCGCTTCTTCAATGGCGCCGGCTATTACAAGAATGGTGTGGTCGCTAGTATCAGTCCGAGCATGGATATTCAGATTGCGAGCAATTTCGAACGCCTGGTGTTTGAATTGCAAGAGCGCAATAGTGCTGCCGTTCGTGACATGATGAGCAGCCTTGATCAACATAGTGGCTTTGAGGTTCCGCAGGATAAGCTGGAACTGGCGCGCCACCTATTTTCGGGCCAGCGCGTCAATGATACGCGGGCGTTGGAATGCATGGCGCGGGTGTGGCGCGAATGCGGTATCCTAATTGATCCGCACAGCGCTGCTGGCGTAGCGGCGGCGGAAGACACCTTGGCGCAACAGGAAACGGGCGCTGGGCAAACAGCGATGATTTGTCTTGCCACCGCACATCCGGCTAAATTTCCAGATGCTGTTGAGCAGGCGACCGCCATTCGCCCAGTGTTGCCGGACCGGTTTGCTAATTTACTACAGCGCCCAGAGCATATGACCCATCTGCCGAATGATTTGGCAGTGGTAAAAGAGTTCGTCCAGGCCTGTGCCAGGGACGCGCAGAGAGGGAAGGCCACGTGACAACACAAATGACTACATTGCCCAACGGGCTGCGTGTGTTGAGTGAGGCGATGCCACATCTCGAGACCGCATCCGTCGGTGTTTGGGTTGATGTTGGTGCGCGTTATGAAAGTGCTGATATCAACGGCGTATCGCACCTCTTGGAGCATATGGCCTTCAAAGGCACCAGCCGGCGCAGCGCCCTCGACATTGCCGAAGAGATCGAAGCAGTTGGCGGCCAAGTCAACGCCTATACTTCGCGCGAGCAGACCGCCTACTACGCCAAGGTCATGAAGGAGGATGTCGGTCTCGCGGTCGATATTCTTGCCGATATTCTCCAGCATTCGGTATTTGCTGATGATGAACTGGAGCGCGAGCGGGCCGTAGTTATCCAGGAGATTGCCCAGGCGCATGACACGCCGGATGATCTTATTTTTGATCAGTTTCAGGAAACTGTCTATCCGGATCAACCGCTGGGTCGGACGATCCTCGGTCCGGTAGCGCAGGTATCGGCCTATTCACGCGATGTCCTGACTGGATATATGGCCCAGCATTACAGTGCCTCGCGCATGGTTGTGGTCGGTGCCGGACAGGTTGATCACGGGATCTTTACAGATATGGTTGGGGCCGCGTTCGACGCCTTGCCGCCGGCTCAGCCTGCAATGAACCTGACCGCGCTGTATGCCGGCGGAGATATGCGCACGGTCAAGGAATTGGAGCAGGCGCATCTGGTGCTTGGCTTCGATGGACTGCCTTATGGCGATGAAGATTTTTATACGGTGCAATTGCTATCAACGCTTCTTGGCGGTGGCATGTCTTCCCGCTTGTTTCAGGAAATTCGCGAGCGGCGGGGCTTGGCCTATTCTGTCTTCAGTTTCGCCTCCTCCTATGTGGATGGCGGTGTGTTCGGTGTTTATTGCGGTACCGGGCCTGATAAATTGGCAGAACTTGCGCCGGTGATCGCAGGTGAATTACATAAAGCCTGTGAGCATGTGACGGCAGAGGAAGTGGCGCGCTCGCGGGCACAAGTGAAATCGAGCCTGTTGATGTCGCTTGAATCTTCTTCATCTCGGTGCGAGCGGTTAGGCCGGCAAGCGCTTATTTTTGGCCGCGCTATTTCGATCGAAGAGATGGTGGTAAAGATTGATGCGATTACGCCGCAGGATATTGTTCGCGTTGCTGAACGTATTTTTGCCCATAGTTGCCCAAGCCTGGCGGCGCTCGGTCCGATTACTGATCTTGAAAATTATGAGCGCATTGCGGAGCGCTTTACCTGATGTCGGTACTCCGGTCTTCGCGCGGCGAACGCTATGAATCGCATCTGCTCGGCAGTAATATACGGGCCCGCGTGCCCGAATTGCGCGATTGGCAGGCCTGGGCAGAATTGCGCACAGCATCGCGTGATTTTTTAGCGCCGTGGGAGCCCGCCTGGGCAAGTGATGCCCATAGCCGGGCCACTTATCGCCGTCGTCTGCGGAGGCAGCAGCGCGATGCTAATGATGGTGTATGTTTTTCTTATTTTATCAATCGCCTTGCCGATAATGCGTTGATGGGTGGCATCACCTTAAGCAATGTTCAGCGCGGTGCGGCCCAGACCTGCAATGTCGGTTATTGGATCGGCGAGCTCTATGCGCGCAGTGGTTATATGACCGAAGCGCTCAATTGTGCGCTCAGCTATTGTTTTGGCAGTCTTGGGTTACACCGTGTCGAAGCGGCCTGCATGCCAAGCAACCAAGCAAGTCAGGCGTTGCTGCGGCGTTGCGGCTTTTGCCGTGAAGGCTATGCCCGAAAATTTCTCAAGATTAATGGCGTGTGGCAGGATCATCTTTTGTTCGCGGTGGTCGAAAGTGAATGGCAGCGCCCAGGCTGATTTAGGGCTTTTGAGCGGGGTAACTTAATGCTCTAGGCGTGGCCTACATCAGCGGAAAGATTGGAGATATCCACGCCCAGGCTGGCGACCGCACTTTGCCACTTGGTGTCATTGTTTTGTCGAAAGACGATATCCCTATTGGCCGGCGCAGTTAGCCAACCGTTATTTTGTACCTCTTCATCCAATTGGCCCGGCGCCCAGCCGGCATAGCCCAGTGCCAACAGACTACTGCGTGGTCCGGTGCCTTCGGTCAGGGCCTGGAGGATGTTAATGGTTGCTGTCAGGGCGAATTCATCATCGACCATCATTGTCGCGTCATGAACATAATCTGCCGAATGCAGGACAAAACCGCGCGCGGCCTCGACCGGCCCACCAAAATGCACTCGAATATTTTCATCAACGCTTTCCGTTTCGATCTCTAATTGCTCCAGAAGATCGGAAAAACTTATAGATTCCAGCGGTTTATTAACAACAATCCCCATCGCTCCTTCATCTGAATGTGTGCATAGATAGATGACAGACCGTTCAAACCGCGGGTCCGGCATGGCTGGCATAGCGATCAATAGCTGGCCTTCGAAATAGAACGACGGCGCTGTCATGTTTAATTCTCCGACACGCTTCGACCTTGAAATAGGGTTTGGGATTGTGTGTCAATTCACCATATAGGTGACCATAGTTTCCTTAATAAATCGACAGTTTTTTCCTTGCATTACGCATTTTTTGATGGTTGTAATCTAGTCTCCGGCCACTCATATTATCTCTGTGATAAGCTCAAATGTTTGGTCAAAATGATCAAATAGGGCAGATTTCTTATGTAACGCCATGCGGGGAGCAAAGCGATGACGATTAATGTGGGCGATAAAATACCTTCTGTAAATTTTAAACAAATAACGGCAGACGGTATGTCGGATGTTCCTAGTGACGATTACTTCAAGGGGCGAAAAGTAGCTCTCTTTTCTGTGCCAGGCGCCTTCACGCCAACCTGCTCCGCTCAACATGTGCCGAGCTATGTCAGTAACGCGGCGGCGTTGAAGGCCAAAGGCGTCAGCGCTATTGCCTGTGTCTCGGTGAATGATGCATTTGTCATGAAGGCGTGGGGCGAGGCTCAGGGCGTCGGAGATGAGGTTGAGATGCTGGCTGACGGCAATGGCGAGTTCGCACGTGCCACGGGCCTAACGCTGGACGGCAGTGGATTCGGGCTGGGTGAGCGTTCAACCCGTTTCTCGATGATCATTAATGACGGCACGGTGAGCCATCTCAATGTGGAGAGCAACCCGTCTGAAATGGATGTGAGCAGCGCCGAGCATATGCTGGGCCAGCTCTAGGTCAGACATATTTGGTTTTTTGGAACGGGGGCTTCAGGCCCCCGTTTTAATTTAGTTTCTTTCAAGTATAGATGGAAGCGCATCTCGTTTTTTTGAATTGGCTTGGATCAAGGCGTATCTGCAACGCCTTACAGCGCTGACGCTTGCGCGCCACATCTGCCCGGCCTTGCTCAAGAGTGCACAGCGTTTTTTAACCGTAAACCCCCGCGCCGAAGAAATGTCCATACTGCCTGATGCGATACTGCTACGCCGCGCGCTACTAATATTTTCTTCAGGCCATGTATCGCTAGGTATGACGTCCATCCGATCTGTTTAATGATAAAACTCGGATTCAGCTCCAGAACTTTGCGGCGTGGATTTACTTTAATTATCAAGTTCTAAAAATTTATGATTATGCGCATGCGAATGTAGCACACTCTAGCCTGGCATGCTGCCGGCCTGCGCCAGTCGTTCGAGAAAGCGTTCGCGTGCTGGCGGTACTTTGGCGTCGGCAAAGACATGGCCGGTGAGAAACCAACCGGTTAAATTTAGTGCCGCGTGCACATCTTCCAATGATGGTGCGCTGGCTTCCGAGCGCAAGAGAAAGGCCGGCAAGGGCAGTAATTTTTCACGCCATTCAGCGCCTGCTTTGCTTGATACGGCGCGGCCCGAGCGCGGAGAAACATAGACCAGGTCTGTGGTTTTTCCGCTGACAGCACAGGTGGAGAGATCAAGGCCAAAACCAAGCTCAGCGAGCAGCATCAATTCGAAGCGTGCATAGGATTCAACCCAGGTTGCATCATTTTCTATTCTACCGGCGAGGCGGTAAAATTCTTCATAGAGAACTGGGTAGGGATGGCGTTCCGGCAGGGCAGCTTCAACCACCGCGCAGGCCGCCGAGAGAGCTGCCAGGCGTAAGGCATCATCGAGTAACCCGGCGGCAGCGGCATGCACTAATTCACAGCGGAGATTGCCGAGATGTTCTTCGAGCCGGGCGCGCCAGGTGGCGCTGACCCGATTGCCTGCCTGATAGAGGCCGCGCGCACGTCGCCCTTGCCCACCGCGCACCAGCCCGGCATGGCGGCCATGTTGGGCGGTGAACAGTATCACCAAGGATGATGTTTCACCGTGCCGTCGTGCCGACAGGACAATACCCGAATCATTCCACTCCATGGCTTGTTTATAGCATGTGGTGGAATTTTAGGCGTGCGCTGTGGGGGCAGAAAAAATATTAATTAACAATAACTTAATCTTATTATTCCAAGCGGACTGCCAGTCCTCTATATCAGAAACAACATAAGCCGAAATTATGAATAGCTCTGGTATTAGTAGCGTGGCCCCTTTTACTACCGCTTCGGACTCCTCGACCGGACATGATCTGGCTAATGTGGTAGTGGTGCTGTTCAGCTCGGTGTAGAATACTGGGCAGGTTATCCGCAATGGCGTTCATTGGCGGTGAAGAACTGGCCACCAATCTCGCTGTTCGTGCGGTCTTCACCACCGACAAGAAAATAGATGATCGGGTGGAAAAGATAAAAGCTCGGGTCCCGGATGAACAGTCCAGTAGTGCGGATAGTGATAAACTAGAAATAGAAATCAATTCGGATTAATAGCCTGTAGAGCGCATGACGTTCATTACGTTAGCTATTAAATTCCAGTCCGAGGTCGCGGTAGCGCTCCGGATCTTCATGCCAGCCTTCGCGAACCTTCACAAATAAAAATAAATGTATTTTGCGCTCAAGCAACGCCTCAAGCTCGAGGCGCGATTCCTGGCCGACCGATTTAATACGCTGTCCGCCTTTGCCCAGCACCATCGCCTTATGTGTGGTGCGCGAAACATAGATAACCTGTTCGATTCTAACCGAACCATTTTTCAGTTCACGCCAGCTCTCGGTTTCAACGGTGAGCGAATAGGGAAGTTCCTGGTGGAGCTGGAGAAATAATTTTTCACGCGTGATTTCAGCAGCCAACAGGCGGTCGGAAATATCGCTCAGCTGATCCTCCGGGTAGAGCCACGGCCCTTTTGGTAAGACGCCCACCAGATGATCAAGCAGATCCTCAACACCATGGCCGTCGAGGGCAGAGATCATGAAGATGCGCTCGGCCGTTTTGCCGTCATCTAAAGAAGCGGCAAGCGGCAGTAAGCTTGCACGCGCCACGCGATCAATCTTGTTGATGGCGATCATTGCCTTGCGCCCGGATTTCAGTAACTCCTCGCGGATTTTTCGCGTATTGGCATCGAGGCCGCGTTCGGAATCGACCAGTAGCAGGATCGCATCGGCATCCTGGGCGCCACTCCAGGCGGCGTGCACCATGGCGCGCTCCAGGCGGCGTTTGGCGTCGTGAAATATTCCAGGTGTATCGACTAACACCAGCTGCGCCGTGCCAACCATGCGAATGCCACGCACTCGCGCGCGCGTGGTCTGCACCTTGGGCGAGACAATCGAGACCTTGCTGCCCACCAGGCGGTTGATCAGTGTCGATTTTCCTACATTGGGAGCCCCCAAAATGGCGATAAATCCGGCAGTTTGTTGTTCGCTCTGCTCAGTCATTTCTCGCCTGCAATTCGTTTAATAAAATTTGTGCGGCGGCCTGCTCTGCCGTTTGTTTGCTACGGCCCTTCGCGGTGACGCCGGGAAAGTCAGCAATGCGTGCTTCAACTTCAAATAAGGGCGCATGGGCTGGGCCTTCGCGCTGCACGGTTTTATAGACTGGTAGCACTCCATGATGCGCTTGGGACCACTCCTGTAGAGCCGATTTCGCGTCGCGCGGCGGGCTTACATCCTCAGCCATCAACGGCGCCCAATAGTGGGTGATAAACGTTGCCGCCACCGCGTAACCGCCGTCGAGAAAGAGCGTGGCAATCACTGCTTCACAGGTATCGGCGAGGTTAGTTGAATTTTCTCGCCCGCCGCTATCTTCTTCGCCTTTAGCTAAGATCAGATTATCGCCCAAATTAAGATTGCGGGCAATGCGCTCCAACGCCTCACGCCGCACTAATGCAGTGAAACGCGGCGACAGCGCGCCTTCGCTTTCGCTCGGGTAGCGCGCGTAAAGCATCTCCGCCACCACCAGACCAAGCACGCGATCACCGAGAAATTCCAGCCGTTGATTGGATTGTACGGCGCCGGATACGGCGCTTGGATGAACGAAGGCGCGAGCCAATAATAGGTTGTCGTTAAAGCGGTGAAAGAGGTTTTCTTCTAATTTCTGGGCAAGCGTTTCGGCGGATAGCGCGGTGAAGGGCGGGGCGAGTTTTCGGCTCTCGGCCATAGAGTTTGAGCCTATGCTCTAATCGACACTGATAAACAGGCGTTCAAACCGAGTCGCCTTGCCCCATTTCCAGACCTCCCAGATCTCAGCACCGCCATTGGTCGAATAGAAAATAAACTCCGCCCGGCCGACCAGGTTTTCTGCCGGAATAAAGCCGACACCTGAATAGGCATTATCGATGCGGCTATCAAGAGAATTATCGCGATTGTCACCCATGGCAAAAAAATGCCCTTCTGGAACGGTGTAGATTTTGGTGTTATCGAGATTACCGGTGGGATTTGAATCGAGTGTATGGTGTACCACACCGTTCGGTAAAATTTCTTCGAACTGGGTGATAGAGCGGGTCCGGCCATAAAGGTCGGTGAAGGTAAAATTATCGATCTGATTGCGCACGACCGGCACATCATTTATCAGCAGAATGCCATCCAAAACCTGAAGGCGATCACCTGGCAGGCCGACGATGCGCTTGATATAATCGGTTTCATTGTCGCGCGGCAGTTTAAACACGGCGACATCGCCGCGCTCCGGATCGGAGCCGAAGATGCGCCCCGAGAACAGATCGATATCCCACGGCAGAGAATGTTTGCTGTAGCCATAGGCATATTTCGAGACGAACAGATAATCACCAACCATCAATGTCGGGATCATCGAACCGGAGGGAATATTAAATGGCTCCAAGCCAACCGAGCGCACCACCATGGCGGCGATGACCGCATAGGCAACGGTGCGGATGGTGTCCCAAAATCCTTTGGATTTCCGTTTCTTCGTATTTTCGCTGTTATTCGCTTTGGCCATAGGGTTGACGGAATCCGGTAAAGGTTGGTGATAATTTATGGTTGGTGACAAATAGAGCGGCGCAGACAGTGCCCGATCGCCATGGTCCGAAAGCGCATCACTCCGACGTGGCCGGCACGGCGGTGATGATCACGATGGCCTGGGCGGTTGGTGGTTCGTCGGTCAGAGAAATATCAATCTGTGTGGTCATGCCTGAAGGCGTTAGGGATTGCAAGCGTTCCGCGGCCCCGCCGGTGAGACGCATCGTCGGTTTTCCTGATGGCAGATTGATTACTTCCATGTCGCGCCAAAAGACGCCCATGCGAAAACCCGTTCCGAGCGCTTTGGAGCAGGCCTCTTTGGCGGCAAAACGGCGAGCATAAGTTTCAACCTGCGTTACCCGGCGCTCCGCTTTGGCACGCTCGCCTTCGGTATAAATACGCTTGGTAAAACGCTCGCCAAAACGCTCAAGCGTGCGCTCAATGCGCCGAATATCAATGAGATCGCTGCCAAGGCCAATAATCATGGGGGAGAGAATTCCGCTGGAAAATTCAGGCGCTGCGTTCGCCCAGCGCATCGGCGCGGGCTCGGTCCATCAGCGCCCGCATGCGGCGAATAGCGCTGTCGAGGCCGGAAAAAATAGCCTCGCCAATGAGAAAATGGCCGATATTAAGCTCG
>Ga0315339_1003292_pt1 | contig 11469 bp, 8 predicted proteins | sample ASW17metaG_FD_204514 | JGI IMG/M metagenome (GOLD analysis project Ga0315339, IMG submission 204514) | Ammonia-oxidizing marine archaeal communities from Pacific Ocean, United States - ASW #17 | ecosystem: Environmental > Aquatic > Marine > Oceanic | place: USA: California | collected 2016-12-05
CATTCCCGCCCATCTGGTCGGCGAGCCGCTACAACGCGGCCGATGTGATCGATACGGCCGTCAAAGGTGGCTATAACCTGATGTCCAACTGGCAGACGCCGGATGAGCTCCGCTCGGCACGCGATTCCTTTGTTGCGGCGCGTGGCGCGGCCGGATTGGAGCCCGAAGCCTTCGAATTTGCCTGTATTCGCCACGTCTTCGTCGGTGAGAGCAACGCGGAGGCCCAACGGGACGCGGCCACGGCCGTGGATTATTACCTCAAGTCCACGCGGCAGTTCCGCCCGGTGGGGGATCACGAACGCGGCCAGATGATCTTTGGTGATCCGGAAACCTGTATCGAGAAAATCCGGGAACTCGAGGACGTCGCCAAGATGACCCACTTGATCTGTTGGCTGAACTTCCCGGGCCTGGATCAGGAACAGATTTTGCGCTCCATGCGTCTGTTCTCCGAGGCCATTTTACCGGCGTTCGGTGATTCCGCGACAGTGCAAGGCCTTTCAGCGGCCGGGTAGCAAATCCGGGCCCCAAACCCGCCTTTGCCGCGACCCGCGTCTATGCTTGGCGGAAATGAGAATTTTATTAAATATCATACAGATAAGACTCTAAGTCGACTCTCAGACAGTAATTTTTGTAGGAACCAACCGGCACCTATGTTAAAGTGCCTTCATCAGAGCTAACAAGTCACTGGCACGACGTGCTGACCACCTTCGGGTTGCAACGCGTGACGGGAGTTGTTGCGATTAAATTTGCGGTTTGTTTGGTACGTCAGATCCTCTGGCGAAGAATATTATTTACACACATGGCTATGGTTCCGGACAGGATGGGACTGTCTGAAATTACGCCCAGGGCACGGACTAGGGAATGGATCACAGCACAGCATCTTCGAATACCTCGGAACTTGTTTCTCATTCGACGGACGAGTCCGAGGATGTGTGGGGCGAAGACGAAGCAACCACGCCGATTTACGAAAACCGGGAACGCCGCTGCCTCGCGTGTCACGAGCCGTTTGAAAGCGCGTGGTCCGGCGAACGCATTTGCCGAAGTTGTAAGGCGAAAGCATCCTGGCGCTCCGGCTGGCTCTAGTGCCCAACGGCTGACCGGCCGCTCCTCTATATAGGTTTCCAGAGATTTCGCACGCTGCATGGGCGTGCGGAATCATTTGTGCGCCGTCGCACGACTCCAAGTGCGGAAAAATGGAGCCCGAACTGGCCTGGTGAAGACCATTCCCAGTTCGTGATAGAAAACGGCCGTATTGCTTTTGACGTGATGCGATGCGATGCCGCTTATTCGGCGACTTCCTCCGTACCCTCTCGGATCTGGAAGCGATCAACGAGACTGGTGACGGTTTCGCGGAACCCGCCATATTCGAGCTCGGTGTAGGGCAGCATCGCGGGACCCGACCAGCCTTGGAGGCGCATCTCGAAGGCCTTGTCCTGGGCCCGCTTGCGGACCTCATCCCAGGCCACGTTGTCGAAGAAATCGGTCACGGCATCGGAGAAATGTCCGTCCCGGGTCAGGGAGAATCCCAGACAGCTTATGATGGGCAGGCAGTAGATGCCCGTCACGGCCGTGTTTATCGCCACCGGCATCAGCGGCATGTTATGCGATCCGCGCGCGTCGCCGCCCACATAGTGGGCTTTTGCGAACGGCGAGACGAGTTCCTCGGGCGCCGGGAAGATGCCCTGATTGCGGATGAGCGCAATGGGATCGTCTTTACCCGTATAGGTGCCCGCGATGGCGTGCATCCGCTGGGCTGAGATTGCCGCCGCCTTCATGCCATGCGTCCGGGAATAGATCGAATCGATGCCGAAGCGCTCATTGTCCCGGAGCAGCGCGGTTAGTTGATAGTAGTCCTCGGGTGCATTGAGCTCGATGATGGAATCACCGCCCGTATTGTCCATGTCGATGACATGGAACGTGAACCCCTTGATCATCGGCGGCAGCATCAAGCCGCCACAGAACATGGGATCGGCAAAGCCTTGAAAGAGAGGCAAGTTGTAGGCGCCGGGACCGCACTTGTCGGCCGCAAACACCATGAACGACTCGGCTGCGCGCGGTTTCTCCAGCGTGTGCTCAAACTCAATTTCGGCGACCGCCGGTCCGGCGCCCCGGACGTTTCCTGACGGCGCATCAACCAGCAAATCCTGGCCGGCGCCGTAAAGACCGTATTCCCGCGCGATGTCCGTCGCCTTCAAAAAGGCATTCCAGGCGAACTGATGAATTTCGGTATCGCTCTCGCCGCGCGTATGACTCATGATGATGGCAATATCGTCACCCGTATGGGAGACGTATCCATCGATGATCAGGCTACGACTGATCGCTCCTGCGACATCCTCGCGAACCGACTCCATCATCCGTTCGGAGGGCTGCGTATGGCCGCCAATGGACCCCACGTCAGCCTTGATCACGGATAGCGTTATGCGCATCACGTCCTCCTTGCTACTTTGATGCTAATTGGCGGAAATATCTTTATTTTTCAGCACTTTATAGACTTTTCCCCTCGAGCCTTTCGAGCCCGACGAGTTCGTATCCCGCGCCTTGCGGCTACATAGCACACCTCTTAGCTCCGGGTCTCGCCTGAGTCCGAATTTTTTCAGGAAATTTTGCCCTGCCCGCCGTAGAATCGCCTAAATCCGGCGCAACCGTCAGGAATCGATCGGTCCGTCGGCTTCCTTCCAGGCGGCAAATCCACCGGCGATGTGGGCGACGTTCTCGACCCCCATGTCCACCAGGGTCTTGGCGGCAAGCGCCGAACGCCCGCCCGACGCACAGAACAGCAGCAACCGTGCCCCGCCCGCGAGCTCCGGCTTGTACAACGGACCCTCCGGATCCACCATGAATTCGAGAAAACCGCGGGCCGCATGCACAGCTCCCAAAACCGTTCCCGACTGCTGAAGTTCGACTGTTTCACGAATATCCACGAATACGACATCACCCTCGCCGTGCATGACCAATGCATCGGCAACCGAAACGGTCTCGATCACCTCGTTGGCTTCCGTAATGAGCTGCTTGAATCCACGCGTCACCATCGTTCTGTCCTCGCTTCCCCGTTTCTAGGCTATTAGATTCACATATTTATTGAGGGTGTGTAAGAGGATGATTGAGCGCGGTATGTCTGGCGCGGGCATTGATCACCCCCACCCTGTCCCTCCCCCGAAAACGGGAGAGGGAACGCTAGTCGCACGTACCATCTTGCCTATCGACGAACCTTCCTTTGATTTCGTGAGGACCCGACAGTCGGCAGCAGTAGCAACGGGCCGCTGTGTGGGTTCCCTCTCCCAATCCTGGGAGAGGGACAGGGTGAGGGTAACGAAACTAGTACCTCTCAAACAGCTCATCAGAGATGGGTGAATGCGATAGCCGTTTCTGGGCCGGAAATGTAGCTACGAACCCGGCGTACCTCGGTCAGATTTACCGCCTACAGTATCGGTGGTTTTCACATCGGCAGGCAATTCCGACACGTCACAGCCGTATTGCTCAGCGAGACGATCCGGCGACAACTTTCCACTCCTCACGTCATTGGCAAGCCGATACTTGCTGCGTCCCTGCGGCGGGCCATAGCCACCGGCACCGGGCGTGGTGATCCAGAGCGCCGCGTCGGCGGGGATCTCCACCGTGTGAGGTTTTACGGCGAGGCGCTCACGGCAGCCGTCGTCGTGAACGAGGTCGAATGACCCAGTGGCGCCTTCGTCTCCGCCGAACAAGCCCCACGGGTGATTCAGGATACGCTCGCCCTGGCCGCTGAAGATCGTCGTATGGTCAAGCGGACGATAGACCCGGCGCATACCGAGACCTCCGCGCCACGTCCCCGCACCACCGGTATCGGGCACCAGTTCATAGCGTTCGATGAGCAGAGGATACTCGCGCTCAAGCGACTCGATGGGCAGGTTCGAGGTGTTGGTGGAGTGGACCTGCACGCCATCGGTGCCGTCCTTGTAGGACCGGGCGCCGGCGCCGCCGCCCATCGCTTCCATGTAGACGTAGAAGTTGCCCGCGGAATCGTCGCCCGAGAACGTCGCCAATGTATTTGCGCCATTCCCGGCGGCGATCACCCGGTCGGGCAGCGCCGGCGCCAGGGCACCCAGGATGACGTCGATCAGGCGCTGACTGACCTGCGAGCGCGCCGCCGTCGCGGCGGGGAACACGGCGTTGACCACCGACCCTTCAGGTGCCGTGATGTGGATCGGATCGAGCATGCCGTGGTTGGTCGGACCGTCGGGGTCGATCAACACCTTGAGCGCGTAGAGCACACTGGCATCGAGGGCGGACCGGCTGACGTTGATGTTGCCACGCACCTGGGGCGCCGACCCTGTAAAATCGAGGTAGATTTCATCGTCCTTGACGTCGATGCGCACGACAATTGGGATTTGTGGCGAGCCCAAGCCATCGTCGTCCATGACGTCTTCAAATTTATAGGTCCCGTTCGGAACCTCGGCGATCGCGGCACGCGTACGCTTGGCCACCGCCTCGATGATCGCATCCGTACCTACGTGGAACTGGGCCAGGGGCCAGTGCTCCAGCAACTCGTGGCAACGCCGCTCGCCCAGCCGGTTCGCCGCGACCTGGGCCAGATAGTCGCCCCGGCGTTCTTCCGGCACCCGGACGTTCAAGAGAATGAGGTCGAACAGATCCTGGACGATCTCACCATCGCGGACGAGCCGGACCGGCGGGATGCGCAAGCCCTCCTGATAAATCTCCGTCATGCCGCCGGCCATACTACCCGGTGCCATTCCGCCAATGTCCGCATGGTGCGCGATGTTGGCGACGAAGCAGACCAGCGCACCGTCCACGAACACGGGCGCCACGAACGCCACGTCGGGGAGATGCGAGCCCCGGCCGACGAATGGATCATTGGAGACGATCATGTCGCCGGGCCGCAGGGGATCGTCCCGGCTCCGTTCGAGGACGATCTCCATGAGACCCAGCATCGACGCGAGATGCAGTGGCAGGCTTTCGCCCTGGACGACGACCCGCCCCGCCACATCGAAGATCGCCGTGGAATGGTCCCGCCGCTCCTTGATGTTGGTGGAATAGGCGCTCTTCATCAGCGCGATGTAGGTCTCGTCGACGATGCTGCCGAGCGCATTCCGCAACAACTCGATCTGGATGGCCGTCAGATCCATGGCTCACCGCCTGCGTCAAGTAATATCACGAGATTTCCCCAGGCATCGACCACGCTGGTATCGCCTGGGAACACGAGCAGGGTGGAATCGAGCTGCTCGATGACCGCCGGCCCATCGATCACTTGATCCCGGCCCAAAGCCTCACGCCGGTACACGGGCGCCGCGACCCGGTCGGTTCCAGCGAACACGACGTCCCGCATCTCATGCGGGCTTCCCTCGGCGGAGACATCCCACGTCGATAGCGGCGGCTTGTCCAGCACCGCCATGCCCTTGAGCTTGAGATTGACGAATTCCACCGGCTCATTCGGCGAGGCGAAACCGTAGGCCAGCTCATGGGCCGCATGAAATGCTTGCAGGAGACGGGCACAAGCTGAATCATCGAACGACTCGCCACTATCTTCGACGCCGATCTCGAAATTCTGGCCGCGGTAGCGCATATCGACAGTCCATGACATTGAACGCTGCGCCTCTGGCACGTTTTCCTCGTCAAACCACTGCAGGGATAGTTCCTGGAGCTCCGCCCGCGCGCTGTTCAGCGCCGCGGGCACGCCGGGGCCGGCCGGCACCAACGCGGACTTCACAAAATCGCCGACCATGTCGCAGTTCAGCAAACCTTCGGCACACAGGATGCCGGGATGAGGCGGCACGATGACCTGGGATATCCCCAGTTGGCGGGCAACGTCGACGGCAAACAGCGGGCCCGCCCCACCGAAGGCGTAGAGCGCGAATGCTGCAGGATCGTAGCCCCGCTCGACCGAGATGGCGCGAATGGCCTTGACCACTGTCGCCGCCGACACCCGGACGATACCTTGCGCCGTTTCCGTCAGGCCCAGTCCGAGTTGTTGGGCCAGGCGTTCGACCGCCTCGACGGCGAGATCCTTGGCGATGGGCATGCGGCCGTCGAGCAGCACAACTCCGTTCAAACGGCCCAGCACGACGTTGGCGTCCGTCACCGTGGCCGCGTCACTGCCGAGCGCGTAGCAGGCCGGTCCTGGATCGGCCCCGGCGCTCATCGGGCCGACCTTCAGCAGTTCGTCGGAATCGATCCAGGCGATGGAGCCGCCGCCTGCACCGACTGCGTTGACGTCAATCGCCGGCAGCCGGAGCGGGAAGCCCGCGATCTCGTGCTCATACACTTCACCGGGGACGCCGCCCCGCATCAGGCTGACGTCGGTGCTCGTCCCACCCACATCGAGTGTGATGACGTCCTCGAACCCGGCCGCCGATGCGCGATACGCGGCTCCGAACACGCCCGCCGCCGGACCCGAGAGCGATGCCCGGATCGGCAGGCGCCGGGCCATGGCAAGCGACATCAATCCTCCGGCGCTTTGGCTGACTTTGGGGTCTGCCGGGACTCCGATGTCATCCAAGCCCGCGGTGAAACGGTTCAAGTACGCGTTCATGACGGTGAGCAGAGCACCGTTGAGGACCGCCGTTGAGAACCGCTCGTACTCGCGGAATTCGGGGTAGACGGAGGTTGAGGACAAAACGTGAATGGCTGGCGGTAACTCCGCCCGGAGAATTGCGACCGCGCGCTCCTCGTGCTCCGGCCAGGCGTAGGAATTCAGGAAACACACGACGACGGAGTCGACCTTCGCGTCCACTAGTTGGACTGCGATCGCGCCGAGCCCGGCCTCATCGAGCGGGAGGTGGATCTGCCCGTCGGCCCGACGGCGCTCGCGAACCTCGAAGCGGAGCTCGCGCGGCACCAACGGCGGCGGATAATCGAGATGAATATCGTACATGCGGGGGCGCACCTGGCGTCCGATCTCGGTGAGATCTCGGAACCCTTCGGTGGTGACCAAGGCCACCCGGCCACAGCGGCGCTGGATCAGGGCATTGGTGCCGACCGTCGTGCCGTGCGAGAGCCGCACCACGTTGCCGGCCTCAAGATCGTTCTCGGCCAAAGCCTGGGCCACGCCCGCCACAATCGCGCGATCGGGCTCACCCGGCGTGCTTGGCAGCTTGAAGTGAATGAACCGGTTCGCCGCCGGAACGTTGACCGCTACGTCCGTAAACGTCCCTCCTACGTCGATGCCGACGTGGATGTCCATTCAGCCGGCCGCCTCAGCGAAACGACCCGGTGTCGGACTCCGGGTCCGACACGGAGTCAATGATCCACCAGGGCGCTGCAGGCGCCTACGATCGCCTTCTCGCCGTCGGCGCGCTCAATCCAGACGTTGCACGTCATCCGCGTCTTATCGCCCTCGACCTCTTTCTCGGTGATGACTCCGCGGGCGGTGACGAAGTCGTTCGACCACACCGGCCGGCGGAAGGTCAGCGCCACCTTGCCGCCGGCAATCCAGCCTTCCTCGAAACAAGTTCGCATCATGCGGAAGATCAACGCCGCGACCTGAGGCCCTACAGCAACCGCGCGGGGCAAGCCCTCACGCTGTGCCGCTTCGTCATCGTTGTGGATGGTCTTGACGTCGCCCGAGGCGAACATCTCATTGCGGAGCCGGCGGGCAAAGACCGGAAGCTCGGAGCCGACGGGGGTGTCCTTGGTGATGATGGCCATCGCTCAGATCTTTTCCTGCTTGATGCCGCTGTCCCGCCCGGCACCCTCACGCGGTGCCGTCCGCTTGATGACGTCGAGCGCATGCACCCGGGCCGTGCGGAACACCATGTCCCCTGCCGCGTCCCGGCCTTCGGCCTCATAGCTCATGAATTCGCGGTCGCGATCGATCCACTTGTCGAGGATGCGGCCCGTCACGACGATCTTCTCGCCGGGGCGGATGGCCTTCCAGTTCTCGAATTCCCATTTGTAGAACACGCCGCGGATGTTGTAGGTGCGCGACAGGAGCCAGCGCGGCGGCCGGTAGTGAATCTGGGGCGGCGCGATCAAGCCTTCCCACAAATCACCATCGCTATCGGGCCCATCCCTCTGGGCGTCCGCCGCGAACCAGGGGTGATAATCCTCATCGATGGCGCACTGCTTCTCGATGTCCTCCTCGCCGACTACCCAGTCAAGCGACCCGAGATCCTTGCCGATCTCGATCTCATCGTAGGTCGTGCGCTTACCGTGCTCGTCAAATTCCACACGCGTTTGGGTATCTTCCGACATCAATGTCCCCTGTTCATCACGTTCGCGTCCTGACTATTCGTTTTCCACCGTCTCCCGCAACACGCCGGCCAACGCCCTGATCTCGCCCTCGTCGAGCCCCAGCCAATCGCACAACACGTTTTCGTTGTGCTGTCCCAGGATGGGTGGCGCCGACGCCTCGGCCTGGGCGCCTGACATTTGCCACCCGGGACCAACCACGCGTACCTTACCGGAGGTGGCGTGATACAGTTCCAGGATCTGGCCGCGGTGCTGGATCTGCGGGTCGGACACAGCTTCGGCGTAGTCTAGGATGGGTGCATAAGGAACGCGCTCGCTCTCCAGCCGGTCGCTCCACTCCGCCAATGGCCGTTCGCCAAACCGTTCAGTCACCAGTCCGTTCAGCAGAATTCGGTTTTCGGCGCGTGTCCGCATCGTGGCAAAGCGCGGATCGTCGACCCATGCCTCATGTTCGAGCGCCCGGCAGAACGGCGCCCAGTGGCGCTGGCTGTTCACCTGAATGGTCAACCAGTGGCCATCTGCCGTGAGATAGGCGTGCGAGGGGACGCGCATGGGGTTCTCGTTGCCAATCCGCCGGGCGGCGACGCCCGCGTGCAGGGCCTGCCCCATACGGGGACCGAGGGCGGCCAGCAGCGAGCCCTGCATGCTCACATCGATGTAGCGCCCAACCCCTTCCCGCTTGACAGCATAGAGCGCCCCGAGGATGGCGTAGCTCGCCATCATGCCGGAGATGACGTCCCCCAGCGGCGCACCGGCCTTCAGCGGTGGGCCATCGGGCGTCCCTGTTACACTCATCAAACCGGTCATCGCCTGCACGAGGATGTCGAGGGCGGGGCGGTTGCTGTAGGGCCCGGTCTGGCCGAAGCCGGACAGCGAGCAATACACCAGACGGGGATTGAGCGACTTGAGATAGTCCCAGCCCATGCCCAAGCGGGCGGCGGTGCCCGGCGCGAAGTTCTCGACGACGACGTCCGCGATGGCCGCCAGGCGCTGACACAGGGCCCGGCCTTCAGCCTGCTTCAGATCGACGGTAATGCTCTTCTTCGACCGGTTGTTGGCGTTGAACAGATCCTCATGCTCTTCGCGATCTGGATAACGTCCAGTGGACCTTAGATCGTCGCCGCTTCCCGGCTTTTCGACCTTCACAACCTCGGCGCCAAGATCAGCCAGCATCGTGGTCCCGAACGGCCCGGCGATGACGTGCGTCAGGTCGAGGACCCGCACGCCCGCCAGAGGCGGTGCATCTTCGGAGAAGTCAGGTATCGTCGGAATTTCGTCCTCCATGATCAGCACCGTAACAGTCTCGCGCGCCCTCAGCCGACACGAGTCCCTGGTTAACGTCACGGCCAACGCGTTCGGCGTCACGACTGTCCGACGTTCCATATCCCCCATCGCCCAAGTATTGCAAGCTGAGGCAGTCACTAAATTCGAGGAGGATCTGACGGGCCCGCGGGAACGGATGTCCGTCGTTGACACAGATTACGCCCGGCGCGCCACTGGACCCGCCCGCGTACCCGTTGGGGCCTTTCCGGTAGCGGCCGCCAACGATCATCGCCGCAATCGGAGCACGGGCGGGCTACGAATAATTACGTCTTGGCCCAAGCCGTCGCGGTGGGTACCAGCGCCGCCCGAATCAGGGCGTAATGCCTTGCGCTCGAAGACGACCGGCGCTTCGGTTTCCATCATTTCGACGGGGGTGTTGGTGATCGTGCCGGTGAAAACAGTGGTCGCGTGGCCGTCTCGTGTCGCCATCGCGCCCTGCCCGCTCGAGGTCGGCACACGCTGATTGGCCAGAACTGGAACTGGAAGCCCGCGGTGGGACCGGCGACGATTCTGGTGCGCTCGCGCCGCGGTGGCGACCCGGTCGTGTTCATGCTCACCGAGGCCGGCATCGGCCTGGTCACGAATTCTCTGCTGTCCGACAGCCGCCGGTTCGGCATGCCGATCCACGTCACGCGACGGAAGATCCTGGCTGACCGAAGTCTGGAGGCTGCGGTCGCCGCCATCACCGACGTGGAACGGGCACAATCGGCCAACTATCTGCTGGGCTCGGCAGACGGGCGCGCGGTCGACGTCGAGGCCCGGCCGGAAGATACGGCCCTGCTCGAGCCGGAGGACAGCGTGCTGACCCATGCCAATCACTTTCGCCGTCTCGCCGATGACCGGCAGGACCTGGGACAGGGTATTTATCCCGACAGTGCCCGGCGCGACACCCGTCTGCGGTTTCTCCTGTCCGAACGTGCCGGAAACATCGATGCGGCCTTCTGCCAAGCCTGCCTTGCCGATCACGCGGAGCATCCGCACAGCATCTGCCGCCACGTCAGCTAAAACGACCCGGCGGCAGTTTAGATGGAAACCCTCGGCTCCGTGGTCATCGACCTCGACGAACAGGTCATGGATTTCTGCGCGGGTCCGCCATGTTCGTCCGATTTCGTATCCGTGGCGCTGGAGGGTGACTGAGTCCGAGTCCGCCGGGCGCACCTGACAGAGCTTGAGCCGCCGCAAACGGCAGGGCATGGTTAGGCGTAGAGATCACACGGCATACAGGCCCGGCGGGACGTCCATGACCCAGCGACCCGTCGCAGGGAACCGGAAGGCACTATGAAACCGAACCTCACTCACCAGGATAAAGTCATCATCACTATCGCCACGACCGGGGGACTGCACGGTCAGGAGGCCAATCCCGCACTGCCCGAGCAACCGGATGAGATCGTGAGCGACTTTTACGATTGCTACAACGCCGGCGCCTCCGTCGCGCACATCCACGTACGGGACAAGGAGGGCCGGACGTCCGCCGACCTCAATATCTACAACGAGGTCGTCGACGGCATCATGGGCCGCTGTTCCCCAATGATCACCCAGGTCGGGAGCGGCATCGGTATCTGGTTCGACGACAAGGAAAAGGGCCACAACTTCTCGCTCGAGGAACGCATGAACCTCCTCGAGTTGGCGCCGCAGCCCGACATGCTGACGGTGAACTGCGGGACGTTTCATTTCGACCATAAAGGCGACGAATTCCTGTTCTCGAATTCCAAAGCGTGGAACACGGAGTTCATCGACGGCTGCAAATACCGCGGTATCCACAATGAACTCGAGGTCTACGACTTGTCTCATATCGCCAACATGATGGACCTAAGGAAGAAGAGAGTGCTGGAAGTGCCCATGCACTTCAGCTTCGTGATGGGCATCCAGGGTGGCATTCCCGCGTCACCGGCGAACCTGCTGGCGATGCTCGATGCGATCCCCGAGGGCTCAAGCTGGCAGATCGTTTCAATCGGCAAGCAT
>Ga0315339_1003294_pt1 | contig 11464 bp, 9 predicted proteins | sample ASW17metaG_FD_204514 | JGI IMG/M metagenome (GOLD analysis project Ga0315339, IMG submission 204514) | Ammonia-oxidizing marine archaeal communities from Pacific Ocean, United States - ASW #17 | ecosystem: Environmental > Aquatic > Marine > Oceanic | place: USA: California | collected 2016-12-05
CAAACAGTTCGCAACCGGTAGACAACGTTGCTATCAAATTTTCTTTTGGCGTTTTACCCAGGGATTTGACATATTGATATTCATCAATGATTGCGTCACCAACTAACAGCACCTTGTACTCTGCAATTTCTTCAATGAATTCAAATATGCGTTCCTTCGTTCCTTGATTTCGAAGTGAACTAAGGTAATCTTTTAAACTTAATTCATAAAAATCAGTATGCTGATTTATCAACGAAGATGAAGAAAAAGTGATGTCGTCGGTGAATTCTAACCGCCCCCCGTAGGAATTAACCAGTTTCTTCTCTAATGTAATGTTTCCAGTGATGTCCTTAGATGCGTCTGCGTACTCCGCACCCTTAACGTATACATTTGGTCTTAAAACGTTAATTACGTGTTCAGCAGTGGTTGCATGGTTAATCACTACCCAGTCAACATAAGATAAAGCCGCAACAGCTTCTGCTCTTAACGTCTCCTTAAATACTGGTCGCTCTGGACCTTTGTTGACATAACCGTCACCGGTTATAGATACTATAAGAATATCACCTTCTTTTTTGGCAGCCTCAAGATGTCTGATGTGCCCAATGTGCATCAGATCAAAAACACCATGCGCCAACACAACAGATTTTCCAGAATTACGCTTTTCCCGAATGAAGGGAGACAATTCTGAGATTGTTTTTATTTTAATGCGCACGCTTTCATCCAACTCGGATTGTAAACCCGTATTATCGCTTATTACAAAGGCCTCCATTACCGTATTTCTTTCATAGAATTACTGCCTAGATATTTAAACCAGTCGGCCGTCGCCGCCGAAATGTCAGTCTCGTTCCATAGAGGTGCATCTTGCCAGTCGCTCAATTGATCCAGCATCATTGTTACCCCGTTCTCAATCGAAACTTTTGGTTTCCATTTAAGATCGCGCTGAATCATCGAAATATCAGCGTGCGTACAATTTGGCTCCCCCGGCCGTTTGGGTATTGAAACTATATTTGGCGAACCGAGTAACTTGACAATACGATTTATACTGACAGCAGAGCCACTACCAACATTGTAAGGTCCGCCAACCGTTTTACTTTCAGCCGCTATCATCATTGCATCAACGACATCTGACACGTAAGTAAAGTCGCGCGTTTGCTCTCCATCACCCACCACCGTCAGCGGTTTACTTGCTAATAACTGAGCAAGAAATACGCCAAACATGGCGCCGTAGCTACCAGTCGTACGACCTCTAGGCCCGTACACATTAAATAACCTGAGTGATATGGCAGGTAGTTTATAAACTTGGGTCCAATGCAATACCTGTTGCTCTCCCAGCCATTTGGTCAAGGCGTACGGATATCTCGGCGACACCGGGCAGGTTTCCGGAGTAGGGTAGATATCCGGGATACCATAGCAGGATGACGAAGCAGCGTAGATAAAGCGCTGTACGTTAGCCGCTCGCGCCGCCTCTAAAACTGAAAATGTGCCTCGCACATTTGTCTCAAAATAAATTGATGGTTCTTTAATAGATGGCACTATGTCAGCCATCGCGGCCAGATGAAACACACGATCAGCACCTACGAATTCGTCCTTCATCAATTTTCCGTTCGAAATATCGGCTTCAATAATTCGGAGTTTAGGGTTTTTTTCATGATGAAGTAGATTGGCCCTACGACCAACGGCAAGATTGTCAATCACGTTTACTTCGCGCCCCTTTGCAAGGAGGGCATCAACGAGATGGCTGCCAATAAATCCACACCCGCCAGTTACGATATCAAATCGTGAATTCAAGTTAATTTCTCCGATCTAATGGAAATCGTATGCCGAAATACATTTTTATGGATCTACTTACCAAACTAAAAGAATAAAAAAAAACAAACCTAATTACAGCACTCTTATTATCACTGATACTGTCATTATCATGAAGTGATTTGATGTAGTCGTGAAGTTCCTGTTGTTTTGGAGTGTATTTTTCAGTCTGTGAATACACCAGTTTGTTAGTTCTTATGACGATCTTAAAACATAAAAAGTGGGAATATTTGGTTTTGTTAAATCCGAAATTCTGCCTATTCAACCGTTACAGACCCAAGTGACGTCAATCAATTGAATTCAAATCTAAGGACTATGGTTTAATATTTTGTAACGTTGACCTACTCAATCATTTGCCGGTTAATATGCAATTAGTTAAGAATGAACACAAACTTGTAAACAGTTAAACTATTGCACTACAATTATTAAGCTAGAATTTGTTTAGACCCTATATGATTTATTGAGCAGGAGAAATTGAGTGATTGAGCAAAGTCCATGACAGATGTAACAGAGCCCTTTGGCGGGGCAAAATCTAGTTACTACGCTGCATTTAGAGAGGCCCCCCGTGAGAGAGATAAAGTTGGACTGTCAATCATTGCAAACAAACTTTCCGAGTTTAAGGAGCCCATTGATATTGTTGAAATAGGTGCTGGATGTGGAAATTTTGCACTATTGCTTCAGAACAAGTTTCCCGAATGTAAAGTGTCCGGTATCGAGATTGATCCTTCATGTGTAGAGGCTTGGAAAAATGATGCTACTTTAAAGAAAATTCCTATCATCAACGAAAATATTTTAGAAAAGAAAATCAACCGTCAATGGCACGTAGCCTTAACAGTTGCTGTCACTTTGACGTACCCTCAGGCCGAATTTTACAGGTTTATGGAGGCGATCGCCCAGCTCATAAAAATAGGCGGTTATTATGTGGGTTGGGAGCTTTTTCAAGAGGTGGATCAAGATTTGGAAATGAATGAAATTATTGAAGAGATGAACTTCTGTACCCACAGCGTTAGGTCTTTTCGGTATGTTCGTTCTGTGCTTGAAAAATCTGGATTTGAAGATGTCCGGTATATGCCATTCGAAATGCCTATTGATCTAGCTCCAGTAAATAATACGGTACCATGGAGCGGTAGGTCCTCCGATATAGAACAACCCCATTTAATATCCCATACCGTAAATACAGATAATGGTCGTTACTGTTTTAGAGGTGGTCTCTACCAACCCTGGTGTCATGTTGTTGCAAGAAAGACGAGGGAGATTAACCCAAAAAATGGTAAGTGAGCTTCGAGATCAATTGTCGGATGAACCCCTCCCCAGATTATCTGCCATGCTTAAAGCCCGGGAGATTGGTTGTCCTTTCATGTCCCAGTGGAGAGGGTTTTGACATTGTTATGTTAGGAGATAATTCCCCGGCGGTTGATGCAGAACATATTAATTTTTCCAATCCTCACTCTCTAAGAACTCTTCTCAAGAATTGCGGTTTTGAGGTACTTGAGTTCACTACACCAGGTAAATTCGATGCAGAAATTGTTCGGGATGCTGCATTAGCAGGTACCTTAGATTTAGGAACGGACCCGTTCTTAAAGAAGACACTGATTGACGAATGGGATCGCTTAGGATGGCCTTTTCAAACTTTCCTGGCAGAGAATGAATTCTCATCCCACATGGGGATACTTGCGCGGCGTTTAGAGATTTAAGAGACATGCCAAAGCACAATAAAAGTACTTCGAAACTTTCAGAAGATGAGGCAGTGAAAAAATGCTATTCTAAATGGAGCACTTCCTATTTCGATACATACTTTGGCGACAACGATTTTCATCGACCTGTACATGTAGAGATAGTCGACAAACTTTTGGACGAGTCAGGAGCAAAATTTATCCTTGATGCGGGGTGCGGTCCGGCATCGATGGTACGTGTGTTGGCTTCGGACCAAAGGGAGTTTTTCGGCTTTGATATCACGCCAGCAATGATAGATGAAGCCGTAAATACAAGCGTTAGTATGGGCATTCCTGGTGAGCGATTTTGGGTCGGCGACGTAATAGATAAAAAATCATTTACCTGTCCTCTCCCAAAGGTTCCAAATTCATTTGACGCTATCATTTGTATCGGCGTTCTCCCACATATCGCAGATAAAGACGTTAAACTGGTGTTTAGTAATTTACTGCATGCAGTAAAGCCCGGTGGTTTGGTCATTGTTGAGGCGCGAAATCAGCTTTTTTCCTTATTTACATTCAACCGTTATTCTAAAAAGTTTTTTGCGGACGATCTATTGCGCGTTAACGATCTAAAAAAAGACTTCAGTGCCAATAATGACGCGCTTGACCAGGCTTTAGATCAAATCAACACCCATTTTAGATCTGATTTACCCACTAAGCGAACCGGATCACAGGATACGCCAGGATACGATGAAATTTTATCACTTACTCACAATCCTTTGACGCTGAAACCTATGTTCGAGGAGATCGGGTTTACACGATCAGACCTTCATTTTTACAACTATCACTGTCTCCCTCCTATGTTTGAAAATAGGTTCCCCGAAGATTTCCGACGCATAAGTGAAAACATGGAAAAACCTGATGATTGGCGCGGATATTTCATGGCATCAGCATTCCTGTTGTCAGGAATTAGAGTTTGATTTCCCAAGACGGATATGCCCGACACAATATTTGGGAACACTCGTTAACCATTCAAAATCTCTATCGGCAACGATGCCGGAAGGAAGTAGAAGAAATGACCTGTGCCGCTCAGGCCGCAGAGCTAATCGCCCCTCTAGCAAAACAAGGGGAGGTCCTTCTCGATGCTGGTTGCGGAAGTGGCTATTTTTTTCACTCATTGGAAAGTCGATCTATACCTTTAAAGTACATTGGGATCGATGCGACCCCAGCACTTCTCCAAATCGGAAAACAGGAATTACCTGCTTTTGGACTTCCCGAAGAAAACTTAAAGGTTATGCGCTTAGAAGATTTAAATGGACGGGCGGATTTCGTGTTGTGCATGAACACCTTGACATATATGGAGAATTATTACCGACCTCTTGAACGGCTTCTCCAAGTCACCCAAAAGGCACTCATATTGCGGGAATCAATCAGTGACCAGGCAAAATATTCTTATGTCAAAGACGACTATTTAGACCCTGGCGTAGATCTTAAAGTTCACATAAATACTTATGGCAAAGAAGAAGTGGTTTCCTTAATCGAGGGTGCTGGATTTGAAGTAAATGAAGTTCTCGACCGCAGATCAAATGGCAACCCGGAAATGTTTCTTAGATGTCCACACTATTGGATATTCTTAGTCGCAATTCGGAAAAGAAAAAAAATGTAAAGGCTCGGTATGTCACGAATTGCGGGAATCATAAGCGCTAAAGATCAAACTTATTCCAAACATATGACTGGTCGAATGCTCGCCATGCTTCCAGGAAAGATACACAAAATTGCAGCTGGCAAAGGTGTCTGCCTGGGATGGTCTGGAAATACTAATTGCGCTATCCATAAGGAAAATGGATGCATAACGGTCTTAGATGGACAGATTTTTAATATTAAAGAAATTGAAAATCTTCTATGTGAACATGGATCCGATAATCCCGCAGAGATATTGCATGCCCTCTATCAAAAGTGCGGTTTTGCGGAGGCTCTTAAACGGATAAATGGTGATTTCGCAATTGCCGTTTATGATCAAAAAAACAATCGATTGTGGCTAGGCCGCGACCGCTTTGGCGTTAGGCCGTTATATTTCTCGAACGTAGACCACGGTCTGGTATTTGCGTCCCAACCCTGGGCATTACTAGCAAACCCTGACGTCCCTGCAGACGTCAATCCACGGTTCACGGCCGTCTTTGCTAGCTCGCACTACCGATTATTCGACAATCATCCTCAGGAATCTGCATACTCCACGATTAGTCAACTCCCTGCCGGTTCATATCTGGAATATAACCCCAAATCGTTTCGGCAAGGTATCTACTGGAAATTAGAAGAACGCGAGGAATTATGTAAATCACAAAAATATTTAGCAGAATCCTACCGAGAGCTTTTTTTCAATTCCGTTCAAATTCGGATTAAATCTGGTGGAAACAACGCTTTTACGTTATCGGGTGGCATGGACTCCTCTTCAATCGTTGCCTGTGCAAACGAAATTGAGGGGCGTGGTCAAACGGCATATTCCGCAGTATACGATGACCATACATTCGACGAATCTGAACAAATTATGCCGATGTTGTTGAACAATGTGACGTCCTGGAGGCAGGTTAAAATCAGCAACGATATTGATGTTTTTTCGTCAATTGACAAAATGGTAAACGTTCACAACGAACCTATCCCCACAGCAACCTGGTTATCACACGAATCCATCTGCAATCAAGCGTCACGAGACGGAATTACGACCTTGTTCGGTGGACTCGGAGGAGATGAACTCAATGCCGGTGAATACGAATATTTCCCTTTCCATTTCGCAGATTTACAGTATGCAGGGAAGGATAGCATCCTTAACGAGGAAATTGCTGCCTGGGTCAAATATCACGACCATCCAATTTACAAAAAATCCAAGGAAGTGGCCAAACAAGAAATTGACCGGCTCACAAATAGTTCCAATCCCGGACGCTGTCTCGCAGATTTTCGACGAATAAATCGTTATCAGCATGCCCTAGATCCTGATTTTTACGATTTACGTGGTACGCCGATAAATATGGAACATCCGTTTCAAAGCTGTCTAAAGAACCGCACGTATCAGGATATGTTCTTTGAGACCCTCCCTTGCTGCCTGCGAGCGGAAGATCGTAATACAACAGCAGTAGGCTTGATCCAATTCAATCCTTTCCTCGATCATCGGTTGGCTGAGTTCATGTTCCGAATTAAAGGAAAACATAAAATCAGAAAGGGTGTGACTAAAATCCTTCTGCGGAGAGCTATGAAGGGCTTGTTGCCCGAGGAAACGCGAAATCGGGTGCAAAAAGTTGGTTGGAATGCTCCCGCACATCAGTGGTTTTCAGGACACCAACTAATAAGACTGAGGGATTTAGTTAACTCGATAGACTTCCAAAAGATGGGCGTTTATAGGAGGAATATAGTAACTACAATTATCGATGAGCATGAGGAAATAATGAAAGTGGCCCAATCAAAAGAAAATCATGCTATGTTTCTGTGGCAACTTCTAAACTTACAGACTTGGATGAATGCGAATAGAGAGCTCAAATCTGAGATAGAGAAGCGAATTGGGGCTGCTAACCGCTATGGCAAATCACTTGGATGACCAGCGTGCTTCAAATCTTGTTATACAAACCTGGAATAAATATGATAAAAACGTTGTAGTCATTCCTCGCTCTGAAGCGCCGTATCACGCACCCAATTACTAAAAACCGGTAAAAGTGGATCCAGGGTTACCCCGATTTGAGAGTGGGTGTCCAGCAATCGGGCAATTAAATTACCGCCTGATCGCGTTACTTCGAATACGAAAATTTCTTTGGTCATGTCATTGGCGTGCATATATAATTTTATTCGGGGAATTATGGTCCCCTTGATTAGAATAATAATCCAAAAAATACTTTCCGGATTTTCCTTATTATAATTCTTATATATCGTCAGTTATTAAATTTTTTTATGACTCCAACCATACGTCCATATCATCCCAAACATTGCAGGATAGGCAAAGCTTATTACTGCCCCTCATGCCTGTAGCATGCAAATTCCTATAGTTCTCAATAATACTTGTTTGCCAAATTTCTTGAATCGATTGTGTCTTTAAATCACCAAGTGGGTATAATTTATGAAAATCCACACTACAGAGGGGAACAGTCCCATCAGCATGAATTACAACTTTGGTCCACAAAGAGGTGCAAGGAAGTTCAGAAAAATCGATATGTTTTATTGCATGTTTTCTTTTTAACTGACCGCCCCAGTTGTGATATCTGCGCATATCACAAATATCTTTGCTTCCTAACTTCGGTTTCCAAAAAGAAAAATAATCCAACCATTCGCCCGCATTCTCGGGTAAATCAATCATACGAACACGGATTTGAGTCTCAGGATTAATTTTATTGCGAAGCTCAATAAATCTTAAGGCATTTTCCATGACAACTTCAAAATTTATTCGCAACCTAATCCTTTCAAAAACATCTTTTTTCAAACTATCAATTGATAGAATTATTTTATCAATCCCAGCTTCTAAGATATCTACAGCCTTCTTTTCATCTAGCAATGAAACGTTAGTGCTAATTCCTACATTATTCACTTCTAGTGATTTTAAATACGCAATGCGATCAGGAAGCTTTTTATCTATAAGAGGTTCACAGTCTTTATATAAACTGACATCTTTTAGTAGATGACGGTGAGGAACCAATTGTTTGGCGATATTCTCAAACATTTCGTCGGACATTCTAATCAAAGGTCTGTCCCAATCTTCAATTGTACACATGCTGCACCTAGCGTTACAGGTGTTTATGGTTTCAATTTCAAGGTACTGAGGGAATTGGGTAAATTCTTCAACAGACATGCGTTCATCAATCTTCGCCTTCAGATAAGATTCGACCTTCTTTTCACGAGTATTTTGTTGTGAGTTTTGCATATTAAATGTCCACAAATTAGCGTTATTTTAGACAATAAAATTCATGTACACACTCGCTTATATACATTTGTTCTTCCTCTGTAGTATTCTCGTCGGTCACTTATTAAGCTTTCGACAGTTCTTCACTAACAATTTCCAACATCATCCATTAATATAAGTTGCCAGAGAAGAAGTATTAGTCATACCCAACTGCATCAAGTGATCGACAATAACAAAATCGAGCGGCTCATCTATATCTATTGCTTCAATTGGATCGACCCGAAGCGCCAGAGTAGTATCCAATAGGAAGGTTTCCTTTTCTTTGAACACATCCCAACGGCAAATTGTCACGAGACTGACTAGTTTGTGGAAGGTTGGCACTTCTTGTCTATTAGCCCAGATGTATTCTTTAGGGATAAAGTCTTTTAAAGTCCCATCTGGTCGGAGTGTATTGCAATAAATGGGTGAAAGGGACGTTTCGGCGACAGAGAACACGGCATCAGCATCAGATCGGTTTGCCAGGAGTTGAAAACCGCGGTTAAGCGTATTAACCCTACGCAAAGGAACCGTCGGTTCCAACAAGCAGATAAGATCAAAACGTCTTTGTTCCTGTTCATACCAATCCATCGCATGTAGAACAGCATCCTCCTGGCGAGCTATATCGGTTGCTAGATGTGACGGACGAAGGAAGGGAGCGGTTACCCCCATCGAAAGACCGATGTCGCGTAGTTCAGGAGAATCGGTAGTTAGAAGAACCTCATCTATATAGGGACAGGCCAGCCCACTTTCAATGGTATATGCTATAGTTGGTTTTCTCCCTAGGGTCCTCAAATTTTTATTTTTTACGCCTTTCGAATCCGCCCGGGCAGTGATAATGGCGAGGCAACTCTGCCTGTCAGAGGTTAGGTGGCTCATTAAGAGGATACTCCTTTTATTCTTTCTCGTTCTAACGAGCCTGACAGAAACGTGCTTACCACAGTCGGGTTGCACATACATAGTAAACAAGCCCATCGAGGTAGGTGGCGAGACAGTCTGTCTAACTCATGCTTCCTGCTATTTCCCGTTATTCTTTCATATTCGTAATAATATAATAAAAACAGTTATATAATTACCCAATTTTCACTAATTGTACGCTGGTGTCTGCTACAATCAATATTCTTTCTGATGATGCTCATAAAGAAGACCCTCTATCCAAAGTTAGACCAAGTATTGACTACGTAAACAACGACTTAACCCATTCCCTAAAACACGCTATTGAACTAGAGCGCAATCAAATTGGTATCAGAAAGCAGGAGAAGGTCGAACAATAACGTGTTGAAAAAGAACAAGAGGAAACTGGTCTTAAAAAATGCGAGAGATCCTGAGTCCTCTGACGCGTGCCCTGGAAGAAATAGGGTCGCAAATGGACAAGCGTTGGGTCACAATCAAGTTTGGGTGACGTGATAAGGGTAAATATCCACGTGATAATATTAGAGTAACGATTGGACCCTCAATAGAACACTTCGGTGGTGACTAAAGAGAAGATATTGAGTGGCAAATAAATTGTAATTATGCTTTTGATGAACCCACGAAAGAAATTAGTGTTTGGAGTTCTGTCAGTGGCGATCTCGAAACAGATGGAGACCAATTACTAGAAAGTTTACGCGGGCACCCATCAAGAACGATAAACCGATTTTATACAAATACAAAGCCAGAAGAAGTTATTAATTTGATTGCGGTTACTATCGTTAAGCAGATCTCAAAGTACACCGCAAATGAAGCATAGTGAGAGTTTGTTTGGTATTTATTGATGGGGGTGCCTGTGCTCATGCAACACCTGTGATGTTTTCTAAAAATGGCTTCCACAAATACTAGTAGTCTTATTTTGTCTTTGGCCTGTAGGGCTGGAGGTAGCTTGCCCGATGATTTAGATTGATCCCATGGCGATTTAAATACAGGTCTATGTTAGACGACAAATAGAGTATAGAGTGATGAAAGACATATTCCGAGATAAATTTGTAATCTTAGAAAGTCCTCCCGGGGCGTCCGATAAACCAGAAATTGTGCAAACAAGTTTAATCGACCCGGCAAACCCATCAATCTCACGACAATTTACTCAACTGGGGTTTGTCGTTTTAAGAAGCGTTTTCTCAAAAAATGAAATGGCAGAGTTCCGAACTGCAGCAAATGAGAGGTTTCCCAGTAATACCCCTCCCTATACGTCCCAATCAAGCTCTTCAATGGTCTTTGATGAGCCATTCAACATGATATTCACCAATGAAAAAGTGATCGGAGCCTTAAAAGAAATATTGGGCGATGATTTTATCTTTTTAAATGAACAAACGATTTTGGATTCAAATTGGAGCGGGTGGCACGCTGATACGACAAACATGGAGGTGAAGGGGTTTCATGAATTTCATTGGGCGCCCACATTTCTTCTAGTCCAATGTGCTCTATATTTGCAATCAAATGAAGAAGGTGGATTTGGGCTTGATGTCATTCCGCATTCTCATGTTTTGGATGATCCCACTGCTTATAATTTGCTTCGGAATCAAGGAAAAGATGATCGGCATCTTAATCCGGGCCAGCCCATAATCCAGGAAAAAGAGGCCGTACGACTCGACACAAAGGCCGGAGACATCGTGTTTTTTCACTACCGGCTTACCCACCGTGCCTCACCTCGAATTGCTACCACCAAGAACGATTCCGGCCGCAAGTTTGGTGTATTTACCGCCGCCGGAGTGAACAATCAGAATTCCCGGCGATTTCGAACTTGGCTTGATGAATACACAATTATTCTGAATGAGGAGAGCCGGCCGGAAATTCCCGAAGATTATCGACGGCGGCTCTCGTCGTTTGGGGTCGGTATCATATAGACGCGGTAAGTCATGAAGTGGGGATGAATTGAAGTTAGTTGGCGTTTGGAGCGCTCTTACCGCCCTTTAGCGGGGGTTTTAATGTGGGTACATATGTGGGTAGGAAAATCGCGGCGTATTAACCCATTGATTTATTTAACAAATCTAGAGAAAATTGAGGAAAGACAGAGGGCAACATTATGGACGAGAGGTACGACGAACGAAGTGACTATCTCGTGGTCAAAGGACTCAATTTCATTAAACGCATAAGATAAATGGTTGTCGAGTTTGTCTAGTCCTTTCAGAATGATAAGGTA
>Ga0315339_1003296_pt1 | contig 11455 bp, 14 predicted proteins | sample ASW17metaG_FD_204514 | JGI IMG/M metagenome (GOLD analysis project Ga0315339, IMG submission 204514) | Ammonia-oxidizing marine archaeal communities from Pacific Ocean, United States - ASW #17 | ecosystem: Environmental > Aquatic > Marine > Oceanic | place: USA: California | collected 2016-12-05
GTAATTAAAGTAGCATTAAAAATATTATTAAAGTACTTAGCTAACTCTGCTTCTGTGGTAGAAAGTTGCTTAATAACTTTAGGATATTTTCCATGCGAAAGTTTCACTTGCTCATATACAGTCTCTGAATCTGTCCCAATAATACAAAGGTCATGCTTTTCTGTAAAATCTACTTCAGCACACCTCTCCCGTAAAAATTCAGGAACAAAACAGATCGTTAGCTCTGGATAGTTTAGTGCTAATACTTCGGTGGTTCCTGGTGTCACAGTAGATTTAATTGCTACAATTCCTTTATACTTTAGTTCATCTAAGTCATGTATAACCTTAGTTACAATTGAAGTGTTGCAAGAACCATCCTTTTTTGAGGGAGTAGGGACACAAATATAACAAATGTCTGTGTTCAGAACATCTTTTATAGATGTGTTTAATTTAATATCATGACAGTAAACATCATGACCTAATTTTTCAAACCCGTATTTAATGGCTGATCCAACAACCCCTACTCCAACAATTCCTAACTTCAAGTGTACACCCCCTGACCTTGATTTCTGCGAGTTTCCACTCCACCACAATGATAGCTAATGGCATCTAAAGCTTTAGTAACTTCGACTCCCCCAGTCTCACAGCGATTAAAGAAATCAGTATCTCCCGTAACTTGTCCTCCTTGCCAGTCGTACTGATTCTGAATGAGTGTCTGTGCCATGGGGCCGAATCTTTCCCACACATCCCTAGACAGCATAAATGGCATAGCATCCAGTCTATGGCTATACGATTCTTTAGACTTAATTAAAATATCCTTACCATCTTCATAAAGTTTAGAAGCAAATGCATCAAATCCTTTGTAATCAAAATCGTCCTCAATTGTGAGACCAAAGTTCTTGGCTGTATGCAGCGTAGGAAGGGTTCCTGGCTCAATTAATTTGCAATTGACGATTCTATTCGGAGCAGCGTTCTTATACAAGTTCTTCAACCAATCCTTGTAGAAAGCATGATCAGTAGCGATGGGACAAATATAATCAGCATACTTCAACCCCTCGGTGTACCCCAGATTCCAACCCTTGTATAGGTTCCACAAGAATCCGTTTCCTTCGTCATACTCCATGTCAACATACTGATAATCATTTTCCTTAAGCCACTCATACACCTCTGGAGATGTCTTCCAGCACAAGAAAATGATGCCGAAGTCTTCCTCTGGCATCCCTGCATTTTCGATAGCACTTTTAATTGCAAACTTTGCCATGTCTAAAGATCTACCGATCTGACAATACATCATTACTTTCTTATTCATCTCGCTCTCCTTCAATTATGTGATACACCAAAGAATCAAATGCGGTAATATGCTTCATGCCATACTTAGGTTCTAGGATTTGATGGAAGAAGAAATCGTCACCCGCCTTATATACGGGTCTATCGTTTGGGTAACCCGATACAAGCTTGTCTCCATCCACAAAGATATTCCCTCTTGGATATAATCCCGCCTCTTCAATCCTCTTCTTTTCTAACAGACAGGGCATATATAAACCGTGTGGCTCTGTTCTATCTTCTTTATGTTCTTCTACCCACTTATCCCAACCCTCAACATTAAACTCGTTGGGATGGCGACCAAAGTGGTTATCTCCTAAGTTAACACCATGCATCCCACTAGGCATTTTACCGCTTTCGATTAGGCGACTGCAAGGAATGTTTACTCCATCATGATGCTTAATTAAATTGTCTAGCCAGCCCTCAGAAAATCTATCATCAGAATTAACTAAAACAATGTTATCGTATTCACTTGAAGTTATGCAAAAATTATAAGCACCATAAACTCTATTAAGATAAAACTCATTAGGGTCGGGGTTATTATATACGGTGTAAGGGATCCCAATTTTAGGCAACTCCTCTAACACCTCTGGGGTCGCGTCATTTGCAACAATCCGCACTCCCACATCCCAACCATCAACTTCACACAACTCGCTTTGAAGCTGGTCTGCGATAAAATGCAGGTATTGGACTGATTGGAAGATTAGAGAAACTACTTCCACATTTTTCTTAATCTCAGTCATGATGTGCCTCCGTTAAATACAGTTTTGTTCCATCTCTGCAAACAATATACGCATTGGGGTACGGATCTTGCAACGCTCGTATCTTATTATAGATCTCATTAGCAGCACACCGTTGAAAGTCCTCTAGTTTTATCTCACTCTCTTCGGGCTTTCGTCTTTTGTAGTAAGTTGCCTTTGAATGATCCTGATTAACCCCCCAGGAGAAATTATTCACTTCCTTATATTTCGTTAGTACCTCTCCAAGCCCTACAACTCCAAGATTTGAGATTCGTAGAAAAATATCCTCCAATGATCCTGACAAATCAAACTCAGACTGCCATAAAATAGGTCCGTGATCAACTTTATCATCCATTAAAAATAGAGTAACCGCACTCTTCTTCTCCCCGCTTAAAATCTGATGCTGAATCGGGCATCCTCCTTTATATTTTGGTAACGGAGATGGATGCAAACATATACAATTATAATTGTCAAGGATATCCTCTTTAATTATCCAACTCCACCCAATAAATAAAATAGTGCGTATCTCATTTTTTTCTAATTTATCTTTTAGCTCTTTAGAACTTTTAGCTACCAAAAACTCTATATTATTTTTATAAGTAGCCATTAGTGAACAGCAAATATCAATTGCCCAAGTTCTATAACCGCAAAATAAAATCTTTTCTTTCATTCAACCCACCTCAAAAGTTCATAGGCTTCTGCAAATTCACATTGAGCCTGTTTTCCTCTTACACTTGCGAGGTCCCTCACCAAGTCTGGGTGACGGAAACTGCGGACCTGTGATTTAATACATTTATATGCTTCTATTTTTTTAGAGATATCAATAGGAATAAAATAGTTTGGTTTAAAACAAGAATCTTTATTATAGGAGTAGTCCCATAAAAAAACATGAGGCTGTTCATAAATCAATACTTTATTAACAAAGAAATTTATATCATGAGGGCGAAGCGCAATTAAAGCTGCTTGATAGACAGCTTGATGATCTTGATTGTAGGAAGGATATGGAATAAAAATCTCTTCTGGTTTAATTCTATTTATTGTATCAGATAATTGGTCAATCAAAACAGGAACTTCGTAATTATTAACTAAATTAGTAAGAACTTCAAAATCAAAACCTAATAACTTTTTTACGCTTTCAAGTTCTTCAATCCTAGTTTTTCTAGAGATAACATGAAACTTATCCACACCGCATTCTAATACAAAAGTATCTTCATCCAAAATTCCACCACACCCCAATACCTCGTCATCTATGTGCGGAGAAAGGATTAATTTTTTATACTTCTTCTCTTTCTTGTTCTTCATAAATATCCTTTAATTTTTCCTTTGTAAGGGGGGTTTGCTCATTAACCTTTAACCAATAAGGAAGCTCCTCCCTAGGAACTCTCTCAACTTTTAGAGTAGATTCATTTAGTATCCTATCCAAAGCCCAGCCCGACTGACCTCGGGACTCATAGTTTTTATACTTTTTAAGAATCTGATCGTCTGTAGCAAAACCTCTATGAATTAAATTAAACGGTAATCTAGCTCCATTTCTAATCCCCAAGGGGTGTTGGCTCTTATGCAATCCCTGTTCTTGAGAAAAGCTAAGATGTCCTGTATTTTTCCAGAAAGCCATTCTGCCAGCTTTCATAAAGTGATCATATTCATCATCAATCCTGTGCCAAACATCGCTTCTCCAAAGATTATAATGACCCAACCAACCCCCCTCAATTCTATTTATATCTAACTGAAAAAGAAGATCTTCTAATACTAAGCGATCTAAAAGCCTAGCATCTAGTAAAGTATCCCCGTCCATCCAAAAGATCCACTCTGTATCTGGTTGCTCTTTTAATACCTTTTCTAGTAGTTCTTGCTTACAAATTAGCTCTTCTTCAAAACGATTAGTTTTTGATTCAATGACATGAACATTATCAAACTTTTTATAAAACTCCACACTCCCGTCTGTAGAGGCTTGATCAAAGATGTATATCTCATCACAAACTTCCATACATTTAAACCAATTGTCTAGATTACCTAACTCAAGTTCATTATGTAATTGAGAAAACCCCACAATTTTAGGTTTGTAGCGTTTCTTAGCTTCTGATAAATAAAGCTCTTTGTTTTTAGTGAATAGGTGCGGATTCATTTTAAACTTATTCTCAAAGGCATCTTCATTATAATGATTTTGATGAAGCACAAAAGGATTATCTTGTATATTAACAGATAAACCTTTATCCTTAATTCTCATTAGTAATTCATCATCATCATATCCGATGCCGTCAGCATACGCCTCATCAAAACCACCCAGTTCCTCTAAATTCTTTTTAGTGATACAAGACGCAAAGTGAAGGGGTCTAGGGTTAATTACAGAATGATTATACCACCCATCTTCCTGACCACCATTAGAAACCTTATTTAAGAGGTTAATTTGCTGATCTTTCTCTCCTAAAGACTCCGTATCTTCTTTAGATAAAGCATACGCAGCAAAAACTAGATAGTTTTCATCCGTAGTATTATCTATAGCATTAGAAAGCAAATCCCCCACATGGAAACATTCTGGATTTTGAATTAGAATTAAATCCCCTTTTGCTTTAGCAAATCCGAGGTTAAATGGGACACAGGGATTAATATAGGTTTTGTCCTCTTTCTCTTGTCGAATGATATGAATTGGAAAAGAATAATTATCTTGAATATCCTCTAATCTTTGAGCTTCTTCACTTACATCATCTACAACAATAAATTCTATATCTTTAGTTCTCTCAGACTGTTCTATTGAATCCAAAGTTTTTAAGAATAGATCTTTCCTGTTGTAGTATGCAGTTACAATACTTAGTTTAGGATTTTTTTCCATCGTTCTAATATCTCCTCTTTATCTAAAATCTCTTGGCTGTTGGTAGGTCCATCGAAGGGGATCCCAGAGAGCCTACACTCGGCCTCTACGAGCCCGTAGGTCTCACTAAGGGAAGAGTGGTAGACCTTGCTGATCTGCCCGTACATAGCCTCAGGATCGTCCTCATGCCCCTCTAGAATAACCTCAGCCTGGATATCCATAGCTGGGCTAACGTGCTCCTCAAAATACCTCTTATCAGTAATTTCTCCAAAAAGCTTAACCGTAAAAAAACCATCTTTAACAGCCCTACGAATAGATTCATGAGTCTGCTTGTTTTTATCAATACTCCCAACTATTCCAGCAACCCCATTTTCAGGATTTGTCCAAGTTACCTTTCTAACGATAGGAGGAATTATAACAGAAGGATGGTTTACTCCTTGCCAAGCCCTTTGCGAAGTACTTACGAAAACTACTAAATCATACTGCGCGAGAGAAACCTCTTTGAGGGGAAAAATATCTTTTTCATGACAATACAAAATATGCTTTTTGACTTGAACCTCCTGAGGGACCTGAATAAAGTGGCTTATCAAAATATCATCAGGACCCAGGAGACACTCCTTAATTGGGGCTGCTTTACACTTATCTAAATGCCACTCATTAGGACCATAAAAGGTACAATCATACCCATTCTCATTTAGCAAATTAGTTAGATTTATATGAGCCACAGTCCCGCCTCCAGGATTAGTCCAACTACTTACAATGCTAACCCTGGACTTTGACACTCAACAACTCCTCGTACAACTCAAGTCTTCCCCTCACCGTTTGGTTCATGTCAAACGCTGCTTCTGTAAGATCATGGAGATTTTCCCCCATCTTTTTAATCAAACCAGGATTCTTAACTAAACGAGTTAAAATTCTAGTCCATTCAGAAACATGGCTTTTCCCTGGTTCAATTAAGAATCCAGTTTCTCCATCTATAATCCATTCATCATAGCACCCCACATTAGAAGCCACAAGAGGTATCTTATATCTCCCACATTCAGCAATCTTAATTTCAGACTTAGAATCGTTGAAATCATTCATCTCAAGAGGAGCAAGGGCTACATCCATATTAGTAAACATCTGCCCGTACCTATCTGGGGTTTGGGCGTAGTGGATATCCCAGTTCTTACCTCCTTTAAATCCTCGAAGAATAATACTTTTATACTTTTTCCACACATCATACTGCCAATCACCCTCAGGAGTATTCGGCGGGGGATGCCCATAAAAGTCCCACCTACAGTTCTCCCTTCCTACCCGCTGGTTTACGAAGTGAGGCACACCAGAGAAGTAGCGCAAGTCCTGCTCATGATGAATGCCTCCTACCCAACCGAATCTACAGTAATTCTTTTTGGGTGCGGGGTTCTTGGGCATATTCCAGCAGGGTAGTTTGTAATCAATAGAGTTTTTTATAATAGCTAAGGCATGATTGGGATTACAGTAGGGGGCAACTCTCTCAGCAAATTTCTTTTGAGTAACTGTAACTAGATCAGAGTGAGAATAAATGAACTTAGTGATATCCTCTAAGCCCTTCTCTTTGTAAACATGATACAATCTATGTCCTTTATAAATATCGGTCAGCAAATCATCGGTATCGTAGTGAACAAACTTCCCGAATTCTTTAGCTTTTCCAATAATTCTTGCCGTATAGTTCCCTCCAAAGTTTGATAGGTTTTGAGTGAACACAATGTCTGCCCACTTCATGTCCTCAAAGTCCCAATCAGGCAACCATGTTCCATCCTTCTCATCCATCCCTAAGGGATTCTTGTTCCACCTAATCTCCACACGATCACCGTAAAGCTCCTCCATCTTTTTCATTGGAGCTATGATTCGGTAGTAGGCACAGCCACCTTCATTAGAAGGAGCACAAAGTATTTTTATTTTATTAGCCATGATAAAAAAAGGAAGGCACCTTGGAGAGATGCCTTCCTATTATAGAACCTAAATTACCTTTTAAGCTTCTTCGTCTTCAAAAACTTCCTTGGTGCCTTCCGACGAGTGTGACAACCCTAAAGCAGCAGCCAAACTATGCGCGGCTCCACCCATATCTACATTCTTATCCATAGGAAGAATAGCCTTAGCAGCTTTCACATAGTGCTTCCTCTTGCGCTTGCTGAAGAGAGTTACCATACCCTCCCAAGCAGCTAGGGCAGGAACAAAAGTTTTAGCAATACCAAAACCAGCGTCAATAATTCCACCCATAGCATCCCCATCAAGGGCTCCCCCTGCGGGGATATAAGCGGCATCAGCGACTAGCTGATCTTTATTTGCCATGACAAGAGTAGTCCCCTCAGGGATCTTATCTTTCACAGCATCAGGCAACTGGTCCCAGGGAATAATAGCAGCCTCTTCCCCTTCTTGCAGTTGATCCTGCGTAGTAAACACCGTACCTTCTCCGAAGAACCCCTCCAGAGCAGTGCAGGACACAAGCCCAGCACCTAGCATGGCTGTACAAACCAAAGTAAGAATAACATTTCTCATAAATTAATTAACCTTGCAATTTAGAAAGGTAATCATTATCGGAGACTTCCTTAGTCTCAGATGAAGAAGTACCTTGTGCTGTAACACCCGTAAGGGCTGCCGCAGCATTTCTAACATCCTCATAATCTTCAAGCTTCACAAGCTCATGAATTTCATGGAGACTATCCATGGAGGATGCTACCTCGGCCTTAGTACCGAGAGGAGAAGATTTAGGACGAGGAGCGGACTGGTCGTACTTCGGCCATTGTCCGTCCATCTCTTTCACGATCTTAAAATCGTGACCCGCTTCGGGGTCAGTAATGTCCCCGAAATCTTCATCAAGCATAGCACCGATGATCTTCTTGAAAAGAATCACACCGATAGACAGAATTTTAACGTCTCCACCCTCACGGTCGAGAATGTTCATGTAATAACGAGCACGGGGTTTAATCTTACGAGCAAGCTCTTCGTCCTCTTGGCGACCAGTTTTCCACAGAGCATAGTAAAGATCGCACATCGGGCAAGCCTCACCATGAATCTTACGACAGTGGATGTTTTTCACAGAGCCATCGGGTCCAGGGACTCGATGAATTTTAGTCTCCGCATAGAATTCCTTTTCCTCATCCCTCCACGGAAGAATTCGAACAGCATTAGTGCCTTCGGGAATTTGATAGAACTTCTTAAGGAAGTCTGTGTTACCACCCGTCTGGGGGTTGTTAAGTTGTTCGTGCTTGGCACGGAGAGCTTCGAGATTAATAGCCATTTTATTTTCCTTTAGTTAGTGGTTAGTGTATGATAGTAGTATCACTTATATAGTTTAGTTTCTTCTCGTTTATTTGCAGAAACTTGCTGCAACATATCTTTTTTCTGCTCAAGGGCTCGGACAAGCCCTTTCAGCATTTCGTATTTGAAGGTAGCGTCATCCACAGCAGTCTGCCTTGCGTGATACTGATCGTCAGCAAACACTAGGTCATCTAAGTCTTTTGCGGTCAGCTTGACGCTGGATCTTTCCTTAGCTTCCTTGCGTAGCTTAGACATGAATCGAGTAAGTGCAATGCTCCTCTCTCCTACCATCTTTTTAGCCATGCTCATCAGTCCATAATAGTAAGAGTAGATAGAGGCTTGTCGAAACATCTCAGTCTCTACTTCATACTCAGTAAACTGAACAAGAGTATCGCTAATGTCTTTATAGTTTTCCCAGGTGAAGTCTTCTAGTGATTCAATCAGTTCATGCATGTTAGTATCCCGCGTTAGGGGGCGTAGGTTTAGTTGTCTTACTATTAGAGACAGGCGACTCAGATCCTTTCAAAATATTGGTTAAAAATTTTGGATCTTTCAACTGTTCTGAATTGGTGGGTACACTAGGGGGATTAAGGTTAGGGGCTGGGAAAAACCTTTTATACTCTGCTGCTGTAACCACAGAATAAACCCCCGTATTAGTATCCCTTGCAACATAGTCCCCAGGGGAACCCCTCCTAGCGATAACAGCAGGATCAGTAGTTCCCTTTTTAACCAAACCAAACTTTTCACTAACTAAATAAAAAGCTTGTTGATCTACAGTCCTAACAATTCTGTTAGGAATTCCAAACTGCCATCTACCCTCCTTGTAAACTGACAACAAGGTTAGGGGCCTTGTACCCCTATTTAGTATGTCTGTAAGATGCATATCTTTCATAAAATTCTCCTCTATTATCTAGGTTCAGAGAATATAAAATCAAAGAGTTCTTTATTTAATCCCCACAATAATTTTAGCATATTAGAGGTGACGCTAGTTAAAAATTCATTACCTATCTGGGGCATATCTTCATCATCACCCAACCCAAACAGATCGAACCCAATATGACAAAGCTCATGAAGAAGAGTCCACTTATAATCTTCAATGCATTGGTTAGGATCAATTGTCAAAGTATTTTTGGCAAAGTCCACACACCCATAGAGGTGATCTTTATGTAAACTAGCTTGTATAATTTTAATTTTCTTGAAACCTATGATCACCTCTAAAGGGTGAACTGGCTTATTTACTTTGGTAGTAGCCATTCAATTATCTCCTGTAGAAAAGATTGCCTCACCTTCAGACATTCTAAGAACATTATAGTCTACCTCCATAGGAACCGAGAACCTCGGTCTGCCGTTCCTAGACTTGATAACATACGCTCTCATCTTACCTTCATCAAACTCTTCTTCGGACTGGTTGAGGGACAGAGCGAAATCACAAGTCCTAATCTTTCCATAGGAATCTCCTAGCTCTGCGTCTGTAATAATCTTCACCAAGCGTCCCTGTCTGTTCGTCTGAGTAGCGGTCCACACTAGGATGTTATGCTCCATAGACACTCCCCTAAGCTCCTCAGCGATCTTCTGCTGCGCTTGGTACTCTTGCTGAATCTCTCTCGTAGGACGCAAGAGTTCAAGATAATCCACGATTAGGAGGTCTGGTTCAAACTCCTCGTAGTTTTTCAATTGAACTAGGAGGTTACGAACCGTGTTAATAGAAGCTTGGCTTGTAGGGAACTCTTTAATAACCAACTGGCTCCCAGGGAATTCCTCCTTGAACATCTCCAACCTCTCTTTGACCGTGAGTTGGTTAGCAGGATCTTTAAGCTTGAACTGAGGAACTAAGGTCATGATTGAATCAAATCTCTGCGCGATCTTATCCTCACTCATTTCCAATGAAATATATAAGACTTTCCTACCCTCCATCATGGAGTGTACTCCTTGGTTCACTAGGAACAAGGACTTCCCCACACCAGGAGGGGCCACAACCATAGCCATTTCCTTGGACCCCAATCCACCCTCCAGGGATTTATTAATCGACGGCAGGAATGTCTTATACTTTTGTTCTGTCTTTTTGTTAAAGATACGATCCCAACGACCTAAAATATCTTTAAAGTAGTTCTGTCCCGTATCAACATCTCTATTAATGAGCAGTGCCTTCTTAACAAGAGCCTCGACCTCATCAACACGATCATCTTTAATTAGCGAAATACTTTGAGCTATAGCAGATTTCATCGCCTCCTTTTTGGCGAACCCCTCCACCAAGTCCAACATATATTCTGTGTTGGTAGTGGTGGAAGTATCTACATTGTTAATGTAGGAAAGCTCGTCCTCATAATCAGAGACATTCTCCCTAGCCCCCAGCGTAGGCTTAACATCCTGGACAATAAAATCATCGGTAGGAAGCTTCCCATACTTGTCGTAATGCTCCCTAACCTTCTCAAAAATCTTGGAGTGAGAAGGGAATTCAAAGTAGTCTGGGTGAACCAGATTTACAATCTGTAAGTAGAAGTCCTTATTAGACTTAAGAAGATAGAGGATACCTCGTTGGATATTCTCACTAAAATCGTATGCCATGGTTGTTAACTATTTTTGGAGGGTTTTGAAATGTCTAGTTCTGTTTTTCCGATGTCTTTGTAGCCCATCTTGTTCGCTCTATCATAGGCTTCTGATGTTAGTTTTCGAGAGCTTTCCACCTTCTTTAGAGTCTCTTGTTCCCCAGTCTTCTTGAGACCTCTAGACTCGGCAAATTTATCCCAATCCACATTCGCAGATTTATATCTAAAAGATTCATCATCCATAGCTCTTTTACTAGCATCAATTTGTTTATGTAAAAACCTGTTAGCAGAATCCTTATCGTACCCCTCTGTAAAATGCTTTTGATACCTGCGTCTTACAGTATGGAAGTCTTGAACGCCTGGGTTATTTTTATTTCCTGCTCCATCATCGTTAAAAGATATTCCAACATTCTGATGCTGCCAGTATCTACTAGATAACTTTTTACATTCTGGGCACCTAGTCCTGCCAGGAGCCTTGCCTACTGGACAGTCTCTGTCCCAATAAATCTCACACTCTCTACAAACCCATTCAAAGATAGCCATTATACGCTAAAGGACTCCCCACATCCACAAGACTTAGCGGCATTAGGATTAACAAACCTAAACCCCCTACCCATCAGACTTTCCTCAAAATCAATGATGGTATTGTTTAAGTAGAGAAAACTCTTAGGATCACAAACAACTTCCATATCTTTTGGATTCCACTCTTTAATTGAGATCTGATCAACCTCAGATTTGTTATCATCAAATCCAAGAGTGTAGGAAAACCCAGAGCA
>Ga0315339_1003297_pt1 | contig 11446 bp, 7 predicted proteins | sample ASW17metaG_FD_204514 | JGI IMG/M metagenome (GOLD analysis project Ga0315339, IMG submission 204514) | Ammonia-oxidizing marine archaeal communities from Pacific Ocean, United States - ASW #17 | ecosystem: Environmental > Aquatic > Marine > Oceanic | place: USA: California | collected 2016-12-05
ATAAGCAGCTGCGAAAGGTCATCAACGAGAATGATTCGTTGCGGCGACGAGAAAACTTCTTATTCATCTGCAGTCGCTTCTTAACAAACATCAGCTTCCTCTTGCTTTATGACACAATTGCTTCGTCTCAGGGGATATTAGCGAAGTGATTATAAATTCAAAAAGGACGAAAAGGAAGCTGAATGGCATGAGAAATGCACTCCCTGACGAGGGTCCGGAATATAAATAAAAGCTTGCAATGGATAGCTATACAGCCATTTTCTAATCCCTTGCGTTGAGAAAAGCGCTGTATACATAGTCTTTTCCGCGACTTGTCCGGCACTTTTATTGTCGGGCTGAAACGGTGTTTCTGGCTTCTGCTAGGTTCACGGACGAAGAAAATACTCGTCCCTTAAGTTGTGAAAAGAAAGAAAATAATGACAGAAACGATTGATAAGACGAACATAATAAGCGATTACCGAGTACATGACAAGGATACAGGATCGAGCGAGGTCCAAATTGCCCTCCTCTCATCCCGGATAAATCACCTCACCGATCACCTGAGGACGCATCGTAAAGATTTTCACTCGCGTCGCGGACTGATTGGAATGACGAGCCGGCGGCGGAAGTTACTCGATTACGTAAAGCGACACGACCTTACAAAATATAACGAGCTATTACAGCGCCTAAAATTGCGTAGATAAGGCTTGTCAGTAATTTTCACCCTTACCGCACTTTAAAGTGTCGGTCAACACAGGGGTGTCAAAGGCCAGGCAAAACCTTCTAAGTCTCGTTTAATAGCAATGGTAAAACTTCTGCAGGGATAATTAAAATTAAGTAGATTTTATTAATAAAATCAAAATTCTGACTTTTAGTACGGAATTTAAAGAAAATAGAAATAAAGGATTAAGATGTTAAAACAGAAACATTCGGTAACCGTCGATGATCTCGGCATTACTATTGAAACCGGCACCTTGGCAAAACAAACTAATGGAGCGATCACCATTCAATTAGGTGAAACAATAGTTTTCGTCGCCGCCACTGCGGCCTCTGGACTCCGCTTTCCAGATCAAGACTTTTTTCCCCTGACTGTCGACTACCGAGAAAAATTTTCCGCGGCGGGACGTTTTCCTGGAGGATTTTTTAAACGGGAAGGACGCCCTTCGGAAAAAGAAATACTTACATCTCGGCTATGTGATCGCCCACTTCGCCCACTATTCCCCAAGGGTTTTCTCAATGAAGTTCAGGTAATTGGTATGCTACTTACTACCGATTTAGTTAACGAATCAGATATTCTAATGGTAAATGGCGCATCAGCAGCTTTGATGATCTCTGATATACCTTGGGACGGTCCTATCGGTTGCGTGCGCGTCGGTGAAGTGGAGGGAGAATTTATTGTAAACCCATCCCATGAACAACAATTTCAGTCCTCGCTTGATCTCATTTATGTAGGCAATGAAAATGAAATGGTGATGATCGAGGGAAGCGCTGAACAGATATCAGAAGAACGGTTCCTTGAATCTCTTGAATTTGCGCATGATAATGTTAAAAAAATAATAGAAGCGCAAAAAAAATTACACGTGTTGGCAGGGAAAACTAAAAAAGAGTTTGAGCTGCACACCTGCAAACCAGAATTATTCTCATTCATCCAGGACTCGGTAGGTGATCGTCTAACTGATGCGGTATTCAGTGAGCAAAAGCAGGATCGCGATGATGCGGTCAAAGCGCTCATGGAAGAAACGAGTTTAAAAGTAAAAGAAAAGGAAGGGGAGGAGAATTTTGATCCTAACCAGGTGCGTCTCGCTTTTGAAATACTACAGGAAAACGTTTACCGAGAAAAAATCCTGGAAAATGGGCAACGTGCTGATGGGCGCAATCTGCAAGATCTACGTGCCATAGAATGCCAGGCGGGAATATTGCCACGCGTCCATGGATCGGCCTTTTTTCAACGTGGTGAGACCCAGAATATTGTTATTGCAACTTTAGGAACTTCTGGAGACGCCCAAGATATGGACGGACTTACAGGTGGATCGAGCTCGAAGTCTTTCATCCTACACTATAATTTTCCACCCTACTCCGTTGGCGAAACAGGACGATTTTCTGGACCAGGTCGTCGAGAACTCGGCCATGGTGCACTTGCAGAGCGCTCATTGCTACCTGTCATCCCTTCTGAAGATGATTTCCCCTACACAGTACGTCTGACTTCCGAAATAATGGAATCTAACGGCTCCAGTTCCATGGCATCAGTTTGTGGCGGCTGTATTGCCCTGATGGATGCAGGTGTTCCTATTACTGACATGGTAGCCGGGATTTCTGTAGGTTTGGTGACAAAAACAGATGATTTCGGCAAAATCATCAAGCATGTCGTACTTACAGATATCCTGGGCAGTGAAGATCATTTTGGCGATATGGATTTCAAGATTTGCGGTACGAAAAAAGGTATAACTGGATTTCAGCTGGATCTTAAGATTAAAGGTCTTCCTTTTGAAATCGCCAAGGAAGCAGTCGCACTCAACCGGAAAGCATTACTGGATATTCTCGAAATTATGTCTGGAGAACTAGCTGAACCACGCCCAGATCTCAATGAACATGCACCGCGAATTCACCAGCTGCAAATTGATCCGGAAAAGATCGGCGCACTCATCGGGCCGGGAGGCAGAAATATCCGACGCATTACCGAGGTAAGTGGTGCGGGGATCGATATTAATGAAGATAATAGCGGAAAAATATTAGTTTACTCGAATAATAAACAATCGATGGAGCGCGCTATAGAAGAAATCGAACTTTCCACCGCAGATATTGAAGTTGATAAAATTTACCGTGGGACTGTGCGTGGAATTAAAGAATTTGGCGTATTTGTTGAGTGTTTACCTGGAAAAGAAGGTCTTGTCCATATATCAGAACTGGCTGACTTTCGCGTAGAAAAAGCAGAGGATATCTGTAAAATGGGTGATGAGATGTGGGTCAAATGTATTGAAACCGATGATAAAGGACGGATCCGCTTAAGTCGACGTATTGCTATGGCCGAACGGGAAGGTAGAACGGTCGAAGAAAGACCGCAACGAAGTTCGAATCGTGGTCCACGACAGGGTAACCGAGAGCGCCGCGATGATCGCGGAAATAGAGACCATCGTCCTCAAGATAGAGATAAAGTCTAATCTCTCTAAAGAGATAATTTCATAAAGCCTCTTCCTTCCTTGTTATTTCATAATTCGAATTTTGCGGGACGAAGACCGCTGCCTGATCATCCTCACCCAGCGGGCTAATCTTGTACCCTGTCATGATTTACATTACAGTTTGATCAATAGCACTAGGGACAACACTTATTAATTTTTAAACGAAATCGGGTAGAGTAAATCCATCGTCATCTTTAACCGAATTCTATCTCTTATCACAGAAAATGAAAAAGCCTAGAGTTCTCGTTACAAATGATGACGGAATAGGCTGTTTTTTCCTACAAGTATTGGTAGAAGCGTTGAAAGAACACTTTACCGTGGTCGTAGTAGCACCAAAAACAGAACAAAGCTGGGTGAGTAAATCAATGAGCCGTTATCGGACGGTAAAAGTAGAAAAGTTCGAAGGATTGAATTGTCCAGCGTGGTCAGTTGATGGGACCCCAGGCGATTGCGTCAATATTGCCCTTGGAAACTTGCTTGACGAAAAGCCTGATGTCGTTGCTTCAGGAATTAATGTCGGTTATAATACATCACTCCCTTTAATTATTTGCTCAGGAACGATAGCAGGAGCCAGTGAAGGCGCACTGTGGGGTTTACCTGCATTAGCATTTTCGATCGTTGTACCTAAGGAAATATTTAATAGTGTAAAATCACAGAACGGCCATGTGGATAAAGAATTTGAAACCTCATTACGAACGGCTGCATCGATTTCTACAAAATTTACAATTGAACACACCAGTAAGACACCAGAGGATGTCATTGTTCATAATGTAAACTTCCCCTATCCTGTCACAAACAGTACACCTATCGAACATACGATCCCGGATCGTCGAGGAACAGGTGGTTTATTCAAACATTTTGGTGAGGACACTTATCAATTTAGCTTTGCTCAGAGTAAACGTCTAAATACTTTAGAAAAACTAACTGACCGTGATTGCGTTAATCAGGGATCTATTTCCTACTCACTCTTGAATTTCTCAAAAATCAGCTGTTAATCGGCTCGATATTCATCCTCTTCGTCACTGAATATCCTACAAAATCGAGTATTACGGATTTTAAAATAAAGTAGGATATATGTGGTATACTGCATAATATATCGAGCTTTTTCTCTATCCAGGAACATAGATAAGAATACCCTGTCATTTCCACATGGACAAATAATTTTTGTTCTTGATTATAAGATCATACTTTTTTTGTTTTGCCCACCAGCGGAAACGCTGGATTGAATTAAAGACTCATTATTTTAATACGTTTGTTTATTTGCTCTTCCTAGTGTTCATGAAACTTATCAATAGATATACTCAATTGTGGATGATCAGCGCCATCATCCTTTTGATTATTTTGAATTATACGTCAGCTCAGATCAACAAAGACACTTCTTCTTTCGACCCTAATGATTTAATTGGATTTTGGGCTTTTAAAGATAATACAGGTGATACTTTTTATTTAATCGTTAAAAAAGCAGGACGTGCCTCTTCATTCTGGTCTGGTGAAGCCAGTAATAAAATTGAAAAAGGTGAATGGGCCACTGATGGCAACAGAATAATTATAACCTGGCCGACAGGATTTCGTGATGTCTTTGCGAGAACAGGTGAAGATTTTTTTAAAGAAGCTTATTTACCAGGCGCTCCCTTGGATATTAATCCTGAAAGTACTCTGAGAGCGAAGCGAGTCAGCCGCAATGTTGTCGGTAGCCTCGTAGTGGATACTCTACAGGGTGACAGTGATATCACTGATAATAATCAACTCCTTGTAGATATGTCATTTCCTTCTCGAAGTCAGTACATTGGTTTCTGGGAAATAAATATAAATAAAAATGACAATTTTTACCTCTTTCTTAAAAGAGGGGGTAGCGTAGAATATGCTAACCCATCTAAGCGTGAAGTAGAAAAGAAAAAGGGAATATGGAACGAAAATAGTGAAGGTGCAATTATCACATGGGAAGATAATACCGGAGGAAAAATACTTCAATCAGCGGAAAAATTCACCTACGAGGGAATTGAAAAGGGAAGTATCTTTGGAACAAATCCTATAAATATTACCCTCGCGAAAAAGATAACTGCTGAGGAGGCTCAAGATTTTTTTACGTTTGGGAAACCTAAGTTGGTAAGTGGTGAAAGCTTTTTGGGCCATTGGGAAGTTGGAGATGAAAACGCTTACCGCTATTTTATACTCATTGAGACTTGGGGTAAATGCACGCGTATTAAATACAATTTCGATGAAGGTCTTCTCAAAGTAAATGGTCGCTGGACGCTCATTAAAGACGGCTTACAGATTACTTTTAATGATGGGTATAAAGATACGATCAGATTGACAGATAAAGGTATCGAGAAAGCTACATTTCCCCCTAAATCTTCGATAACCGGAATTCCATTAAGTATATCCTCTGCTAAAAAAGTACGTGAGTCTACAATACAAGAATGGTTGGCGCTAATGCGTAAGCAAGATAAGCTTGCGCAAAAAGATCAGATTACTGAGTAGCTTTTAAATCTTACATTTTATCTTCGTCATCGTCTTCCTCTTCGTCTTGTAGGGTACTGCGCAATGATTAGAAAAGGTTATGAGTCCTTCTGATAATGGGTCGATAAAACTTGTCGGAGGAAGGACTGGAAAAAGATTCCAGCAGTCTCTACTGTTGAGAGTGCCAGGAACTCCCAGCCCCAATCCGGGGACCCGAGAGCAAATAGGAAGAGTTCATTCCGCGTCTGGAACCAGCGATCGACGAGTTCAAGACGAAGCCTAGAAATCTCCAATTTTACCTGACTAATCTCAAACAATTAAAAGAGCCCGGATTATACCTCTGCGAGCTCATCTTGACAAGACGGGGATAACCATGAATGAAAAAATATACCCCCTCATAGCCATAGATATAGCCCAAAACACCTTGTAAGTGCAGAACAAAGTTACGCTCTAAGTATCGATAAGCTGCTGCGAAAGGTCATCAACGAGAATGATTCGTTGCGGCGATGAGAAAACTTCTTATTCATCTGCAGTCGCTTCTTAACAAACATCAGCTTCCTCTTGCTTTATGACACAATTGTTTCGTCTCGGGGGACATTAGCGAAGTGATTATAAATTTAAAGAGGACGAAGAGAAAGCTGAATGAGTTTTAAATCTTACTCGTCTATCCGATCACTTGACAGGGCAGCATCGCACCATCACGCATGCCATGAATTATTTTTTTATCCGCGGGACAAAATGTAGCAAGTATACCTCCCATTTTTGTTTTATTTTCCCTAACAAAATAATAAGGGCTCAGACGAAGCCGTCCTTGAATTTCTTCGATTTCATCCGGACTCTTATAAATGCTGTGTTTCAATCGTTTGGGTTTGTGATAATCCTGAAGTAGATAAATATTACGATCGCTGGTACTGAGTGCATTAGAAATCCCCTTTTGCCAGTCAGCGGCTGAAACATCACTACCGAGCATTACGCTTCGTGCTCCCCAAGCCTCTTCATGAAACCCGCTCATCTTTATGATCAAATTGCGCTCTTTTTGCGAAGCATCCCCCAGTTGCTCCCAATGAGTTATAGGTTTTCCACCGATGTAAGGGGCATCTAATACTGCATTGGGGGGAAGATCAACTGGATCCATTATCCATGAATTAGGTATGATTTTTCGCAATAATTTGAATGAAGATTTAGAGAGATTTTCACGCCAGAATTCCTCAAGCAAATGATGATGAAATAGCGCAAGACTCAATTTCTCTTCTTGGAAATGTCTCATCGGAGGCGTGATCACGAGTTGTGAATCCTCCCAGGCTTCCAGGATGTATTCCGCAAGGGGTACATTCGCCAGGTCGAACAGTTCCCAAAAACGGTAGATAACATCTATCTTTTCCGGATTGCCATCGACAGACGCACAAAGCGTATTTCCCAAAGGCATAATTTCACTATGGTGAAAGCAATATACACGTTTTCCCCTTTGCTGGAGCATCTCAGCTAACCATTGCATTTCTGGCCGATAAGTTTTGGCTTCGTCGCTGACAAGAATGGCAATAAGGGGTAAATTTTTGTTTTCTGCCCGCGAAGCTAATGCTTCGTAGAATCCGATGATCATACTTTCTGCATCCGCATCGCCAACGAGCTTGATTCCCTCCCGGTAATAAAGCTGAGCGAGAAAAGCAGTTAAACCAATACCCCCGGGAACGGAATCGATTTCTGTAAGTGCGAAACCATTGTCCGTTGAAAGTAAGTCTGGACGAATAACGAGGGGGGTTTCTCCACGCAAGCGTTTGGAACGCGCATGATTAATTAATTTTTCTGGTTTACCACGATCGAGATATCCAGCTACCCATGGTGCCTTAAGCGATTTATTGCGCAATAGATTTTTATCTTCGACCGATCTTAAATAGAGTATCTCAAGCACACGATAGAATTCCAGACAAGCTGCTCCGATTTCTTCTATCTGAGCCACCTCATCTAAGGTAAGTGGAAAAGGTTCAGGTGACAACTTCCAGGTCTTATCCTCGAATAAAGGTTGCCGCTCTAATGCAGCAAGAATCTCACTATAACTTAGCGCTGTCGCTTCCATCGGAATATTAATCTATTTAATTATCTGATTCTTTTATACGCGAGGTGGGACAACCAGCGCGCAGCCAGGCATTGACAAATTGATCTATGTCACCATCCATCACGGCTCGTATATTGGAAGTATCTACACTGGTACGTAGATCTTTTACCATCTGATAAGGTTGAAATACATAACTGCGTATTTGATTACCCCAGCCGATTTCGTTTTTTTCTCCATAAAATTTATCACGTTCCGCACGTTTTTCATCCTCCATTTTTTCGAAAATACGTGATTTAAGTACTTTTAAAGCGGTCGCCTTATTTTTGTACTGCGACCGCTCATTTTGGCAGGCTACAAATATACCTGTAGGCAAATGAGTGATGCGCACCGCGGTATCAGATTTATTGACATGTTGACCACCCTTCCCACTCGAACGGTAGGTATCAACACGTAATTCATCATCTTTAAACTCAATATCAATATCATCCTCAATTTCCGCTATCACATCGACAGCACAAAAGGATGTGTGGCGGCGACTATTCGAATCAAAGGGACTAATGCGAACCAAACGATGCACTCCGCGCTCAGCCTTTGTATAGCCGTAAGCGAATTCACCCTGAATATGCATGGAAACTCGGCTGATTCCCGCTTCTTCACCAGCTTGAAGATCCTGGATCGTCACATTAAACCTTCGGCGTTCACACCAGCGCGTATACATACGCAACAGCATTTCCGCCCAATCACAAGATTCAGTTCCGCCTGCCCCCGCATGAATACTGATAATAGCGTTAGAATGATCGTGGGGCCCACTTAAAAATGATTTAATCTCCAGCTCATCTATATCACCGGTGAGCTTTTCCGTAATAGGTTCAATTTCCCTTAACAAGTCCTGGGCTTCTTCATCGGATGCTTCAGATACAAGCTCCTCCATCACTGTAAGATCTTCCAGCTTTTTTCTAAACTCAATAACAGGATTAATTAACTGCTTAATCTGGCTTACTCGAGATACCTTCTTTTGAGCATTTTCATGATTGTCCCAAAAAACAGATTGCCCCATCTCAATTTCAATATCCGCTATTTCACCCAGCTTAACATCGGCGTCAAAGATACCTCCATAGGTAACCTACCCGTCGGTTTATTTCTTCAATTTTAGAACGTATCTCCGTATCCAGTATCATTTTATTAAATTATGAGTGTTTATAGAATGAACGACACAAGCGCTTTTACAAGTTTTATAAATTCTAACTAAATTCAAAAGAATATTGAACAACAACCATTTTTATATCCTCGTCTTCGTTTGCGATGACATTTCTTCACTAGAATTGCTGTGATCTAATGGGATAATAATAGCATATAACTATTTAGACTTTCATGAATACTCAGGGACGTAGACGAAAATTATTCAATCAACCGAATTTAATTCGGCTCTTCCCTTGAGCGTGTATTTACTCTGAGCTTTCTCCCCACCCAAAATAAGACTCGCAGGATAGGTGACCATTATATTCACGCATAAACAAAAAAACTGGTAATAAATAAAGTGGACTTCAGTGCCATGCTGTAGCCAGATTGTTGCCGGTATAGCGACGACAACGCCAATAACCCACCCCCGAAAACTTGCACGTCGCGTAAAAATACCCAGAAGAAAGAGTCCAAGTATGGGACCAGAAAAAAGACTCATGAGGGTTCCCGCTGCCTTAAAGATCTCTCCTATTGTAGAAATATAACAGGCGACAACAACTGCGATGGCGCCAAGGACAAAAGTTAGCATGCGCGCTAATTTCACGTCTTGATTTTCAGTCCTCGATTCGCGACGCAAGGGCTTAAAAAAATCATTAACAATGACTGTGGAAACCGAATTAATTCCTGAATCCATGCTCGACATCGCGGCGGCAAAAATAGCTGTGATCAATAATCCCGATACGCCGTTAGGAAGATTCTGTATAATGTAGAAAGGTAGCACTCTATCACCTGTCATCCCCTCAAAGACCTGCGCAGGAAAACTAACATAATAAGCAAACATCCCTATCCCTATAAACATCAACATGCCAACGACAATAAGATCAGTGAACGAATTAAAAATAGCGGCTTTTACCATTCCGCTGAATTTATTTGTCGATAATAGTCTTTGAACTGTTACCTGGTCTATCCCGTAATCTTGAAATAATGAGATAAATGTGGTGATCGCTATCGCGGTCGCACTCATCTCAAATATATTGATCTTCAAGGTGAATACATTTAGATGGTCGGTCTCTCTGGCGATTGCAATAATCCCACTCCATCCATCTGGGACAGCGTAAAGTAAACTTACAGATATCCAAATTGCTCCGCCTACGAGAAGGATAAATTGAATAGCATCTGTCCATAAAACTGCGGCTAGGCCACCGAGAATCGTATAGGTAGTAGCGAGAACGCCCATGAGAAGAATTCCGAGATATAAATTAACACCAGTCACTACTGACAGGGCAAGAGCTGGGGAATAAATGACAACGCCAAGCCAGGATAAACGCAGCAGAACAAATAATCCTGATACGGCATAGCGACCGGGGCTTCCATAGCGAAAACCTATATATTCGTATGTTGTTGTTACATGGAGTCGTCGATAAAAAGGAAAAAAAAGGTAAATGAAAAAAGGAGCCGCGAGCACACTTACTATGCCAAGAGCAATATAGGAAATATTTTCTCGATAGGCAAGTCCCGGTAAACCGATAAAAGACGCCGCACTCGTCAGCGAAGCGAACATACTCATAGCGACAATAAACCATGGCATTTTTCTACCCGCTAGGAAGTAGTCTTCGGTTGTCTTCTGTTTACCAGCCAGCCATAGTCCAATACTGAACATCAAGGCTAGATAAATGAAACAAATAGTGTAGTTGAGCGTGCTGAATGAGGGTGCTTCTTCCATTCAGTTCCTATCAATTACATTTATACTTCGTGTCGATATTTGTATCATAACAGAAACTTAGTTATTCTTCTTATAGACTTTTTTTGGATCAAAGACTTTTTCTTTTTCGGTAAAATCCAATTTGAAATCTGTGTTTTCTGATAGATCTTCCAATCCCCGGAAAAAGCAGGAACGATAACCAAGATGACACGAGGCGCCCCCATCGATTTTTACCTTAATTAGAACACAATCCTGATCGCAATCAATTAGAAGGCTGACAATACGTTGAAAGTTACCTGATTGCTCTCCTTTCTTCCAAAGTTTATTGCGTGAGCGAGAATAATAGTGCGCTAAGCCGGTACTAATGGACGCTTGTAAAGCGATGTTATTCATGTAGGCAAACATGAGAATCTCCCCGCTATCTGCATCTTGCGCGATACAGGGGATGAGCCCTTTTTCATCAAATTTCGGTTGCAGCAATGCACCCTCCTCAATCTCTTCGATGCTTTCACGTGCAGGAAAATTTTTATCTTCTGTCATAGCATTTGAATGTTAGAATATATTAGAATAGGCAGAAGCCGTCGCTTCATTAACTAAACTATATCTAGGCAACGCAAGACTCTCATAATATTCAAGAAAGATTTTTTTGACGGATGGAACACGCTGTCCCCCGCGCGTTTGTTACATTAATTGAAAAATATTAAAACGCGCTAGGGATAGCCCGTTCCACCTATTCATTTAACCCTTAACACTAATCGATAGATCACTCCTCACTCGATGGTCAGCTCTTCAGTGGTAACAGTGATAGGATCACCATCCTCATTGGCAAAGGTAGCATCAATGCTTAGTGTGGGCTGAGCTGTCTCATCGGATTTGAAGTTATTCTGACTAATCAAA
>Ga0315339_1003298_pt1 | contig 11440 bp, 10 predicted proteins | sample ASW17metaG_FD_204514 | JGI IMG/M metagenome (GOLD analysis project Ga0315339, IMG submission 204514) | Ammonia-oxidizing marine archaeal communities from Pacific Ocean, United States - ASW #17 | ecosystem: Environmental > Aquatic > Marine > Oceanic | place: USA: California | collected 2016-12-05
GATCTTTGAGATAGCTGAGAGAGACCAGAAACCGGTCCATCTCATAGACGGCATGGACAAAAGGGGCATTATCATTCAACCGGTAGTCAGCGAAACCGTGCGTAGCGCCCTTATAGCCGATCAATTCACAACGATTGCCCTGGGCCTTCATCTTCTCCCAGAACAGTTTGGCTGTCATGTAGGGGACGACATCATCGGCAGTGCCGTGAAAGATAAGGGTCGGCTCCACATCAGCAGAGACGTGATGATAGGGCGATATCGATTCAGGCGGCGCGCCTGATAATAATTCAAGATCCATACCCAGAACCTTAATAAGATGATCAGACCAGTCTGACATTTTAAGCCTACCCTCAATTGAAGCCAGGACCAGAGCAGGGTTAAACAACACCAGCGCGTTCGGGCGAAAATCGACCGACAGATCGTCGCCGGGGTCATTATATTCATTCAGGGTGGCTGTGGCAGCAGCCAGATGTCCTCCGGCGGAGCTGCCGCCGCCCACGATACGATTCGGATCAATACCCCATCTCTCTGCATGCGTCCGTATCCAACGCATAGCCGACTTAGCATCCGCTACACTGAGGCTAATGGTAGAGTGGTGTACCTCGTGCACCCGATAGGCCACCGTTATAGCAACCATCCCGCGAGCAGCCAGATACTCACAGTGTTTGTAGAACTGGCCGGGATGGCCGCGCAACCATCCGCCTCCATGGAAAAACACCATCGCCGGGCGCCGGTCATCGGCCAAATGCGCTTGTGGTATAAAAAGCCACATTTTCAATGTCACATCGCCTACCGTCTTGTAGATCTCTTCCCGGATGTCCGGCATGGACTCCGAGTAGGCAGGCGGCATGGTGACGGAACCTTCCATTCAGCATCTCCGAGCTATGGATCCCCGCTTAAAGCCTGCGGGGATGACACTTCTTGGCCCATTAGGTCATTAAATTGTCCAAACCTTAGGACCATATAAAGGATATTATAAAAACCGGCGATTCCGCCGTCAACCACAACGACGGGGGATATGCGTGTATAGCCTGATTTACAGACGACACCTGACCTATTATACTTGATCTTATGATATCGTTCTTTTAGTTTGGCGAAGCGCAGCGAGAAAACTGCGATTCGCTATTTACTCATTTATTCATTTGTTTATTTTTCAATAAAAGAAAGTCATCTCTCCATGAAATTATCCATTCTTGACCAGTCACCTATTCGCGAAGGTGGTACACCGCATCAGGCGTTTCAGGAAACACTTACGTTGGCCCGCAAGGCCGAAGCCATGAATTACCACCGCTTCTGGGTGTCGGAACATCACAACGCGCACTGCCTGGCCGGCAGCGCGCCTGAAGTCTTACTTGCAGCTATCGGCGCGGCCACGGAACAGATTCGTATCGGCTCGGGTGGGATCATGCTGCCTTATTACAGCGCGTTCAAAGTCGCCGAGGCTTTCTCCGTGCTCACGAATTTATATCCGGACCGTGTCGATCTGGGGGTCGGGCGGGCGCCCGGCGGGGATATGAAAACGGCCCAGGTGCTGGCGACCGACGGTATACCCAAATTTGAGCGCTTTCCACAGCTGGTGGAGGAACTCGGGATCATGTTGCGGGATCGTGATTTTCAGCCCCGGATTACACCACCCCTTACTGCATCACCGCCTATCTGGATGCTTGGGTCCAGCCCCGAAAGCGCCCAATTGGCCGCTCGGTTGGGGTTGCCCTATAACTTCGCCCTGTTTATCAACAGCAAGATTGATCCACGCATTCTTGATTTCTATCGCAACCTCTTTGAGCCTTCAGAGCAGGCGACTACCCCGCAAACCTGCCTGACGATCAATGTCATCTGCGCCGATACGGCAGAAGAAGCTCGCCAATTGTCCTTGAGTCGGGATCTGTTGTTTGCAAGGTTCGCAACGGGCCAATCCAGCGCCACCGTACCCACCGTGGAAGAGGCGGCACAGTATCAATTCAGCCCCCAGGAACGGGCGTTTCTGGACGATAAGTTCCGCCACGCGGCCGTAGGCGATCCGGCTCAGGTTAAACAGAAAATCGACCAACTCATGGAACAATTCGGCGCCGACGAACTCATGGCCGTTACGATCACCTATGACTTCGGTGCCCGCATGCGCTCCTATGAACTGCTGGCGGAGATGTATAGGTAACTGATGTTACGCAGTCTTTTGCGTAACATCAGTAAATAAAAAGGACCGCTATGGAAATCGAGGTGGCTGATGAGGCGTTGATTACTGATTCCGTTGATAGACACTACGGCTTTCCGCGCCTGATCCGCGTACAGAACGGCGATCTGCTTCTATTCTACCGCGTAGGAACAACGCACGCCTATGATGACTCAGCGATTGCGATGCGGCGCTCCTGCGACAACGGCGCGTCCTGGTCCTGCGAACAGATTCTCCGGCAATGCGAGGCAGGGTTCAGCGCCCATAATCCTGTCGGCATAGTCAGTTCGCAGGGCAAAGTTATCCTGTGGGCATCCCGGTTTCAGTATGGACCGAATCGCCGTCTGCCTAACTGGTGGTCGACCTCGGACGACCACGGATACATCTGGTCTCCGTGGACCATCTTTGATCCATCTCAACAGCACAGTTGCTACTATGTCACCGACGCTATTCACACATCGGATGGACTCCTTGCCGGCGACGCGACCTTTCCGCCTTCAGGACAGGGCACGTGCCATACCAGGATCCTTTTCTCAGGTGACGACGGGCGCACCTGGTCGTGCCGATCGGAACTGACATCCCCCGCCGGCAATATGGGCGATGAAGTGGCACTCATGGAGACAGAAGCAAACACCATTCTGTGCATCCTGCGTGATCGCGAACGAACCGATACCTTTCGTCTCTGGTCTCGGGACGGCGGTTTTACGTGGAGTAACCGTGAAAGCATCCGAGCCATGTTGGACTGCGTCCTTCAGCGCCCCTTTCTGACACGGCTTGATGAGACGTCCTATCTGCTCTCAGGCAGGGACTATGTCCGCAAACGGGTCGTGGCCTATCTGTCGGTGGACCGTGGCCAAACCTTTAACCACCGCATAGAACTAGATAGTTTCCAGAAGGACGGAGGGTACACGACCACCCTTGCCCTGGATTTCGGAGATTGCTTGATCGCGTGGTACTCAGATAGCCACACGCAACCGCTCATGCCGGATATCAAGATGGTAAAAGTAAGATTATAATTAAGCCGCCAATCGAAAAACCTGCCAAGGAGTGAAACCGTTTGCCTAAATGGCCCAATCCCTTTGCCGAATGGAATAAAGATTTCAAGCTGCTCGCCGCAGCCACTTGTGGCGTCGGCGTTTTTTTCGGAATCCAGCTGACCCTGTTCAACAATTTCATTGTGGATAAATTCGGAATAGAACCACACGAACTCGGTACGCTGGAGGCCCTGCGTGAAGTACCGGGCCTGCTGAACGTGCTGATGGTCGCGGTGTTGATTCGCCGTTCGCCGCCGGTGATGGGCTGTGTCATGCTCGTGATCATGGGGCTGGGACTGATGGCTTATGGCGGGGTGACGAACGTATTCACCCTGGCCGTTGTCTCGTTCTTCTGGAGCATCGGGTTCCATGGCTGGCTTCCCCTGGGACAGTCCATGGCGCTGCGTTTTTCCCCTCCCGGCAATAAGGGTAAGTGGCTCGGCCAACTACGCAGCGTCGAGAGCATCGCCTGGCTGACGGCCATCGGCGCCTGCCTGCTCACTTTTCAGACCTTGCGCTACCAGGGCCTGTTCTTCCTGGCCGGCGCCATAACCGTCCTTGGCGGCATCGGCCTGATGTGGGCAACGCGCCAGGGTACACTGGTGGAAGAGAAAGGGTTAGTCTTCAAACGGAGATACGGCGTGTACTATGCCCTGAATTTTCTTCAGGGATTCCGGAAACAGATGTTTATCACCTTCGCCATCTTTGCTCTGGTCAAGGTCCACGGTATGCCGGTGGAGACCACCATGATTCTGATGCTGATCAACCAGGTTCTGGTGGCGCTGACCGGACCGCTCATGGGTCAAATGGTGGATAACTGGGGTGAAAGAAAAATGCTGAGCGCAAGCTACATCGGACTGGCGCTGGTCTTCTTCGGATATGCCGTGATCCAGGATCGGCCTACCCTGTACGTGCTTTTCTGTATCGACAACCTGATTTTTTTCGGCGGCATCGCCCTGACCACCTACATCTACAAGATCACCCCGGAGAAGGATCTCAAACCGACCCTCTCCATGGGCGTGACCATGAATCACATTGCGGCAGTGATCGCTCCGCTGGTGGGGGGTGTAGCATGGTACTACCTGGGCTATCAGGTCATCTTCTTCAGCGGATCGGCCCTGGCTATCATATCGCTGATCGTCTGTCAGAAAGTGGATCCGGAAGGCATACTGGCTCGTGAGACCACCATGTCCGAGAAAAAAGAGGTGGAGGTTTGAAAACCATGCCACATTCAAGCAACCACCTGACAATCTGGTATGCGCAACCAGCCCAAAAATGGGTGGAGGCGCTGCCCGTAGGCAATGGAAGGCTGGGCGCCATGGTTTTCGGGGGAACGGCGGTGGAACATCTGCAGTTCAACGAAGACACCCTGTGGACCGGTCGGCCGCACGCCTACCATAACAAAGGAGCATCAGGACACCTTTCTGCGGTCCGGACGCATCTTTTCGAGAGCAGGCAGGCGCAGGCGCAACGTGTGGCGCAGAAGCATATGATGAGCGATCCGCTGCGCCAGAAAGCCTATCAGCCCTGCGGCGACCTCTATCTTACGTTTCCCGGTCATGAGGAAGCGAAAGCCTACCGCCGGACGCTGGATCTGGATTCCGGCACGGCAACCGTATCTTATGAAATTCATGGCGTCACGTTTTACCGGGAGGTGTTCGCGAGCTATGTAGACCAGGTCATGGTGATCCGCATATCGGCTGATCAACCTGGTCAGGTTGCCTTTACCACCAGGCTGGATAGTCCCCATGCCCGGGTTCGGACAAAAACGATCGACCCCGATCAACTCTCGCTCACGGGTAAGGTAAGACGGGATGTGATGCAGTTTGAATGCCGCCTGCTGGTCCGTATCGAGGGCGGCAGCATCCGCGTGGCCAGCGACCATATTGATGTCCGCGATACCGATGCCGTTACGCTGATCCTCACGGCCGCCACCAACCACCGGTCGCATCGGCGTGTGGATGCCGATCCTGCGGCGCGGTGCAATAGCGTCATTCGGCGTATCAGGAGAAAAACATTTGAAACGCTTCGAGAGGCCCATGTGACGGACCACCGTAGTCTGTTTCGCCGGGTTGCCCTGGACCTAGGTGAGTTGGATGGCGCCGATAAGCCGACCGATGTCAGGCTCCGGCAGGCGGAAAAGATTCCTGATCCCCACCTGATGGCGCTCTATTTTCAATTCGGCCGCTATCTTCTGATCGCCAGCAGCCGTCCAGGTACCCAGCCGGCGAACCTGCAGGGCGTCTGGAACGATCAGCTTGATCCGCCGTGGGACAGCAAATGGACGGTAAACATCAATACCGAGATGAACTACTGGCCTGCGGAACTATGCAATCTATCGTCCTGCCATGAGCCCCTGTTCTACCTCATCGAAGAGGTAGCTGAAACGGGGAGGCAAACAGCCAGGTCGCATTACGGATGTCGCGGCTGGGTGCTGCACCACAATACCGATCTGTGGCGCGGCACGGCCCCCATAAACGCATCCGATCACGGTATTTGGGTCACGGGCGGCGCATGGCTCTGCCGGCATCTGTGGGAGCGGTACCTGTTTGAGAGGGATCTTTCTTTTCTGCGGGACCGCGCCTATCCCCTGATGAAAGGGGCGGCGGAGTTTTTCGTGGATTTCCTGGTTGAGGATCCAAACACGGGATGGTTGATCAGCACCCCATCCAACTCTCCGGAAATCGGCGGTCTGGTGGCCGGCCCCACTATGGATCACCAGATCATCCGGACACTATTCGCCGACTGCATCGAAGCTACCCGCCTGCTCCGCGCGGACGCCCCCTTCCGCCGCAGGCTGGCCGACCTGCGGGAGCAGATCGCCCCCAACCGGATCGGCCGGCATGGACAGCTTCAGGAATGGCTGGAGGACATCGATGACCCCGAGTGTACCCACCGCCACATCTCGCACCTCTGGGGGGTGTACCCCGGTGATGAGATCACGAAGGATGGAACACCTGATCTGTTTCGCGCCGCCATGCAGTCCCTGGCATTCCGGGGAGATGAGGGTACGGGCTGGTCCATGGGCTGGAAGATCAACGTCCTGGCCCGTGCGCAGGATGGGGACCACGCGCACCGCATAATTCGCCGGCAGATGAAGCTGGTGAGCGGCTCCGACACGCAGTATACCGAAGGCGGGGGCACCTACCCCAACCTGTTCGACGCCCACCCGCCTTTCCAGATAGACGGCAACTTCGGCACGACGGCCGGTATGGCAGAAATGCTGCTCCAGAGCCACGCGGATTGCATGCACCTGCTGCCTGCTCTCCCGGCCGCCTGGCAAACCGGCAGCGTACGGGGACTCTGCGCACGAGGCGGATTTGAAGTATCCATAGCCTGGCAGCATGGCCGCCTCACCGAAACCGAAATCGTATCTTCTCACAAAGGCCGATGTCGGGTCCGAGCACCGGTGCCCGTCACCGTCGAAGGACACGCGTTTGAGACGATAGATGAGGCCAGGGGGATGATAGAATTTACAACAGAGCCAGGGAGAAGTTATCATCTTTCAAGGATATGATCAGGCGGGTATCATGCTCGCTTATCACTTCAGACTACGCATACATACCGAAGACCACTCACCGCATCACCCCATCTGGATGCCGGGGACCAGCCCCGAGAGCGCTCAACTGGAATTGTCCTCTAATTTCTCTACCTGTTTTAGCCACTAACCTGCATTTTTTTCACCTCATCGAAAAAAATAGTTGCATATTCGTACTGTGTGATGTATACTGTGTGACACATAGATATGTGATACATAGTATGTGGCGTCCAGTATGCCCCTTTAACGAAATGCCGGGTGACCTTATGGAAGCAGAAGAGATTTTCGAAAAACTGCGGTTGGAATTACGACGGGGGGCTATTGTGCTGGCTGTCTTAGCTCAACTCAGAAAGGAGCACTATGGGTACTCCCTTCGTAAAGCATTGATTTCATTAGGTATTGAGATCGATGAGGGGACGTTGTACCCCCTGGTGCGCCGGTTGGAAAAACAGGGCCTGTTATGGAGTGAATGGCGCGAAGAAGACAAGCGTCAGAAGCGTTTCTATCGGATCTCGGAGATCGGCGAGGACGTATTGAACCGCTTAACAGAAGAATGGTCGCATTTAAACAGCCGCATTTCAACGATGCTGGAGGGGGATGAATCATGAATTGGGTGGATAGATATCTGCATGCCGTGTCGAATTATTTGCCCGAAGAGAGCCGCGAAGACATCAAACAGGAACTTAAAATATCCCTCTATGAACAAATGGAGGATAAGAGCGAAGAATCGGGCCGAGAACTCAATGAGGATGACCAGAAGGCCTTTCTGAAACAATTGGGGCACCCTATGAAAGTGGCCGCCGGCTATGCGCCGCAGCAATATCTTATCGGGCCGTCCTTATTCCCTGGCTATAAGCATATATTGAAAATCGTCATCAGCGTGGTGATTGCGGTGCAGGTCGCGATCACCGTGGTATCGATCTTCACAGGCAGTGAGACGCTTTCTGAAATGCCGGGCTTACTGTCGCGGTTGTTTTATCTGGTCATCCTCGCTACCGGCTGCGTCACCGGCGGCTTCGCGATTATGGAGTATTCCGGTGAAAAGCTCGATTGGTATGAAAACTGGAATCCGTCGAGCCTGCCTTCATTGCAGCCGAACCTGCGCATGGATCGGACGGACAACATGTTTAACCTCGCGTTCGAAACCATCGGCCTGCTATGGTGGAATGGCGCCATCGGCTTTACCAACTCGGTCACCGCGGGTAACTCTATATGGAACATCGGCCTGTCAGAAGGTTGGGCGGTATTTTACTGGCCGGTGAATATCATCCTGATCGGCGCGATCATCCTGCACGGCTACCATCTGTTTTCCGATCAATGGAATCTGCCGAAGATCAGCATCGAGATCGTCCTGGACTTCGCTACCCTGGTCGTCCTCTACTTCCTATTGCAGCTTGAGCCGACCATAGTCTTTAAAGGGGATGTATCCACGGTCTCTGGAGGCGTGGAGCGGATGATGGGATTATTGGATAGCGTTCTGTGGTACATTCTGCTGGGTATTACCGTGATTGTGATGTACGAGCTGTACAAGCATGGGCATATCCTGTATCGGATGAAGCGGGCGCCATGAGGGTTGTGCCTTAGCACGAGCATCTCGATTCAGTGACCCGTCCCTTATGCTTGCAATAAAAACAGGAGGGCGTTAAGGAAGATGAAAGAGGTACCTTGGTGATCCAATTTCTTTATCTGCTCGATGGTACCCAATACCCGCGGGTTGGCCGGTTCTATTTCAAGGAACTTTTGATAATATTCCAGGGATAGATCATACTGCTCTGTCTTGCGGTAGGTATCCCCGAGGCGGTCAAATACATAGATAGATCCGGGATAAAGTACGAACATGTGTTGAAATTGCATGTATGGCGTCCTGACTTTCGTTCTCTTCATAAGAGATCATTAAAAACGTATTCGAATAATCCTGCTCGTTCAGCGCCGTCGAGAATGTACGCATCAGCGTTTCTCTTGAAGAGGTGATCCAGAATGGATTGCTTAAAATCAAGGCGTTGAACATCTCATATTTTTTAGATAAGGCATAGATGCCGAAGGAGGAAATCATGACTCGTTCAACTGCTACCAAATGGATAAGTTGTTTACTGGGTATGTTTTTATTGACCGGCCTCAGTGTATCAGGGCAGTCCATTAAGCCGGATGCGTCGGGATTTATCACGGCCGAGCCGGAAGACATGGCATTGGGCGAGGACGGCGTTAACCAGGTCGTGATCACGGGTGATCCGTCCAAACCCGGGATCTATGTGCTTCGCGTCAGATTTGGTCCCGGTCGGATGAGTCGGCCGCACTTTCATGACCAGGACCGGTTCATCACGGTCGTCAAAGGCACCTGGTGGGTATCCCTCGGCCCGGGGAGTGAGGTCTTCGATCCCGATAAAACCGTGCCGGTGAAAGAAGGCAGCTTTGTAAAACATCCTGCCGGCGGTCATCACTATGATGGGGCGAAGGACGAAGCGGTGATCGTGCAGATCATGGGCATGGGGCCGGTGAAAACCACCCGGATCAATCCATAAGGCCAATCAAAGCATCGAGGTCACGCTCTGATGATCAGAAAATACCGCGTAGCCGTTGTCGGCGGCGCAGGCACCTGGGGACGGTGTTATCTGCATGCCTACGCCCGGCATCGGGACTGCGAGGTGGTAGGACTCGTGGACCGGGCAGGCGACCGGCGAAGACGAGCTGGACAGCGGCTGCAGTTACCACCAGGCCCTGGAAACCGCGATCGCCCTGAAGCAGTCTGCCCGTAATGATCACGCACGCATCTACCTCCCGCTGAAAGACCGTTCCCTGCGGATCTTCCCTCATCCCTATCGGTTACGGGGTGGAGATGAGGCCGGCTAGAAAAGCTTCGGATATACCGGACCGCCGGACCTACCGGGCAATAATGAGAAGAACACGCTATCCTCATATCTCTCCAACCTCCTACGGCGCCAACCTCTCGATCGTCCAGGATAGATCGTCATTAATGCTATACTCAAAACGATCGTTTAACCTGCTGGGACGCCCCTGCCAGAACTCGATGGTCTTGGGAACCACACGATAACCGCCCCAAAAGCTGGGCAGGGATATCTTTCGGCTGGAAAACCTGTTCTTGATCTCCTGTAGCTTCTGTTCCAGAATTTTCCGCGATGAAATCACGCTGCTCTGATCTGAAATCCACGCTCCCAACTGACTGCCCCTGGGACGGGTTGAAAAGTACTTGAGCGATTCCGCCGTCGATATTTTCGACGCCGTACCGGTGATTGTCACCTGCCGCTCGAGCGTCTTCCATAAAAAGAGGATGGATACGTTGGGATTGTCCTGGATATGCCTGGATTTCCTGCTTTCATAGTTGGTAAAGAATATGAATCCGTCTTCGTCGAACATCTTTAATAAAACGGTTCTCAGGGTGGGCGTACCCTGGCTGGAAACGGTGGCAAGACTCATGGCATTGGGATGTACGATATCCGCCGAGTCGTAGGCCTGTTTATACCAGATCTCAAACTGTTTGAACGGACTCGGCGCCAGCTCGTCCCGGTTTAACTCCGCTTTGATATATTCGTGGGTAGAACTTCCGATATTCATGCTACTCTCTTTGTTATAATGATGAATTTATAAGGGTGTACCTGTGTCTGCGTCTACCTGCTGGTTCAATCTCATTCCCACACATGCGTATCCACCTGATGTGCTTTGATGTAATCCCAGTCGAGATCAACGCCCAGACCCGGCCCGTGTGGTACCGGGACGTGGCCGTTTTCATCCACGTTTTCGAGTTCGTCGGTGAATTCGGGTGGGTAGATGGGCGGTTTGGTCGTTTTTATCAGAGGATGCAGCAGGCCGAGTTCATAGTAGTTGGTGTTTCGGATCGCCGCGATACAATGCCGATGGGCAAGCTGGCCGCCATGCAGCTCTACGTCGAGGCCGAACCCTTCGGTGGCATGGGCGACTTTCATCACGCCGGTTATCCCGCCGTCCTCGTACACGCCGGTGCGCACGAAATCGGTGCCGCCATTGACGATGAAGTCGACATGCTGCTCCAGGCCGAAGATATGCTCGGTCTGCAGGATGGGCGTGGTGATGTGTTCACTCAGTTTCTTATGACCGAACATGGAGACGCCGCCGTCTTTGTACGGATCTTCGAGCCAGAAGTATCCCTGCTCGTCACAGGCACGACCAACTTTCAGCGCATGCGCCCAGGTATCGTATTCACACGCCGGGTCGATCATCAGGTCCATTTTATCACCCACGCGTTTGCCGACCGCATGGACGTTGGCGACTTCCCTTTCAATCGGCGCATTACCCCAGCCGTGAATTTTGAACCCTCTGTAGCCGATATCGTAACACTGGGCGGCAAAATCGGCAAAGGCCTCAGGTGTATGCAGTCCGCCGTTTTCATCACCGTGGTACGTACTCGCATAGGCCGGTATCGTTTTCTTATAGCCGCCGAGAAGCTGATAAATGGGCACATTGTAGACCTTACCTGCAAAATCCCACAATGCTACGTCCAGCCCGCTGATGGCCGTGCGGTCGGTGTGCCGGAGCCCTCGTTTCAAATCATTATAAATCTTTTCCCGCTCGAACGGATTCTTACCCAGAATATACTGAATCACATGAGGCGGCAGCCCACCGCCACCCGGATATTCTCCTGTGATGCCGATGCTGGTGTGAATGCGCAGGATACTGCCCCGCATGGTCCGCGTAATGCCCTTTTCA
>Ga0315339_1003301_pt1 | contig 11435 bp, 10 predicted proteins | sample ASW17metaG_FD_204514 | JGI IMG/M metagenome (GOLD analysis project Ga0315339, IMG submission 204514) | Ammonia-oxidizing marine archaeal communities from Pacific Ocean, United States - ASW #17 | ecosystem: Environmental > Aquatic > Marine > Oceanic | place: USA: California | collected 2016-12-05
CAATCTCCGGCGGCACGATGGGAAAAGTGGCGATATCGCGAAAGTACTGCGCCCAGGGTTCCAGGCCGTGCTTCACATTCTCCCGCGCCTGTTCCTTGCTGCGCGCCACGTGGGCCAGGGTGACAACGCGCCATTTGTCCCTGCTGACCACCTTGCCGGCCTCGGCCGCGGCCTCCTCGCACATGCGCCAATTATTGGCGTGCGCGGCCAGGGCCTCGTCCGAGGTGCCGCCGATGGACAGCATGCCCAGTCCATGCCGACCCGAGGCCAAGGCGCCCGAGGGCGAGCGGGCGCAGGCCACCGCCATCTCCATGCGCGGCCGACTATAACAGGGCAATTGCAGCTGGGCATCGCGCAGCTCAAACCAGTCGGTTTTCATGGTCACCCGCTCGCCATCCAGCAGGGCGACGATGGCATCCAGGGCCTCGTTCATCATGCGCCGCTGGTCGCCCGGATCGATGCCCATGCGGAAGGCGTCGCCCACCAGGGCGCCGGGCCCAACCCCGAACATGGCGCGGCCCTTGGTCATATGATCCAACTGCACCATGCGCCCGGCATTGGTGAAGGGGTGGTGATAGGGCAGCGAACTGACACCCGTGCCCAGGCGGATATGCTTGGTCCGCTCGGCTAGGGCGGCGATGAACAGATCCGGCCCGGCGATAATCTCGTAGCCGCCCGAATGATGCTCGCCAATCCAGGCCTCGTCATAGCCCAGATGATCCAGATGCTCCACTAGCGCCATATCCCGATCCATCGCCGCCGTAGGATCTTCGTCCAATGTGTGAAACGGCGCCAGAAATATGCCGAAACCTAGGTCCTTCATGCTCGATAACCTCTCAAAAGGGTTTTGCCCCATCATAACCGGTTCCAGGGCAGCATTCATAGCCATCGGGCTATCGCCATTGAAATGGTCAGGTCAAGACCTGATCGGGACGTCGGAGGGCCTGGCAAGGGTGATCAGGGTAATCTCCGAGGGCGCGCCAAACCGCTTCGGCGGCCCCCAATATCCGGTGCCCCGGCTGGTATAAACCCACATGCGCCCGAACCGGTGGAGGCCGGCGACGTAGGGTTGTTGGAGACGCACGAAATAGTTCCATGGCCAGAACTGGCCGCCATGGGTGTGACCCGACAGCTGCAGATCGAAACCCGCGGCCTCCGCCGCCGGCGCTGAACGCGGTTGGTGCGCCATTAGAATTCTAGGCACGCCATGGGGGCTGTCATTTAGCGCCGCCGTTGGGTCGCTGTCATGATGGTGGGTGGACTGATTGGCACTGTAATCATTGATGCCGGCAAGGACGATATCGGCGCCGTTGTGCTCCAATACCACATGGTCGTTCATCAAGGGATGCAGGCCCAGGTGCCGAAAGGCGGCGATCCATTCATCGGCACCATGATAATATTCATGATTTCCCGTCACCAGATAGGCGCCATGGCGGGCGCAAAGACCGGCAAGGGGAGCTGCTTCCCCGGCCAACTGGGCGGCGTAACCATCGGCGATATCGCCGGTCAGGGCGATCACGTCGGGGTTTAGCGTGTTCACCCGTTCGACCACGGCGCGCACGAAATTGGCCCTGATGGTCGAACCGATATGCAGGTCGGATATCTGGGCAATGGTAAATCCCTCGAGCCCGGGAGGCAGATATTCCAGGGGAATGGTGACATGAACGACCTTTGCCACGCGCCGCGCGTTGAAGAACCCAACCATGGTCACGAAGATTGAAAGCCCCAGAACCACTACGGCGCTTTCCCCATTCCAGGTCCAGAGGTTGAACACGATCAGGGCAACATCGCGGATGATCGTGAATACCAGCAGCGAGGAAGCCCACCCCATGGTCAAGGCGCTGGCCCAGGTTAGGCGGTCAATGACCGTTTGGTTTACAAAAAAGACCCGGGCGAAGGTGCCGAACGGAATAAGCAGAGATGAAAGTACCAGCCCCACGCCGCCAAAAAGTTGCCACCCGGCGCCAATTGGCAAGTCGGGCAACAGGCGCCAGCCCAAATAGAGGTGAATCAGGAAGATGATCTGAAAGGCCCGAAATGCAAACCGCCGGGAACGCGCCCGTCTCAATTGGGCGAAGTTCGGTGAATCTTGGGCATGCTCGGTTGTCATAAGTTTAAAAAAACCCGGATATCACCTACCTCGCCAGACAGCGCGGCGTTGGATCCTAACCGCCGCGTGCCGCAGTTTAGCGGCGGGGCTGGTTCTAATCCTTGGACAAATTTCATCGTTCCCGGCGCCACGCCTCCCTTGGCAAGCCCGTACACAACCCGGTCGTGCCGTTGGCCGCGATGGATGACGCGGGCGCGGAGGATGCCTTCTTCGTGGAAGCCGTGACGTTGGGCAAGTGCGCGGCTGCGGGCATTGCCCGCCATGCTCCAAAGCTCCACCCGCGCCATGGCCAGATCGTCGAAGGCGTGGCGCAAAATGGCCCTGCACGCCCCCGCCACCAGGCCCTTTCCCTCCCATTCCCGATCGATCCAATAGCCCATGATGGCGGTATTGTTGGTCTGGTCAATTTCGCATAGGCCGACGCCGCCAACGGGCTGGCCGGCGGTTTCCAAGGCCAGGTCGCAACCTTCACCACTGTCCAGTGCCGTCCGGGTCGCGGCTATGAAAGCGGCCACGTCCGCTTCGCCATGGGTACTGTCGGGCCAGCCCAGCCAGACCGACAAACGTGCCCGGTTAGACCCCGTCAGGGCCCAGAACCGCGCCACGTCGGCAGCCCGCCACGGCCGCAGGACCGCATCATCGCCAGGCCAGGATATGGGCAGGACCGGGCTTTCGGCTATCCGCTGGTGCATGGCGCTAGGGCTTGTCGCCGGCCACGGTGGTACGGCGCATGATGCGGCGGCATTGATTATCCCAGGGCCGGCCCCTGTGCAGGGTGGCCCGGTCGTCCCAGATCACCAAGTCGCCCGGTTGCCAGATGTGCCGATGTTGCAATTGCGGCGCCTCCGCCCGTTGCCGCAGCGCCGCCAGCAAGGCATCGCTGTCCGCCGCCGCCATGTGGTTGACGCGGGCCAGATGGGCGCCGACATACAGCGCCTTGCGGCCCGTGCGCGGGTTTTGCTGCACCAGGGCCTGGGGCACCGGGGGCACTTCGGCCAGCTCCCCCTCGCGAAAGGACTTATCCGCCTCATAGCTGGTCTTGGCTCTGGAATGGGCCAGACTGTGCTGGCCGGTCAGGCCCTCCAAACGGGTTTGCATGGCTTCATCAAGATGGTCCCAGGCGGCGCGCTGATCGCAGAATTCTGTCTCGCCGCCCCGTGGCGGCACTTCCATGGCGTAGAGCAGCGAGGCCAGGGCGGGGGTTTTCTTGAACGAGCTGTCCGCGTGCCAGAGCTGGTTGCCCAGATTGTAGGACATATGTTCGCTGTCCATGGCGTAGATGCCGCCGTCGGGCGCCAAGTTGGAGATGTCGGAGAGTTCATCCCGCCCGACGTTGCGGGAGCGGTGGCGGCGGATCGATGTCTCCAGCGGGCCGAACCGCCGGGAAAATGCGATCTGGCTGTCCTCGTCGAGCGCTTGCCCGCGAAACACCAGCACGCCGAAGCGATCCAGACCGTCGCGGATGGAGAGGAATATATCATCGTCCATGGATTGGCTCAGGTCGATGCCGGATACCTCCGCCGCGAAGCCGATGGCCGTGTTAAGAGACTGAAATTCCATTCTCACAAATTCTCCCCTACGCATCGTTGCCCATGGTTACGCATCATTGCTCCTCACCGCTCACCAGGCGTCAATGGCGTGCTTGCGGTGGCTGCGCGGGGGCGGGGTGGGCATGGCATCCAAGGTACGCCCGAGAAAGTGCCGGGTGTCGGCGGGGTCGATAATATCATCAATCTCGAACTTGGCGGCGATCTCGATGCCTGTGTTCATGCGTTTCAGGTCGGCCGTGGCCCGGGCGTGGATGTCCGCCCGCGCCGCCTCGTCGGGCGCGGCGGCCAGCTCCTTGGCGTGGGTGATGTTGACGGCGCCTTCCAGGCCCATGCCGCCGAATTCGGCGGTGGGCCAGCCGACGCACAAGGCCGGTTCCAGGCCGCGGGCGCCCATGACATAACCGCCCAGACCATAGGCCTTGCGCAGGACAATTGTCACGAACGGCACCGATGCGGCGGCCAGATTGATCAACAGGCGGCCCGAATGGCGCACCAGGGCGGTCTTCTCGATCTCCGGTCCGACCATTAGGCTCGGAGTGTCGGAGAGGAACAGCATGGGAATATCATGGGCATCGCAGAGCTGGATAAAGCGGGCGGCCTTGTCCGATGCGGGGCTGTCAATGGCGCCCGCCAGGAACATGGGCTGGTTGGCGATCACGCCCACCGCCCGCCCCTTGATCCGGACCAGGGAGGTGACGATGGCGCGTCCGAACTTGGCGCGGAGTTCCAGGACGGACCCGATGTCGGCGATACCCTCGATCACATTGCGCACGTTATATGCCCGGCGCGGATTTTCAGGGATGATGTCTCGTAACGCCGCCACTTCGGGCGCCCGCCACTGATCTGATGGGCCACGAAAATAGCTCAAATACTTTTTAGCCAGTTCAATTGCCTCGCCTTCGTCCGCCGCCAAAATATCAATCACCCCATTGGGTTCCTGCACCTCCACCGGGCCGATATCTTCCGGCGTGAAGATTTTACCCAGGGCGGCTTCCACCAGGGGCGGGCCCGCCATGCAGATATTGGCCTTAGGCGTGGCGATCAGGACATCGCACATGCCGGCCAGATTGGCGTTGCCGGCAAAACATCGTCCCGTGACGATGCCCACCAGAGGCGCCTGCCCCGGAAAGCCTGGCAAACGCCATGAAGGTGGCCAGGTCGAGCCCGAGGCCGCTGCCGGCATTCAAATTATGGGGCCGGGCACCGCCGCCCTCCAGCCAGCAGACCATGGGCAGGCGCAACTTTTCGGTTACTTCGAAGATACGGTCGTGTTTCTTGTGGTTTATCAGGCTTTGCGTGCCCGCATAGACCGTATAGCAGTAGGCCAGAATGGCGCACGACTGGCCCGCCACCTGACCAGTGCCGGTGATCAGGCCGTCCGCCGCGCCTTCCATATCGTCGCGGATAGGCCGGGTCAGGGCACCGTATTCGGCGAAGCTGCCAGGATCCAACAACGCATCGACTTGCTCCCGCGCGGTCCAATGGCCGGTCTTGCGCCGTTTTGCCACGGCTTCCGGCCGGGCCGCATCCAAGGTGGCGGCGCGCAAAGCGCGGACGCGATCAACATCTTCACGCATAGCCTCTTGTTCCTTAATCTATTATGACGTGTTCTTTGGTAATGATAAATGGGATCTCGGACCCGGTATCGATGAAATTCGGCTCGTCCAGCCGGGTTTTCTCATAAGCCGGGCTCTGGGCGGATTGGCGCATGGCGTCGATGCTGTCGAACCAGGTGATGGCGCAGCCGTCAATGGGCGGCTGGCGGCCGCCGCGATAGGCGCCGGGCAGGGTATGACTTTGCACATATCGGTGGATCACCTCAATCCCGGCCGCGATGGGCCCATGCACCGCGCGCCAATATTGCTGAAAGGCATCGACCGCCATGCCCGGCTTGCGCGGCACGAATTCGATGTTCTTGAAGGCGCCGGGGGGCACCGGGCCGTCCTTGATGACATGCTCCCGGGTCAGGATCAGCGCCATGCTGGGCCGGTCGATAAAGCTCTCCTCGTCCCGCTCGATGGCGGCAAGGGCCTCGCTGCCCGCCCAGGCGCGCATGACATCGACGCTATCCACCCAAATCTCGGCAATGCCATCCCAGGGCAGGTCGCCCTTGCGGTAGCCGCCCAACAGGGCGTGGGATTGGATATAGCGGTGCATATTGGGCAGACCCTTGACCACTTCGGCGTGGTGGCCGCGCCAATGGGCCTGAAAATCCTCCACGCCCATGCCGGGTTTGCGCTTGATGCAGGTGATGGCTTTAATCATGACGTCCTCCCTTAATCCCAATGATGACCGGCCCGGCCCGCCAGGGCAAAATATTTGTCTTTTTCCGAATGGCATATGGCTGATTGCAGGCCTTAACTAACTCTTTCTACGCATTTGTTAAGAGGGAAACGGCCCGACGGCGCTGGAACAAAGCCTGGATCATTTGCCCATCGGGGTTGCGGTCTACGGCAACGATCTCCGCCTCATGAATTGGCACAGAACCGTGGCGGAAATCTTCGCCGCGCCATCCGAGCTTCTTCGCGACGGCATGCCGCGGCGGGACATTATGGCTATTCCGCGGAAGAGGCGGTTGGCCAGCCCTTCCGCCTGTTGACCGGCAGTACCGCTCAGACCGAGAAGCAGGAGGCGGTATGACGAAAAGTATCGCGCGGCAAGCGCGCCCACAAGGACGGCCATCTGAAGCCTTCCGACCGTCCGGATTTCCCCCGGAACTATCCGGGTGCCTTACCTGTTGATCATAAGCTTTAGGCCCCTTATGTGAGGTTTGGAAGGCGCCTTCGCGCCTTGCCGTGGATGTGAGGAACTATGACGATGGTGGCGGATCGATTAATGGGGCAGGCTAGGCGGCTGCTGCCTGATTTCAGCGGCGCCGGAAAACTGCGTACCGTGGGCGGCATCGGCGGCGCCGTGCTGGTCGCCGCGCTGTTGTACTATCCGATCGGCATGTTGATCACTCATGATATCAACGATGATCCGGCCTACGAAACACCCGGCCACCTGGCTATGAAAGACGGCAGCCGCGCCGTCGCCATGGCCGCCGCCCTGATCCTACGGGAAGTGGGCGAAAGCCGTTGGGTGGCCAATGATCCGTTCTTTCTGCCCCCCGCCGCCCTGGACAACATGCCAAACTACCAGCAGGGCATCATTGCCGCCCTGGCCCGGTTCGCCTTTGAGCTGACCGACCAGATCGGCCGCACCCGGGGCACTTCGCAGACCGACAAGGATCTGCAGGAAGCGGCGGGGCAGTTGCAATACGCGGGCAATGTCTGGGTTTTTGATCTTTCGACATCCCTGGCTCCGACCACCACCTCCGAGGCGCGCTACCGCAAGGCCGCCAAATCCCTGCTGAAATATAACCAACGCCTGGCGAATGGTAACGCCGTGTTTGAGCGCCGGGCCGACAACCTGCTGGCGACCCTGGACCGTTTCGCCCTGGACATGGGGGCATCGTCGGCCACCCTGGACCGGCAGATCACCGAACATGCCGGCGATTTTATCGACACCCGCGCCGACGATGTATTTTACGGTATCAAGGGGCAAAGCTATGCCTACTACATGATTATCCGGGAATTGGGCTTGGACTACGCAAAGGTGTTGGGCGAGCGGGAATTGACCAACGCCTGGGCCAAGATGCTGGAAAGCCTGCGCCACGCCGCCGAACTGTCGCCCTTGATCGTGGCCAACGGAATGCCGGATTCCCAATTCGTGCCCAGCCATCTGGCCGCCCAGGGGTTCTATTTGCTGCGGGCCCGCACCAAAATCCGCGAGATCACCAACATATTGTTGAAGTAGGGCTTGTCGGCGCGAACGGCCGGGTGGGGGAGTGAGTGGCTCGGATCAAGTTTGAAAAGCCTTAGCGCCCCAGGGGCCGGGAGACGGTTTCTTCGTCGAAGACGCCGGTGGCGGGCAGGAACTTGATCATGCGGGAGGCGGTTTCGCCAAATCGGTTCTTGCGCAGATTGATGGAAACAGACCGGCATTTCGTGATCAGGTCGTCGGGATGGGTATAACTGCCCTGGCTGGCGGGCCGTTCCACGTTGATCAGAAAGGAAATGCTGTCGGCGGAATATTCCAGGTCCGAAGTGCCCTCAAGGCTTTGCAGCACCGCTTCGCCTTGGTGCTTGCGGTTTTGCGACGAAATGGCCAGAGCCGGGCTGTCCATGCTGAGGGCAAGGCGCCGCATGGCGGTCATTAATTTTGCGATTTCATGGCGGAATTCTGAAAATTCCCGGCTGCCCGCGGCCCAGATCTGTAGATAATCCACTACCACCAAAATTCTGTCCCGCGCGCTATCCGCGATAAGCTGCCGGGCCAATTCCTCCGCCTCTCTGTGGGGCAATTCAGGGTCGGCCTCTATCAGGGGTAATGCGGAAAAATGTCTCCGCCGGGGCCGCCATCGCCGTTTGCATGATGCCGGGTTCCAGGACACCATCCAACACCTCGCGGCGGTTTATTTCCGACTGCTGGCACAACAATTTCATCACCAACAGTTCCGACTGCACATCGAAACTCAAAAACAAGACGGGAATATCTTGCCGTGCCGCCGCGGCGGCGTTGCACAAGGCAAAGGATGTCTTGCCGCTACCCGGTTCGCCCGCCAGCAAATGCAGGCCCGCCCGCCAGCCGCCCATTTGCTGGTTAAAAAAATTCAAAGGCCGAGGGGATTATTCCCCCCCCGCCCCTTGAGCGCAAAACTGGTTCTCCAGCGCGGGCAGGAAATCCCGCGCTGTTGCGGGCGCTCCCTCCCGCAACGGAACCGGCCCTTCCGAAGCCGGCGCCAAACCGCGGGCTGGACTGCTGACCAGACTGCGGACCGGATTGCGAATGCGTCGCAACCAGGCCGTCGGCCACTGGCTTTGGATTGACCGGCTCGTTCATGGAGGGTCCCCTAGGCAGCCGTGCCGCCGACGGTCAATCCATCGATCAGCAAGGTCGGCTGCCCCACGCCCACTGGCACCCCTTGCCCGGCCTTGCCGCAGGTGCCGACGCCGGTATCCAGGGCCAGGTCGTTGCCGATACCCGATACCTTGGTCAATACATCCGGGCCGTTGCCAATCAGGGTGGCGCCTTTCACCGGCGCGCCGATCTTGCCGTTTTGCACCCGGTAGGCCTCGGTACAACTGAAGACGAACTTACCGGAAGTGATATCCACCTGGCCGCCGCCGAAATTGACTGCATAAATGCCGTTGGTGACGCTGGCCAAAAGCTCTTCGGGATCCCGGTCGCCGGCCCGCATGAAGGTATTGGTCATCCGGGGCATGGGCATATGGGCGAAAGACTGCCGTCGGCCGTTGCCCGTGACGGCGACACCCATCAGCCTGGCGTTCAGGCGATCCTGCATATAGCCCTTTAATATGCCGTCCTCGATCAAGGTGGTGCATTCGGTCGGCGTGCCCTCGTCATCCACGGTCAACGAGCCGCGGCGGCCATCGATGGTGCCGTCATCAACCACCGTGACGCCGGGGGAAGCCACCCGTTCGCCCAGCAAATTGGCAAAAGCCGAGGTTTGTTTGCGGTTGAAATCCCCTTCCAGGCCGTGACCGATGGCTTCATGCAACAGGATGCCGGGCCATCCCGGCCCCAGAACCACCTGCATTTCCCCCGCCGGGGCGGGAACCGAGGATAGATTGATGTCCGCCTGGCGCACGGCTTCGTCAACTTGAGTCTGCCAGTTGGCGGTTTCGAGATAACGGGCAAAGCCGATGCGGTCGCCGGCCCCGTGGCTGCCGGTCTCCTGGCGGTCGCCCTCGCCCAAGACAATGGCGACATTGAGGCGCACCAAGGGGCGGACATCGCGAATGCGGCGGCCATCGGCGCGCATGATCTCCACCGCCTGCCATTCACCGTGCAACGAAACGCTGACCTGGCGGACCCGTTCGTCGCGGGAACGGGCATAGGCGTCCATTTCACCCAGAAATTTGACCTTGTCGGAGAAGCTCACTTCGCCCAGGGGATTGTCGTCGGGATAAAGGGTTTGATTGGTCGCGAGGGGCGCCAGGCTCATTTCCCCGGTATGTCCGGCCCGCACCGCCTGGACAGCCCCGCCGGCCCGCGCAATCGCCGCTTCGTTGATGTCGGAGGCATGAGCATAGCCGGTCTGCTCGCCAGCCACGGCGCGCAGGCCAAAGCCTTGATTGGTATCGAAATTGGCCGATTTGATACGGCCGTCATCCATCATCAGGCTTTCGCTTTGGCAATATTCGACAAACAATTCGCCATCGTCGCAGCCTTGCAGGGCGTCGCCGACAATTGTTTCAATTCGGCCTTCTTCCAAACCGGCCCGCTCGAATAACAACGCCGGGTCACCCTCGATCTTTTGTTCACTCATGACCATTCCATGCTCCCAATGGGCGCCAACCGTTCATTTGTTTCAGACATTGGTTAACGCACTCTTATTAATCAGAAAATTGCGGAATAAATGACAGCCGCCAATTTGTGCGACAATAGGCCGCATTGCCTGGGAATGCAGCCGATTTCGTGATGTAGACCACGAACAATTGGCCACCTAAGCACAAATTTGCTGCTTTCATGGCAGTTTCCGGGCATGGCGTTGTTCCTTTCGGGGCAGATAGTGGTCATGGGTCTAGCAATGGGCTTGTTCCGCCCCGATCCGTTGGGCTACATAGGGCCGATTGAGTAATTGGGAAGACGTCCCGGCGTGAATTTATTAGAAAATTTGAGGCTTTGATATGACGGCTTGGCGAAAATTGTTCGCGCCGATAGCGCTGTTGGGCACATGCCTGACCAGCCTGTCCGCGCAGGCGGACCATGGCATGGCGCATCCCTGGCAGCTGGGCTTGCAGGATGCGGTGACGCCGGTTGCGGCACAGATCAACGAATTCCATAATTTCCTCATGGTCGTCAGCGTGGTCATCGCCGTGTTCGTCACGGTGTTGATGATATACGTCCTGGTCAAATTCTCGGCCAAGAACAATCCGGAACCAACCACCACGACCCACAATACCTTGTTGGAGGTTATGTGGACGGCGATCCCCATCGTGATTTTGGTGGTCATCGTCATTCCCTCGTTCAAGCTGTTGTATTTCGCCGACAGCACCAAGGATGCCGAGATGACCCTGAAGGCGATCGGGCATCAATGGTATTGGTCCTATGAATATCCCGACCATGGCGAATTCACCTTCGATGCGGCAATGTTAGAAGAGGATGAGCTACAGGACGGCCAGCCCCGCCTGCTAACCACGGACGAGGCCATCGTCATTCCGGTCAATACCAATATCCGCCTGCTGGTGGCCGCCGACGATGTTCTCCATGCCTGGGCCATGCCGGCCTTCGGCGTCAAGCTGGACGCCATTCCCGGCCGCCTGCGGGAAACCTGGATGCGGGTCGAGAAGGAGGGCACTTATTACGGCCAGTGCTCGGAACTCTGCGGCACGGGTCACGGCTTCATGCCGATCATGGTCAAGGTTGTTTCGAAAGTGGCCTTCGCCGCGTGGGTCGAAAAGGCCAAGGAGGAATATGCCTCCACCGGCGCGACGGTGAGCGTGAAATTGGCGGACGCCGGTTCCAAGGGTACCGGTTCCAAGGGTGTCAGTGCAAAAACGGCCGAATAGTATGGTTTCGACCGAATTCGAGTAAAGACGACAAGCGATAGGAAGACAGACAATGGCTTATAGCACCGCCGCACACGACGACCAAGATCACCACACGCCGACCGGATGGCGGCGCTGGGTCTATTCCACGAACCATAAAGACATTGGCACCATGTATCTGATCTTCGCCATAATCGGCGGATTGATCGGCGGTACCAT
>Ga0315339_1003303_pt1 | contig 11427 bp, 12 predicted proteins | sample ASW17metaG_FD_204514 | JGI IMG/M metagenome (GOLD analysis project Ga0315339, IMG submission 204514) | Ammonia-oxidizing marine archaeal communities from Pacific Ocean, United States - ASW #17 | ecosystem: Environmental > Aquatic > Marine > Oceanic | place: USA: California | collected 2016-12-05
CCGGTCACGGGCTGACGTTGCTGGTCGGGCTATGGGGGGCGGCCATTGCGGGGCTGGGATTAAAACTGTTTGATCCCAATCGCTTCCGTTGGTTGGCGCTGGCTCTGTACCTTGGCATGGGATGGGTCGGGGTCGTCGCCGGGTGGCAGATGTTTTCGCAGATGTCGGCCCCGGTGTTAGGCCTGATCATCGCCGGGGGCGTGTTATACACCGCAGGCGTGACGTTCTATTTGTTTGAGCGGTTGCAGTTCCACATAACGATCTGGCACGTCTTTGTACTGGTGGCCTCGATGATGTTTTTCGCCGCCGTCAGCTGGCATATGGCGGAAACCGCAACGCACATCGCGTCGCTTTAAACAGCCCCACGCGACAACGCCGCCACACCGGTGCGCGCAAGCTCTTGCAGGCCTAATGGGCGCATCAGGTCGGCAAAAGCGTCAATCTTTTCGCTGGTGCCGGTCATCTCAAACACAAAGCTGTGCAGCGTGGAATCCACCACATTGGCGCGGAAAATCTCTGCCAGACGCAGCGCCTCAATCCGGTCATTGCCGGTGCCGGTGACTTTGAACAGGGCCAGCTCGCGTTCAACCGATGCCCCCTCGACCGTCAAATCATGCACCTCATGCACTGGAACAATGCGGCCAAGCTGCGCCTTGATCTGCTCAATAACCGACGGCGTGCCGATGGTCACAACCGTGATGCGGCTGCGATGGCCTTCATGGTCGGTCTCGGCCACCGTCAGCGATTCAATGTTATAGCCGCGCCCGGAAAACAGCCCGATGACACGCGCCAACACGCCGGCCTCGTTGTCGACCACCACGGCGAGCGTGTGCCTTTCCAGCCCTTCCGCATGCGGGTCACGCAGGTCATAGGCGGAGTGTTTCGAGGTGCCTTTTTTGATTTTAAGCGGGGCCATGGTTTTGTCTTTCGGCGTTAGGTTCAAAGTTTGTACTGGGTTTTCCAGCCATTTACCACCGCAGAGCATGCGAGATTCTGCCGCGACAAACAACAAAGAAAGGCCCCCAATCAGGGGCCTTTCCCGTTACGATCTGCCTTAGCTTAAGTTTTGTCGGAGGATACAAAATCTTCCAGGATTTTTTCGTTGCGGGCCTCTTCCAGCCGTTGAATGCGATCTTCGCTTAGCCGGCTGTCAAAGCGGTATTTGACGAAATTCACCAGCGATAGCGTCAGCAGAAGGATTCCGATGCCCCAATAGCCCTTGGTGGCCAGCGGCACGTCCGGCGACATATAAAGGGATAGCGCCAAAAGGCCGTAGGCGGCGGCGACGCCCGCGCCGTTGAATGTCATGATCAGGCCGTTGTCTTGGGTGTTTTGCTGTTGCATTGTATCTCTCCGATTAATCTTTGGTGTTGGTTTTCAGGCGGGCCAAAACGTCGGCTCCGGTGGTTTTATTGGCGCTACCAAAGCCCGCAGCAGCCATGCGGTCGGTCAGGCTTTCATGGCCCAGCCCGGCGTCGATTTCCTTCAGGATTTCGGCCTGCTCAAACGGGTCGTCTTTTTGCAGGACCTGCGAGATCAGTTCCTCGGCCTCATCAGCGCTGTTTTGGTGGCCAACGGTCGACCGCAGGCGGCTTTGCATTTGCTGTTCACGCCGTACCGCGCGGGCAGACATCGCGCCCTGTTTCAGATCAACCAACCTGCGTTGCCCGGCCTGAAGCGACAGTTGCAGACGGTCGGTTTTCTGGGTCAGCCGGTCCAGCGTTTCGGCGCGTATCCGGCGTTCATTTTCCATCTCTGCAATGGCATTTGCGGCTTCTTGCGCCATGGTATCCTGGCCGGCGATCAGGGCCTCTTGGGCGCGGCTGATCATGTCGGTGATCTTGCCATCCAGCCCGTCGATCAATCTTTGCTCGGCGCGTTTGCGCTGAATCATCGTGGCAAGCGTCGCTTTGGCCGCACGCAGTGTGTCGCTGGCCTCTTTGGTTTTTTGATCAATTAATTCAATTGCATAGATGTCGCGCATTTGTGTTTCGGCGCGAGTGCTGGCACCTGTGATCAGGGTTCGTATCGTTCCAAGCATTGGTTGCCTCCATCGTGAACGGCGTTCATGAATTCGGTATACAATAATTCGTGAACATCGTTCAAGTAAATATTGAACGATGTTCAAATTTTTGACGGTGGCTCGGAAAAACTGATCAGGACAACCTCGATCATATGTTCAATTTCGGGCAGGGGAACGCCGGATATCCGTTGCTCTAACCCTAGCAGAACGATGCCATGAACCGAAGAAAACAACGCCCGCGTCAGAACGGCGATTTCTTCGCGGGATAGCTCTGGGCGCAACGCGCGCAGAGGGGCAGCGATTAACGCAAATAATTGACCAAGCTCGGTCATATACCACTCTGGGACGTCCTGTTCGGTCGACATTTCGAGGTCGAACAAGGTCCGCCAGGCGCGTTTGTTGTCGGCGGCAAACTGCAGATAGGCCTTGGCCATCGTAATCAACGCGTCGCGCGGCGGTTGTGGAGCCTGGGCGGCCAACGCGTCGGCAATAAAGACACCTAGGCGTTTGAATGTGCGTCCATTCACCTCTAGGACGATATGGGTCATGTCGTCAAAAACGTTGTAAATCGCCCCCAGCGCGCAGCCAGCTGTTTTTGCCAGATCACGCGCCTTTACGGCGGAAATTCCGTCGGCAAGGATCGTAGCCTCGGCGGCATCAATGATGCGCGTGCGCAGATCGGCGCGGCGTTTGGCGATTTTATCGGACATGTCAAAGCCTTTGAACGTGGTTCAAAAGCTGTTTACGGCGGGTTGGCCAAATAGAAAAGGGGCAAAACCGCCGCTGCGCGGTCAGTTGGGTTGCCCTTGGCACGAATGCGCCAAGGGCAGGGAGTATCAGACCATCACGGCACCCGAGGTGCCAATCGCATCCTGCGTCGAGGCGTTTTCGCCCAGCAGCATCTTGTTGTGCGGTTCGCCCGATGGGATCATCGGGAAGCAGTTTTCGTGCTTGGTCACCAGACAGTCAAAGATCACCGGGCCATCGTAGTTGATCATCTCCATGATCGCATCGTCCAGATCGGCAGGGTCTTTGCACAGGATGCCCTTGGCCCCGAATGCCTCGGCCAATTTGACGAAATCAGGCAGCGCCTCGGACCAGCTGTGGGAATAGCGTTCGCCGTGCAGCAGTTCCTGCCACTGGCGCACCATGCCAAGCCGCTCGTTGTTCAGGATGAACTGTTTCACGGGCAGGCGATATTGCGCGGCGGTGCCCATTTCCTGCATGTTCATCAGCCAGCTGGCTTCGCCCGCCACGTTGATCACCAACGCGTCCGGATGCGCGACCTGCACACCGATAGAGGCCGGAAAACCATAGCCCATGGTGCCCAGACCACCGGAGGTCATCCAGCGATTCGGGTCTTCAAAACCAAGGTATTGCGCGGCCCACATCTGATGCTGGCCGACCTCGGTACAGATGTAGCGGTCGTATTTCTTGGTCAGCTCTTCCAGACGGGTCAGGGCGTATTGCGGCTTGATCGTCTTGGGGTCTTCGGTGAAGGCCAAGCAATTGATCTTGCGCCATTCATTGATGGTGTCCCACCACTTGGCAACCTCGGCAGATTTCGTCTTGCTGCCGCGCTTTTTCCACAGCGCCAGCACGTCCTCCAGCACCGAACCCACGTCGCCAATGATCGGCAACTCAACATGGATGACCTTGTTGATCGAGCTTGGGTCGATGTCGATATGCGCCTTGGTCGAGTTCGGGGAAAAGCTATCGACGCGGCCGGTGATGCGGTCATCAAACCGGGCACCGACGTTGATCATCAGATCACAGCCGTGCATCGCCAAGTTAGCCTCATACAGCCCGTGCATGCCCAACATGCCCAGCCAGTTGTCGCCGGACGCGGGGTAGGCCCCCAGCCCCATCAGGGTGCTGGTGATTGGAAAGTTGGTGCCGGCAACCAGTTCGCGCAAAGTATTACTTGCCGCCGCACCCGAATTGATCACGCCACCGCCGGTGTAAAACACTGGCTTTTCGGCCTGTTCGATCAACTCAACCAGTGCCTCTATCTTGTCGGCGTCACCCTTGGTCTTGGGCGCGTAGTGTTTGGTCTTGGCGTCTTCGCGTTCGGTATAGGCCGCCTTGGCGAACTGCACGTCCTTGGGGATATCCACCAGCACCGGGCCGGGGCGGCCCGAGGTTGCAACGTGAAACGCCTGATGGATCGTCCCTGCCAGATCGGCAGTGTCACGCACCAGCCAGTTATGTTTGGTACAGGGGCGGGTGATGCCAACGGTGTCGGCCTCTTGAAAGGCGTCGTTGCCGATCATGAAGGTCGGAACCTGCCCGGTCAGAACGACCAGCGGGATTGAATCCATCAAGGCATCGGTCAGGCCGGTCACCGCGTTGGTGGCACCGGGGCCGGATGTCACCAGAACAACGCCGGGCTTGCCTGTGGACCGCGCATAGCCCTCGGCGGCATGCACAGCACCCTGTTCGTGGCGCACCAGATAGTGACGAATGTCGTTTTGCTGGAAAATCTCGTCATAAATCGGTAGGACGGCACCGCCGGGATAGCCAAAGACTGTGTCCACACCCTGATCCTTCAGGGCCTGAACGATCATTTTTGCTCCGGTCATCTGACGTGTCATCTGTTCTTTCCTTGCCTGACGTCATGTCGTTTTAGTCAAAAAAAAGCCCCCGAGTGGTTTCGGGGGCGCATGGGATCCTTTGGGAAAACCGATGTTATCGGCCCATGCGCCTGTATCCTACCACTACGAGAATGAGGTCCATAACCCTCTGGCTCCTTACGTTTGTGCGGGCGACATTATGAGTCGCTTACAGGGGCGTCAAGCGCACATCGCGGAGAAAATGTCGCCAAAGGGCATTTTTTTGGAATTATATTTCCGGTGTGGCCGGTCCGTGGCGCGTATCGGGCCGAAAGCGGTTAGTCGCCGGCCAGAAACATGGTCATTTGCCACTGTCCGTCCATAAGCACGAAATAGGCGCGATACCCAACGTTGGCGCGCAGGTATTCCTGATGGGCATAGCCTATCGTGCCATCGCCCAGTTTGATGCGGCGATATTGCGTGCCTTGGCCACCGTCCAGCAGGGTCACAACGTCGTAATTCAATCTGGTCAGTTACGTGCCGTAGCGGATCGGGCGGTCGCGCAGCGCCACGCCAGAGCCGACCACGAAATATAGCTTGAAGGCATCAACCTGATCAGCACTCGGAGGCAGGTCAGCGACAAATGTATAGGGCGCGGCAAACCCAGTGCCTTCGTCCTGAAACTTGCCGCCGAGACGCAGAACCGCCTCTAGTTCTGCCCAGTATTCCTCGCGCATTTCGGGCGCAAGGTGGCGGTATTCTTCTGACAGGGTCTCGGGCCCAACCGTCAGATTGTCACGCAGTTGCTGGCGGCCCGCATCGCCGCCAAAACTAAGGTCGATATTTGGGCTGGTGGCGCGCAAGACCGCGTCGATATCACGGGTGACGACAGCCTGAAGCAACGCCGCACGATAGGCATCGAATGTTTTGTCGCGTGGTCCCTCATCAAATGGCTGTATTTGCACCCGTTCTTGCGCGGCAGTGGATGTGGCTGTGGCAGCGGCCAAAAAACAGGCGGCGCAGAGGGCAATCAAATGTCTCATATCGGTGTTTCACTTGCGGATGCATCTTGCAGCAGATCCCAACGGTTGCCGAACGGGTCACGCCAGACGGCGACGGTTCCGTAGGGTTCAATGCGCGGTGCTTCCTCAAACGTGACGCCCTTGGCCCGCATTTTGGCATGATCGCGGGCAAAATCATCGGTTTGCAGGATGAACCCGACGCGTCCGCCGGTCTGGTTGCCAATGGCGCAGGTCTGATCGGCGTTGACGGCCTTGGCCAGCAGCAATGCTGTGCCACCCCCGGTAGGCACCACCGTGACCCAGCGTTTGCCGCCGCCTTTGTCTTCGTTCGTCAACAGCCAAAAATCCATTGTGCCGACATAAAAGCTGATTGCGGCATCATAGTCTGGAACCACAAGGGCAATGGTCGAAATCTGTTGGCTCACCCTTCGACCGGGCGGGAATCCGGCAGGTTGATGCGGGCGACCTGTTCTGCAATCGGTGCGGTGGATAGCGGATGGGTGGCCGCGCTATGACCATCGGGGTCGCCTATGGGTTGCCATGCTCCGTCTTTGTAAATTTCTAGCGCGGAGTAATTCGCCTTGTAGCCCATCTTGGGGCTGCCGGGCACCCAGTAGCCCAGATAAACATAGGGCAGACCAGCTTCTTTCGCGATGCGGATATGGTCGAGGATCACATAGGTGCCAAGGCTGTGGTTGGCGCGTTCGGGGTCAAAAAAGCTATAGACCATCGACAACCCGTCATCCAACACATCCGTCAGGCAAACGGCCGCCAATTCGCGCGTGCCCTCGCCGGTTGGGGCGCTGTATTCGATGACACGGCTGCGCACCGGGGTCTCTTCGATCATGGCGGCGAATTCAAAGATATCCATGTCGGCCATACCACCATCGGCGTGGCGGCCATCCAGATAGGTGCGAAACAGCGCGTATTGCTCTTCGGTGGCCCAGGGCGAGGTCGCCTCTCGGCGCATCTCGACATTGCGTTTGTCCGTGCGCCGCTGACTTTTGGAGGGCGTGAAATCCGCCACCCTGACACGGGCCGACATACAGGCAGAGCATTCTGAACAGGAAGGCCGGTACAGCACGTTCTGGCTGCGCCGAAATCCTTGTTTGGAAAGAGAATCATTCAGCTTGGTGGCGTATTCGCCTTGTAGCGCGGTGAACAACTTCCGCTCCATCCGGCCATCCAGATAGGGGCAGGGCTGCGGAGCGGTAACATAGAACTGCGGTGCGATCGGAAGGGTGTGGCGCATGGAACCTGTGTACTGACTGTCAATTACGACGTTAGCAAGTCAGCGCGCACTCGCCAAGCCCCCCAGATAAAGCGAGGTAAATCACTGCCCGGCGGCGCGGTTCACGGCGGCCGTGCCCAATACCAGATCGCTCAGGCCCTGGCCCCGCGCGGTGGTCAGCATCAAAACAATTGAGATGACCTGAAGAAACACCACGCTGGTCGCGACGGTGAAGCCCAAAGTATGCAGCGCCGCCAGCGGCAAGGTCAGGCGGGTGCCGTCGTGGCTGCGAAATTCGATGGCCATCAGGCGCATACCCGGCGTTGCAGACCGGTTGGCCAGGCTGATGGTGCGATAGGCGAAGCCGACGACAAGATACAGAAACGGAAGGAAAAACAACGCGGTAAAGGCGGTGAAAGGAATAATAATCAGGCACAGCAACAGGATCAGCACACTGTCGACGAACCAGGCGATAAAGCGTTTGGTGACAACATCGGTGTAAAATTCGGGTTTCAGTTCCGGGTCGGGCAGGCCCCACATCGGGGCAGTGTTGGCGGCGTTCATGTCGGTCTTCACTATGCAAAAGGGAAACCCGGCCCCCAAACAGAGGGCCGGTGTCGGAAAGGGTTAGGCCGTAACCGGCTCGCCCTCGTTCTCATCTTCGTCAGCATCGGCCTTGGGTTTGCGGGCCGTTTTGGCGCGGTCTTCCATAAAGTCGTCGAATTCCGACTTGTCTTTGGCTTCGCGCAGACGCTGCAGGAAGGCCTCAAACGCTTCTTGCTCGTCTTCCAGGCGGCGCAGGGTCTCTGCCTTATAGCTGTCAAAAGCAGCGTTGCCGGTCGACTTGAACCCCATATGGGCGACAGAGTGGCGATGGCTGCGGCGGGTTGCGCAGGAACCTTTGAACATGCGTTTGCTCCAGATCATATATGCAAGAAGGGCGAGGCCAACAGGCCAGAAAAAGATAAAGCCAAGAACCATGGCGGCGATCCAGGCGCCTTTGCCACGTTCGTCCAGCCAGGTTTCAGCTTGTGACGGCCAGGTCGCTACAGAACTCATTTTTATACCCCTTTGTCGGTTTCGAGTTGATGTGAATGCTTTTCACATTACTGAAAATGGGGATTTGTGGCGATGCGTCAAGGAGGGATGTAAATGTTTTTTACATTTATTTGTCAAGTGGCTGAAATTGCGATATAAAAAGCTTTAACATTGTTGAGGAAAAGTTTGAGAGGGGCGGCTTACTGAGCGTGATTCAGGTGTTTTGAACCCGCGCGTTACGCCCGCCACGCCGTTTCGGGCGATCTGGCGTGGTCAAACCTTCGCGCAGGATATTGCTCATCGGGTGGTCCGGCGCGGTGGGTTCATAGGTCTGAAGCAACAGCGCAATTGCGTCTTGTGGGATGATCGTGGCAGGCAGATTAAAGGCCCAGTCGGCAAAGATTGACCGGCATTCCACGTCGGTGATGCCTTCAATGCGAAAGGACTCAAGGATCAGGTTGGATTTGTCGATCTCGTCCAGGGTCATCTGCGTGCTCCGGTTGTCTTTTGGCGATTTAGGCGGAATCCAACGCCAAGAGAACTGCTAAATCAACCAGACTTGGTGATTTTGCGACATGTTTGGGGCGCGCGCGCAATAATATGCTATTTCACCACAGGTTTTTGCGCCAAAGCCGTGTCAATCAGCCCGGCGGCGGTGACGGCGCATTCGGTGATCTGCTGTGACAATACCTCTACCGACGTGGCCCCGGTCTGGCGAAGCATAAAGGCGCGGCCGCCTGCGCCGACATCCGCAAAGTTGAGGGCGTGCCCCGTCAACAATCGCGCAGCGGCCTGCACTTTCCACAACATCGCATGGGTGGCGCATAGCGTTTCGACCACGTCGCTTGGCAACCAGCCCATGGCAACGCCTGCCGCAAGCTGATCCGGGGTATTTTGCGCGGATGACCCAGACACAAGCGCGGCGGCCTGCGCCAAAAGGTCGATATCCTGAATCCGACCGGGGCCGCGCTTGGCCTCCCAGTCGTTCTCTGCGGGCTTTGCCTCTGCCAGACGGGCGCGCATATCGGACACATCGGCCAGCACCTTGTCAGCGGCGCGGGTCAGGCCCAGCAAGGTCACGCGAAATGCTTCGACCGCCGTGCCAACGATTGCGGCCCCGGCAACGCAGCGCGCGCGGGTCAGGGCCAGATGCTCCCACGTCCAGGCCTCTTCGCGTTGATAGGTTTCAAAGGCCTGATAGGAGGTCGCCACCGGGCCTTGGCGGCCCGATGGGCGCAGGCGCATGTCGACCTCATACAGCATGCCTTCGGCGGTTTGTGCGGTCAGCGCGGTGACAAACGCCTGCGTAAGCCGGGCGTAATACAGCCGGGCGGGCAGGGGGCGGCGGCCCTCCGAGGTTTCGACCCCGGCGGCATCATAGATCACGATCACGTCCAGATCAGAGGTCGCCGAAAGCTGTTCCGCGCCCAGTGACCCCATGCCCAGAACCACTGCGCCATTGCCGGGCATGTCGCCATGTTTGCGGGCAAATTCCACCACCACATAGGGCCAGAGCGCGCTTAGCACCGCCTCTGCCAGGCTGGCATAGTGCTGGCCTGCCTGCGTGGCATCAACCACGCCGCGCAGGTGATGCACGCCGATGCGGAAATGCCATTCTTTGTGCCAGCGCCGGGCGGTATCCAACTGGCGTTCATAATCGCCGGCGGCCTCTAGCTGCGACGCCAGATCGCTGCGCAGCGCATCTGTGCCCGGCCACGGGTCAAAGAAACTGCCGCCTATCACCGCATCGAAAACCTGCGCATTGCGGCCCAGATACTGCGCCAGTGCCGGGGCGGTTGCGGCGATGTCGACGATCAGGTCGATTAACTGTGGATTTGCCTCGAACAGCGAAAACACCTGCACGCCGGTGGGCAGACGCGACAGAAAGCTGTCAAATTGCTCCAGTGCTTCGTCGGGTTTGGCGGCCTGCGCCAGACGGCCAAGCAGCTCTGGTTTCAGCCGTTCAAAGATTTCCATAGCACGCGGGCTGCGCAGGGCCGGATAGCTGTGCCAACCGTCCACCACGGCGCGCACCTCTTTTGACACCTCAGGTGCCGGGGCGGTCGCCTGTGGGGCAAAGAAGCCCTCGGTCAGCTCATGCACCTCGGCCAGCCGGTCGTGCAGTTCGGCGCGGAGCTCGGCTGTGTCGCGCCCCATAAAGGCCGCCAGCCGGTCAAAACCCGCCGCATCGCCCGGCAAGTCATGCGTCTGCGCATCGGCAACCATTTGCAGGCGGTGTTCAACCTCTCGATGGGCGCGATAGGCGTTGGTCAACGTGTCGGACACCTCTGGCGGCACCCAGCCCTTGGCGGTCAGGCGTGTTAACCCTTCGACCGTGCCGCGCACCCGCAAGTCGGCATCGCGTCCCCCGGCAATGATTTGCCGTGTCTGTGTGAAAAACTCGATCTCGCGGATACCGCCGGGGCCGAGTTTCATGTTGTTGTTTTCCAACACGATGCCGCCGTGCAACCCTTTGTGAGCACGGATGCGCAGCCGCATGTCATGGGCGTCCTGAATGGCGGCGAAATCCAGATGCTTGCGCCAGACAAAGGGCGTCAGGCGCTGCAGGTATTTCTCGCCCGCCGCGATGTCACCGGCGCAGGCGCGGGCCTTGATATGCGCCGCGCGCTCCCACGTGCGGCCAACGCTTTCATAATAATCCTCGGCAGCGCCCATCGACAGGCAAACCGGCGTTACGCTGGCATCCGGGCGCAGGCGCAGATCGGTGCGAAACACATAGCCGTCGCCGGTGATCTCACTTAACAGCGCAGTCATCCGCCGGGTCGCGCGCACCAGCGCGGCGCGCGCGTCATGCACGTCATCCGGCGGATATCTGTCCTGATCGAACACCATAATAAGGTCGATATCGCTGGAATAATTCAGCTCATACGCGCCCATCTTGCCCATCGCGATGGCGACCATGCCGCCGGTTTCATCGCCCTCGGTATCAGGCGCGGGCAGCTTGCCACGTTTGATTTCGGCTGCAACCATGGTGCGCAGGGCGCGATCAACGGCGAGTTCGGCGAACTCCGTCAGGGCGCGGGTGACCTGTTCCAGCGGCCAGACGCCACCAAGGTCTGCCAAAGCGGTCAACAGCGCCACCCGGCGTTTTCCGCGACGAAGCCCAGATTGCAGGTCTGCCGAAGGCATCTCGCGGATGGCTGACATCAGCGCGGCCTGCGCATCCTCTGGCCTGCCGTCCAGCGCTTCTGTCAGCCAGGCAACCTCTCGCTCTATTCCGGTCCGCAAGTAGGGACTGCACCCGGCCGTGCCGTTGATCAGGTCACGTAGTTCGGAGGGAAGATCGCCGAAAAGGGCGGCAGTGTCGGCACCCAGATCGGCGTCATAGGGCTGGGGGCAGCGGGTCAGGCGGGAAAGAAATGTCATGAGGTGATCTTGTGGTCTGGGGCGGCAAAGTCAATCGGGCATCGCGGCGCGTTACACCGGCGCAACATCGCTTTCGGCAGTGTCCTGACTAAAGATATTCAGCCAGGTGTCGTCGTGTTGTTCCCAGATAGAACTGACGAACATCACCTCTGGGATTTGTTTGCCGGTGCGGGA
>Ga0315339_1003304_pt1 | contig 11427 bp, 15 predicted proteins | sample ASW17metaG_FD_204514 | JGI IMG/M metagenome (GOLD analysis project Ga0315339, IMG submission 204514) | Ammonia-oxidizing marine archaeal communities from Pacific Ocean, United States - ASW #17 | ecosystem: Environmental > Aquatic > Marine > Oceanic | place: USA: California | collected 2016-12-05
CGGATATACAAATCGGCGTGGTGGGGTGTGCCGGCCGCATGGGATTGAATCTATTGCGCCAAATCCATGCCACGGACGGCTGCGCCATTGTGGGCGGCAGCGAGCGGCCGGGTCAAGAAGCTATTGGCCGGGATCTGGGCGAAATGGCAGGCCTGGGCGCGTTGGGCATTGCCGTCTGGGGGGAGCCGGGGGCCCTGTTCGAACGCTCGGACATCGTTCTGGATTTCACCGTGCCCGCCGCCACCGTGGCCCATGTTGCCCTGGCGGTCGAAAGCAACACCAAAATGGTTATCGGCACCACCGGCACGACGGCCGCGGACGATGCCGCCATCGCGGCGGCCGCGCAATCCGTGGCGATCATGCGGGAAGGCAACATGAGCCTGGGCGTTAACGTCCTGGCGGTTCTGACCCGGCAGATGGCCGGCTATCTGGACGCGGATTTCGACATTGAAATCGTCGAGATGCACCACCGCCACAAGGTCGATGCCCCCTCGGGCACGGCACTGCTTTTGGGGCGGGCCGCCGCCAGTGGCAGGGGCGTGGCGCATGATGATGTCATGCAGGGCGGCCGCCATGGCATTACGGGGGAGCGCCGGCGCGGCGATATTGGCTATGCCTCCCTGCGCGGGGGCAATGTTGCGGGCGAACACAGCGTAGTATTCGCCGCCGATGACGAGCGGGTGGAGCTGACCCACAAGGCCACGGACCGGGCCATCTTCGCCCGCGGCGCGTTGGCGGCGGCGCGCTGGCTGGCGGACCAGAAACCGGGGCTGTACGGCATGGCCGATGTCCTCGGATTATGAAGACTGTGGGCTATAGCCCGATGAACGCTTTTGTGACGGTCGATTTAGTGGTGGCCAATTTGGCGCAGGGCGGCGGCCAGGGCATCGGCGAAGGATCGCCTTTCCTCGGGTGCCAGGAACCGGCCCAGGCGCACCGTAGGCCCGTGAGAGGTGAACATGACACTGCCGTGGCTGCCCACGTCCTCCGTCTCCTCGGCCGCCAATCTGACCCGGGCCCAATAGGGCTGGAACAACCAGTGCCGCTGGCGCCCGCCGGGATGGATACGGCTCACCGTCAGTTCCCCCACGGACAGTTGCACGGTCTCTTTCAATCCCCCCGATCGATAGCTGAAGCGGAAAGCCAGATAGACCGCAGCCACGTCAAGCCCGATGAAGCCCAGCACCGGTCAGGCGCCGGCGAGGAAAAAACCCAGCCCGGCAATCAGGGAAAACACGCAGATCGCCGGCATCAGAATGCGGAATCCCCGTGGGCTCAAGGAGCGGTTCGGCCGCAATTCGCCGGCAAACAGCAGCTCGTCCACATTCCCCGTGCGGTCCATTCCCATGACAAGCAGTCTAAACCATGAAAAAGGCGAATATCGAGAGCTTCTTTGCTCGTCTGCAAGCCGCCGACCCGGAGCCCAAGGGCGAATTAAACTACGCCAACACCTACACCCTGCTGGTCGCCGTGGTGCTGTCGGCCCAGGCCACGGACGTGGGCGTCAACAAGGCCACCAAGGCGCTGTTTGAAGAGGTGGATAACCCGGAGGCAATGGTCAAGCTAGGCGAGGCCAAATTGAAGCAGCACATCCGCACCATCGGGCTGTTCAATACCAAGGCCAAGAACGTCATCAAGCTCAGCCGTCAATTGCTGGAAAACTTCGACGGCCAGGTGCCCGAAACCCGCGAAGAACTTGAAACCCTGCCCGGCGTGGGGCGCAAGACCGCCAACGTGGTCTGCAATATCGCCTTTGGCCAGCCGACCATCGCCGTTGATACGCACCTGTTCCGCCTGGGCAACCGAACCGGCCTGGCGCCCGGCAAAACGCCCCTCGAGGTAGAGCGCAAATTGGAAAAGCGCATCCCAAAGGTCTATCTGCAGCACGCCCACCATTGGCTGATCCTGCATGGCCGCTATGTCTGCAAGGCCCGCAAGCCCGACTGCCCCAGCTGCATCGTCAACGATGTGTGCGGCTATAAAGCCAAGACCACGGTCTGACCCATGGGGTTTACGCCATGCTGATCGTCACCCAGCGTTACCGCATTGATTGGGGTCATTGCGACCCGGCGGGGATCATATTCAACTCGAATTATTTCGCTTGGATGGATGCCGGTTGCCACAACCTGTTCAAAGCCGCCGGAGTGCCGTTCGCGGAAATGATGCGGGACACGGATTTTGTCGGCTGTCCCCTGGTCAAGAACGAGGCCGAGTTTACCCAACCGGCATTTTATGACGATATCATCACCCTGGCCTCGCAAGTGGAGAGTTTTGGCGGCAAGTCCTTCAAACTGCTCCACCGCTTTACGCGGGGCGGCGATCTGCTGGCGGAAGGCCGAGAAATCCGCGTCTGGGCCTACGGCAACCCCATGGGCGGCACGGCGATCAAGGCCGAACCGGTTCCCGACGATGTGAAGGCGACCGTGTCGGTGCAAGAAACAATTGATTTCAGCAGCTAGGTGTTTAGTCCCGGCATTTGATGGTGCATTATTCTCCCTTGAATGGAAGGAAGCACTATGGGGCAAATATTACATGGCAGCGCCAAAACGACAGAGGCGGTCCGTCGCGCTTTGCTGTCAGAGTATTCATTGCTTCACCTGCCATGCCAGCAGGATAGGGAATTGGGGCGGATTACCAAAGTCAGTCTTTGGTGCGTTTGCTACCTATTTCCGCCCATTAATGGTACCCCGTGGCTGGTTGGGCCGGGGTAGCGGGCGGTTCAGACTGCATTGAAAATGCATTAGGCGTTTTTGTCTCACGAATAGTTCAGGCATCGTCCCGGCGGTCGGACGGCAGCATGGCAAAGAGCACATGGTCGCTCCATTTGCCGTTGATGCGCAGGTACTTGCGGGCAAAACCTTCTTTCTGGAAACCGGTTTTCAACAGCACCTTGGTCGAGGCTTCGTTATGGGGCAGGCAGGCGGCTTCCAGACGGTGCAGACCTAACTCGTCAAAGACAAAGGGCAGCGATGCCGTGACACCATCCTGCATCAGACCCTGGCCGGTATATTGCTCGCCCATCCAATAGCCCATGGCACAGGATTGGGTCACGCCCCGGCGCACGTTGGACAGGGTAATACCGCCCAACAGGCTGTCATCGCTCTGCCGAAAGACAAAAAAGGCATATCCGACGCCATCGCGGGCGTCGCGGGAATAGCGGCGCAGGCGGCGTCGATAGGCATTCTTGGTCAGCTCATCTTCCAGCCAGGTCGGTTCCCACGGCGTGAGAAAGGTGCGCGAGGCGGCGCGCAGGCGGGCCCATTCGGCCCAATCCGACAGTTGCGGGGCGCGTAAATAAACCCGCTGCCCCTTCAGGGTGGGCGGGCTTCCAATCCATGGTGGATTACGCAGAAAAGTAGACATGCCCCCCAACCATCATAAGTTCACCATCAAGTTAGCTTCCTCAACCCTTGGCGAACCTTGCCGCAATTTCGGCCCTGCTGGCAAGGCCCGCGATGGGGCCCATGGCGGCGACGGCGGGTTCGCCGCCACTGCTGATGCGCCCTGCCACCCGGCGGACGGCGGCCACATCCACCGCATCGATGCGTTCGATCAGCTCCTCCACCGGGATCTGCCGGCCAAAAACCAGGGTCTGGCGGGCCAGTTGCTCGGCGCGGGAGGCGGAACTTTCTAACGACATCAGGGTGCCCGCCTTCAACTGCGCCCGGGCCCGGTTAACTTCGTCCTGGGCGGCATCGCCGCTTAGGCGCAGCATCTCATTACAGATCACCGGCACCAGTTCACCGACCTGGTCGGCCCCGGTGCCGGCGTAGATCGCAAAGGCGCCGCATTCCTTGTAGGAGGAGGCAAAACAGAAAATGGAATAACACAAGCCCCGCTTTTCCCGCACTTCCTGGAACAATCGGGATGACATCCCCCCGCCCAAGACCGTCGACATCACCTGCATGGGATAGAAATCGTCATCGTCATAGGGCAATGCCGGCAGGGCCAGGGCAAAATGCACCTGCTCCAACTCCCGCTCTTCCCGGCTTTCCCCGCCCTTGAAGACCGCTGCCTCGAACGGATGGTGGGCGCCGGGGCGCAGGTTGCCGAACTTGGCCTCGGCCATGGCCACCAGGGCATCATGATCGACGGCGCCGGCGGCGCACAGCAGCAGGCGCGATGCGGTATAATGTTCCGCCATGAAATCAAAAAGCACCTCGCGGCCCATGGCGGCGACACCTTCGGCGGGGCCGAGGATGGAGCGGCCCAGAGCCTGATTGGGGAACGAGACCTCCTGCAGGCGGTCAAAAATAATGTCGTCGGGGGTATCTTCCGATTGGCCGATCTCCTGGATCACCACGGCGCGTTCGCGGGCCATCTCCGCCTCCTCGAAGGTGGAGCGTTGCAGGATGTCGGCCAGGATGTCGACGCTCAAGGCCAGATCCTCTTTCAGCACCCGGACGAAATAGGCGGTGTGCTCGCGCGAAGTATAGGCGTTCAAATGGCCGCCGACGCTTTCGATCTCCACCGCGATATCCCGGGCCGAGCGGCTGTCCGTGCCCTTGAATGCCATGTGTTCCAGCATATGGGCGACGCCGTTGTTGGCGATGCTCTCGTAGCGGGCGCCGGCATCGACCCAGACGCCCACGGCGGTGGTTCGCACCCCGTCCCGGCTTTCGGAAATCACCCGGAGGCCGTTGGCCAGGGTTGTCATTTGAGTGGTCACGGTTTTTGCGTCCTCAATTCATGTTCTGCGCAGGCTTCGGATATGGTCCCGCAGGGTGGCAAGGTCGTTTGGCAGTATGGCAAAGCGTTCTTCCCGTTGATACAGGTCCGAGAGGTGTTCCGGCAATGGGGGGCGGATACCGCAGGCTTTTTCCACCGCGTCGGGAAATTTCGCCGGATGGGCCGTGGCCAGGATGATCACCGGGCCATCGGGATCCAGGTCTTGGGCGGCACGCAGGGCGACGGCCGTGTGGGGGTCAATGATGATACCGCTGTCGCGGTAAACATCGCCGATGGTCTGGGTCGTCGCGGCCTCGTCCACCCGGTGGGATTGGAAAATTTCCCGCGCCTGGGCCAGGGCGGCGCGGGAGACATCGAAGCCGCCCCGTTCGGCAAGGTCATCCATCTGCCCTTGAACCGTTGCGCCGTCCCGGCCGGCCAAATCAAACAACAGGCGTTCAAAATTGCTGGCGACCTGAATATCCATGGACGGGCTTTGCGTCGCCACCACCTGGTCCTTGCGATAACTCCCCGTCTGGAAAAAGCGGTACAGGATATCGTTGCGGTTGGTGGAAACGATCAGGCGCTCTATGGGCAGGCCCATGCGGGCCGCCGCGTAACCAGCGAAGACACAGCCGAAGTTGCCCGTGGGCACGGCGAAGGTAACCTTGCGCTCCGGTGCGCCCAGGGCCACCGCAGCGGTGATGAAATAGACCACCTGGGCCACCACGCGGGCCCAGTTGATGGAATTGACCGCCGACATGGCGATCTCGTCACGAAAGGCCAGGTCGTTGAAGGCCGCCTTTACAAGCGCCTGGCAGTCATCGAAATTGCCTTCGATGGCGATGTTGTGCACGTTGTCCGACAGCACCGTGGTCATCTGCCGCCGCTGTACTTCCGTCACCCGGCCGTGGGGGTAGAGGATAAAGATATCGATGGCGTCCCGGTCCTTGCAAGCCTCGATCGCCGCCGATCCCGTGTCCCCCGAGGTCGCGCCGACAATGGTCACCCGGCGCCTTTGACGGGCCAGTTCGCGGTCGAACAGGCGGCCCAGCAATTGCATGGCCACGTCCTTGAAGGCCAGGGTCGGGCCGTGAAACAGCTCCATCAGCCAATGACTCTTGGAGCCCTCGGTCAGTTGCCGCAACGGCACGACATCTTCGTGGGCGAAGCCGGCGTAGGCGGCCTTGGTCATGGCCAACAGCTCGTCGGGCGGAATATTATCCATGGACGGGGCCAGGATGCGCGCGGCGGCCTCCGGATAGGGCAGGCCGGCCAGGGCGGCGAGGTCATCGTGACTTAATTGCGGCCAATCGGCGGGCACGTACAAACCGCCGTCCCGGGCCAGGCCGGTCAGCAGGACATCCCCGAAAGCGAGGTTGGGGGCTTGGCCACGGGTTGAGATGTAGTGCACGGCATGGACTCCAAAAAGCGAGGCGCCAACCTATCCATACAAGTACCGCTTTTCAAGGTGTTCCCGGAAAATCGCGCCATTCAATGGCGCCCCCGTCACCGCCTGCAAAAGGTCGTCGGCGGATCGGTGCAGGCGGCCAAGGCCGTAAACATGTTCCGCCAGCCAGGACATCAAGGGGTTGAAGTCGCCCAGGGACAGATGTTTGGGAAGATCGGGCAGTGCCGTGACGGCGGCCCGATAGATCTGCGCCGCCGCCATGGCGCCCAAGGTATAGGTTGGGAAATAGCCGAATGCCCCGTCCATCCAGTGAATATCCTGCATGCAGCCCAGCCGGTCGCTGGGCACCTCGATGCCGAGCAAATGCGCCATGCCTTCGGACCAGGCACCGGGCAGGTCGGCGACGTCGAGATCGCCCGAGAGCAGAGCCTTTTCCAGGCGGTAGCGGTGAATGACGTGCAGCGGATAGGTCACTTCGTCCGCTTCCACCCGGATCAGGGAGCGGGCCACGTGGCGGACCCGCCGGGCCAAACCAGGCACCTCCCAGGCGGGGCCCGAAAGACCGCCCATTTCAGCCAGCAGGGGGGCCAGGAAACCGAGAAAGGCATCGCCCCGGCAGACCTGCATTTCGATCAACAAGGATTGGCTTTCATGTATGGCCATGCCCATGGCCTGGCCCACCGGTTGGCGGCGCCATTGCGCAGGCAGGCCGCGTTCGTACATGCCGTGGCCGCCTTCATGCAGGGTGGGAAACAGGCTGCCCAGGGGATCGGCCTCGTCATAGCGGGTGGTCAGACGCACGTCGTCCGCCACGCCGCCCGTGAAGGGATGGAGCGAGATGTCCAGGCGGCCATGTTCGAAATCAAACCCCAGGGCAGCCAGCAGTCGCCGCGACAGGCGCTCCTGGGCTTGCACCGGCATGCTCTCGGGTGCGGCGGGCGGTACGGTTTGCCGGTCCAGCACCCGGTCCAGCAGATCAGGCAGGAAATCGGCCAAGGTATCGAAATGGCGGTCAATATCCGATCCTTGCAGGCCCGGCTCATACTGCGACAACAGGGCATCATAGGGCGCGCAGCCGAACGCGGCGCCCTTGGCCGCCGCGGCTTCAATCGTCAGGGATACGACCTCTTCCAGATAGGGGCGCAGAGCGCTGAAATCATCCGCTTCGCGGGCCGTGCGCCAGGCCATCTCGCAAGCCGAGCCCGCATGGCTCATGGCCGTGACCAGGTCGCCAGGCAGGGCAGTGGCGTGGCGCCGTTTCCTAGCCATCTCCCGCAAGTTGGCCGTCTCCCACGGGTCCAAATTCGCATTTTCGGCTTGCTCCAACAAATCGCCGATCTCGCCAGCGCACAACATTTCGTGGCACAGCAGGGACAGGGTTGCCAATTGTTCCGCCCTGGCACCGGCACCGCCCGTGGGCATCATGGCGGCGGCGTCCCAATGCAGCACCGCTGCCGCCCCATTCAGGTTGGCCAGCTTGCTAAAGTGGCCGCACAATTGTTCGTAGGCCGTCATGTGTCGCCGTCCTTCCGCCGATGCGCCAACCCGAATATGGCCGCCACTACCGCCGCCAGCAAAAACCAGGCGATGGCATATTGTAAATGATCGTTGCGCACGGAAGCCTGGGCGACGCCGCCGACGGGCAGACCGCCTGGATGTATCGTGGCGTCCGCCAGTATCACAACCGGCGGCAGATCCAAACCGCGGGCCCTGGCCATGCCCGCGACATCGTACCAAAACCATAGTTGCGCCTTGGCGTCGTGCTCCGGTGTCCAAAACCCCTGCTCGAATTCCGCGCGCAAAATACCGTTGACCGTAACCACGCCGCTGACCTGTCCACCTGGGCGGCTGGCGGGGTCGCGCCGCTGGTTAGGGATCCAGCCCCGGTTGACCAGCACCGCCGCGCCGTTCGCCAAACGCAGGGGCGTGATCACATGCAGGCCGGGCGTGCCGCGAAAGGTTCTGGGCGTGATATGGGCCTCCAGATCGTGCAGGAACGTACCGCGCACGGTGACCGGGCGATGGGCCAAGGCGCCGGGATTATCCAAATGAGCTTCCAGCGATACCGGCGGCGCGGCCAATCCCGCCCGTATGCCCGCCAGCAGATCTTCTTTCCAGGCCAGGCGTTGCATCTGCCAAATGCCCAGGGACAAGGTCACCGCCAAGGCCGACAGGGTCAGAAATATCGGGACTATGCCGGGCCGGCGCATTGTCTAATCAGACCGTCCGTCGCCGAATCCGGCGACCGAGTGGCGGTATTGCAGGGCTATCAGGGTCGCCTTCAAGGGCCGCAGGCACAAAATGGTGGCACCCAGGATGAAGGGGGGCTGATAGATCAGATGGGCCCAGATGGGCGGCGCGAAGGTTCGTTCCACGATAAACGCCAGGGCGACCGCCAGGCCGCCGACGATCAGGATGACGAATATTGCCGGTCCGTCGCCTGAATCATGGGCCGACAGGTCCAGGCCGCGATAGCCGCAGATTTCGGCCACATGCAACAGGCCATCGTACAATTTGCCCTTGCCGCAGCGCGGACAGCGGCACAGCGGGCCAATAACAAAGGGCGACACCGACGTGCCGACCCTTGCGTTGTTTGCCATTGGGTTCGCTTTAATGGGCAGCCAGCGTCCCCGCGCCCCATACATAGATGAAGCAGAACAGGAACAGCCAGACCACATCGACGAAATGCCAATACCAGGCCGCAGCCTCCAGGCCGAAATGATGCTCCGGCTTGAAATGTTCCCTGGACGTACGGATCAGGCAGACAAATAGGAAGATCGTGCCGATCAACACATGCAGGCCATGGAAGCCCGTCGCCATGAAGAAGGTGGAACCATAGATGCCGCCCGTGAAGGTAAAGGCCGCATTGGCATATTCATAGGCCTGCACGCAGGTGAAGACGGCGCCCAGCAGCACCGTCACGATCAGGCCCTGCACCGCGCTTTTCGTATTACCCTCGCGGACCGCGTGATGGGCCCAGGTCACCGTGGTGGAGGAGGTCAGCAGGATCAGAGTGTTGATCAGGGGCAGATGCCAGGGATCAAAGGTGTGAATGCCCTTGGGCGGCCAGACCCCGCCGATCTGATCGGGGGGATAAATGGCGGCATTGAAATAGGCCCAGAACCAGGCCATGAAGAACATCACCTCCGAGGCGATGAACATGATCATGCCAAAGCGCAGATGCAGTTGCACCACTTCCGTGTGGTGTCCTTCGTCCTTGGCCTCGCGGATCACGTCGCGCCACCAGACCAGCATGGTGTAGAGGACGATCAGGAAGCCGATAACGAGGATCCATGGCGGACCCTCATGCATGAACCAGACACCTCCGAGGGCCATGGTAAACGCGCCGATCGCGCCAACGGCGGGCCAGGGGCTGGGATCCACCAGGTGGTAGTCATGCCCTTTTGCGTGCGTATCAGCCATTATCTCACTCCGTTCTCGGGAACTTATTGCGCCGCGTTCGCAGCATTAACATTCATTGCGGTTTTTGTTGTGTCCGCCTGGCTGCCCGCCACCTCGAAAAAGGTGTAGGACAGGGTGATGGTTTTTACATCGTCAAGATTGCGGTCATTCACAATGCTGGGATCAACAAAAAACGATACCGGCATGTCGACCCGCTGCCCGGGCTTCAAAGCCTGTTCGGTAAAGCAAAAACATTCGATCTTGTTAAAATAAGCCCCCGCCTTGTCGGGCGTCACATTGAAGGTCGCCGAACCAACGATGCGGCGGTCGCCGGGGTTCGAAGCTTCATAAAAGGCCAACGCCTGTTCGCCGACCCGCAGGGTAATGGACCGCTGTTGCGGGCGGAAATCCCAACCCAGGCCGCGCCCCGTATCGGCATTAAAGCGCACGGTGATGACCCGCTCGCCTATCTCCGAGGGCGCCTTTTCCGCAACCTGCGTGGTGCCGCCAAAGCCGGTGACCTTGCAGAACATCTGATACAGGGGCACGGCGGCATAGGCCATCGCGCCCATGCCGACGACGACGCCGGCGGCAATCAGGGCGGTGAGCCCATTCCGACGGTTGGTTGCGCGGTTCTTGTGTGCCTTGACGATGCTCAATTCGGGCTCCACGTCTGGCCTTGCATGTTAATCATGGTCAGGAAAAACAAAGCGACCATGGCAACGACCAATATACCGGCGATGGCCCAATTACGGCCCTTGCGCTGCTTATGCATCTTGCCGATGGGCATTAGAGCCAGCCTCCAGCCAGACGCTCGCCCAACATCAGGGCGAACAGCGCAAAGAGGTAAAAGATCGAATAGCCGAACAGCCGCCGGGCGTGCTTGTCATTGTCGACGCCGCTGTCAGTGCCATAGTCGGCGCTGTTGTCGGCGCTATTGTTGTCGGCGCTATCGCCGTCCCCGGCCCGCCAAACCTGCACGGCGAAACCCAGAAATGCCAGACCCAACAGGCTCGCGCCGATGCCATAGGTCAGGCCGCAAACGCCCTGGGCAACGGGGCTGAGGGTAATGGGGATCAGGATCAGGGAATAGAACAGGATTTGCCGCCGGGTTGCCGCCTTGCCCGCGACCACAGGCAACATGGGCACGCCAACATTGCGGTAGTCATCGGCCCGGTACAGCGCTAGGGCCCAGAAATGCGGCGGCGTCCAAAAGAATATTATCGCGAACAGGGCGATCGAGGCCATGGTCACGTCGCCACTGGCCGCGGCCCAGCCAATCATCGGGGGAAAGGCGCCGGCCGCGCCACCGATGACGATGTTCTGCGGCGTCCGCCGTTTCAGCCACATGGTGTAGATGAAGATATAAAAGGCGATGGTCATGGCCAGCAACGCCGCCGACAAGATATTGACCGCCGCCCCCATGACCAGAACCGAGGCGAAAGACAGCACCGTGCCGAAGATCAAGGCGGCGCGGGGCTTGATGTTGCCGCGGGGGATGGGCCGCTCGCGGGTGCGCAGCATCTGGCCGTCAATATCGGCGTCGTACCACATATTTATCGCGCCCGAGGCCCCCGCGCCCACGGCGATGCAGAGCAGCGCCACGATGGCCAGTCCCGGATGCATACTGCCTGGCGCCAGCATCAGTCCGACCAGGGCCGTAAAGACAACCAGGCTCATCACCCGGGGCTTCAACAGGGCCAGATAATCGGCCCAAAAGCCAAGCGTACGGCTGCCGCCGACCCTGCCCTGGTTCTGCCGCTCAATTGCCAGTTTGCCGCTATTCAAAGCCAAATATCCTCTTTTCTCCGCCGTCGCCTAGTTGCCGCCACTTACTTGATGCGCGGCAGTTCCTCGAACTGATGAAAGGGCGGGGGTGACGGCAGTGTCCATTCCAGGGTATCGGCAGCCTCGCCCCAAGGATTATCCGGGCATTTCTCGCCGGA
>Ga0315339_1003306_pt1 | contig 11424 bp, 12 predicted proteins | sample ASW17metaG_FD_204514 | JGI IMG/M metagenome (GOLD analysis project Ga0315339, IMG submission 204514) | Ammonia-oxidizing marine archaeal communities from Pacific Ocean, United States - ASW #17 | ecosystem: Environmental > Aquatic > Marine > Oceanic | place: USA: California | collected 2016-12-05
CTGGGCCAGCACGGAGCCGGAGCAGAGGGAGAGGATTGCCGAGGAAATGATGATTCGATTCATGGGGAACTCCTTCCAAAGGTGACCCAACACGATAGTCGAACCTGCATGGTTCTGCTTCGATTGCATGAAATCCCTGGCATTCGGTCACATGCAGACGCAGTGCTGGTCCATGGTCAAACCATGAAGCGCATCGGGCTTTCGAGATCCTCGATGAGGTGCCCGATGAAGGGAATCTCGCGTCCACCATCGACGAGTCGATGGTCCATGGAATGGCTCAGTGGAAGGATGAGCCTGGGAACGACCTGGTCTTCGACGACCCATGGCATCTTTCGTGCCCTTCCAAGTGCCAGGCATCCAACCTGCCCGGGCTGGATGATCGGGGTCGAGTAGCGGGTCGGGCCCATGGCGCCTGCATTGGAAATGGTGTACGTGCCGCCCCGCGTGTCATTGACGCCGAAACTGGCGCTTCGGGCATTGGTCGTGATGATCTCCAGGGCATCGGCTATATCACCGACACTCATGGTGTCGGCGTTGCGGATGACAGGCGCAACCAGGCCCCGCTCGGTTTCAACACCGATGCCGATGTTGACGTACCGACGGTAGATCACCTCGCCGGAGTCCTCATCAAGGGACGCATTCAGGATCGGGATGGCCTGCAGCGATCTACAGACGGCTCGTACGACGAATGCCAGGATGGTCAGCCGTCGCCCGGGGTTGTCCGGGTCGTTGAACTCGCGCCGCATGCAATCGAGTTCAGTGATGTCGGCATCATTGCAATCGGTGACGTGGGGAATCGTCTGCCAAGCGGTGCTCATGACTCTCGAGATCGTCTTTCGAGCCTGCGAGAGTGGTTGACGAACGATGGCCCCGTACTCATCCGTGTCCTCGATGCCTTCGACTGCGAGTGGAGAATGGGGCGCGGCAGCCACCGGGGTGATTGAAGTAGCTGGAATTCCTGTTGGAGCCGCCGAACTGCCTCCGCCTTGCGGGGCTGTTGCAGTACCCGCATGCGATTCGACGTCGCTCCGGGTGATACGTCCTCCGGTGCCCGAGCCGGAAATATCATCCAGCGAGAGGTTCAATGATCGAGCCAGCCGGCGGACAGCCGGTGATGCAGCCTTGCGTCGAGTGCTTGTCGAGGGAGCAGGGACTGAAACCGGTGTCGAGGGAGCCGCTGCGATTGTCACCGCTGGTTCACTGGTGGCCGACTTGCCTTCGCTTCCACCGGTATCGAAGGTAAACATCACGTCCCCGACATGGACGAGTTGTTTTTCCTCGACGTGGACACGTTCAACCCTGCCGGTGCAGGGGGAGGGTATCTCGACGGCAGCCTTGTCGGTCTCGACTTCCATGAGGGGTTCATCCTCGCGGATGGTTTCACCCGCGCGGACGTGCAACTTGATGACCTGGCCTTCGTGCACGCCTTCGCCTAGATCAGGAAGCTTGAAGTCAGTGGACATCGTTCTGTTCATTCCCAGGCAAGCGTTTCTTGGACCGCTCCGATTACGGTATCGGCATCAGGCAGGAACTGCTTCTCGGTCTGGAAGTAAGGGAAGGGTATATCGGGGCAGGTGACCCTTCGAATCGGTGCGCAGAGGTATTCGAAGGCATGTTCATTGAGGCGTGCGATGATCTCGGAGGCGATTCCGCAGGTCTGGTGTCCTTCATGGACGATCACGCACCGGCCTGTTCTCGATACGGACTCGGATAGGGTCTGCGTGTCCATGGGGGAGATGGACAGCAGGTCGATGAGTTCAACATCGATCCCGTGGAGTTCAACGAGATCATCGACGGCTTCCCTGCATACGCGCATCATGGCCCCGTAGGAGATGATGGAGAGGTCGTTTCCAGGTCGGACGACCTGGGCCTTGCCCAGGGGCATGGTTTCATGCGTTTCGGGGACTTCTTCACGAAAGGCGCGGTACACCGCCTTGGGTTCATAGAAGACGACCGGATCCGGGTCCTCGATCGAGGCAGCCAGGAGCGCCCGTGCATTACGGGGCCCGGATGGAATGACGACCTTCAACCCAGGGGTATGTGCCCAATAGGCTTCCCGGGATTCGCTGTGGTGCTCCACGGCACGGATGCCGCCTCCGTAGGGAGTTCGCATGACCATCCGGATCGGGTACCGCCCTTGCGTCCGGTTGCGCATCCTGGCCATGTTCTGTTCGACCTGGTCGAAGGCCTGCATCGTGAAACCGGAGAACTGGATTTCAGCGACTGGCTTGAGACCGTAGATGGCCATGCCCACCGCCGTTCCGATGATGCCGCATTCGGCCAGCGTCGAGTCCATGACGCGTCGGGCTCCGTACTTTTCGTACAGGCCCTTGGTCACCCTGAAGACGCCGCCGTTGATCCCGATGTCTTCACCCATGAGGCAGACATCGGCGTCTCGATCCATGCACTGGTCGAGGGCGAGATTCAGTGCTTCCACCATGGTCAACTCAGCCATCGGGACCTCCCCGCTCGTCAAGGCGACGAAGGTAGGCATCACGCTGGGCTTCAAGTTCCGGAGGCAACTGCTCGTAGAGATGATCGAAGATCTCCCGGGGATGGGAGGCCGCGGTCGAGCGGAAGAGATCGCGTGCCTCGATGACCTCCTGCTCGCATTCGGCGTGGATCTTCTGGATGAGTTCTCCAGTAAGCAGTCCCTTGTACTTCATGTAGGTTTCGTAGCGACGGATCGGGCATCGTTCCTCCCAGGGATCGACGAGTTCCTCTTCCCGGTAGACGGTGGGATCATCAGCAGTCGTGTGAAGACTCATGCGATAGGTCACCGCCTCGATGAAGGTAGGTCCGCCTCCGGCGCGGGCGCGTTGAGCAGCTTCGTCCACGGCGACAGTCATGGCGAGAATGTCGTTGCCATCCACCCGGATGCTCGGCATGCCGAATCCAAGGCCTCGCACTGCCAGGTTCTCCGAAGCTGCCTGCTTGTTCAATGGCGTCGAGATGGCCCATCCGTTGTTCTCGCAGACGAAGACAACGGGAGCCGCATTCACGGCAGCGATGTTCAGGGCTTCGGCTACGGCACCTTGGGACAATGCGCCATCACCGAAGTTCACGACCATGCACGAAGCATCGGACTTGTAGTTCATGCCCATCGCCACCCCGACGGCGGGAAGTACATGTGATCCGACGACGATTGAGAAGGGCAGATCATTGACACCTGCCGGCGGAGGAAAGCCTTCGTGGTACCCGGCCCAGAGCAGCAGCAGCCGCTCCATGGACCAGCCTCGCCAGATCTGTGCGCCGAATGAACGGTAGGAGGGGCTGTACCAGTCCTTCCTTGAAAGTGGAATCACCTGGCCCAGTTGGCAGGCTTCCTGGCCGAGGTTGGGCGCAAAGGTGCCCATTTCTCCCTGTCGCTGCATGGTGAGCATGCGGTGATCGAACGCCCGTGTCAGTACCAGCCCACGGTGGATCTTGACAAGCAGTTCATCATCCAGCGGGGGATCCAGGCTCTTGTCCAGTTGCCCATGCTCATCGAGGATCTGGAGTACCTCGATGTTCCCAGGATCGATCGGCGAAGTGTCCATGGTGCTGGACTTCACACCGTGCTTGAGTTCCGGGAACTGACCCTCGGTTGCCGGGATCGGAGCTTCCTGATCGGAGTTGTCGTTGAGTTCATCTGGCATGGACTGGTCCAGTGTAGCAGTCAGTCATCACCACCCCCGGGTGCAAGCCTCTTCATGTCCTCGAAGGTGTTCTGGCAGTCATCGCAGTACTGGATGGTTCGACATCGAGTCGGGCCGAAGGGGCTTTCCAATCGCGTGTTCGTTGATCCACACCATGGGCAGGGAATGGCGGATGTTCGAAGGGTCGTGGTTGAAGGACCGGTGAATGGTTCACCCGGCGGTGGAACGGTGACACCATGCCTGGCCAATGACGCCCGCCCTGCTTCGCTGATGCGATCTGTTGTCCAGGCGGGATCGAATACCCATTCAACCTTGCACTCCGAGACGCAATCCAGCGAAGAGACCTTCTGCTGTACGTCCTTCCCGATCATGTCCAGTGCCGGGCATCCGGAGAAGGTCGGCAGCAGCACGATGTGCACCCCGCCGTCCTCTTCGACACGGACTTCCTCGACAAGCCCGAGTTCAACGATGCTGCAGGGCAGTTCTGGATCAGGAATGCTTTCAAGAACCGCACGAACCGCATCGATGTGCTGGTCGCCGCTCACCATGCTGCGCCGGGATCGGCAGATCGCACGGTACCCATCTCGGCGTGGGCTGCAGCGAAGTGATCCGCGTGCACACCATTGCGACCACCGATAGTTTTCAGGTCCGGCAGTTCCACCTGCATCATCAGTCCCGCCTGCTCCAGGACACTGCTCGTATTCGTGTCCCACTCTTTGAACAACTCGCTTCGGCTGCAGCAGAAGGAGTCATCCGGTTCAAGATCCCGACCTGGAAGTTCGAAGAGCATTCCCGCGTGGGTGGAGAGCAGGTCGATCGCCTTCTGGATTCGGTCGCGAGCTTCATCGGAGCCGCTCCCGAGCCGACGCATCCAGTCGTCGAGGTATTCAACATGCAGGGCTTCTTCGGCACGGAGCTTTCGTGCCCGTTCAACGAGTTCCTTGTCTTCGAACAGTGCGAGTTGATCAAGGACCGGGGCGGCATAGTGGGTGAAGAGCCATCGTCGAACCAGGGATGTCGCCCAGTTGAATTCATCGGGGACGGTCACGAGGTCGCAGCAGAGGTATTGGCCTGGCTCCCGTTCATAGGCGATGACATCAGGATCGAGTCCGAAGCGGTTCCCGAGGTACTCGTAGAGCACGAGGGCATGGCTCAGGTCATCCTGGGCCATGGATGAGGATGCGATGTCCTCTTCGAGGATTGGTCCGAGCCCCGTCCAGTCACTCTGCATGTGCCCGAGGAACAACTTGTCGTCCGCCATCTTCAGGACGAGGATCGCTTCAGGGGCGTTGAGCAGGTTGTTCATCGGGTTGGTCATGGATTGATTCGGCCTAGAAGTGATTCTCGATATCGTCCTTGCGGTATTCCTCGATGTCCTCGGTCTTCCTGAAGGCATCCCACTTCGCACGAACGCTCTTGCTGTATCCCTTGGCAAGTCTGTAGCCCTGGTCATGGGTTCTCCAGATGACCCTGTCGACTTCCGTGGATGCCATCGAGTCCCGGGGCACGACACGCACCTGCGTCATGTCCATGCCGAACCTGGAGATTGCCGCGGAGAGCGCAGCCTCCTGGTCTGCAACCTGGACATGGCCTTGTTCAACATGGATGTCTCCTCGTCGCTTCTGTGTGAAGACGGCCCAGGTAGGTGCTCCGGGGTCATCCGGGGTGTCCTCGCCGGGCAGGGGGGTGTCCGAGACGGGTGTTTCATGCATCTGGGTTCGATCATGCAGCCAGATGTTCACACAGGATTCATCCTGTCCATAGTGCTCACAGGCATATTTCGTTGCCATGTCGATATCTGGAGCATTGAGCCATCCCGCGTAGCGATGGGGGGCGCCTTCCTTCTTCTGCGTGTAGACCACGTAATGACCGACCACGCTGTCGGTGGCGGGCGGCAACTCATCAGCGAATGTAAAGCCTTGTTCGCGGATCTTGGACACGGATTCTCCTCAGGCGGCCGGTGGCAGGGATGACGTACCTGATGCAATGGCTCGGCGCACCCAGGCGCCCTGTTCATAACTGAAGCGTCGCAAGGCCACCCGGTGAGCATTGCAGGGCCCATTCCCACGAATGACCCTGAAGAACTCATCCCAATCTGGATCAGTGACCCCCCAGTTCCCGGTGGCATCGTCAAGTACGCACGCTTCATCGACCTTCTTTGAAGTCACCATCCCGTCATCGTCCTTTTCGCAGACATGGACGACCAGGCCCAGGTCGAGTGCTGCCGGCGCAAACCGGTTCAGGAATCGTTGCCGCAGCGAGTCATTCGACTCCGTCTTCATGCGCCACTTCATCGGTGGGAGTTGTTCACAGTTAGGCTTGTCATGCGGCCCGAAGAACATGACGGACGGTCCCCACCAGCGATCGAAGGCTTTCTGCGTCATGGCCTTCTGCTTCTTCGTTCCACTCATCAGGGTCAAGACCATGTCCTCACCACTCTTGAAGTGGAAGGCTTCCTCCATGTTGATCCTGTGCATCGTCCTGACGTAAGGTCCGAAGGCACCGTCGGCCAGGGTCTTCTGGTTCATGATGGCAGCACCATCTATCAACCATTGGATCATGGCGATGTCGGCCCAGGTCGGGGCCGGGTAGTTGAAACAGTTGTGGTACTTGGTCTTGCCGGTGATCAGGTCCCGGAGCATCTCTTCACGAGGTTTGCCCAGGTCCTGGGAAACACGGTAGAGCATCTGCCCATGGCCGATTTCATCCTGCACCTTGGCGGTCAGAGCCAGTTTTCGTCGGAGGCTCGGGGCCCGCGTGATCCACTCACCTTCTGGGAGGGCGCCGATGATTTCGCTGTTGGCATGGTGCTCAGCCATCTTCAGCATGCCGATGCGGTAGGCCTGCGGCATCCAGTCTCCCGGCTCGATGAGCACACCCTCTGCGATCCGCTGTTCGAACTCGGCCAGCTTGTCCTGATCCTCGAGGGAAGGATCGATATTCATTACCGGGTTTGCGGCACCGCTCATGGCGATCATCTCCTGGCAGGTTGGCCTGCCCGTGCTCTTAAGGTCGCTCAAGGATCGTTGCCAGTCCCTGGCCGACCCCGATACACAGTGTAGCCAGCCCGAGCTTCGAATCACGCCTTTTCATCTCGTGAGCGAGTGTTGCTGCAAGCCTGGCACCGGATGCGCCAAGTGGATGGCCGATGGCGATGGCGCCACCGTTGACATTGACCTTCTCGAGGTCAAGGCCCAGTTCCCGGATGCATGCGATCGATTGTGCTGCAAAGGCCTCGTTGAGTTCGACCAGGTCGATTTCGTCGATGGAGCGTCCAGCACGATCAAGGACTGCGCGGGAGGCAGAGACGGGGCCGGTTCCCATGATGGAGGGATCCACACCGGCAGCTGCATGCGGTCCGACAAGGGCAAGAGGTTCAAGTCCTGCTCGCTCTGCTGCACTGGCCTCCATGAGGAGCAGTGCAGCGGCTCCATCATTGACGCCGGAAGAGTTGCCTGCGGTGACCGTCGCATCATTCTCGGATGAGAAGGCGGGGCGCAGTTTCGCGAGCTTCTCAAGAGTCGTATCCGGCCGAGGGTGCTCGTCGGTGTCGACGGTGATCGGGTCTCCCTTTCGCTGGGGAACTTCGACGGAGATGAGCTCATCATCGAAGAAGCCCATCTCGTTCGCCAGGGCCCATCGCTGCTGGCTCAGGACTGCATAGCGATCCTGCTCCTCCCGGGAGATGGTGAACTGGCGTGCAACATTCTCTGCAGTCTCGCCCATCGAGAAGGGGTGGTGGAGTTCCGCGAGTTTCGGATTGGTGAATCGCCATCCTATGGTCGTATCGTGCATCTCCGGTTGGCGTGCGAATGCCGTGGATGACTTTGCAATCGCAAAGGGTGCACGGCTCATACTTTCAGTTCCGCCGGCTATGTATGCATCACCGCACCCTGCTTCGATCATTCTGGCCGCGATGTTGACGGCTTCGAGTCCCGATGCGCACAGGCGATTGACCGTACTGCCTGGAACGGTCACGGGCAGGCCCGCCAGCAGCGCCGCCATGCGGGCGACATTCCTATTGTCTTCGCCGGCCTGGTTTGCGGCACCCATGTAGATGTCTGCAATGGATGCCGGGTCGATGCCAGACCGATCGACTACGGCCTTGATGACGAGCGCGGCCAGGTCATCGGGGCGAACGCTCGACAAGGCGCCGCCGTAGCGGCCGAAGGGGGTACGAAGAGCTGTGACGATTGCTGCACGACGTTCAGGCATGTGGTGATTGTACCTTGGTCGCGGGCTCAGGCTGTGGAAGGTGCTGTCTGGAATCGATGATCGTCGCTCCAGGCATCCAGCGCAGCAAGCAGGGCTTCAACGGGCTCGGGCCCGATCGCATTTCTCCATTCAAAGAGGCCCCTTGGGTAATTCACGCCGTAGCGCACAGCAGTGTCGATGTCCGCTTCCGAGGCGACGCCATCATGAGCCGCCCAGGCGGCTTCATTGATCAGGGCACTGAGGATTCGTGCGAAGATCACGGCCTGGTCATCATCGTGTTCGACGTCGGTTGCCGCTGCGGTGAATGTCGATGCCGCTGCAAGCACATCGGCGGGGAGCTCGGGCCTGGGAGTTGCTACCTGTACGGCACATCTTGGGGTGTCCCCTGCATGATCGTAGATACCCCGGCCACTCTTCCTTCCGAGGTGTCCTTCAGCAACAAGCGACTCCTGCAACCAGCTGGGGGCAAGACGATCAGGTTGTTCCCACTGGTTCCAGACCGTTCGCGTCGTGGCCGTGTTGACATCATGCCCGATGAAATCGGTGAGTTCCATGGGCCCCATGCGGAAGCCGCCGAGCGATTTCATGGTCGCATCGATGTCATCGGGTCCTGCCAGGCCTTCCTCGACGATCCGGAAGGCTTCAAGGTAGTAGGGGCGTGCGACCCTGTTGACGATGAACCCCGGCGTATCGGCGCAGCGTGCCACCTGTTTCCCCCAGTCGCCGGCGATTTCGGCAACTCGATCGAGCACGGCCTCATCGGTATCCCTTCCCCGGACGATTTCGACAAGTTTCATGATCGGAGCCGGATTGAAGAAATGCATACCGCAGCAGCGAGTGCCGATTCCGAGACGATCGCCGAGAGCACTCACCGAGAGCGATGAGGTATTGGTGGCGACGATGGCATCAGCATGGAGTAGGGGAAGGATGGCGCCGAGCACATCAGCCTTCACATCGAGATCTTCCACGATGGCTTCAATGACCAGTTCACAGTCGGGAAGCGCATTGCCGACGACCTGGAGTCGATCAGCAGCTGCCGCTGCATCTTCTGAACTGATGCGTTCCTTCTCGACCAGTCGTTCAAGGCGTACGCCGATTCCTGCGATCGCATCGGAGACGACATCGTCATTGACATCCTGGAGATGAACATCCCAGCCGTGCTGCGCAGCGACCTGGGCGATTCCGGCACCCATGGCACCTGCCCCGATGATTGCGACCCTGCTCACTGTCCGGTGAACTCCGCTGTTCGTTTCTCGAGGAATGCGGTCACACCTTCAAAGTGATCGGCTGTGCGTCCTGCAGTGTCCTGCGCAAAGGATTCAGCTTCCAACTGTTCCTCGAGCGTGTTCATGTAGGACACGTTGAGCAGCCGCTTTGTCAGTTCAACTGCCTTGGGTGGCAGGGAAGACAGTCTTGCCGCGAATTTTGAAAGCGCAGCGTCGAACTCCCCTGCAGGAACGACGCTGCTGACAAGCCCCATGGTCAATGCTTCTTCAGCCTTGACCGGTCGCCCGGTGCAGCAGAGTTCCATGGCTCGACCCCAGCCGATGAGCCGTGGGAGCGTCCAGGTACTTCCCGAATCAGGCACGAGGCCGACATTGATGAAGACTTCGATGAACAGGGCATGTTCCGAGGCGATGCGGAAATCACAAGCGATCGCAAGGGAGCACCCTGCGCCAGCGGCAACACCGTTGACGCCCGCGACGACCGGCTTGGCCATTCGCCGGATGCACTTGATGCAGGGGTCATATCGTTTCTTCAGGTCTTCCCCGAGGGCGGGAACGTGCCCTGGAACATATTTCTCCTTCAGGTCCGCAAGGTCCTGTCCACTGCTGAAGGCCCGCCCCGCACCCGTGAGAACGATGACGCGGACCTCGGGATTCTTCTCCGCCGCCTTCAATGCGGACGTGAGTTCAGACAGAAGGGGTCCATTGAATGCATTGAGCACATCAGGCCGGTTCATGGTGATCGTGTGCACGCCACCCTCGGTGGAGCATTCAATAGCGGTGTAGTCCGTCGTGGTGCTGGTCATGGGGGACTTCTCAGCGACCGGTGAAGGTCGGTTTTCGTTTCTCAAGGAAGGCGCCCATGCCTTCCTTCTGGTCCTCTGTGTCGAACAGATCGTAGAAGAGGCGTCGTTCCCGCTTCAGCCCGTCGGAGAGGAACTGTTCCTCTGAGTTCAGTACGGACTCCTTGGCATTCTTCAAGGCAATGGGTCCAAACGCGGCCATCTGGTGCGCGACTTTCAAGGCCTCTGCATACCAGTGCTCCCGGGGAACAACCCGGCTGACGAGGCCGTGTCGTTCAGCCTCGGCTGCGGTGAGGAAGCGGCCCGTGAGGACGACATCCATGGCCAAGGCCTTGCCGATTGCACGGGTCAACCGCTGGGTACCACCGGCGCCCGGCATGACCCCGATGTTGATCTCCGGTTGCCCGATCCTTGCCGTCTCCGAGGCAATGATCACGTCGCAATGCATCATCAGTTCACATCCGCCTCCAAGAGCGAAGCCACTGACGGCAGCGACAATCGGTGTTCGAATGTTCTTGATCCGTTCCCACTGCGCAAACTGGTCGCGCTGAGACATCTCCTCGGCCGAGAGGGTGGCCATGTCGCCGATGTCGGCACCTGCAGCCCAGGCACGCTCGCCACCGGCAAGCAGGATGACACGAACGTCGTCATCGGCGTCGTATTGCTCGAACACATCTCCGAGCTGTTCCATCAACTCGAGGTTCAATGCATTCAGGACCTTCGGCCGGTTGATACGCACGATGGCGACGTGCCCGTCACGTTCAGTCAACAGGATGGGTTCATCACTCATGCCGTTCCACCTTCCTCTCCAGCCCGTTCGATGAGTCGAGCGAGGGTTTCCTTCGGGAGCACTCGCTGGACCTGCGTTCCCTTGCCAAGCAACTGCTCCCCGTGCCATGCAGACACGGTACAGACGAGGGTCGTGTCCTCCAACTCCACGGCCTCGGCATGGACCCTGACGGTGCAGCCGACGGGACAGGGGGCCAGGTGGTCGATCGAGAGGTGGGAGCCGATACCCTCCTCGTGGTCATCCAGGTGGGGCTTCAGGACCTTCCGTGCAGCTAATTCCATGTGGTGTGCCATCGACCAGGTGGAGTAGACCCTGTGGACGACGACCCCATCGAAGGCGGGGCACATGTCCTCCGTCACTTCGACCTCGATCTCTGCCGTATTACCCACCTTCAACCCGGGCTGCATGGGCTGTAGTCTACCCCCTTGGTACATCTCCCATGGGTCTTCTCCTCCTCTTCATCATTGCCGCCCTGCTCCTGCTGCTCCTCTCGGTCATCGTGGTCGTGCACTCCGCCATCTCGCCGGCACGGGAAGGGCTTGGGAAGGCGCTTGCACTTGACTTGCCAACAACTCCCGGTGACCTGGGGCTTTCCTTCGAGTCCTGGACGTGTCGCACCGAGGATGGGCTGGACCTGCCTGCCTGGGATGTGCAAGGTGCAGCAGATGGACCGACGCTGCTCTGGCTTCATGATCATGGGGGATCCAGACTTTCGGACCTCGGCCAGCTTGAAGAATGGATGTCATGGTGTG
>Ga0315339_1003307_pt1 | contig 11424 bp, 9 predicted proteins | sample ASW17metaG_FD_204514 | JGI IMG/M metagenome (GOLD analysis project Ga0315339, IMG submission 204514) | Ammonia-oxidizing marine archaeal communities from Pacific Ocean, United States - ASW #17 | ecosystem: Environmental > Aquatic > Marine > Oceanic | place: USA: California | collected 2016-12-05
AGCGACAATCAAACAGGCAAAATACAAAGGCACTTGCAAATCCGACTGCCAGCGACGATCATCCCCATCGGCCGCCGCTTCTCATCCTGATTGACGCGCCGTTCTCATCCAGATTGTCGCGCTACACGCGGCCGCGAATTGGCAGAATGGCTGTTCTCTTCTGGGCGGGCAATAGCCTACGTTTGGCATTCGGAACTCGCATCATGGGGTAACGGTATAGAATCACTGACTAAGACCCAAAAGCGATGAGATTTTTTTGATTTCTGGCGAATGTCTCGGCCCGATTATGGCCTTGGCGATACGGGCGGCGGATCGATTACCCGCGGCAAAATCGCATGCCAACAGTCCAATCACCAAGGCAACAGCAGTGACGTTAAGTTTGTTGGCCAGTGCGATAACTTCTGGCAGTACCGCTGCTTTCTCGATTATTCTTGCGACGGCCGGATCGAGCTCGCGAAGATCACCACCGATAAGGCTGTTGGGAGCGTGATCCCAGTCGATCTGCGAGCCAATTCCGGATAGATGTCAACGTCGGAGTAAACACCTGCCATAGGGCGGCGCAAAAATCGGCCACTTGCCCGCAGCCCCTCAATGGTTGGTCGCACGAGATCACTCCGCAGGCATGGCTGACCGACATCCTGACCCGCATCGCCGACCACAAGATCACCAGGATCGACGAACTGCTTCCCTGGCGTTACGCTTAGACCTGAGCGTAACCGGCGCAACATCCTCGCTGCCAGGCGGGGTTGCGGGCGCACGCTGGACCAGATCAAGGCGGCTGGCGATGCCGCAAAGAAAGCGGCGGATGGCGAACTATAGAACCGCCCCAATCCCGGAGGACTGGGGCGGCTAGTTCCGACACGATTCCCAAGAACGCGGGCTACAGTCGCGCCGCAATCAATCTGCCTTGTTTATGGTTGAATTTTGATTAAGGGTGTCGGTTGTCGCCCCGTCGGAGAGATCGGTTCGATTGCCCGCGGCGAAGTTCCGACGAAATGCGGCTGCGTCCTCTGACGACCGAAAGCACCAGCGCGTCGCATCCAGCTCGCCGGGTCTGCTTCCTCCCGTCGTCTTGTAATCGACGCCTTTGCAGAAGGCGTGCATCTCGTTCAGCCGTACTTCGAGACCGAGTTCTGGCACCAGCATCAAGACATGATGCGGCCAATCTCGGAGGATTTGGGCCTTGGTGAGTTCACCCTTGCGATTGGACATCGCCACGCTGTTCGATGTGACACATAGGATAGCGCACAGCTTTGCCTGACATGGGACAGTCGCGATAAGCGCCTTCTGGAAGCGACGAGCAGCACGACCAGTAGCAGAATGCCGACGCCTAGGATGCTCGACGACAGAAGCCGGCCAAGATTACCCCAGAAGTTCAGAACATTCATCGTTGCACCTTATAAGAATGGCTCTAACAGCGCAGTGTCGTTATCAGAGACGAGCCACAGATCGGGCGAACTCAAAGCCGATACATGATGTGATCTGTCCAGAACCGGTCAAGGCGCGCGAGCGTCTTGTTCAGATTGATGAAATCCTCTGCGCTGATTCCGCCCACCGGCTCAATCCTTCCCATGCAGCGATCGTAAAGTGCGGCGACATCATCTCGGATTTCAGATCCCTTTTCCGTAAGCATGATCCGTACGGAACGGCGGTCGGCCCTTGAGGCCTGTTGATTGAGGTAACCGAGGTCAACGAGCTTTTTCAGATTGTAAGAAACATTTGAGCCGAGATAATAGCCGCGCTTGCGGAGTTCGCCGGCTGACAGCTCCTGGTCACCGATGTTGAAGAGAAGTAGCGCCTGGACGGCGTTGATATCCGAGACACCACGGCGCTGGATGTCGTCTTCGATGAGGTCGAGGAGGCGCCGATGCAACCGCTCAATGAGCGTAGTTGCTTCAATGTAAGACGCCTCGATGTTCGTATATTCTGAATTATTACAGAGGCGCGCGTCGGTTTTCAACATAGTTTTCATGTTTATCTCCGTCATTATATTTCAATATCGGGCTAACTTAGATCTCGTATAGGTCGATATGTGCAATTTATACCGAAACCGATAAAATGCGATTAAATAGCAAGATAAATATAGTGTTTATTTTCCAGGGTAAACGAGAAGTTTATTTCAGAGTTTTGAAATGATTATTGACGAACTATTACGCGATTCTGCACCGGGCATGCATTGGTCAATCTTCGCAACAGGCTCACGTATCAGTTCGCGCCCTGTGGGGAAGACGCGGAGGCCGCTGACATCGGGCAATAATCAATCGTGGTGTAAATGTTCCCAGGGAAGTCCGCTGCTGAAGCCACAAGCTTGATGCGGCCTCAGGCAGCCCGATTAAGCGATGCCGCGATAGTTGATGACACCTGGTCAGCCGCATCCTTGATTGGATCCGCCGCGAGATGCGCATACCGGGCGGTTGTTTGCACTTGCGTGTGTCCGAGCAGCTTTCCGATCATCGGCAGCCCTTGACCCGACGCCACAGCCGTCGATGCAAAAGTGTGGCGAAGGTCGTGGATGCGGACGTCCTTGAGACCAGCTCTGGCGCGCACACGCTGCCAAAAGGGTTGCAGGTCAGAGAGGCGCGAGCCGGGGAGGGCGCCGACGATTACCCAAGGGTTATTATCGACGCGTTCTATTTTCTGCAGAACGTCGATGGGGGGCTGTCCGATATGGACAACCTTGGCGCCGGTCTTGGAGTCCGGTAGCCGAAGCGCCTTAGCGGCGATGTCGACATACTCCCACTTCAGCGTCATGATCTCGCCGAGGCGGCAGCCGGTGAGGATCAGCAAACGCGCGGCAGCGATCGCGGAGGAGAGTTCGACGCCTTCGGCCTCCATGTCGCGAAACACCTCGCCGATCCGTTTCAGTTCCGACGGGCTCAGGAAACGCTCGCGCTTCTCCTCCGGATACTTCTTGATGTGTTTGCGTGGGTTGGTGCCGTCAGGGCGCAGGCCCCACATCTCGGCGAGATTGAACATCTTGGAGACGACCTCCAGGCAGCGATTAGCCTGATAGGGAATGTGGCGCATGTCGTGATGGAATTTAGCGACATCCGCCCGGGTGATCCCGGTGACGGTGAGGCGCCCCAATGAGGGCAGGATGAAGCGTTCGAGGTTCCGGCGATACTCCTTGGCCGTGCTCGCCTTCACGCGGATTGCGATGTGTTCCTTGTCGAACCGCTCCGCCAACTCCTTTACCGTGATTGCCTTGCGCCCCGCGTCCCGCTCGGCAGCGGGGTCCGCGCCATTGCGCGCGGCGGCGACGATGGAGATCGCGCGGTTGCGCGCCTGCTCGCAAGTGAGGACTGTGCTCGGCCCGAGGCTGATACGCCGGGACCGGCGCCCAGCCCGGTACTGGACGACATAGCTCTTACGGCCGCTCGGCAGGACCCGGAGGCCGAGGCCGGGGATGTCGTCATCCCAGATGAAATAGTCTGCGGCCCGGAACTGGGCGGCGTCGACGATGCGTTTGGTGATCTTGGGCATGGAGGTCTTCTGTAGTTCTTTCTCCGTTCCACAGTGCTGAAGCGTCGGCGACAGTCAACGAACACATTGAAATTGTGTAGAAAAAGGAATCTCCGCGCATTTCGGCGTATGGCACTGGATCGTGCTGGCGGGGGAAAGCGACGAGTCGCGCGAATCAAAACGCGGGTTTCGGACGCCGCGTGCCGTTGGTATCGAACCATGCGCACGGATCGCCGGCTCGTCCACGTGTTGTGCATGACGCGATTGACATGCCGGTGCAGTCGACGGAGTTCCAGCGACTGCGGTAGGATATCTGGTTGGAATCCGTAGCCACGTCGGTGCATCAAGCAGCAACCGATGCGCTTGGGCAGGGGGCGATGACTGATCTGGCAATGGATCTTCGCAGGCTGATCGAGGCCGGGGCAGTCCGCCGGGGCGTGGAATATCATGCGCGAGGTCACGTACTCTCGGCCGAGGCAGACCCAAGCGGTGCGGCGGTATCCGGGATCGTCGCCGGCAGTGGGGGGCGGGCCTACCATCAGGATATCGGACTTGAGTGGGCGGTGAACGGGCGGCTTGCCGAGGTCAACGGCGGCTGCACCTGCCCGGTGGGCTGGAACTGCAAGCATGTGGTCGCGGCGCTTCTGTCGCTCGAGCGCCAGCTTCGCTCTCGTACAAGTGCTCTCCCGGTGGCGCGGGCGGTCGACGACGGGGTTTCCTGGGAAATGCAGCGGTGGCTCGAGCGTCTGGCCGCGACGCCGCCCGAAAACAACGACGGCGAGGACTATCCTGCCAACGTCAAGGATCGGATCGCCTATGTCATCATGTGCGACCGCGCCGGTCCACCCAGGGTCGCGGTCGTCAAGACCCGCCTCCTGGCGTCCGGTGAACTGAGCGCGCGAGCAACGTCTTATGCGGCCGGCAATGCGCGCCAATATGGGGCCGCGAATTTCCTGCGCCCGTCGGATCTCCAGATTCTGCCGATGCTGAGCAACAATCCGCAGTACGGTGCTGGCAAAGACGGCTACGGGCTGCCTGACGGCCGGGCCGGCCAGTGGCTTATGTCCGAGATTGTCCGGACCGGGCGCGCGCGGCTGGGCGCGGTCGACGGCCTTTCTCTCTCGGACGGCCCGCCCCGGCGTGCCGGTTTCGCCTGGGTCACCATGCCTTCGGGTCAGCAGGTCATGCGCGCCATGACCGAGAATGGGGCGCAACTGACCCCGCTGGCCCTGGCTCCGCCCTGGTACGTGGACACGGCGAATGGCACCTGCGGTCTGCTGGAAACCGGCATCGCGCCGGTCCGTGCAGCGGCACTGGCTTCGGCTCCGCCGGTGGACCCGAAAGTAGCGCACCTGGTCGCGGGGCGGCTCGGCGCGCTGCCGGGCGGGCCGATACCGGTGCCGGTGCGCCCCCGGCGCGAAGAGGTGCGCAATATTCCGCCGCAGCCCGTGCTGAAGCTGATGGCCGTGGAGGCCTACGGCAATCCGGTCGGAGGGCGGCGTCGCCACCATTTCAGGCACGAACGGCCGGTCCAGACCCTGCCGGCGCTCTGCCCGTCCTTCGACTATGGGGGGCTCCGCTGCGCCCCGGCACCGGGCAAGGGCAAGATTGCACCGCTTGAGCAGGTCGAGCCCGGACTGGTGCGTCTGGTCCACCGAGACACTGCGGGCGAACGCGCGGTGCTGGACGATCTCGACGCATTCGCCGATGGCTATGGCTTTGTTCCAATAGGCGAGATCGACCGGACAATCGACCATCCGGAAAGGTTCGACCATGCCTTCGTGTTGCCACTCGTTGACGACGCCGACGGGGCAGTGCGTATGGGCGATCTTCTCGAGCCGCACATGGACGATGCGCTGGCCTTCATGGCCGAGGTGGTGCCCAAGCTGGAAGCGCGCGGCTGGCGGATCGAGACGGACAAGAGCTGGCCGATCGCATTCGCGCCCGGCCTGGCAGCCCTGTCCGGCGAATTCGAAACGACGAGGACCGACTGGTTCCAGCTTAAGCTCAAGGTCACGGTTGGCGAGATCGAGACCGACCTGGCGCCGATCCTGACCGAGATCGTGCTGTCGCTGCCACCGGAGATCCTGGCTGCGGCTGACCTTGAATACCGTTTGGCGGATGTCTGCTTCTATCCCACGCTGCCCGATGGCCGGCGCTTCGCGCTGGACGCGCGCGCGGTGGCGCCGCTGATCAAGGCGTTCCAGGAACTGACCGGACTGATCGGTGAGTTGCACCTCGCCGAGGCTGGGACCGCCTGGCGTCTGGCCGAGGCGCTGGAAGGCTCGGGGATCCCGTTTGCAGGGCGCGAGGCGCTCGAGGATCTGTTCCGGCGGCTCCGCGCCCTGACCGATCCCGCCACCGTACCTGTGCCGGCGGGTGTGGAGGCCGAGTTGCGCCCCTATCAGCGCCAGGGGGTGGGCTGGCTCATGGCACTGGCCGAGGCTGGGTTCGGCGGTGTCTTGGCTGACGACATGGGGCTCGGCAAGACACTGCAGGCGCTGGCGCTTCTGGTCTGCCGCCACGGCGGCCCCGGAAGGCCGAGCCTGGTCGTGATGCCGACCAGCCTGGTGACGACATGGGTGCGCGAGGCCGAACGCTTTGCACCGACGCTGCGGGTCCTCGTGCTGCACGGCCCGGACCGCGGCAGGCAGTTCGGCGAAATCCCGGACCATGACGTGGTCCTGACCACCTATCCGCTGCTGCACCGCGATCACGAGGTCCTGTTCGCGCAGGCCTGGGACGTCGCCATCCTCGACGAGGCGCAGGCCGTCAAGAACCCGGCATCGGCGGTGGCGAAGCACATCCGCAAGCTTGACGCGCGCCTGCGCATTGCCCTGACGGGCACACCGATGGAGAACAATCTCGAGGAGCTCTGGGCGCTTTTCGACTGGGTCAACCCTGGGCTTCTGGGCACGCGCAGCGCGTTCCGCGAGGTCTTCCGCAATCCGATCGAAAACGACGGGGATGCCGCCGCCAATGCCCGGCTGGTCGCCCGGACCCGGCCGTTCCTGCTCAGACGTACCAAGGAAGCGGTGGCCGCCGACCTGCCGCCGCGCACCGAGATCGTCGAGAGCATAACGCTGGGGGCGGACCAAAGCGCGCTTTACGAGACGATCCGTGTCGCCATGGATGCCCGGGTGCGCGACGCCCTCAACGCCCGGGGTTTGGCGGCAAGTCGGATCACCGTGCTCGACGCGCTGCTGAAGATGCGCCAGGCCGCATGCGACCCGGCACTCGTCAAGGTGCCGGCCGCACAAAAGGTCAGGGACAGCGCCAAACGGGCACGCCTGATGGAGATGCTCGAGCCGCTGGTCGCCGAGGGGCGAAAGGTTCTGATATTCTCGCAGTTCGTTGAGATGCTGAAGCTGATCGAGGCCGACATCGCCGCGCGCGGCTGGAAATACGCGATGCTGACCGGGCGGACCCGCAAGCGCGCCGAGGAAATCGATAGGTTCCAGAGCGGCGCAGTCGATCTCTTCTTGATCAGCCTCAAGGCCGGCGGCACCGGGCTGACGCTGACGGCGGCGGATACCGTGATCCTCTACGACCCCTGGTGGAACCCCGCAACCGAGCGCCAGGCGATGGATCGCGCCCACCGCATCGGCCAGACCAAGCCTGTCTTTGTCTACCGCCTGATTGCCGAGGGCACAGTCGAAGCGGCGATGCAGGATCTTCAGAAAAGGAAACAGGCCCTAGCCGATGCTCTGTTCGACGAAGGGCAATCTGATGGATTTGAGACGTCGGCCGATGAACTCATCGCCCTGTTCGGGCCTGCCGAATGATAGGATCGTGCGACCGGCATGCATTCAACTTGCATATCGGGCCGTCGTTTGGGGCGGGAACTCGGCCCAGCAGCACTATTTGATGAGCCGACACAAAGGCGATGATTGCCCTGCTACCGGAACATCATCCTTTGCCTATGTGGAAGCATTGTGGAAGCAAGAGGGTGAAAACCGCTGCGTGTTTCTGACAGATCGGGCGTAGGCTCAGAGTCAGGGGCGACGCCGCAACTGTCGGAAATTGCGCAACAACTCGGGAACCTGCGCGATTGTTCATAGTTTGTTCCGTACGGCTCATAACCTGAACGTAGCAGGTCGAAGTTTTGCGGGTTTCTGGGTGGTTAGAGCGAAAACCTGGGTAGGGATTTCCGGGCGGGCGAATCCCGCACAAGCTTTTGGTAACGCGCCGCTTTTCGCACGACTTCGTTCCCTCTTGCTTCCACGGAATCGGGACGGGCGCCCAAAGGGGGCGGGGCTGCGGCTTTCGCCGCCGACCTTCTTCAGGGTGATGCTCTGAAGGTCGATGAAGCGATCATGCCAGCGAATACCATGTTCCACGACCAGAGCCATGGCGCTCCAGGTGACCGTTGTTGGCAAGGGATCGAATATGATCCTTGATGGTATTTCTGCTGGCTCCTGTGGCCTTGGCTGCCTCGGCGACGGTGATCCGACCATGCTCGCGGGCCAATTCCAGCATCTGTACAGATAGTTCGGGAAGCCCCCCGAGAAGTGCCCGTTCGCGTTCGATCTTTCTCTCCAGTCTGTCTTTGTGTCGCTTGAGCGCGTCGAGGAAATAACCGACCCAAGGTTGCCAATCCGGGCTGTTCGTTCGGATGGTCCCCTGTGTTTGTCGCAGCGCCAAGTAATAGGCTTCTTTGGATTGCTCAATAACGCTTTCCAGGGAGGCGTAGGGGACGTATCCATAACCAGCCCGCAGCAATAGAAGCGTGGTCAGGATGCGGGATAAGCGTCCATTGCCATCCTGGAAGGGATGAATTTCCAGAAAGACGACGACGAACACGGCTGTCGTCAGAAGAGGGTGAAGATCCCGGTTGGCTAGAGTGGACCGGATCCAGTCCACAAGATCGGTCATCAGGTGTGGGGTGTCGAACGGCGATGCCGTCTGAAACACGACGCCCAGGCTTTCCCCGGCTTCGTCGAAGGCCTCAACGTGATTTGGCAGGGTTTTGTATTCACCGCGATGCCGCTCGTCCTTGTTCGAATACTTTAGTAGGTCTCGATGCAGTTGCTTGATGTGGTTCTCCGTGAGGTCAATGGCTTCCCAGTTCGAGAAGATGGTTTCCATGACATCGGCGTAGCCGGCGACTTCCTGCTCGTCTCGACTGGCGAAGCTCTTGATCTCGATGTTGGAAAGCAGTTTCGCGACCTCTCGGTCGGTCATCTTGGCGCCTTCGATACGCGTCGAGGATCCAATGCTTTCGATGGTAGCGACATGCCTGAGGGTAGTCAGTCGTTCGGGTGCAATTCGGCCGATCGCGCGCCAAGCACCTTTGAACTCGTCTATCTCGGAGATCAGCGATAGAATTTGATTGGTGACCTCCAGCGTGGAGGTGTTGATTGCGGCACCCATTTGTTCATCCGTTTCCATCCAATTAGAAAATGCCACACATCCATCCAATTGTCCATCCGATTCCACCCAATTAAACAGACGGGGCGTGCCAAAGCCACGCACTTGGTTGTTGGATCTCAGACTCTGGCACGCCCGGTTCATCGAGGGCGGCCACCTATTGGACGACCTCGCGGCTGGGAATATGGTCGCCAGCCTCGGTGGGCTCCGAACGGGTTCGCCGCCATCCCCACCACCGTCCTTGATCCGCCCCTCACGACGGCGTCTCCGACGGTCCCGGCGCTTATCGGGTCCCGGTCCCCATCAGGGCTCATGGTCAGGTCGGCCCGTCAAACGCACAAGCCACGCCGCCGTGCCTCAACAGCATTTCACGATGTGCCGGCTGATCCGATCGACGCCGCTTCCGAAATTTTTTGGAACTCGGCAAGTATCCCCGCGTGGTTTTGGCTGAGGTAGCGTTCCACCTTCTCGTTATTGAGAATGGACACGAGATAACCACGGGCCAAAACCAGATTGAGGTGATCGGGCCCGTAAGTGTCTTCGATCAATTTCATTTCGCGTTGAAGCTTGCCCATTTCCCTTTCCATCCGCTCGATCTGCTCGGGGGAAACGCCTTTGAACTTCTTTGGCTTCTCAGGGTTGACCAACTGGCCTTGACGCGTCGCCGCAAGCAGTGCCTTGGAGTAAGAAACCGAGAAGTTATTCAATGCGATCATCAGTTCGGCGACCTCGACTTGGCGCATCGGGTTCATCTTCTTCAGCGAGCGGAACGTGTTGATGGGGCAGTGCTTGTCCTTCAGGAGTTCGACGGCCTCAGGGCAGATGCCGTCGAGTAGCTGGCGCTTGGCGCGGATACTCGGAATATTGACGTCGAGAGCTTTGGCAATTCGGTCTTCGGGGACACCGCGCTCGATGGCCTTCAGGATCATCTTGTGCTCTTGGATGGTCGCCAGGCGATTGATCCGTTTGTTGTAGGTGAAGGCCTCGTCGTCGGTGGCGGCCAGGCAGGTCACTTCGTCGATCGCCAGATCTCTGAGGACCTCAATTCTCAGATGACCGTCAAGGAGCAGGAATTTTCTCGATTTCCCTTTCTGTTGGGCAACGATAGGCGGCTCTATAATCCCGACTTCCCGGATCGATGCCGTGATTTGCTTGTATTTCTTGCTTTTCTTGATGGCAGCGGAGAGCTGCTTCGTTGGCAAGATTTCCGAAAGTGTCAGTAACTTGGTATCCGGCTCGAAGGCCATGATTGCCTTTTCAGACATGATCACGCGCCTTCCCGTGATTCGATGAGGCCGGCCAATGGACGGGGCATGGTCGAGAGGTCTTCAGCCCGGAGTAGAGTTACAAAGTTCTCGTCACGGAGAATGGTGCGCAGAGCTTCTACGACAAACAGCAAGCGATTTTCGGTTACCTCGGCTTTCTTGATCAACAGCCGTTGCCTATCGGTTTCCCGTTCGTAGGCCCGCACAAGGGCTTCCGACGACAGGCGGGATTGGGGTTTGTCGGAGATGATGCTCCGGTGTGCCTTGCCGCGCCTTTGGCGTTGCTCGATTACTCGCTTTGCGAGCAGCAGCTTCTTGCCTCGTAACAGGCCCTTTTCATAGGCTTGGGCCAGAGCTTCCTGGGCGCCTTCAGCGTCTGTTTCTGCAATGTCCATGGCGACGCTTAACGGGATTTGACCGGCCTCAACGGCGACCAAAAGGCGTTCTTCACCTTCCTCCAAGAGGTGAACGATCGAATGGACATATTCGTAGGAGAGACCGGTTTTCCTCCCGATATCGGAATCCGAGTAGCCACGCTTTTTAAGCTCTCCGATATCCCGCAGCAGCTCGACGGGACGGTGTTGACGCCGAGCGAGATTTTCAACGAGGCTCATGATCAGGCGATCTTCCTCGGTGACGTCGATCACGATGGTGGGGATTTCCTGTTGGCCGAGACAGATGAAAGCTTCCAGCCGACCTTGACCGCACACCAGTTCGTATTTCGTCTCACCATTTGTCCGCTTCGCGGTGCTGACGGTAATGGGCTTCTTCAGTCCCACTTTCGAAATGCTGTCGACAATCTGGCGGAATACCTTCTTGTTTCGCTCACGCGGGTTGATGACGCTGATCTGGTTGATCGGAATCATCAAGACAGAGGGCAAATCCTGATTTTTTATCATGCGGCGATCTCCGAGATCGTCACACGTTCTGCCATCGCATAAAAGAATTCCAGCGTGTCGAACCGGTATGCATCCAGCATAAGGCCGTTCTCTTCTGCCAGGCGAATTCTATCTGTGGTCATGTCGTAGAGGGGGAGGAGGTAGTAATCCAAGGGGGAGGAATTCGCTACGTCCATCCGGATGGCAACGGTGATGTCGGGCGCCAGACCCGTATCGAGGCGGATCTTCCAGCGGAAAGATCCTGCTGGCGTTTGCTGACAGCGGGCGATGACGATCGAAGCTGTGAATTCACCGTTAACGATAACAGCCCGTTGACGAAGTCCCGGTTGACTGACTCAATGATGACATTGGGATTCGACCGGGGTTGATACGATGGCGATGCGACGCGAGACGGGTGTTCAAGGCGATTTGGTCGTGACCTGGGCTGA
>Ga0315339_1003309_pt1 | contig 11421 bp, 10 predicted proteins | sample ASW17metaG_FD_204514 | JGI IMG/M metagenome (GOLD analysis project Ga0315339, IMG submission 204514) | Ammonia-oxidizing marine archaeal communities from Pacific Ocean, United States - ASW #17 | ecosystem: Environmental > Aquatic > Marine > Oceanic | place: USA: California | collected 2016-12-05
TTGCGCCAATATCAAAATTAACACTAGGCCAACAGTTCACGCTTGTTGCTTCTAATCCTTCAAAAAGTTCCTGTTCTGTGGCGCGAACATTAGGGTCAGTTTCATTATTTCTGTATAATTGAACTATAGCGTATGACTCATCTATTCCAGCTCCAAAGAAGCCTCTTGGTCTATGATATTTAAAACTTCTTCCAATAAGATGAACTCCATTTGCAATCAATGCAGATGCAAGAGTATCACCTTCGTAGCCAAAATAACTTTTTCCATTAAATTTAAACGAAATTTTTTTATTTCTATTAATTAAACCAATATTATCTAATCGAAAGTCTTGTTGCATAATTAAATATTTTCGTTCGGTTTTAATGTTTTAAATATTTCATGAGTTGCAGTATCTCTTTGAACTTTAAACCATTGCCTACATCCTGAAATATGGTGCCATAGCTCCAAATGTTTTCCTCTTAGACTTTTTCTCAAATAAACAAAATTATCCCACTCTGAATCTGAAATTTCTTTATTTAGTTCTGGCCTTTTGATACTTGCGTCACCACCATATGCGAATTCATTTTGTGATCTCATTCCACAATAAGGACATTTAATATGTAACATTTATGAAATCCAAGTTTTTGTACCAAGACCCTTTTCATCTAGCAAATGACCAGTGTGAAATCTATTTAAGCTGTATCCTGCGTTTAATTCATGAACTCTATCTTGTGCTATTGTGTGTGCAAAAGTCCAACCAGATGCTGGAGTTGCTTTAAATCCTCCGTAACACCATCCACAATTTAAATATAAACCTTTAATATGTGTTTTATCAATAATTGGAGAACCATCCATTGACATATCCATTATTCCTCCCCAAGTTCTAAGCATTTTTAATTTACTGAGAAAAGGAAACATAGCAATCCCTTCTGTTAAAACATGTTGAAGTGTCGGCAAATTTCCTCTTTGGGCGTAACTATTATATCCATCCAAATCTCCCCCCATTACCATTTCGCCTTTATCTGATTGGCTACAATAAAAGTGTCCTGCTCCAAAAGTAACTACATTATGTAAAATTGGTTTAATTGGTTCAGAAACACAAGCTTGTAAAAGATGTGTTTCTAACGGAAGCGTCATGTTTAATTTTTCTGCAAGAATAGCTGTGCTGCCAGCTACACATAATCCAATTTTACTTGTTTTAATTTCTCCTCTTGATGTTTTAATCCCTTTAATTTTTCCTCCAACAACATCAAAACCTGTAACTTCACAATTTTGAATAATATCTACTCCCATTGAATCTGCTTGGCGTGCATAGCCCCATGCAACTCCATCATGTCTTGCTGTACCTGCGCTTGGTTGCATTAATCCACCAAAAATTGGAAAACGAACATTTTCTGAAAAATCTGCCATAGGAATTATTTTTTTTACCTCTTCTCTTCCTAGTAAAACGGCATCAATATCATTTAATCTCATAGAGTTTCCTCTTCTAGAATAAACATTCATTTGCGCATCTGAATGAGCAAGATTAATTATTCCTCTTGGAGAAAACATCACATTAAAATTTAATTCCTGACTCATGTTTCTCCATAAATTCATTCCAAATTCGCTAAATCTTGCATTGTCATCATGCATATAATTGGATCTAATAATTGTAGTATTTCTTCCAACATTTCCGCCGCCAATCCATCCTTTTTCGATAATAGCAACATTTGTAATATTGTGTTCTTTTGCAAGATAATAAGCTGTGGCTAGACCGTGTCCTCCACCACCAATAATTACAACATCATATTCAGATTTTGGTGTTGGATCTTTCCATGCCACCTCCCAGTCTTTATGACCTGTAAAAGCATTTTTAATTAGATTAAATGCTGAATACTTTTGCATAATTTAATTTTATAGCAATAAATATAAATAGTTCTTTATTTTTTTTATATATATTTTTTAGAACTTTAAAAAATTGATAAAAAAGGATATTAATTCAGCAACTTCAAAGAAATTTGAATATATAGAAAGTGTCAAAATGAGTGTAGCAAAATCTGATATTGAAATAGCTAGAACGGCAAAAATGAAACCCATCAAGGAAATCCTTAATGGCATTAACGTTCCTGACGAAGATGATGTCTATAGCCCAATAAGTAGATACATTGCAAAAATTAAACTCGAATATTTAGAAAAATTAAAAAATAAAAATGATGGAAAACTAATTTTAGTTACCGCAATAACTCCAACTCCTGCAGGTGAAGGAAAAACTACGACATCTGTTGGCTTAACAGATGGTTTAAATAAAATAGGAAAAAAATCTATTGTTTGTCTTAGAGAACCAAGTTTAGGACCATCATTTGGAATGAAGGGTGGAGCTGCTGGTGGAGGATATGCTCAGGTAGTACCAATGGAACAAATTAATTTGCACTTCACTGGAGATTTTCACGCAATTACCTCTGCTCATAATCTTCTATCTGCTTTAATTGATAATCACATTTATTGGGGAAACAAACTAAATATTGATGTAAGAAGAATTGTTTGGAAAAGAGTAATGGATATGAACGATCGTTCATTAAGATCAATTAACATTAACTTAGGTGGAGTTGCTAATGGATATCCAAGAGAAGATGGTTTTGATATTACTGTAGCATCAGAAGTAATGGCAATCTTTTGCCTATCCAATAATTTAAAAGATTTAGAGAAAAGAATAGGAAATATTACGATTGGCTATACTAGAGAGAGAAAACCAATTTATGCAAAAGACCTGAAAGCTCATGGACCTATGACTGTTCTTTTAAAAGATGCAATGAGACCGAACGTTACTCAGACTTTAGAAAACAATCCTGCAATTATTCATGGTGGTCCTTTTGCAAATATTGCACATGGATGTAACTCTGTTATTGCTACAAAAACAGGATTAAAATTAGGTGATTATGTTGTAACTGAAGCAGGATTTGGTGCTGATTTAGGTGCTGAAAAATTTCTAGATATAAAATGTAGAAAGTCAGGACTTAAACCAAACTGTGTTGTAATAGTTGCAACGATTAGAGCATTAAAAATGCACGGTGGAATAACAAAAGATGAACTTAAAAAAGAAAATGTAGAAGCTCTTAAAAAAGGTTTAGTAAATTTAGAAAAACATATTATTAATATACGAAAATTTGGGTTACCTGTGGCAGTAGCAGTAAATCATTTTATTACTGATACTAATCAGGAAGTAAAGGCTTTAATTGATTACTGTAAAACACTTAATGTTAAAGCAACACTTTGTACTCATTGGTCAAATGGAGGGGAAGGAACCAAAGAGCTTGCTCGAGATGTTGTTAAACTATGTGAAAAAAAGGAAAATAAATTTAAATTTTTATATGAAGATAAAACTCCACTATTTAAAAAAATTGAGACAATTGCTAAAGAAATTTATAATGCAAGTGAAGTTGTGGCGGATACAAAAATAAGAGATCAATTGAAAAATTTTCAAGATAGTGGGTATGGAGAACTTCCAATATGTATAGCAAAAACACAATTTAGTTTTTCTACAGATCCAAGTTTAAAAGGTGCACCATCAGGACACGTTTTGCCAATAAGAGAAGTTAGACTTTCTTCGGGGGCTGAATTTATTGTAGTAGTCTGCGGTGCAATAATGACTATGCCAGGACTTCCAAGAGTACCTGCTGCAGACTCTATTAAATTAAATGACAAAGGTGAAACTGAAGGATTATTTTAGTTTCTCTAAAATATTCCAAAAAACTACTGCTAAATTTATACCTGTTAAATCATAATGATTTTTCAGACCTGTTGGTGAAGTAACATTGATATCTCCTATTAAATAATTAGAAACAAAATCAATGCCTGCAAAAAATATATTTTTATTTCTTAAGTTTGTTGCAACTATTTTGGATATTTTTAATTCTTTTTGATTAAGTTTTGTCTTAATTGCTAAGCCACCTTGTCCAAGATTAGACAAATATGAACCTTTTTTTGGTACTCTTTTTATTGCTCCTTTAACTAAACCATCAATTATAAAGACTCTTTTATCTCCTTTTATGACATCTGGAATAAACTTTTGAACCATTACATGATCAAATTTATTAATATAATTTAAAATTTTATTTTTATTTAATGTTTTTTTAATAAATAAAATATTGTTACCTCCATAACCATGGATTGGCTTAATAACAATTTCTTTATATTTTTTTAAAAATTTATTTATTTGATCAATATTTTTTGTGAATATAGTTGGTGGCATATATTTCAAAAAATTTACTGAATAAAATTTTTCAGATATGTTTCTAACAGCAGTGGGATTGTTGATAACTTTAACAGATTTAGGTAAGCATTCTAAGAAAAAAGTTGCATTAATATAATCCATATTAAATGGAGGATTTTGTCTCATTAAAATATAATTAGCTTTGGACAAATCAAATAATTTTTGATTAATAACTTTGTAAAATTTTTTTTTGTTTTTAAATAATTTTAATTCTTTAATATTGGCCATTATTTTTCCACCTATAAAGCTTAAACTTTTTGTTTCGTAATAATAAATTTTATAGCCTCTTTTTTGTGCTTCTAGGGCCAATAGTAAAGAAGTATCCGTATCTTGATTGATGGAATTTAAATGGTTACTTTGTAAAACTACTATTTTTTTTTTATTCATAGAAAAAATCAATTCCTTTTTTTTCATTAAAATCTTCTATAGTTTTTTCAGCTTTATTTTTTTTATTTAACAAGGTATTTTCAATATTTTTTAAAAATATTGACTCATCTTTTCCACTTTTGTTTTTAATGTTTCTTTTTTGTAGTCCTTTTTTTGATAAATTTAATAAAATTTTACTCCACTCTAAAATAGATTTATTATTTATCATTGTGCCAAGTCCTTTTTTAGGAGCTTCTACATATGCATTCACTACATCCAATTTATTCCATTTATTAATAACTTCATAAGTTTCTTCTAAATTGCCATATAAAAGTCCTGTATAAAATGCTGGTCCAGCACAGTGACAGCTCCACTCACAAGCGTCTATTGATCTTATTTCTATATAATTTTTTAATCTTACTTCGGTAAATATAGTTGCTAAGTGAGTTTCAAAATCTTTTAGTGTTGGTTTTTTATTTTTAATTACTTTGATGTTTCCGTTCATAAAATCATTAAATGTTTTGCCCTCAGCATTGATATACTTAGAGTTTTGTTGAATAAATAACAAAGGCATGTTTAAAGACATGTCTACATATTTTTCAAAACTCATATCTTCCAAAAAAAATTCGGGCAAGCCTCCTCTTGAAGTATTTTGCCATACCTTTGATCTATAAGACAAAAAACCGTTAGGTTTCATTTGTTTAATAGAAGAATTGGCAAAAAGTGCTATCGAAATTGGTGTTAAGTATGAAGCTAGTTTAAATTTAATCTTAAAATCAATCTCTGAATTATAATCAATGTTTACTTGCGTGCCGCATGTTTGGTACATCATTTCAAGGCTTGATTTACCGTGTTTTGGCATTACAATTGTCATAATTTCATATCTCACTTTTGGGTTTTTAGGAATATTTTCGATTTTTGATATAGGGTCAAATCCAACCGAGATCATTTTTAAATTTAATTCTTTGCAAGCTTTTTTCATTTCATCTAAAAAAACAAAAGATTCTGAACACACTTCGTGAATGTTTTTTAATTTTGCACCAGAAAGTTCAATTTGATTACCAGGTTCTAATGAAATGTTTTTTCCATTATTTTTTAATCCGATAAGATTTTCTCCTTCGACGATTTCTTGCCATCCAAATTTTTTTAAATAACTAAGAACTTCTTTTACTTTTAAATAAGAAACTCTTGAATTAGTAGAATGATCAAATAAAAACTTTTCATTTTCAACGCCAATAAATAAATCATTTTTTGCACCTTTGTGAAAATAATTTATGAGTTCTTCTTTTGTGTTTATAAACATGTTGTTATTGAGATTTAAGATTATCAAGCCAATTTTTTATCTCTAATAACCTAAAATCATCATTTAGATTTTCTTTTTCCTTTTCAATAAATTTTATATGGTCGTCAATTTCTTCATTTGTTGTAAAACATTTTTTTCTAATCAATTTTTCTTTTCTATCTTTGATGAGAGTAATCATATAATCATAATGAATCTCTGGATGGTATTGCAAACCCCAAACATCACAAAGACCTGCTTTAAATGTTAATCCTTGAATTTTATTTGTTTTATTTTTTGCTAAGTGGATTGAATTACTTGGTGGAACGACTACTTCATCAAAATTAAATGCTGGAGTATTAAACTTTTGAGATTTTGATTTGTAAACTGGGTGCTTAATACCATTATCAGTTAATTCTACATCAACTGCAATACCAACTTGTGTTCCTGTTGTTGACCTTTTTACCTGTCCACCTGCTGCTGTTGAAATTAATTGTAATCCCCAGCAAATTGCCAAAACTTTTTTTTTAAATTCAAATATCTTTTTTGCAAATTCTAACTGCCTTTTTATTTCTGGTTTATCTTCATATATATTTAACGTGCTTCCACCCCAAATTATTCCATCATATTTATTTAGTTCAGGAATAAACTTTAATGGTTCATTTTTTGTAGAAGGTGTAACTATATCAATAACTGCATCTGGATAAAATTTTAAAATATTATTTCTAAAATTAAAAGATTGAGGTTGATTTGAAAGTTTTTTAAACTTCAAATTTTCTTCTTGAGTGTTTCCTTCTACAATTAGAATATTTAAATTTTTCATTAAAATAACTTTCCTGACAGGCTATGTTCGTACATAATTTTCATATCTTCTTTTGTTAACTTTTTTGGATTTCCCGATGTTGAAGGATCTTCTAATGCCATTTGAGATAATTTATCTAAATTAATTTTATTAATTTCAATCACATCACTAAGTTTATGAGGTATTTTAAGGTCTTTTCTTAACTTTATAATCCAATTTACAAAACTATCAAATTTTTTTTCTAAATTTAAATAATCGCAAATTGAAACAATTTTTTCTGAAATTTCTTTCTTATTGAATGTCAATACATAAGGCATAAAGATTGCGTTTGATAATCCATGATGTAGATTAAATTGTGCATTCACTGGATGACTTAACGAATGTATTGCTCCTAAGCCTTTTTGAAATGCAGTAGATCCCATGCTTGCTGCAGTTAACATTTCTAATCTTGCATTTATGTTTTTTCCATCTTTTGCAGCAACTAATAATGAATTTTTAACTAGTCTCATTCCTTCAAGTGCTATCCCGTCAGCCATAGGATGAAAACCTGGAGCGCAAAATGCCTCTAAATTATGAGCAAGTGCATCCATTCCTGTAGCCGCAGTTAATCTTGGAGAAAGATCAACTGTTAAATATGGATCTAAAATTACTATTGATGGTAAAAATTTTGGATGAAAAATAATTTTTTTTACTCCAGTTTCTTTGTTTATAATTGCTGAAGCTCTTCCTGTTTCCGACCCTGTTCCAGCAGTTGTAGGAACAGCAATAATAGGGGCAATTTTTTCATCATTAGCTCTTTTCCAGTAATCTCCTATATCTTCAAAATCCCAAATTGATCTTTCTTGACCTGACATAAATGCAATTGCTTTTCCTACATCTAAGCCACTACCGCCACCAAATGCTATCACACCATCACATTTATTTTCATTAAAAATTTTAACACCATCATTTACATTGTCTCCTGAAGGATTTCCTGAAAAATTTGAAAAAATAGATAGATTATTAAAGTTTTTTTTAAACTCTAAAATAATATTTTTAACCATGTCGAGATTTATAAGATCTTTATCTGTTACAAATAATGGGCTTGAAATATCTAAATTTTTACAGGCTTGAGATAAGTCTTTAATTCTATTTTCTCCTACCCATACGGAAGTTGGGTAATTCCAGTTAATTTTCATAATAAAATATTATTTCAATTTTTATCATTTTGTTAGTATAAAACATTTATAAATTTATTTTATATGGAGATAATTTAATGACAAAAGTAGCAATTATTGGAGCTGGGCCATGTGGTTTATCTGCTTTGAGATCTTTTGAACAAGCTGAAAAAAAAGGTGAAAAAATACCTGAAATTATCTGTTTTGATAAACAAGAGGATTGGGGAGGATTATGGAATTACAGTTGGAGAACAGGATCCGATCAATACGGTGACCCTGTTCCAAATAGTATGTATAGATATCTTTGGTCAAACGGTCCTAAAGAGTGTTTAGAATTTGCTGACTATTCATTTGATGAACATTTTGGAAAACCAATTCCATCATTTCCACCTAGAGAAGTTTTGTATGATTATATTTTAGGTAGAGTTAAAAAAGGAAATTTAAAAGATAAGATAAGATTTAATACCTCTATTACTAATGTTACATATGATGGTAATAGTTTTGAAGTTACTTATCGTGATAAAAAAGATGATAAAATTTCAAAAGATATATTCGATTATGTAATTGTATCAACTGGTCATTTCTCAGTTCCATTTATTCCAGAATATTCTGGTATGAAATCATTTCCTGGAAGAATAATGCACTCTCATGATTTTAGAGATGCAGAAGAATTTAGAAATAAAAATGTTATTGTTTTGGGAAGTAGTTATTCTGCGGAAGATGTGGCTCTTCAGTGTCACAAGTACGGAGCAAAAAGTGTAACTATAGGATATAGACACAATCCAATGGGATTTAAATGGCCAAAAGAAATGAAAGAAGTTTTTCATTTAGATAGACTTGAAGGCAATAAAGCAATTTTTAAAGATGGTCATGAACAAGAAGCAGATGCTATAATTTTATGTACAGGTTATCTTCATCATTTTCCTTTTTTATCTGAAGATCTTAAATTAAAAACAGGAAATAGATTGTATCCACCTATGTTATATAAAGGTGTCCTTTGGCAAAACAATCACAAATTAATGTATTTAGGTATGCAAGACCAATTTCATACTTTTAATATGTTTGATTGTCAGGCTTGGTTTGCAAGAGATGTTATAATGGGAAAAATTAAGATTCCAGACAACTCAGAGATAGAAAAAGATATAAATAAATGGGTATCAATGGAGGAAAAATTAGAAAATCCTGATCAAATGATTGATTTTCAAACAGAATATACAAAAGAACTTCATACTTTATCTGATTACCCAAAAATTGATTTTGAATTAATTAGAAAACATTTTAAAGAATGGGAACATCATAAAGTAGAAAATATTATGACTTATAGAAACAAGTCTTTTTCTTCACCTGTAACAGGTTCGGTTGGTCCAATACATCATACGCCATGGGAAACTGCAATGGATGATTCTTCAAAAGCTTTTTTAAATCAATCAAAAAATTAAGTTACTTTACTTAAAAAGTAACCTAAATAAATTAATTTTCTTTGCTAAAATATGGTATCAAAAAAACTAAACAGCCAATTAAAAAGAAAATACTTCCAAACATAGCCCAAAAATTACCAAGACTAGACATAATAAACCCAATTGCAGAAATTAGAAACAAAACCCAACCAATAACATTTATAATTTTAATATTCATTTACCAACTAATCTCTAATTTTTTATTTTCACATATAGATTTTAGAACACTAAACATTAAAGGAAATTTACTTGCTTTAAGGTCTTTAAAAATTTTTGGACCTATTTCAACTGCAAGTTCGGCGCCTTCTACAGTTATATCTTTCATATATAATTCTTTTGCATCTTTATATAAATGCCCTTGACCAAGATACTTACCCATCAAACTATTTCTTCCACCAATAGCACTGACATAAAGATCTCCTAATCCTGCTAGACCGTAAACTGTTTCTGCGTGACCTCCATAATATGATACAAATTCTACCATTTCAGAAATTGATCTATGTATTAAAGATGCAGAAGTGTTTAAATAATATTTAGATTGAATTTCGGCTGGAGCTGTTGAGTTGCTCAATCCTTCTGCAGCGCCTATTAACATTGAATAAATGTTTTTAATTGCACTTGACAATTCAACCCCCTGAATATCATTTGTCAGTTCTGTCGAATAATAATTAGTTGAAATAATTTTTTTTAAAAGTTGTGCTTCTTTAATATCTGAATTAGCTATTACAGTTCCCGTTCTCATTTTGTTTGCTAAACCAGTTGCCAAACAAGGTCCTTTAATTGCCGATATATTAATTTCATTATCATTATGTCCTTTTTCTTTTAATAATATTTTTATTTTTTCTGATAGAGTAATTAACTCATCGTTTTCTACAGATAGTCCTTTTGTTAACAAAACTATAGGAAGTTTTTTTTTGTAATATTTAGAAATTTCTTCAGCAAACCACTTTATTCCTACTGAACTTATTCCTGCAACTATTACATCTACACCTTTTTCTATTGTAGATTTTAAGTTGTCAAATCTTTCTATGTTAATTTTTGAAGGTAAACTAGTTTTTAATGACGGATGAAATTTTTTATTTTTTTTAATAGATGTTATTAGTTCATTCTCCAAATGTGTACCAACTAATGTTACTTCATTATTATTGTCCGCACATGGAATAGTAAATGCAGAACCCATAGCTCCAGCTCCAATGATCAAAATTTTTTTCATATTTAAAATTATGCTAAAGTTTTTCTAATTGCTACTTTCCATCCTTGCAATAAGTTATTTCTCAATGATTTATTTATTTTTGGAGAAAAAACTCTATCTTTTTTCCATATATGCTTTATTTCGTTTAAAGATTTAAATTCTCCAACTTGATATCCTGCAAAAAGTGCAACACCTAGTGCTGTTGTTTCTAAAACTCTTGGTCTGACTACATTAAGATTAATAATGTCAGATAAAAATTGAGAAAACCAATTATTTGATACCATACCTCCGTCAACTTTTATAATTCTAGGTTTTAACTCATCTTTTCTCATTGAGTTAAATAAATCATAGCTTTGATATGCAACAGACTCCACAACTGCTCTTACTAAACTTTTCCAATCACTATTTCTTGTTAAGCCCGTTATTAATCCTCTAACATCCGGTCTCCAATATGGAGCTCCCATACCAGTAAAAGCTGGCACTATGTAAACACCATCATTATTCTTTTTAGATTTGGCTATTTTCTCAGTTTCATAAGCATTATTAATTAATTTTACTTTATCTCTAAGCCATTGTACGCCAGCACCAGCAATAAAAATTGAACCCTCTAAAGCATAGGTATTTTTTCCATTTAACCTGTAACAAATTGTAGTTAACAATTTATTATTAGAATAAATTTTTTTTGATCCAGTATTCATTATTACAAATGCACCAGTACCGTAAGTACTTTTAATTGATCCTTTTTCAAAACATGCCTGACCAACTGCAGCCGCTTGTTGGTCTCCTAAAACAGCTGATATAGGAATTTCTTTCCCAATGATTTTTTTATTTGTGATACCAAAATCATCAGCAGAATTTTTTACCTCCGGTAAAATATTTTTTGGAATATTTAATTTCCTTAAAATTTCTTTATCCCATTTGTTGTTATTTATATTAAATA
>Ga0315339_1003311_pt1 | contig 11419 bp, 7 predicted proteins | sample ASW17metaG_FD_204514 | JGI IMG/M metagenome (GOLD analysis project Ga0315339, IMG submission 204514) | Ammonia-oxidizing marine archaeal communities from Pacific Ocean, United States - ASW #17 | ecosystem: Environmental > Aquatic > Marine > Oceanic | place: USA: California | collected 2016-12-05
CTATCGGCCACCGACACCGGAGGCATTCGAGCCGTTTTCAGCAAGCTACGGGGCTCCGCCCCTGCGCCCGCCGAAAACGGCCCAGATCCTAACTTAGAAAGTGGTACAACTTGTGGGGGCAGGTCAGTGAGAAACTAACTTCTCAGTCAGCTCTTACAGGTCGCCACCATTCTGCCGGGCGAGGCAGGTTCTCGACGAGGCGTTAGTAGGCGATGGCTTGACACGTCATCGAGCATGCCCTGCACTCTGCGGACAACCATATCTCGACCAAAGTATACTCGGGTAGGGATGACACTCGGTGATCGAAAACGCAGCAACTCAGCCGCGCGTCTGTCGCCTGACGCCGAACAGAATTGCCTCTACCAATTGGTGAGGGGGATGATCAAGCAATGAAACACATTCATCGAAGGCAGGTTCTTGCTGGGGCCGTGGGCATAGCCGCGGCGGGGATCGCGATCAGAACGAGTGCAGCTTCGCCCAACGGCAAGGTCTCGGTGGCAGTTGTTGGTGTGAATGGGCGCGGGCATAGCCTCAGCAGGCATCTAGCCCAGAGGTCCGACACCCAGATTATGGCGCTCTGTGATGTCGACCAGAGTGTACGCGAGCGAGCGGCGCAAACAGTCCATGGAATCAACGGATCCAAGCCGAGACTGGTCGGCGATTTCCGTCAACTGCTTCACGACTACACGATCGATGCTCTCGTCATTGCCACCCCTCATCAGTGGCACATTCCGATGGCGCTCCCGGCTCTCGCCGCGGGCAAAGATCTTTACCTTGAGAAACCTGCCAGCCACGTGTTTCACGAGGGGCGACTTCTCGTCGACGCCGCCAAGAAGTACGACCGGATCGTTCAGCACGGCGGGCAGACGCGTTCGAGCAAAGTAGCGGAACGAGCGGGAGAAATCCTGAAGTCGGGTTTACTCGGTGAGATCAAGATGACAAAGGCATGGAATATCCAGCGCATCGAGCCGCTGCAGCCAAAGCCCGATGGACCCTCGCCGCAAGGCGTGGACTACGACATGTGGTTGGGCCCTGCTCCGGAGCGGCGCTTCAATGCGAATCGGTTCCATCGCACATGGCGGCCGTACCGTGACTACGGTAACGGCGATCTCGGGGACGACGGCGCTCACGACCTCGACATGGCGCGCTGGGCGTTAGGAGCCAAAACACATCCGGTTCGCATCACAGCTCATGGCAGCACCGTCGACCTCAAGGGGGAAAGAGAGTATCCGGACAATATGATGATTGCCTACCGCTATGCCGACGAAAAAGTCTTGATCTATGAAGATCGCATCTGGACGCCTTACGGTATGCACGGTTTCGACAGTGGCAATGCTTTCTACGGGACCGAAGGCTACATGATCTTTTCGCGGCGTCAGCATCTGCAAGTCTATCTGGGAAAGAAAGAACACAAGGGTCCCCGTATGGGTCCCGAAGGTCTCCCTCCTCCAACGGCGTTGCACCTGGCTGACTTCATCGAGTCCGTAAAGAACCGTAAGCAACCGATCACTCCGGCCGAAGACGCTCACCTCACATGCGGACTCATCCATCTCGGTGAGGCCGCGTTCCGACTCGAGCGAGTGCTCCACTTCGATCCCGAGAGCGAAACGGTGCGCGACGACGCCGAGGCGAACCGTCTCCTTACGAAGGATTATCGGGCGCCCTGGGGTGTGACGACCTGACCAACGGGTTGAGGCAGATAGTCGTCTAGGGTTATTGGGTCAAGAGGCAGAATCACACTTCCGCCAGAGGTTCGCTCGAGTCGCCGAACTCCTTAAGGGAGATGCCGAACTTGGCGAGCATCGACAGGTACAGGCTGCACATCTTGCGGTTCGGCTTTTCGACGTAGTCGAGGACTCGCCCACCCGCAATCTGCCCACCCGCGCCACCAACCAGCACGACGGGCAGTTGCTTGGCGTTGTGTCTGCCCGTCAACATGCTGGAGCAATACATCAGCATGGAGTTGTCGAGCGCCGTTCTGTCGCCTTCCCGAATCTCTTCCAGCTTACGAGCGATGTAGGCGAACTGCTCCAGGAAGAACTGATTCACTCGCAGGTAGTCGGCATCGTCGCGGTGTGATAACTCGTGGTGCCCCACATCAACACCGAGATGCCGGAACAGCAGGTAGCTGTGATCGTTGTTGAGCTTTAGCGTCGCGACACGGGTAGTGTCAGTTTGGAAGCCCAATACCAGGATGTCGCACATCAACCGCATGTGCTCAGCGAGGTTCTGCGGAATCCCGTCCGGGGGGCGCGGCACGTTGGGCTTGTCGAGCGTCGGCCGCCAGCCTTGCAACTCGCCTTTGCCGCCCGCCCGCTCAATGCGTTGCTCGATCTCACGCACCGAGTTGAGGTACTCGTCGAGCTTGTGCTGATCCGTCGAGCTTATGTTCCGGCGAAAACGAGTTGCGTCGGTAAGCACTGCGTCGAGGACACTTTGGTCCCCGCGTTGTGCTTGATCATTGAACAACCGGTCGAATGCCAGGGCCGGATAAAGTTCCAGCGGCGTCGGAGCGGTGGGAGAGCTCCACGAAATGTGTGAGCTGTAGAGCATCGAGTAGTTCTTGTGAATCCCCGGATTCGACCTTTCGCAACCGAGGGCGAGGCTCGGCACTTTCGTCGAACGTCCATATCGCTGGGCAACGACTTGGTCGATGCTCGTGCCGGACCGGATCTCGCCACCGGACGCCAGCGGGGCGCCGGAGAGCAGGTTGCCGGTTTGCGAACTGTGGATGTTGCCCTTAAGCGCCTCCTCGTTGTACAGCCCGCCGATACAAAGAAGTTTTTCACGGAAGTCGGCCAGGGGAGCCAGCACCTGACCGAGCTCCATATGCTTCCCTTCACCCTTAGCCCACCACTCGTCACTCCGAAAACCGTTCCCCGAAAAGAGTACGGCGAGACGCACGGGAGCCTGACTGCCGTCCTTGACAGCGGCAACCGCTCGATCGCCCCAGACAGGGATCGACTCCATCCACGGCAGCGCCATCGTGACACCGAGGCCACGGAGGAAGGTGCGGCGAGAAAAGTGATGAGGACTCATGATCTACCTCCTCGTGACCTAACGCTCATGGCGCTCTTGCAAGCTGGGCCCCTCTGCCCCGGATCTCACGGAACTGGTGGCTCTGCACAATCATATCCACGGCGACGGAAAAGCGGTAGTCGCTATTTCGGAGTCGGTCCAGTATTTCGGTGAGCAGCGGTTCATCCGAGAGCTGGACCTCTCGGCCTATAGCGTAGCCCAGCAGTTTTCGGCAGAACTGGTAAAGGATGGCGTCTCGCCGCTTATCGAGAAGATACTCTCGTAGGCCTTCCAGGCCTTCGATTTCGCTTCCGTCGGGAAGCCGGGTTCGGGTATCGATGGGACGGCCCGCCAGATCAGCGTCTCGGCGGCGTCCGATGGCATCAAAACCCTCCAGCGCAAAGCCGAACGGGTCGATCCTTTGGTGGCACGAAGCGCACTGTGGGTCGCTCGTATGCCTTGTCACAAGCTGTCGCACTGTCAGCCCGTCGGTTGCAATTTCGTCCGCGGGAAGCTGAGGAACTTCCGGTGGCGGGCGAGGCAGCTTCTCACCCAACAGAACTTCGCTGATCCAGTTGCCACGCAAGATCGGACTCGTGCGTGATGCGCCGGACTGTCTAGCCAGCGTCGTTGCGAGGCCAAGGATGCCGCCCCGGCCGTGCTGCCGCATTCCTTCGACACGACGCCAGGGCTCGCCATGGATTCCCTCGATCCCGTAGAAGCGGGCCAGTCGTTCGTTCAGGAAGGTGTGATCGGAGTTCAAAAGACCCAATAACGAGCCGTCGCTTTGGAATAAATCGGTGAAGAAGCGGATCGACTCCTCGTACATGTCGTCCCGAAGCCCCTCGAATTCGGGAAAGTGCTTCTCGCTCTTCTCGTCGAGCGAGTCGAAATCCTGGATGTGTAGCCACTGGCAGGCGAACTCGGCGGCGAGGCGACGTACACGGGGATCGGTGAGCATCCGCCGCGTCTGCCGAGCCAATAGGTCCGAGACATGTAGCGTGCCGGTGGCAGCGACTCCGCGGAGTTCTTCATCCGGTTGCGACGACCAGAGAAAGTAGCTGAGCCGACTGGCAAGTTCCCAGTCGGAGACCGGTGCAACAGTGAGTCCGGCCGGCGCGTTTTCGAGCCGATACAAGAATGCCGGCGCGACAAAGACTCGGGCGAGGGTCAATCGGAAGGCGTCATCGTGCCGGAGATCCTGCTCGCGAAGCCTGTGATAGAGCCCGCGCAGCTCGTCTGCTTCCGCGTCGGTTAGCGGACGCCGATAGGCCCGCGCGGCAAAGTCGACGAGCACATCAACCTGCTTCGCCTGGTGTGCAATCAGCTCTTCCCGAAACACAGCAGCACTCTGGTCGAACAGTTCGCGGAGCGGCAGTAGTGCGTTGTACTGGGAACGATCTTCCACTCCGTTGCCCTGCAGCGCCTCCATCAGCAGGTCGAGAGCAGTGACTCGCAGCAAAGCGCTCTCGCTGACGGAGTACAGCTCCTCCCACAACCGGTCGAGACGAACTCCCTCTGGCGCATCCAACATCAGCCGCGCGAGGTGATCGTCCTCGCGATAGAACAGCGCCAAGGTGAGGACTTCGTCGACAGGAACGATCTGGTTAAAGCAAAGCGCTGCCGGGAACAGCTTGCGATACTCGTCGAACGCCGACTCAAGCCGCTGCCAAGTCTTGCTGTCTTTGGCCGTGAGCAAACTTCGTCGGAAAGAAACGTCACGACGATCCGCGAACACCTGGGTCACTCGAGAGAACGTCACGACGACCTCGCTGGGGAGAATCTCCGACGAGGAAGCCGGCGTCCCGACAGTGGCGTCCACCTGCACGCTCCCTTCGCGGCCCACGTTCTGGTCGAGCGAAGCAGTCGCGACGAGATCGCGCCCAGCCGCTAGATAGCCGGGAAGACGAACCTTGATGACAGACGGGACGCGAACTACGAGCGAACCAGCGTCGATCATCTTGCCGTGGGGGTGCTTACCGAACATCCCCGGGTCTAGGCCCCACTCCGCTGACTCGGGCGAGGCATCCCGATAGAACTCTCGGATGTCACGCAGGTAAATGTCCGCGTGGCCGGGCGCGACGAGCCGAGGCTCCCGCCAAACAACGAAGTTGTGATCGTTGGACCCGATCGCATCCGTCGTGACCAACGAGAGCACCACTTCGCTTTCCTTACGTAGCTCCTCCGGCATGGGGAAGCGGACCCCCTGTTGTGTCAGCAACGGATTGACCGGCTCCATCCATCGTGAGGGGCCGCCCTTTCTCCCGATCAAGCCAACGGGGCCGAAGACCCAGAGCCCCCGCTGCCAAGCGTTGACGTGGGCCGCGAGGGCCGCGGCGCCTCGCGGCGTCGCCCGTCGCCAGCGGGCACGGAGATCATCCAGAAGTAGCGACGGGACGGACCCATTGAGGCTCGACCAGAGGGTGGCGAGATACTTAGCGCTCAGACCGCGTTCACGGGCCACCGCTTCGATTGACGCGTCGCCCGTGGTGAGGGCATCCCGTTCGGCAAGGGTGGCGGCGAAATACTTCTCAAGGGGCAGGCGCCCCGCCAGTCCGATCCGGGTGTCGCCGTGGACTTCGACGTTACCGACATCGGAGCCGACACCGAGATCCGCCGTGTCGGCGAACTCCCCATAGAGCCCACGAATCTGTGCAAGGATTTCATCTGTCCAATCGCGCCGTGTCGAGTGCATTGAGAAGCGAAACCCATCCGGAAGCAGCACCGCATGCCCCGCGATCTCCTTCCCGGCGTCAAGATATTTCCTCAGCAGTGCCGGCGACATCACGAGTGCATTGCCGGTATTGGTAAACCCTTCTCCGGCTGCGCTATCGGTGGGGAACTCACGGGCCGGGTTCAGGTGTACTCCCGTCAGGTCGCGGATTGTGTAGGTGTACTCAGCATTGTTGAGCCGCCGCAGGACGACCGGCCCTGGATCGCCCGCGTTGGCCAACGCTTCGGCGTGAAGATATCGTTCGACCCACGCACGCAGTTCTTTCCGCTGATCTTCCGCAGGCTGCTGGGCGGCCTTCGGGGGCATCTCATCGTTGTCGAGCATTTCGACAACCTTGAGCCATGTCTTCGTATCTTGACGTACTTCTTCGAGAGTCTCGAAGCGCTCGAGATCTAACTCCCCCGCCCGCGCTGCTGTCGAATGGCAGCCGAGGCAGAACTGCCTCAGCAGGGGCCGAGTTTGAGCTCCGTATTCGTCTGCCAACACATCGAAGTGATTCGAGTCTGGTTCGGCAGAGAATGCGCTCGGCGCAGATCCTAGGAACGTGAACACCGCTGCCGCCACAAACGGAAGCAAGCGGGCGAGTCGCACCCTCCTCAATAATCTCGGCGACCCTGTGGTCAGCCGCCGCAGCTCAAAACTCGCCGAGCAAGTCACAGCATTCTGGGATTTCCGCCACAGCGCTTGCAGGTGGCCGGCGGACGAAACACACCGCTTGTTCCACCTGGAAGAATTGTACCTCTGCCCTTCTCTACCATCCTTTCCAACTGCCATCGGCATGTCTGTATTGGCGATACGACATGCTTTCGTCGTAGGGAAGCTTCGCGACGTGCTCCTCCTTCACACTAATCCCTAGCCCGGGCCGATCATTCAATTCGATGAAGCCACTCCTGAAGCTGAAGTCGTGATCCACATACTCGCCAAAACGAGCGAGCCAGAATCCGGAAACCTCCTGGATCAGGAAATTACTGACAACGGCATCGGCCTGCAACATAGCGGCGAAATGAATCGGTCCACCGGCGTTGTGAGGCGCCATGAGCATTTGAGCTTCCTCTGCTAGACGGGCAATATGAACATAATCCGTAAGGCCGAAGCTGTGGCTTACATCAGGCTGAAGGAACGCGCAGGCGCGAGCATCGATGATTTCCTTGAATTCTCGAAAGGAAAACAGCTTCTCGCCGGTTGCGATGGGGACGGGACTTTTCGACGAGACCTCTTTGAGCACGTCAACCGAGCCCACCTTGACGGGCTCTTCCAAAAAAAGAGGACGGTACGGCGCTACCAGCTCAGCGAATGCGATGCTCAATTCAGGGCTGGGGCTACCGTGTGTGTCAAGCATCAACTCGACATCGGGGCCCACTTCTTCGCGAACCGCCTTCACGATCTCAGCGGAGTACTTGAGGGCCTGGTAATCCATCGGCCAAGTGCGCGATTCGAGGGGGTTGCCCTTCAGTCCACGTGCACCCGCCTCGACGGCCGCGCGCGCGCCTTCCCGAGCCTTGTCAACCGATTCAAAGTTGATCCCGCCGTTATAGATCTTGATACGATCCCTTTGCCTGCCTCCGAGAATCTGATAAACGGGAACGCCCCAGGCCTTGCCCGCGATGTCGTAAAGGGCCATGTTGACAGCCGCGATCGCCGTGCCAATCACCGGCCCTCCTTTCCAAGGCAGGCGATTGGTGATGTCGGTACAAATCGCCACTACATCCAGCGCTGACCGGCCGACAAGCAGTGGCTCCCACTCAAGCAAGGTGGCCTCGACAACCGGCGCCAGCCACTCGATACTTCCCTCGCCCCAACCCTCGATGCCTTGGTCGGTTTCAACCTTAAGAAACAGCCAAGTTTTGAAAGGGCTGGATACGGCCTGGCGATTGCTCGGATCACGGATGGCCTGCCCCGTATCGACGTTGAACTTGTATGTCTTGATTCCCGTGATCTTCGGACCACGAGACTCAGGAGTTGGAACACCCTGCTGGGCTGCGGCTTGTTTCGCGGCGCCTGTACTTCCAATGAGACCGCCAAGCGCCGTGTTTAGGAAGCTGCGCCGTTCCCACCGCTTACTCGCTTTCGTCATCTGTCGCCCCCAACCGCAGTCTAATGTTTCCCAGGAATCGAGCCCGACCTCGGCAGTCGCCAGCGGACCACCTGGGCATACCACTTACCGTCAACAGAGCGGCCCTTCTCGTTCAAAGGCGTATTGCCGAGAGCCGTTACGATCGTGTCATCGGGAAGGACGACGCTTGCAGCATAGCCATGTCCAGCGCTCAGCCGGTAAGCCTCCGGAGCCCACGTCCGCCCTTGGTCACAACTGACACGCGCACGGACATCACCGACCTCGTACGGATACCTCCGCTCATGTGCTAGGACCACCGTACCGTCAGAAAGCTGCACCAGATGTCCATGGGCTTTGCCGAGCACGATATCCATCTCCTTCGTGGCTTCGCGCCGGACGGGTCGAAAATCCGTCCAGGTGGACCCTGCGTCGGATGAATCCGTCAGAAAAACGCGCTTCCCCACCGTTCCCGGGCTCTGCGGGTCCGCCGCGGCTATGTCTTCGGGCTCGTTGTGTGGCGCAGGGGCATGCGGATAGCGTTGATAGCGGATCGCGGCCAGCAATCGCCCCGAAGCCAGCTCAAGAAGATTCGTCTCCGTACCCCACTCCTGGAGCAAGCTCTTGTCTTTCCATGATCGCCAGCCATCTGTCGAGCGGTAAACGTAGGTCGTCCAATCTGCAGGACCCTGCCCGGGTTCCTCCGCCACATCTCTTTCCTTGATCTCGCTTCGCCGCGGCCCTAATCGGGTGGGCCAAAGGATGGTTCCGTCCGCCAGCTCCGTCATGCAATTCTGATTGCCGCCGGCCGCCCCGAAGGGAGAACGGTCCACGATCTGACTCCACGGTTGCCACGTTCTTCCACCGTCAGCACTTCGGACGACGAAATCCGTCTCGTGTTCGGGTGAATGGTACGCCCAGAGCAGCGTTCCATCCCGAAGAACCACGAAAGAGTCGTAGTGCGCTCGCTCGATACTATGCAGGCTCGACCGCCCGGTAAGAAACCCCGCCACATCGTAGACCCGGCTCGCCTCGTGGACCGGCGTCAGCTCGTCCCAGTACCTGCGGTTCAGCTCACTGGGTATCCTCATCCCCACACGATCCAGAACTACGACAGAGCTTCGATCAATCGATCCACATCACTCGTGTTGTTGAAGACCGAGGGCGAGACTCGCATCTGTCCCGGCTTACCGTTCCGCAGTGACACGATCACCCCCGCCTGCTTTAACGCTTGGCGCGCCTTCGCCACATCGGGCACCAGGAACGTCGCGATAGGACTATCATTGCCGTCCGGCGTGAGAGACGGATACCCAGCCACCGGCAGCCCCTTCTGTAGCCTGTCCACCAACGGACGCACGTGCGCCCGGATATTCTCAACCCCCAGTTCCAAGATGTATGCTAGGGCCTCGTTCTGGCACACAAACCCTATATGATTCGGCGTGCTCACCTGGTACTGCCGCGCATCGGTCGCACCCGACCCCTTGCTACCGAACTGCACCGGCTGCAATGCACCGCCGTGCAATTCTTCCGCGACGTACAGGTACCCAAAGCGTCCGCCCATCAGCCACTTGTACGCGGAGCAGGCCAGGAAATCGACACCCATCGCACGAACGTCAATCGGCACCGCACCGGCCGCCTGAATAACGTCAATGAAGACGTAGGCCCCGTGCACATGTGCCAGTTCACTGATCGCCTTAATATCTTCGAGATATCCGTTGACATTCGAAACCAACGCCAGCGACACCAACTTCGTCTTCTTGTCAATCGCCCTCTCCACGTCAGCCAAATCGATCGTGTAGTCCTTATGCTTCACGATCCGAACGTCCAGACCACGCTCTTTGCGCGCCCGGTAGTTGTACAGACTTCCCCCGTAGTGCAGATCATTGGTGACTACGTTCACACCAGACCCGTGGACCCCCAATCCATCCAACACGTGGTTCTCCGCGATCTGCGTGCTCGGCACAAACGCAATCTCGGTTGACTTCGCGCCGATCAGCCGGGCAAACATCCCCCGCACGTTCTCCTGTAGCTCCGTGTTCTCGTACTGCGCTCGCCCCGTGTCTGGCCCATTCGTCAGATAGCCGATGTACTCCTGCATCGCCGACGACGAGTACTTGCTCAGCGGATGCTCGAGCGCACAATTCAAGTACGTCTCCCGCTCCGCCCAAGGGAAGTCCGCACGTGCCGAGGCCACTGTCCGTACCCCCGCGGCTCCACTGGCCGCCCGAAACGCAAGCCCCCCGGCGACCGTGCCGATGAGCTGCCGACGATTGATCCGCATCGATTCCTCCCCCACCTAACTAAGCGCTCCCAGTAACCGCTCGATATCGTCATCGTTGCTAAACACCGATGGCGACACGCGCAGCTTATTTCCGAAACGCATCGCCGTATGAACTCCCGCGCCTCGCAGCTTCTTCATCGTCGAAGCCGGGTCACTGGCCTCAAACACCACAATCGGGCTCTCGTTCCCCTTTGGCGTAATCGACGGATAGCCCAGCTTCGGCATCTCTTCCTGTAAACGTTCTGTCAAGCCCCGCACGTGCTTCCGAATATTCGCCACACCAAGCTGCTGAACGTACTTTACGCTTTCCTGCGCACAGATCGCCCCTTCGTACGACGGATAGCTCACTTCGTAGCAAACCGGAGCCGGCCTCGGCTTGAACGTAATCTCGTCCTGCGTCCGGTCCGGCTGCGCCGTCCAGGGCTCGTAGTTGAAACGCACACCGCCCGAATGCTGAGTGGGCTTGACGATCTTCCGCTGCAGATCCTCCCGGATGTACAGGAACCCAAAGCCCTTCACGCCCATCAGCCACTTGTACGTCGAGCACGCCGCAATATCAATCCCCATTGCCCGCACATCAATCGGCACTGCACCGGCTGCCTGAATTACATCCACGTACAAGTACGCCCCGTGGGCGTGAGCCAGATCGCTGATCGCCTTCACATCCGAAAGATATCCATTCACATTCGACACCAACGTGATCGAAACAAGCTTCGTGTCGTCGTCGATCACCTTGCGCATGTCCTCAATGTCGATCTGCCAATCTCGATTCTTGACGACACGTAGATCGAGCCCGTCCTTCTGCCGCATCTTGTAGTTGTAGAGCGCGGCCGTATAGTGCAAGTCGTTCGTGACTACGTTGCCTTGGGACAGCACATGCGACATCCCATTCAAGACGTTGCTCTCGGCCTCGATGGTGCTGCGGGCAAACGCAATCTCGCGCGGTTCCGCGTTGATGAGCTGCGCAAACAGCTTCTTCCCCTCATCCCGCGGGGCCGCCCATGACGGCCACCACGGTTCCCCGACCTGATGTGTCGCCCAATCCACGTAGCGGTGCAAGGCGGCGGCGGAATGCACGCTCAGCGGATGGCAGGATGCGCAATCCAGGTATGCCTCCGATCGCACTCGTGGGAAGTCGGAGCGTACCGCTTCGAAGTCGATATCCTTTGCTCCCTTGCCGGCCCCCGCCGCGCTCGTTGCCCCATTCGCCGCCGCGCTCAGAGCTGCTGCCGTTCCGAGAAATTGACGTCGATTCATGTGTCACCCTCCGCGCATGCTTCAGACGCCCCAGCCCGTCTTCCGGGCTGGGGCAAAGACGCGCCCCTGGTCCAGACAG
>Ga0315339_1003312_pt1 | contig 11419 bp, 7 predicted proteins | sample ASW17metaG_FD_204514 | JGI IMG/M metagenome (GOLD analysis project Ga0315339, IMG submission 204514) | Ammonia-oxidizing marine archaeal communities from Pacific Ocean, United States - ASW #17 | ecosystem: Environmental > Aquatic > Marine > Oceanic | place: USA: California | collected 2016-12-05
GAAGTCTTGCGGAAAGCAGGAGCCGAGCCGGCGGGCGATGGCGGTGGCTGGTATCAGGTCATGGATTTGCAGGGAGTCGACCTGACGCGCCCACCGAAGCTGACACTTGCGGGAGAAGCGGCCGAGTTTTTGGAGTGTGTTCACGGCGCTGATTACCGACTCATGTCCGGCATTGGCGGCGTGCAGAACGCAACTCTCGTCACGATGAACGACCCGAGCGTGCTGCCTGAGGTCCATGGCTCTGGCCCGGTCGCGTTGTTCATCGATCTGGATGATCCTGCTGCAGGTTTCCGACTTGCTCGGGATCGGAGAGACGAACTGGCGGCGATTGCTGACATCGTGTTGTTTGCGGGTCGACCCGGAGTGGGAAAGACGCGGCCGCTGCCTGAGCATCTCGTCGGACGGCCCGAGGCGCCCGCTTCGATCATGCTGAACGGGCCTGCGCTGGAGCGTGTGCGCTCAGGAGAACTGAACCGTGTCAGCTTTGAACTCGTGGGTGAAGAGCCGGTTGCAGCCCTCAATGTTGTCGGCAAGATTCCTGGGGTCGGGACGCCTGACCGCCCGGATCTAGCTGACGAGGTCGTCGTTCTCACAGCGCATTACGATCACGTAGGCGTGAGTCCCGATAAGTCTGCTGAAGACCGCATTTTTAACGGTGCGAATGACGATGCGAGTGGGGTGGCCGTGGTTCTCGAACTTGCACGGCTCTTCGGTGAGGGCGAGGCCCCCGCGCGTACGCTGATGTTCGTTCTTGTGACGGCCGAAGAGCAAGGCCTCCTGGGGAGCACGTACTTCGTTCAAAATCCACCAGTGCCGCTGGAAGACATCGTTTGCAACGTCAACTTCGAGATGCTCGGTCAGCCAGACGAAGGGGCCGGAGGTCTCGGGAAAATGTTCCTGACGGGCTTCGAGCGCAGCAATCTGGGACCGAGTTGGGCGGCGATGGAGCTCCCCATTCAGGCGGACCCTTATCCGCAGCTACAGCTTTTCTTTCGCTCGGACAACCTGGCTTTCGTGAGGCAAGGTATTCCCGGGCACTCCATCAGCACGGGTGGGATGGTGGAGCATTATCATGAGGTCACGGATGAAACCGACACATTGAACTGGCCTCACATGGAGATCTGTGCAGAAGTGTCTTACCAAGCACTTGTCCCGGTCGTGAGCGGTGCACTTGATCCCGCATGGCTACCTGGCGGCAATCCGAATTCCGAATGAACCCCAAAGAACGTCGAGTGAATCAATCGTTGGGCTGAAGCGAACCGACATGCACGGCAGATCCAAATGAAAGAGAACAAGTCCGAGGTCACAGCAGAGGAGGCTCTCGATCGCTTGCGCGAGGGCAACCGGCGCTTTGCGGCCGGGGAAGGCCTTGCCGCGCAGGATTGCGGTACGGAGAGGCGACGTGAGGTGGCGTCCGTACAGAAACCTTTCGCCATTGTGTTGGGATGTCTCGATTCACGCGTGCCGCCCGAGATTATTTTTGGGCAGGGATTGGGTGATCTTCTGGTGTTGCGTGTGGCCGGAAACATCGCGTCTCAGCACGTCGTGGGCAGTGTTGAATTGGCCGCGGAAGCTTTTGGCACGCAACTCGTTGTCGTATTGGGTCATTCGATGTGTGCTGCAGTCTGGGCAAGTTATGAAGAGCTCAGGAAGCCAAGCGGAAGGCCGTCGCCAGAACTGCAATCGATCCTGGATCACATTGCACCCTCGGTGCAGTTGGCTGCCGATGCAAGTGAGCCCATGGCAACTGACCTCTGGATGGATGCGGCCGTGCGCTCGAACGTGATCAATTCGGTGACAAGTCTTCGAAATGACTCGAGCGTCCTGTCCGAATGCGCGCGAGGTTCGGGCCTGCGGATCGTGGGTGCGACCTACGATGTGGAGTCTGGACTTGTCGATTTCTTCGAGCCTGGCGCCGAGCAAGGCTGACTTCGAGACCGCGTGCGTTTGGCTGCTGTTTTCAAAAAGCCAATCGAGAGACGCACCAATGCCCAGGCCGATGTGGTTTTGACACCGCGTGCCCGATTGGCCACGCCAATGCGAAATGCGCGTCTCCACTGGCTGGCCAGAGTGCCCAGCGCTCTGAAAAGTGGTGTGCGAGCATCGTAAATGTGGGTGGCTTCGGAAGTGAGGCCGTTCAATTCGATGACGCGCAAGTTCTTGCCGAGCTGCAAGTCTTCAACCGTAGGCACGATGATGTCGTATCGGCCGAAGTAGAAACCAGAAATGCGGCGACTGATGGAGTCCACGGCCTCTTGGAGTTGAGGGGTGAGGAGATCGCGGGCATCGAGAAAAATAGCTCCGCGAGCGTGCGCGCCTACCTCGGTGAGCTTGACGGTTTCTCCGACCTTCGGGACATCGTTGATGCGTTCGCCGAGATTGGCCGTGTAAGCCTGGACCATGGCCGGGGCACGCGTGTCGTCGAGAAGCAGTTCTTCGAGAGTTCGCGAGCCATCGCCGGTGACCGTGGGGAATTTCTTTGCGGTGATGGAGAAAACATCCCCGCTCGCCATGTCATCGGGATCTCGCGCATAGAAGATGCCGAACTCGAGTCCGTCCACGAACTCCTGTGCGGTGACATCGACAGGGAGCCGGTTCAGGGCCTCGGGCACTTCGCCTGCCACGCGCACGATCTCAACGCCTGAACCGCGCTGTCCTGCGTCAGGTTTGAGTACGAGGGGGTATTCGAGTGCATGCTCTTTCATGAAAGAGTGCACGCGTTCGAGACGCGCGGCGCTCGAAAGGTCGCCAGGGATTGAGCAGCTGGCAGGTAACACACGATGTGCCGCCCCTTCTCCTGAGCGCTCTTCGAGGCACGCACGAATATGTTCGAGGATTTCCGTTTTCGACTCACCAATGATTCCACCGGCTGGCATACACGGGTTCACCGCAGTGACCACCGTCAGGCTTCTGTGCTTCAGACCCAGCCACAAGATGTAGAGCACGATGGGCGGATACAGAAGCCACGTGGGCCAGTACTCCCAGCGTGTCAGCCGTAGCCAGCGGCCATACAGCAATCGACGGCCGCGGTGGCTGAACATCGGGATGCAGATTTTCAGGAGAGCGAGCAAGCTGGCGAACACCAGGCCAATGCCCAGCATGGGATGCTCCTGAAGCCATCCAAAGCTGTTCATGATCTCTTCACCGGCCACCATCGAGAGGCCTACCAGTGCAGGCGTCCAGATCACTCCGGCCAGCAGAAACCAAAGGCAGAACTTCAGCAAGCTCGTTCCCAACACGCCGGCAGCGACGTAGGTCGGGAGACGCATGCCGGGCATGAAGCGGCTCATGAGGATGACCACGGGGCCACGTGCGTCAAACCACCGACGGCTGCGTTCAAGAGCTGCAGAGGACACGAACCACTTGAGCGGTGCGCGTTGCACGGCGGGTCGACCCAGAATGCGTCCCGCAAGAAACAACATGATGTCGCCTACGAAGATGCCCGCCAAGCAAGCGGCGGAAGCAGAGAGGAAACTCAGCCGGCCGCTGGCCACCATGAGGCCAGCTCCGATGCACGTGAGATCTTCACTGACCAAAGTCGAAAGCGCGAGCAGTGCCATGAGTACCGCAAGGAACACGCCTGTGGCAGGTGGGATGGTTGAAGGGTCAAAGCTCTCGGCAGCTTGCGCGATGCGTTCGGGGGTCGCTTCACCGAGGTGCTTCGCTTTTCCGGATTCAACTCGATCGATGAAGTTCATCAGAGGATCGAGAAGCGCCGGCCGATCTTCGAACACCATGAAATGGCTCTGATTGTTCACCCACAATTCACTGTGAGGGGCAAGGCGATGGTGTTCGTAGGCGGCCTGCACGGGCACGAGGAAGTCGCGCTCGCCGTGAAGAATCAGTAACGGAGGTTCGAATCGCTGGAGGATCTCGCGCAAAGGGCGCTGGTCTGTCTCGTAGAAGTTTCGTGCATAGGCAATGGCTGAATCGAAGAACTCGGTGTTTCCGAAGTGGGGCACGAGCATGCGAGCGGATTGAAAAGCACTCAGTTGAAGACCATGGATGGCGTGATTGAGCGTGTAGTCGCCCAGAAGTTCCATCTCCTGGACGCCGATCGAAGAAAGAAGGGTGAGGGAGGCGACGCGACCAGGATCTTGATCCCAGAGAAGCAGGCCTGGACCTCCACCCATGCTGTAGCCAACGAGATGTGCCCGCTGGATATCCAGTGCATCGAGCAATCCGCGCAAGTGGGTGGCATGTGCTGCGATGGAGAGTTCGGGGGCGTCGATCGTCGAGTCGCCGAAGCCTGGGAGGTCCGGGACAATCACCAGGTAGCGTTGGGCCAAGGCACGTGCCATGCCAGGGTCGCGGCTGGCAGACGTGAAGTTCTCTCCGCGCCCGGGGCTGCCGTGGATGAGCACGACGACAGGCAGATCGGCGCGATTCTCGGTGCCTGCCGGTTCAAAGAGTTGGTAGGCGATGCGCACCGGCAGTGCATTGTCTGCCGCCGGCAGCGTGACAGATAAAACACCTTCTCGTGCTTGAGGCTTCTCGGTCGTGCGGAGAGCCCATGCCAGGCTCGACGCAGTCAGAGCGGCAAGATACAGCGTGAGAAGAATCCACCCGACTCGGCGCCACACGTTTAGTTGAGATCCATGCACTTGGTTTCTGGTTCGCCCTCCGGGGTGTCAGAAACCGGCCTGAAATTCTCGATGACAGCGATTTGCAACGCATGTGCGAGTTCATGGCGCGAGCCTGCGGCGACAGATTGATCGCCGAAAGAGATCGAGCCCTCGATGCTCGGAAGTTGGAGGAGCCCCCAGAAGTGATCTCCGAATGTCATGTCTCCCCACCAGCACACCGACATCTCTGCAGGGGGGGCTCCGGAGGGGGTGTGATAGCTGAGACTTGCGTAGTTCACGGGATGCCCGGAGCTACATGCTGGCTGCAAGAGCGATGAACGGAAGGGCAACACGCTCCTTCCCTGCGAGGATGTTCCTTCAGGGAACATGATCAAGCCTTCACCGCGTGCCAGGATGCGATCAATCTCGGCATTGACTCGAACCACGTCTTTTTTGCTCTGTCTGTCGACAAAAATGGTGCTGGCCACGCGGGACAGCGGACCAAGAAGAGGCCAATTGGCCACTTCGGACTTGGCGACGAACACACCAGGGATCACGGACATGAGCGTGACGATGTCGATGTAGCTCAGGTGATTTGAAACCAGGATGAACGGAGGTTCTGGTGGCGAGCCCTGCACGTCGACTTGCAAGCCAATGATCAGGCAAACTCCACGTGCCCAGACCTTTGCTGTGATGCGTTTCGCCGACACGCCGACGGAAGGCATGAGCACGATCATCAACTGAGCGAGCAATGAGGCGGCGAATGCACCGCCGCACCAGATAAAGAAGGCGCCGAGGCGCAGAGTGGCTCGCAACTGGTTCACGAGGTCTCCGAGTCGGCGATCGACCTCAATCGCCGAAAAAAGTCGCCCGAGTTCGGGCGGGCAGTGTGGCCGAGTCCATGAGAACCAGATAGTCGATGGTCTTGAACTCTCGGTCGATGGCAGGCGGGCTGCAGACCAAGGCGCCGAAGCGCAGGTAAGTGCCGAACAAAGTTGGCAGTTTGACGGAGCTTGGGTCAGCGATTGGCGAGTTCGAGTCTTCGCACAGCATGTCGGGGCGTGGCTTCACGATGTAGTCAGGGTGAATGAGCCCGTCGAGCCGGAGCTTCTCAAGCACCATACGCCCCTGCTGAGGGTCCTGGCTGGTCAGCGAGCAGCAGCCAAAGAGGTACCGCTTGTTCATGAACGTGACGTAGGCCGCGAGGCCTTTCCACAGCCCGAACAAGACTCGCTGTCGACGGTGTTCCTGTGCGACGCAGGCACGGCCGAGCTCGACTGACTGTTTCAGTACCGCGTCAGGAAACCCTGAGAGGTCGAACTCCCCATCTGAATAGAAGCCCCCGTTTGCTTCGGCCATCTCTTGGGTCTGCATGCGGTAGGTGCCAATGATCTGGCCCGTCGGTTCATGCTCGACAATCAGATGGTGGCAACCGGCGTCGAAGGTGTCTTCATCGCGCCCACTCGCGTGGCTTTGTTCGAGACCTTCACCTAGCTCGAGGTTGAAGACCTCGTAACGGAGTCGCAAGGCCGCGGAAAGATCCTTCTCGTTTTGTGCGAAGCGAATCAGGTAGGCGCCTTCGCGAATGACGAGAGTAGGAGCTCCAGGGAGCGGGTGTGGTTGACCCGGTGACGAGTGTGCCGCAGGCGCAAGGCCTTCCGCATCCAGTGCAGCAGATTGGAAAGGCGCGGTCTCGTCGCGTCTTGAGTTCTCAGGCTCTGGCGTGAAGGGGTGGCTCATGGTTCGAAACGTTTTTGAGGCGGCGATGTGTCGGCAGACCCAGATTCAGAATGAGCCAATCATCGTGTCGCTTGACGCCCTCCGTGAACCCCAGCGGTAGCCCGGTCGTTGTTAACAATGCACGGTTTACCAGATTGGCCCCTTCAAGCCAGCAAGGCCAGTCAGAGGGTGCCTTTCGAGAGACGTGGGATCGATGCACTGAGGGGCCTGCAGAGCAAAGAGGCGATTTTGCCTCTGTGGGGTGTCCGGGCCCTTCAGCACGCCCCTCGGAGGAACCGCGTTATCTCTGCGCGGGTTCTTCTGAGTGGATGCCGAGTTCGCCTTCAATCCACTTTGAGAGCAAGAACTTCTTCACTTTGCCGGAGCCTGTTAACGGGAAGGCCTCGAAGACGTGAAAGGTTTTGGGCTGCTTGAAGCTTCCAATGCGACCCTTGAGAGCCGCCTTGTAGCTGTCGATGTCGACGGATTTACCTGGAGAGAGCCGCAAGGCAGCCGCCACTTCTTCGCCAAACTTTTCATCTCGGATGCCGACAACGGCTGCATCGAGGATGTCTGGGTGTGCACGGAGAAGATTCTCGATTTCGGCGGGGGCAATGTTTTCGCCACCGCGAATGATGATGTTCTTGATGCGGCCAACGACTCGGAAAAGTCCGTCGGGCCCGCAGGTTCCGAGATCACCCGTTTTCAACCAGCCGTCTGGAGTCATGCTTGCGGCAGTGGCTTGTGGGTCGTTGTGATAACCCACCATCACGTTGGGGCCGCGGACTTGTATCTCTCCTTCGACACCTTCCGGGACCGGTTCGAGCGTGGCTGGATCTGCAATGCGCATTTCCACGGCATAAATAGGTCGACCGATGGTTTCACTGCGCGCTTCGAACGTGTCGTCAGGTCGACACCCTGAAACGCCAGGCGCGGCCTCGGTGAGGCCGAATGCGACGAGAATCCCCTCGCATTTCAGCTCGTCTCGGATGGCTGCCATGAGCGGCACTGGGCAGGGAGCTCCAGCCGCCAAGCCCGTACGTAGTGAGCTTGTGTCGTATTTCTTGAGATCGTCGTGAGCGATCATCGCGCTGTACATGGTGGGCACGCCATGAATGACCGTGCAGCGCTCTTCGTGGATGAGCCTCAAGGCATCTCCGGGCTCAAATACAGGCAGGGCATGTAGGCTGGCGCCGTAGGTGAAAGTTCCCAGGACGGCCACGACGCAACCGAAGCAATGGAAGAGCGGCACCATGAGAACGACACGGTCTTCCGGAGTCAGTTCGAGCTCATCGCCGAGGGCGTAGGCACTGGTCATCATGTTGACGTGACTCAGCATGACGCCCTTTGGAAATCCGGTTGTCCCCGAGGTGTATTGAATGTTGATGACGTCGCCAGAGTCCAACGAGTTTTCGCGCAAGCGAACCTCGTCTAGAGAGACCTTGTTGCCACGTTCGTACAACTGTTGCACCGTGACGGCCTCGCCCGTTCTTGGTGCTCGCATGCTTGGGGGCGCTTCGTCTGCAAGTGAAGGCAGCCAGATGCGAAGGCGCAAGCGATCGGGCAAGACCTGATGATCAGAAGTTGAAGAAGGTTGGCCTGTGGTTTCCGCGGCCAACAAGTTGTCCAGTGTGGCGCTGGCCTGCGTGCTTCCATTGCACGTCGTGTGGATGACAGCGACAGCGTGGCTCTGACTTAAAATGTAAGCCACTTCATCTGGCTGCAGCGATGTGTTCACTGTGACCAGCACGGCTCCAACGCGGGCCAGCGCAAACTCAAGGGGAATCCAGCTTGAGACATTGCCGGCCCAGACAGCGACGTGTTCGCCCTTCCGAATCCCGAGTGCGATGAGTCCACGTGCGAGGCGGTCTACCTCGGCGTCTAGCTGGGAAAAGCTGAGACGAACAGCCGTTCCGTTTTGCGTGAAGGCCGGGTAGGCCAGCGCTTCCTTGTCCGGGCGTTCAGCTGCCTGATCCCGGAGGAGGTGAGAGACCAGGCGGTCGTGTCGTGGCGGAGGAAGGCTCATGGGCAGCGAGTTTACCGGGGAAGCCGGGCACTGTCTTGGGTCGTGCTCAGAGAGATTCCGCCGTATTCACGATGTCAGTCCGCCAGATCCTGGGCGTCTGAAGAGAGGCTTGTAGAGAGAAGGGGCGGGCGCTGCCAACTCGGCGGCTTGCTACCCTCTCTGTGGGGACAGCGCTTTCTCCCCGATTGATAGGTTCATCGTGCCCGCTGCCGGAACAAACTGACGTGAATGTCCTGCTCGTTCGACCGCCGTCAATTTTGGGGCGTATGAGTCGTCAGAATCTGCAGCACCCCACGAACTTGATCGGGCTTGCGAGTGAGTTAAATCGATGTGGGCACCACGCCTCGGTGCTGGATCTCGAAGTCGCATCCGGAGGGCTCGATTCACTTCACGAGGCGCTGGCAAGCCAACAGCCCGCTGTGGTGGGAGTCTCGGTGGTCACGCCCCACGTCCCAGGGGCGGGCGTGTTGTTGTCGAAGGTTCGCGCCCAGTTGCCCGATGTTTTCACGATCGCTGGCGGTCCGCACGCGACGGCGCTTCCCGAAGATCTGTTGGATGAGATTCCTGAACTTGACGCCATCTGTATTGGCGAGGGTGATGTTTCGATCGTTGAACTCTGCGATGCGCTTGAGACCGCTCGGGGGCGTTCCGATCTGACGTCTATTTCCGGACTGCATTTACGCCAGGGAGGGTTTACCGGGTGGCGTGATCCGCTGGAAGATCTCGATAGCCTCGCACCACTCGACCGAAGCCTCTTGGATTGGAGTGCTTACGAACGCATGGCGGGTTCCAAAGGCGTGGCCAGCCCAGGAATTGTGCGCAAAGGAATACGCGCTGCGCAGGTTCACCTCTCTCGTGGCTGTTACGCACGTTGTGTTTTCTGCAGTACCAATCTGGTGTGGGGAGAACGTGCACGGCCCGGCATTCGTCGACGTTCGGTTGAACGGGTTCTGGAAGAGATCGACGAACTCGTGGGTCGTGGTGTCAATCACCTCAACTTTGAGGACGACATTTTTCCGCCAACACTTCGATTTTTAGAAGAGTTGGCCGAAGAGCTCATTCGGCGTGAGATCACCTGGAGCTGCAACGCACGTGTCGATGGATTGCAGCGTGAGCATTTCGAGCTGATGGCTGCCTCTGGTTGCAAGAAGATCGACTTTGGCGTCGAGAGCGGATCTGAGCGGATTCTTGAACTGAATCAAAAGCTCGTGACGCGAAGCCGCGTGGTGACTGTCTTTGAAGAAGCAAAGCGTGCCGGGATCTTGCGCACGGCCTATCTCATGCTCGGTAGCCATGTCGACGAGACCCCGGAGGAAGTGCAACTCACTCGCCAGCTTGCGAAAGAAATCGAGCCAGACTTCCTGACATTCACCATTGCCTGTCCGTACCCAGGTACAGAGCTATGGAATGAGTGCAAAGAGCGCGGCTTTCTGGACTTGCTCCCGAGCGGCCGGCCTGACTGGGCGCAGTATGGCTACTACCCACGTGTTCCACCCTGGCGCTTCACGCATTTCACAAGCCAGCAGATGGTCGATACACAGAAGCGCTTTCTGCAAGCGTTCTACCTGCGACCGAGCTTTGCGTGGAAGTCTCTGAAGAAAGTACGCAGCTTCGAGCATCTCAAGGCGCTTGTTGTGGCAGGCCTTGATGTGTCTCATTTCCTGCGAAGACATGTCGGAGCGCGGAGTTAGCGCGTCGACTGTTCACATCTGGATTCGATGCTAGACTGGTCACTTATGCCCGAACAGCAAAGCCCCAGCCTGACGACGGCCGTCGCCGAATCATTGCGTGAAACTTGCCCTTCGGCGAAGCAGTTCTCCGAATTGATTGTGGCCGGTCGTCGCGCCATTTCAGAAGCCGTGGTCATGGGCTGCGACCTTGAGGCCATGTGGCGTGAGTCGGATCCGGAGAAGCGTTTGCCCGGCGGCTACCGTCGTCATCAAGTTGTTTCCGACGAAGCTCTCGGGTTCACGGTCGTTGTGTTGCTCTGGGAACCGGGGGCAGTGACGCCCATTCATGATCATGACACCTGGTGTGTCTTCGGAATCCTGGAAGGTGGACTCGAAGTGACAGATTATGCGGTCGCCGAAGATGACGGCAGCTCTCCCTTCGTCGTCAACGAAGTGCGCCGTGAGATCCTGTCGGCCGGTCTCACTGGCGACAATCTGGGCGCAGACAGCGAGGTGCATCGCGTTCGGAACGTCGGCACTGAGCGTGCCATCTCACTGCATGTTTATGGTGACGACCTCACGAAGAGAGAGCTGTTCTTCGGCCGAGGCGTTCGAGTCGATGGTCGAGAAGACTGCTTCGGGCATCAGCAGAAAACGGCTTACTGAGCATTCGCTCCAGGGCCGTTCAGCAAACCGTCATTTGGTTTCAGTCAGAATGAGGCGCTGAAACTTCGGCTGAGAATGATGGTGATGAGCAGCCGCATGAAGCACATGCCGTGACGCACAGACCGGGCCCAGAGGCGTCGCATGAAGGCAGGTGTGGAAGGGTTGTGACCAGCGATGAAGTGAAAGGCTTCACTGACGCCAATGGCGAGTTGGCAGTTCAGCGTGTGCAGGTTCTGTTCGATGAAGAGGTTTTGCTCAGGGCAACTCACGTCCACGAGGACCAGGTCTGCCTGCGTCTTGGCGACAGCCTCGGCCATGGCATGGCCAGCACGAACTTCCTGGATGTCTCCTGTTGAGGACGCATGGCCGACCACAATGAGCTTGGGGTAGCGCTCGCGGAGAACGTTGATGGCCTCCAGAGTTGTGCTTTCCTTGCTGCCAATGAAATAGATTCGTTTCCCGAGGCGAGATGCCTCGCCCACGAGCAGTGAGACGAAATCTGCGCCAGCAACACGTTCGGCAATGGGTTGGCCACGAAGTTTTGACAGCCAGACGACGGGTTCATCATCAGCTGTGACAATGTCGGCTGTTGAGAGGCAGCGACGGAGTTCGTCGTCCTGGCCGGCCAGTTCAAGGCAGGAGAGGCTTGCCGTGGCTGCACGGCGGGGGCCGCTGCCATCCTGAAGCCACTCGATGAAGACATCGAGGGTGGGCCTGAGGCCGAGGCGGGCTACGGGCACACCGCCAAGGACCACCGTGGGTAGGCGGTGATC
>Ga0315339_1003314_pt1 | contig 11419 bp, 11 predicted proteins | sample ASW17metaG_FD_204514 | JGI IMG/M metagenome (GOLD analysis project Ga0315339, IMG submission 204514) | Ammonia-oxidizing marine archaeal communities from Pacific Ocean, United States - ASW #17 | ecosystem: Environmental > Aquatic > Marine > Oceanic | place: USA: California | collected 2016-12-05
CGGGCACGGGGCTCTTCCTCGTTTACAACGATCTCCGCCACACCGGGTCGCTGCTCGAAACCGGCATCCCCCGTGGGCCGCTCGACCGATCGTTCGTGATCAAGTTCACGCGCCTGCTCAACCTTACGGGATAGCTACGGCGGGCTCGCTGGCCAAGGCTCGGCCCGCGGCAGCCACGAACGGGCGCAGGCCGTTCATCAGCGCCTCGAACTCCGGGAAGTCGAGCGACTGATCCCCGTCCGACGTGGCCATTTCCGGCTCTGGATGAACCTCGATCAACAGCCCATCCGCTCCAGCGGCGATCGCCGCGTAAGAGAGAGGGGCGACCAAGTGGCGGCGGCCACCGGCATGCGAGGGGTCCGCGACAACCGGCAGGTGCGTCTCGCGTTTCAGAACCGGAATCGCGGCCAGGTCGAAGGTGTTGCGTGTGGCCGTGGTGAACGTGCGGATACCTCGCTCACACAGGATGACCTTGGAGTTGCCCTGACTCATCACGTACTCGGCCGCCAGCAGAAGGTCCTTGATGGTGGCCGACATGCCGCGCTTGAGGAGAACAGGGCGGCGAAGCCGACCCACCTCGGTCAGGAGTGAGTAATTTTGCATGTTGCGAGCACCGATCTGGAGTACGTCCGCATAGGAGGCCACCAGGTCGACCTGGCGCGTGTCCATCACCTCGGTAACCACCGGTAGGCCGCTCTGGCTGCGCACATCCGCGAGCACCTTCAATCCTTCCTCGCCCATCCCCTGGAACGAGTACGGGGAGGAGCGGGGCTTGAACGCCCCTCCCCGGAGGGCGCGCGCGCCGGCCGAGCGGACATGCTCGGCCGTGGCCATCAGCATCTCTGGGGCCTCGACGGAGCAGGGGCCGGCAATGACCACCACGTCGCGCCCACCCAGGCAGGTATCACCGAGGGCAACCTCGGTGGGCTCCGCGGCGAAGTCCTGCGAGGCCAGCTTGTAAGGCTTGAGCACCTCGTGCACCGCCTCGACGCCTGGGATCGAGAGCAGCGGTATGTGCTGGAGCAGCGACTCGTCGCCAACGCATCCGATGATCGTGCGGTGTTCACCCTGGGACATGTGGGTGCGCAGTCCGAGGGACTCGATGCGGTCTCGAATGTGATCCAGCTGGTCCGGGGTCACGCCCTTCTTGGTCACGATGATCATGCTGGCCATCCTCAGGAATAAAAAAAGGCCCCCGACCAGGGTCGGGAGCCTCAGTAGTCGCTAGTGTCTGTTCAGTCGCTACACGCGTGGACACCGGGCTCCCCGCGGGAGGAAAACCAATAGTAGGGATAACCACGTACGTATATGTCCATGCGGCAAGGTTGACAGGGGTCGGCGGGGATGTCAACCGCTGCGCCTAGCCGCTGGTGACCGTTCTTGCCCTTGGGTACATTGCCTTCATGGAACTGAATCTCGCGGAAACGCTGAAGCGTCGGGCGGCCGAACGTGCGCTCGAGTATGTCGAAAGCGGGATGGTTCTGGGGCTGGGAACGGGCAGCACCGTCGCACATTTCTTGGACCTGCTCGGGACGAAGCTCTCGCGGGGCGAACTCTCGGACATCGTCGGCGTACCCACGTCGGTGTGGACGACGCGCGAAGCCGGAAAGGCTGGGATCGACCTGATCGGGCTCGCGGACCGCGACAAGGTCGACCTCACCGTCGACGGCGCCGACGAAGTCTCGTCCGATCTGGACCTCATCAAGGGGATGGGGGGTGCTCTCCTGCGTGAGAAGATGGTGGCTCAAGCCTCGAGCCTCGTCGTGATCATCGCCGACGAGAGCAAGGCGGTCGACCGACTCGGGACGGTATCACCTCTCCCGGTGGAGGTTGTGGACTGGGCCCCTGGAACACACGCCAAATTCTTGGAACGCCTGGGTGCGGAGGTTCGAACCCGAAGCACGATAGACGGCCAGCCCCTACGGAGCGACAATGGGAATCTGGTGCTGGACTGTAGTTTCGCTGGTGGCATCGACCATCCCGCCGAGTTGAATGCCGCGCTCAAAAGCCGGGCCGGAGTTGTCGAGACCGGCTTCTTCCTGGGGCTAGCGGACGTCGCGATTCTCGCCTCCGCAGACGACATCGACGTGCGAGAGCGAAGCAAGTGAAGATTGCGCCGTCGATCCTGTCGTGTGACTTCGCGCGCCTCGCCGACGATGTTCAGGCGGTCGAGTCCGGAGGCGCGGATTGGATCCATGTCGACGTCATGGACGGCCACTTCGTGCCGAACATCACCATCGGTCCCCTGATCACGGCCGGGGTGCGTAGGTCGACCGCCCTTCCGGTCGACGTGCACCTCATGATCGAAGAGCCTGACCGCTACCTCGAGGCATTCGTGGCCGCGGGTGCGGACTGGGTGACCGTCCACGCGGAGGCGTGCGTACACCTCCATAGGACCGTCGAAGAGATCCGTCGTCTGGGCGCCAAGGCAGGGGTAGCCATCAACCCGGCCACTCCTTTGGCCGCGATCTCCGACATTCTTCCCTATGTGGATCTGGTGCTCGTGATGTCTGTGAATCCGGGCTTCGGAGGGCAGTCTTATATTCCCACCAGCACCGCAAAGGTGGAGAGTGCCCGTGCGCTGCTCGACAATCTGGGTAGTGACGCAGAGCTGCAGGTCGACGGGGGCGTCGGCCCCGGGAACGTGGCGGAGGTCCAGGCGGCCGGCGCGAGTGTGCTCGTAGCCGGTTCGGCGGTGTACGGCCACCCCGAAGGTGCGGCGGGAGGCGTGCGCTCCATCCGCCAGGCACTGTCCCAAGGCGTATCGACAAGCTAGAGCGAAGGGTAGACTCAGCCAACTTTGTTCGCCCCCCTGACTCGTCGGGTAGACCGACCCCTACTTCGCAACTATGACAGAACCCCCATGCCTCGATCCTACGGCCCTCGCGCGCCTTCGCGAGTGGGGAGGTGAAAAGCTGGCGAATCAGGTGGCGGTGGAGGGGAACATGGACTCAGTGAAGGCAATCATGGAGAGAGTTCCAGGTACTCGTGGTCGATGACGAGAAGGATTCTCGGGTCCTCATGGTGCACTATCTCGAGGAATTTGGATGCCGGGTCATCACCGCCGGAGGGGGCGAAGAGGGAATCCGTTGCATACGGGGTTGCCCATCTTCGTATTGACGAGAAAAGCCCTTGCGGACGAGGAGTCGGAAGTCCTGGACGAGTTGGCGTCCGCCGTGATCCTCAAGGAAACGGCCATCGAGCAGCTCGGAGACTTGCTCGGCCCGATCTTCAACTTCACGGAGATCGAGGGATCCGAGGAGTAGCCCTCGACATGTCGCCGGACTGAGATCGTGGATAGCCTCTGGGCCCTTCTGGTGCCGAGTCCTGGCACCGCGTTGCAGGCGTCGGGTTGGGCGCTGATTACCACGGTCACGGTCGTGGCGCTCGCGGCCTTCGCTCGACACCGCGGGGTGAGCGTCCCCTACACCCGCAAGATCTTCCACATCGGCGTCTTCACCGGCGCGGCCGCCGCGTATTCAGTCTGGGGCTTGCCCGGAACCAACGTCTTCGGTGCACTGCTCGCGAGCATCGTCGTGGTGGCAGTGTCGAGGGGGGACGCGGACCTCCTATATCGAGTGTTGGCTAGGGACACCGACCGTCCGCATCGCTCGCTGTTCATCTTGGTGCCGCTCGCGACCACCGCGATCGGAGGGCTGGCAAGCGCCCTTCTCACCGGACCGTACGCCGTGGTCGGGTACCTCGTGAGTGGATGGGGAGACGCCGCTGGTGAGCCGGTAGGGGCGCGTTGGGGGAAGCACGAGTACCGCGTTCCGTCGTTGGCCGGCGTGGGTGCGACCCGATCGCTGGAGGGGTCCGCTGCGGTGTTCATGGTCGGTTGGGGGGGCGCGACAGTGGCGCTCTGGGGCTTGGCACAGCCATCCCAGGCGGCGCTGGTGGGGCTCGCATGCGCAGCCGTGGGGGCCCTGGTAGAGGCCGTCAGCAATCATGGGCTGGACAACCTGACCGTGCAGGTGGCGGCTTCGGGGACAGCTTGGATTTTGCTCTCGTGAGGCTGCGCGGGAGCGGGGAGCGTCGTCTCTCTCCGCGAAAGGGCGCTAGCGCAACATCGCTGCGAGGGACGCGCCCCCCACATCCGCTTGCCACCTTGGTTTGGGGACCCTGGTTTGGTTACGGGGTAGATGGCGGCCGACGTTGTGAGCCCTCGTTTTTTTGACTCCGCTTTGACTCCACGTGATGCGCCTTCATTACCGTACTGAGCTTTCTGGCCACGATCCTGAGACCGTTTTTGCTTGGCATGAGCGGGCGGGGGCGCTGGAGCGACTGACTCCGCCTTGGGCCGTTGTGGACGTGCTCGAGAGGGAAGGGGGGATTCGGGACGGGGGGACGGTGGTGCTGCGGGTTCACAGGGGTCCGACGGCCTTCAAGTGGGCGCTTCGGCACAAGGACTACGTCGAGAATGAGCGGTTTCGGGACGAGCAGACGGCGGGGCCGCTGCGGTCTTGGCTGCACACCCACCGCTTCGAGGCGATCGACGGCACGGGCACGAAGGTGGAGGACGACATCGAGGTCGAACCGCCGCTCAATCTCCCCATTGGGCCGGGGCTCGTGAAGCGTGAATTGGGGCGACTCTTTCGTTTTCGGTATCGCCGACTTTTCACCGACCTGGCGCGCCATCAGGAGCACTCGTCGAAGCCGCGCCTGACCGTCGCGATCACCGGGGCGTCGGGCCTGATCGGGAGCAACCTCGCACATTTTCTCACGACAGGCGGACACAGGGTCATCCGCGTCGTGCGTGACAGCCGCAAGCTGACCGCCGACACAATCCTCTGGAACCCGGCGACCGGAGAGATCGACGTGGAGGGGCTCAGGGCCGCAGATGCCGTGGTGCACCTCGCGGGCTCCTCCATTGCCAACGGCCGCTGGACACCCGCGCGCAAGAGATCGATCAAGCAGAGCAGGGTGAAGGGAACGGAGTTGATCGCCCGAACGTTGGCCACGATGTCGGGTGGGCCGCGGGTGCTGCTCTCAGGGTCGGCTATCGGTCTGTACGGCGACCGGGGCGCAGAGCGGATCGACGAGAAAGCACTCCCTGGGAAGGGCTTTCTCGCCGAAGTGTGCCGGGCCTGGGAAGGCGCGACGAAGCCGGTGGAGCGTGCCGGGGTGCGTGTGGCGACGCTGCGGTTCGGCGTCGCGTTGTCGCCGGCCGGTGGGGCACTGGGGCAGATGCTCTTGCCCTTCAAGATGGGTGCGGGCGGACGCTTGGGGTCCGGGAAGCAGTATCTGAGCTGGATCGACAATGATGACCTGATCGGGGCGATCCATCACGTGCTGATGACCGACTCCATCCGCGGCCCCGTGAACATCACCTCACCTCATCCGGTGACGAACTCCACTTTTACGGCCGCGCTCGGACGGGCGCTTGGACGCCCCACCGTGGTGCCGGTACCTTCGCTCGCAGTGAAGGCGCTGTTCGGTGAACTCGGTACGGAGGCGTTGCTCTGGGGCCAACGGGTGATGCCGGAAAAGCTCACCGAGTCGGGCTTCGAGTTCTTCTACGAGGGCGTCGAGGAATCCATGCGCTTCCAATTGGGGCGTGCCGAGTAGCCGATCCGCGGGCTTGAGATGCCCCCAGACTAAAGCGAATCGCGGACCAGCTCCCCGTCCTCGGTGAGCATCGGGTAGGGACGCCCCTCACGGCGGCACTTCGACGCGATCGAGGGCCAGGCCCACTCGAACAGGAGTCGCTCGAACTCCTCTGCGGGCAAGCGGCTCTCGGAGTACATCCCAGCTTCTTGTCGCTGACGCATCGCCTCGTATAGCAGGATCGAGGTGGCCACCGACACGTTCAGCGATGGAACCATGCCGAGCATGGGCAAGCAGACATGGGCATCTGCCAGTTCCAGTCCTTCGCTCTGAACACCGTCGAGTTCGGAGCCCATCATGATGGCGGTCGGCTGGGTGTAGTCGATCTGCTTGTAGTCGACAGCCCGCCCCGACGGGTGGGCCGCGATCACTCGGAATCCGGCTTCGTGAAGGTGATCGACCGCGCCCGAGACGCTTTCGTGCGACCGAACACGGACCCACTTCTTGGTACCTGCCGACGCGCCCTGGTGCAGACTGAGCCCGTCTTTGGGAGGCACGACGTGGGCTTCGAGCACCCCGACGGCGTCGCAATTGCGCAGGATCGCAGAGAAATTGTGGGACTTGTGCACGCCATCCATGACCACCGTCAGATCGGGCTGACGGCGGGCGAGAACCGCGCGGAGTCGCTGGATACGTTCGGGGCGCATGTAGTATATTCTCGCGGGTCCGCCCAAGAATCCATCCCATCGCTCCTGGAGGACATGCTGCTTCGAGGGACAAGAGTGCTGTTGGTCGGCATGCTCTGCACCCCGATCAGCGCGTGCGAGGGTACCGCCGACATCGTCATCCATCCGGAATTCGACCTCAGTTACTCATTCGAGTCGGGTCTGGAGCAATGGTCCGGCGACGGCGTGGACCTCTTCGACCCAATCGTGACATGGTCCGCCGAGCGAACCAGCCAGCAGGCCTCGCTGGGCGGGAGCTCCGTACAGCTCTCTCTCGACAATGCAAACGGCGTCGCGAAGATTTGGATCGAGCGGGGATTCACCGTCGATCCCAGCCGGATGTACAACGTCGATATCAGCTTCGATATCGGCACGGCCGACTCGGGACAGGCCGATTCGTGGCGGCTCTTGGCCGGGGCGCACACGAGCCCACCGGACATCGCCTCGGAGCTCACCGTACAAGACGCGACAGGGAACGGTGCCGTGTCGGGCACGGGTCTGGTCTGGCTGTCGAAGAGCTACCGTGTAAGTGCCTCTTCCGGAGCGGACGGGCGAATGACCGTGGCGATCGGCTTGTGGGGGACTTCGGAGGGAGCGCGCAGCTACTACATCGACAACGTGCGCCTACTTTTCACGCGGGCATTTTGAGCCACTAGGGCGCGGCGCATCCTCACGAGTGAGCGGATCGCCTCCACCTAACCGATGAAAATCCCGTCTACGGCCTGGAACAGCAATGCGCCGATCACACCACCGATGATCGGTCCGACGACCGGGACCCACGAGTAGCCCCAGTCCGAATCGCCCTTTCCCGCGATCGGGAGCAACTCGTGCGCGATGCGCGGGCCTAGGTCACGGGCCGGGTTGATGGCATAGCCGGTGGGTCCGCCCAGACTGAGACCGATGGCCCAGACGAGGAAACCCACGAGCAACGGCGCGATGCCCGTGCTGTAAACGGCGGACAGGTCGATGTCGCTGGCCGATTGGATCTCGAGCGCATTCGCACCGATGGCCAGCACGCCGAACAACAGCATGGCGGTCCCGATGACCTCGGTGAGGAAGTTCGCTCCCGGCGACCGAATCGCTGGCCCGGTACAAAAGACGGCGAGCTTCGCCGCCTGATCGTCGGTGGCCTGCCAGTGCGGCATATAGGACAGGTAGACCAGTACGGCACCAACGATGGCACCCAGCATCTGACCGGCGACGTAGATGGGAACCTGCGCCCAGGCAAGACTGCCGATGGACGCGAGGCCGAGCGTGACCGCTGGGTTGAGGTGGGCGCCGCTCACACGGCCGACCGCGTAGACGGCCATGGCGACCGCGAGTCCCCACGCGGTTGCGATCACGATCCAACCGGAATTGTGACCCTTGGTCTTGGCCAGCACGACGTTGGCGACGACCCCGTCCCCGAGAAGGATCAAGATCGCCGTGCCTACTATTTCTGCCAGGAAGATTTCCATGTACGCCAGTCTCGCTCAGTTTCGGGAACGAATGCGGAGGAGTCGGTCGGGGTAATTCGTGAACATACCGTGCACACCCAGCGCGACGAGTCGGACCATATCCGCCTCTTCGTTCACGGTGTAGGGGTGTACCAGCAGCTCGTATCGTGTCGCGGCTGACATGAGTTCAGGCGTCACGAGCCGTTGGGTGGGACCGATGCCCACGGCATACGTCGCAACTTCGCGCAGCGCCTGGTCGATGTCTCCTGAAAACTGCCCGCCACCCATCAACTGGATCAGTGGCAGTTCGGGCCTGAGCCCATGGATCTTCTTCAGGCTCTCAGGGCTGAAAGACTGAACGAGCACCGTGTGGTCGTTCGGAGAGTCCGGTAGCAGGTCGTGCCGGGCGAGCAGTTCGAGCAGGGCCTCCTCCATGCCAGGGGCCTGTTCGGGCTGCTTCGTCTCGATGTAGTAGCGGGTGGTCTGGCCGTACCGGGTCAGCACTTCGTCCAGCGTCGGGATGCGCTCGGCCGCGGTTCCGTCCCGCCAACTGGACACCTCACAGTTCATGAGCTCCGCGTGAGACCTCTCGGAGACTGGCCCGGTACAATACTGCGCGGGGCCGCGCGCTGTCCGGTCCAGGCTGGCGTCGTGGAGCACGACCAGGACCCCGTCCCTCGTCATCTGGAGGTCCTGTTCGATGTAGTCCGCGCCCATGTCGAGGGCGAGTTCGTAGGCGGACAGGGTGTGCTCGGGCGCATAGCCCGACGCTCCGCGATGGGCGATCACCGTGACCTGGGCGGTGGCAGGCACACTCGTCACGGCCGTCAGGAGCAAGAGCGCCAAGCCGCGAAGGCGGTCCAGCCCAGGCCAGCGAGGGGGGGGGCGAGTCATGCGGCATCCTCCGACTGCCGCACAGTACGGCCTAAGATCAGGGTGATGTTGTCACTTCCGGCTACGGTGAACGCTCAACGTAGGCGCGGAGAACGGTTCGTCGCCAGCGGGAATTCACGCGGGCTCTGACACTCGCTATACTCGCGGAGCTTGGAATCACGCTTCGACCGTTAGGCAAAGCCCCCAACCCGGACGCGCCACTGATGAGATGGTAGCACTCGAAAGAAGATCCCCCTTCTCTGTTCCGCGGGTGCTACTGGTCTGTACGGCGATTGCCACGACGGTGGCCGTTCCGCTCTCGGCACAGGAGAGCAGGGTGCCGTCGGATGTGGCGGCCGTTTTCGTCGAACAGGGCCCTGTGATCGACGGCGCCTTGGACGACACCGTCTGGAGTGACGCGGCTCTCATCGATGCGTTCACGCAACAGGAGCCGGACGAGGGAGCTCCCTCGTCGGAGCACACGGAGGTTTTGCTGCTGTATGATCGCAACACGCTGTACTTCGGCGTGCGAGCGTTCGACTCCTCGGCGGACGGAGTCACCGCCACTGAAATGAGGCGTGACTCGGACCGTATCCTGAGCGAAGACAACTTCCAGATCATACTGGACACGTTCAAGGACGGCCGTTCGGGCTACATGTTCGTGACCAACCCGCTCGGTGCCCAACTCGACCAGCAGGTGTTCAACGAAGGGGAGGGTGGCCTTCGAGGAAGGGGCACGCCAAACATCAACCGGGACTGGGACGGGGTTTGGCACGTCGCGGCGCAGCGAACCGCCGACGGGTGGATCGCCGAGATCGCGATCCCTATGGTCACGCTCCGCTTTCCGGAGGCCGAGGCGCAGATCTGGGGCCTGAACCTCATGCGCAACATTGGGGGCAGAAACGAGCAGGCGTTCTGGGCGCCGATCCCCAAGCCGTATGCCATCGCGAAGGTGAGCCTCGCCGGCACGCTCACCGGCATGAGGTCGCTCGGGCGCGGTAACGATCTGCGCATCACACCGTTTGTGACCGGTGGGACCAGCCGCATCGCGGACGCGGGGGTCGTGGACGACTCCTTCCAGCGTGACATGGGCATCGACGTCAAGTACGGACTGAGTGCCGGACTGAACCTCGACATGACCGTCAACACCGACTTCGCACAGGCCGAAGTCGACGACGAGCAAGTCAACCTGACCCGCTTTCCGCTCTTCTTTCCCGAGAAGCGGGACTTCTTTCTGGAGAACTCTGGACAGTTCAAGGTCGGTTCCTCGACGGGGTTCAACCGACTGGCTGAGTTGTTCTTCACGCGACGCATCGGGCTCTCGCCGACCGGGGACCAGGTCCCCATTCGAGCGGGCGCCCGGCTCACGGGGAAAGTCGGCCGGAACGACATCTCGGTGTTGAACGTGCAGACGGGCGACGGCTTCGGTCGATCGGGCGAGAACTTCCTGGTCACGCGGTACAGTCGGCACTTCCTGTCGCGCTCGAGGATCGGTGGCCTCTTCATCAACAAGAACGAGACTGACGGCGACCACTTCAATCGCACATATGCCATCGATATGGCGCTGGTGCCGAATGACGCATTCACGATCACCGGATTCATCGCCAAGACCGAAACACCCGGCGTTTCCGAAGGCGAGACAGGAGCATATCTGAACGCCACTTGGCTGGACCAAGCGTGGCGTATCTACGGTGAATTCGTCGACTTCGGCGACAACTTCAATCCCGAGGTGGGCTTCCTGCCGCGCCGGGGTATCCGGCTGACGAAGCTGCACTTCGAGAGGAACCCGCGCCCGGATGTGCTGGGCATCCGCGTCATGTCACCGATGGTGAACGTGGTCTACATCACCGACCAACAGAACCGGCTCGTATCGCGTCGCTATCACTCCATGGTGGGCACGAGCTTCGACAACGGCGCCTTTCTGAATCTCTGGTACAACCACAACTACGAGCGGCTCGACGAGCCCTTCATGGTGCGGGACGGTGTCGCGATCGTACCCGGCGGCTACACGTTCGGCGAGTGGAGGATGTCGTTCAACAGCAATCCGTCGAAGAACGTCTACTACGAGCTGAACTACTCGCCGCAGGATTTCTACGACGGTACGCGTACGGATATGAGCGTCACGCTCGGCGCACGCATCTCCAGCAGTCTCTCAGCCGAGGGGTCGTACGCGCGCAACGACATCGAGCTCGCAGCGGCCGCGTTCGACGTCGAGCTGGCTTCCTTGCGCATCGACTACGCGCTGTCTCCGGAGATGGCGCTACGCTCGGTCACACAGTACAACTCGGCGACGGATCAGTTCAGCACCAGCGCCCGCTTTCGTTACACGTACAGGCCCGGCAGCGACATCTATGTCGTGTACGACGAGCTGCGCCGGGACTTCGATGATCCCACGGGGCTCGCGGTCCTAAACGAATACAGGGACCGGCGATTGATCGTGAAGTTCACGCATCTCCTGACGTGGTAGGGGGGCGAGGAGCTGCGTCTGGGACCTCTTTGGACTCGAGCACTCCGGCGGGGTCGGTCTGCTGGGACGACTCCGTCTCACAGGGGACACGACGGTCGCCCCGGCGGCGTTCAATGGGCGGTTCCCCCAGGCCTTCGAGCGATACCCGAACTTGGCGACCGCCGACAGCATTCAGTTGGGCTTTGTCACGGTCGTATCAGCGGGCAATGGACAAGCGGCTCTCGTGGGCCAAGGAACACTGGACGGAGTGACCGGGTCCGACACGTCCACCGTCGTCGTTGCGATCCAACCGGCTTCGGCGACCCTGGCTCCCGACATCGCCAGGCTCGTGTCCTTGGGCGAGTCGGTTCCGCTCACGGCTACGGCGCGCG
>Ga0315339_1003315_pt1 | contig 11418 bp, 11 predicted proteins | sample ASW17metaG_FD_204514 | JGI IMG/M metagenome (GOLD analysis project Ga0315339, IMG submission 204514) | Ammonia-oxidizing marine archaeal communities from Pacific Ocean, United States - ASW #17 | ecosystem: Environmental > Aquatic > Marine > Oceanic | place: USA: California | collected 2016-12-05
TATTATAAAAAAATAGATACTATCTAGATACTTTGACATGAATCAAGCCTATTAGACTTTACGTTATCCTAATTTAATACAGTAGGCTAGGGTAAGGTTGCAGGTTCGAATCCTGCCGAAGTGTGCCAAGGTTTAAACACGTTAAGGTATCCATTACTGGAAAATTGGCATTGATTTGGGAAGATTTTCGAAGGGTAGGGGGAAAATTTAGGAGATCTATCTAATTATTATAGTATCTACTCCTGCCAAATACTCAGCAGAATTGAGGATTAATCAACACCCTACTGATGGCACACCACCTTAAGTGCCAATTGCATTAATCAGCAGAAATATCACGGAAGATTACTTTCTTTGTTCTCATCTTCTCAATCTGTGCCATCGTCATCCAGCAAGAGAGATAGTAGGTTCCATCTGAGATAATTTTTCCTAATTCTGACTTAGATATTTTCCTACTGTTAGGTGATGACACACTGACATTATTTCCTTGAAGAAGATTTCTAACCACACTTGTTTTGATACCAAAGTTTGTATTCTCAGGAACAACTCCCCACTTTTTAACGACCTTCTTTAGGTCCAGTTTAGCCACAGCAACACCAATCACATTCCCTTTATCATCTACAATAGGACCACCACTGTTTCCGGGCTGAAGAGCAGCATCAATTTGTATGTTAGAGAAGTTATTTCCAATACCTGTAAGAGAGCTAACAATACCTTTTGTCACTTTTACAGAAGAGCTAATTGATTTACCAAACGGATACCCAGCAACAAAGACATCCTGCAATAGAGAAGGGCTTTGTTGGCTCAACCTGAATACTTTTCTTGGTTTAAAGTCTCCCTTTAATAGAGCTAGGTCATTCATACTGTCCTTTGAAACGATAGTAGCTATTACTGACTTTCCCTTATCGTGAATCCTCACCCTGCTACAGCCGTCAATCACATGATTGTTGGTAATCACATAGCCTGTTTTTGTGATAGCAAATCCAGTACCAGAAGCTGCTGAGTAGATCTTTGTTTGTTTAGGAGTAACTTGAGGCGTCTTTTTAACCACAACAACTGGGTCGGGAATATTGACTGCACCCCTTTCCTTTTTTCTGGCAAAAATTATATCCTCTGGATCTAGTTTAGCCCACTTAAGGTTGGTTTGATGAATTTTAGCTACCCTAAGGTTGGCACCTTGAAGATCAGCACCCTGAAGATCAGAAAAATAAAGAACAGTTCCCTTAAGGTTGGCTCCATTAAGGTAAGCATTCGTTAAATCAGCCTTACTGAGACTAGCTCCCTTAAGGTTTGCATCTTTAAGGTTTGCATCTTCAAGGCTGGTTCTATCAATGTTGGCCTGCTGAAGGTTGGCATTCTCAAGGTTGGCTCCCCTGAGGTTGGTTCCATAAAGGTTAGCTCCCTGAAGGTTGGCATTCTCAAGGTTGGCTCCTCTAAGATTGGCTTTCTGAATAATCGCACCAACAAGGTTGGCCCCTCTAAGATTGGCCCCCTCAAGGTTGGCTCCTATAAATTGGGTTCTAGAAAGGTCACAATTTACACATTTATTTGTCTCTTTTAACCTCTTCAAATCCTCACGATCAAAAGCCTGTGCCTGTTGTATGCCCAACAGCACCACAAAACCCATCAGAATTGGAAGCAGAAATCGTTTCATTCCATGATGATGGCATAGATTGGGGAAGAATTGAAGTTAGTTGGTGGGTGAGAACCTGTTACTTGCAGATCTTCTATTGTTCTTAGTTCAAATCCTACACCACAAATTAGAACCCTGAAAATAGACCAAACAGACATATACATGATGATATCAACAGTCTATATAAGCATAATACAAGTCAATGTAAATATATAATCCGTTATATTATAATGGTATAATTATAAATATAATAATAGATATGTTATTTTTTATATCGATTATAATTAATTGTACTTTTTACTTGTTAAAGTGTACAAAGTATGTTATAATACTTAATATACAATAGTAAAAGAAGCCAGACACCAATAGCCGTAGAGCTTGTGGGTGGGACTTCAAATCCAACATAACCAGTAGCTAACAGTGCTTTCCATGCTGTCTGCTATGCATTTGATAAGGAGAGTAGATGACGACACCCAAAGTATTAGAGACCGTAACCAGAATTATTGAGAAGCAACAAAGTAGTGGAGGCGTTATATGATGCAGAATAAATTCAATGGGCTGAGTATTGATGCAACGATGGAGGTGCTTAATTGTACACGATCCTACATCTACAAACTAATACGCAGGAATGAAGTAGCCGTACTAGAAGATATCTACCCAATTCGTATTTCAATTGACAGTATTATAAGCAAGATTCGAAGGCTGTATCCGTGGCTAATAGAGCAGTCCAAGCCCACAATTGATTATCACCTAAAACAAAAAGCAATTAACCAATACTAATGATTCGTCTGTGTAATGGTTTGTTTTTTATATTCTTGTGTTTAAAGTTTATATCTATTGTTTGATGTAGGTTTATCTACGGACCTACATTCTAATCTTAGTGATGTCAGGTATTCTGCTATGGTTAAGGCTACCAAAACCAAGGAAGAATTACTCAATAGTAGAATACTTGACGTTCATAGAGCTTCATATTGGCCTGAAGCAAAATCTATGATTGATGCTGTTTATGAAAATTACATCCTACCAAAACACAACCAACATAATTACATACAGAGAAAGCATCTAGTAAAATTACTACTCCCTCTGTATGTCACTTGGTTTGAAGACCCTGAGTTATGTACTGCGATCAGCTTTGATAACAACAGCCACAAAAAGGATGCAAGGTACAATAAGCTTCATATAACCAAGACAATTATTGATGTAGCTAAACTCCTTATTGAAGATGGTCTTCTCCATATAAAGGAAGGTTGTCCTCCTCCAGTTAATTTTACCTTTGGCCCATCCTACACCACACGGATATGGCCCAGTGATGAACTAATAAAGTTCTTTAAAAAAGCTAAGATAAATATTCTTGATGTGGCCTATGATGTGAATAGAGAAAGTGTTGTCTTACAAAACATAGACAAAACTGCCCCTAAAAAATACACCAAAACAGGTAAGGAAAAAAAGCCAGTACAAATACCTGTTTCCTATAATGATAACCCCAACACCAACAGAATGAGAACCATCCTTGCTTGTTACAATGAGCTACTAAGATCAGCCCATATAGACGTAGGGACTGCTGATAAAAACTATCTTCTATCGGTAGATGATTACGGCAAAGAACGTAAAGTCTACCTGACACCCAATGTCTTTGTCAGAAGGGTCTTCAATTCAGGTAAGTTTACTGAAGGTGGTAGGTTTTATGGTGCATGGTGGATGAACTGTAGTCGTCTGGATAGACAGGATATTCTTATTAATGGAAATCGAACCGTAGAGATAGATTTTACAGCAACTCATGTAATGTTTCTCCATGCAAAAGATGGAGTTAATTACTTTGAAATAACTAAAGGCAGAGATCCATATGATATTCCTGTACCGGAATTAGCAGACTATCCAGAATTTAATAGGCAGCTGATTAAGACTTTAATCCTTATGTCTTTAAATGATGATAACCCAAAGACTGCTTATGCAGCAGCAAGACAATCTATTACTAAAGAAAACTTCAGACATGATGGTGTTAAAAGACCGCCAAAAACAGTGATTGATAAATTAGATGATCCCTTTCTAGATAAGGTCTTTGATCTGATTAGACAGAACCATAATCCAATAGAAAAATACTTCTTCACAGGGCTAGCTTCTGGTCTACAGTTTATGGATGGTGAAATAACAGCACAAATTATAGAGCATTTCACCCAACACTATATTCCAATATTAACAGTGCATGATAGCTACGTCATAGAAGAAGAGTTTGCTTCTGTTTTAATTGATGTCATGCAAGCTGGATTTAGAGAGACAACAAGAATTTTAGATGCACCTATTTATAAAAATGAAAAGAAACCAAAGCCTGTCCTGAAAAAGATAGGTTATAGAATGAAGGAACGTGACCACAATATCCAAGTAGAAAAAGATTTGGAGGAGCTATCAAGTAGTGGTGGTAGGACAGGGGTAAAGTATATCTCTGATAGCAGTATCATTGAATATTATGGAGGTAGAGCATCAAAGGAAACCGAAGCTAATCTGAAGACTGTTAAGCATTCTAAGTATAATAAGAAACAAATTCTAACCAAGAGGTATAAGGAGAGCCTTCTACGGCATACAGAGTGGCTTAAGCAGGGTAGATGGAACTTTAATTTGGAAGATAATGAACTCAGAGAGAAGCTATTAGAATTTGAAAGCACCATTGATGCCAAGACATTTAATAGATGGAAGAACAATCACCCTATCTATAGGGAGTTAGACGATCCGTCTGCGTAATGGTTGTTGTATGTACTGTCTTACCTACAATGTAACTACTATGTATTCTGATACGTTATAATAGATATATTATTATATCTACCTTATGTACCTTCCTTACTATCTAATTCTAGTGTCAGATTTATTACTATAATCCTTTACCTGTAAGTACCTTCTCCCTTAATGCCTGATGGAATATTATTTTATATATTCCTTCCTACTATGTAATCCACATTGTAGTTCCAATGTAATTTCCATTTCTGCCCATATGTAATCCACATTGTGGCTCCTAATGTAGTTCTCATTCTTACCTGTAAGTACCTTCTCCCTGAGTCCCTTAATAGCAGTATTATCTTTTGTTATAACTACTGTATATTAAAGCTATGGAACAAAATACATCACATGCCGTTATGGCACAGAGACATGAATCACTAGATAGTTTAGATGATTTTCCTACACCTCCTTGGGCAACCAGAGCATTACTTGAGCATGTGATAGGAGATGAAGAATATGAATCAATGTCCTGTTTGGAACCAGCCTGTCACAAAGGATATATGTCAAAGGTCTTAAAGGAAAAGTTTAAGGAAGTAATTTCCTCAGATATTTATGACTATGGATACGGTGCGGTTGAGGACTTCTTGACATCTACTCATGTTGTTAAATCTTTTGACTGGGTGATCACTAACCCTCCGTTTAGGTTGGCTGAAGAATTTTTGAATAAGGCACTGCCGATTGCAAGGGGTGGAGTGGCTATTCTTGCCAGAACGGTCTTCCTAGAGAGCATTGGTAGGTATGAGAGAATATTTCAAAAAAATCCTCCCTCTATTTTTGCCCAATTCACTGAGAGAGTGCCAATGGTTAAGGGTCGTTTGGATAAAAAAGCATCTACGGCAACCGGATATGCTTGGTTTGTATGGACGACTGTAAAACAAGACGAACCACGATTGGTTTGGATACCACCATGCAGAAAAATTCTGGAAAAAGATGCCGATTATGACGATTTAGATGTCAAGCTAGATAAAAATAAATCAAATATCAGCAGTGGATCTATACAGGCAGATTTGCCTTTGGGAGGGGTGAAAAAATGACCGAACTTATAGAGACATTAAAATCTGAAGTAGATGAAACAATTACTAGATTAAAAAAAAAGAAGTTTAGAGTTGACCCTCTAGCAGGAGAACACTTTTCTAAAATTACTAGTCTCATGAGTAGTGCTTATAAGAGGCATGGATTTATATTGGAGAGAGCAATCTTAGAACGGTTAAAGACCAAGCCTCAATTTGAGGTCTGGGAGGATAGGACCTTTCATGTTCCCAAAGTAGCAGACCACATTGTAGACGCTTCTTTGGACGAACCTGAATCAATTATTGATACAGAACATACTTATCAGGAGAAAGAAGGGTTTAGGACATTACAGATTGATACCATTGTTTACGACAAATCTAAAAAACAGATCTCTGCTTATGAAGTTAAAAGGGGGAACGGAAAACATGATGCAGGAAAACGTAGGTCCATGTTGAGGGATCTGCTATGTGTTCAGGTGTTACTTAAATCCTATGGCAAGAAAAAAGGTTATGAGATTTCGACTGCTAGAAGTTTGATAATATTTTATTATGGACAATGTTCATTGGGAAAACCGTTCAGCCTTACGAAAGACGAACTTGATCATCATTTTAGTTATTCAATTGTAAAAGAAGTAGAAGAGGTAAATACGCACTTTAGAAAGAGATTGTTTAGTCTTTTGTCAGCTTGAGGTGATCTTGGTTTTTGCCCAAACATTAGTTTGGTAACTAATTATACGGTGCGGTCCGGGGTCGGGTGGACCATGAACTAACGCCCTCGCTTGTAGGTTAGAAACGGAGAAGTGTTATGAAATATGCAATTATGGTTTTGGCATTGGTTGGCGTACTGGCGTCACCACGGCCTGCTGCTGCCAACTTCACTGGCAATGAAATGTTGAACCACTGCATGGATCAGAGCGGATTTGGGAAAGTGTTATGCGTTGGTTATGTCATTGGCTTCAAAAGCCGTGATGAAATCAGTATGAAAGGCCAAAAAAAGTTCATTTGTTGGCCAGTGGCTCCGATAGGCCAATTTCAAGACGTGTTGGTCAAATATCTGAGAAATAACCCTGAACACCGCCACAATCAAATAACACCTTTGGCGTGGCGGGCTTTTACAAAAGCCTTCCCCTGCTAACGCCCTCGCTTGTTAGATTATTAAGATCCAAACATCACTCGTAGCAGATCAATTATTATATCTACCCAATCCAACTTTAATCTCCAGCTAACTGCTTTCTAATTTCCTCTACCATAGCATCTGTTATGTCTCTCTTGTAACAAATTGGAGACTTGCCACCCGGTCTTGAGTAGGCACTTCTACCCCCACATCTCCTGCCATTCCTCATGATGTTGTAGGGACAAGGACATCTGCCTGAATAAGAAGCTATGGATTGTTGAATTATCATCTCTCTAATCTGGTCATCACTGGTTTGAGCATGGGCAGGAGCAGAGAGTATTATTAAAAGTCCCATTCCAATGAGTGATGCAGTTTGTTTCCACATGATCAGATCATGTTAACATTGAACCAGCAGATGAACCAATTAGGGGAGGTTAAGATGAGACTAGAATTTGCAGTAGTAATTGGAATAGTCCTACTTATGCATAGTGTTTATTGGGCAGGTTCCAAAGCCAGTTCAAAAGGAGAGATGGATTTTAAGGATGAGTTGGTGAACATCGCCTTCTTGGCTCCATTGTATACAGTGGCATCCTCAATCCCAACATTCATAGTTGTAGGTCTACTATATTGGTTGCTTTACTGATTTCTCAAAGAGGTCTTGTGCAACTTAAGTATGATGTACGTGCAGCACTGCCAACCCATTCTCCATCTTTATTATTAGAAAAAATAAGTGTTTTCATGCCTTTCAAAGTCTTTTTTATAATCAATAATGTTTGAATGGAATTATGAATTTTAGTTACCTTCTTGCGGGCAGCCATAATAGTATTCTTATTATTTTCTATAATTTCATAAATTTGAGGGCTTTCCCATTTTGGATGCATCCACTCAACGATCCCAGACTCCTGTTTAATAGTTAGGGTTTCACCGTAATTAAAATACTTATCAAGTTCGTTGTTGGTAATAATAACCTTCTTTGAACAATTCAAAGTAACCCCATCTTCTGCATCAGCAGAACCCATGCTAAGTGCTAAAATAGTTACTATTATAGTTATGTATTTCATGTATCCAGAATAAGCCCACTCCCTAAACTTTTTCAAGAAATAAGAATTCCCTACAGCCTAATGCAGACTGTAGGGATAGTTTTCAGTTTACGAGCTTTTCTTTTGTTGAGTCTGGTAGAAGGCAGAAGGCAAAGGTTTCCACATCGAGTTCATCCTTGTAGAGGGTTTGCCATATCTCTGGATTGTCTTCCTTCCATTCCTTACATTCCCTGATCTCCTGCTGGTACTCCTCAAAGGGAGTTTCAGGTTCAACGTAGAGGTCAGGTTCATCTATGGAATTGACTTGGTCTTGAAGGTCATCCACCACTTCTACAACGTTCTCCACCATATCCAGTAACTCTTGGTTATCCGGAAAATATTGACGGGTCGGCAGCCACCTCCTGAGGCCACCACTTCTTGAAGAGATTCGTATCGATATCATCGGGAACGTACCACTTTTGGGCTTTCTGATCCCATCTAGCACCAAGATCCTTTGCTTCATCCTTTTCAGCATAAGGACATTCAAGATAAAATGTTTTTGTCTTACTCATTAGGTTTCTCCTTGACAAAAGGGGGTTAATTTGTTATAATTCTCACAATTGAGAGTCTGTAAACCTCACCACCGTGTGGGGTTTTTTTAATTCACACACATGTTGACGATGTAGTCCTTGGCAAAGCCTGTCATGACCCTGCCATACCTGTCAGAGACTTCTGCCAGTATGTCGGACATGGCCCAGCCCTGTGTAGGACTGGCTTTGCCTTCATCCATCAAATGATGAATTAGGTTCTTCACTTGGTTCTGAATGACTTCTTCAGTCGTGAAGATTCTAATGTTTTCAGAATTTAGGGTTTTAATATTTTCCATAACGATCTCCGTTAAGTTGTTAAGGTTTATCTAATTGAACCTCTGAAGAGTTCGTAAGAACTCACTCTTCAGAGTTCCAATTAGCTTTCCTTGTGTTCCTGAAGTTCAGGGTCCAAGCAAAAGGGAGAAACGAAATAGGGGTTACAATGTCACCAATTCCCCAGAACTCTAAATTAAGTTTCACAACCCTTTCACAAAGCAGTGAAGGGTTTGAAACTTAAGAGTTCTGGGAATTTGGTGGCTTAATAGGTTTTTGTGATTTGACAGAAAGAGATATTATTATTCTCATAGCTATATAATATTTGGTATTTTAAATGCTTTATAAACTTCCAGATTTATACAGAAGAATTTTAGTCGGAACCATTGGATTAGCTTTAGGATGCCTTTTCGGGTTTTTCTTGTCCATTTTGGTCGTAAAAATTATTTTCTTTTTTGATGGGGTTCTCTTCAATAAGTGGCTTTTCATACATACTCATAACCATCCAATTAGAGGCATGTTTATAGCAACTTTTATGCTCGGGATGTTTCTAACAGTTTACATGTGGATTAAGGATAAAAAAGATAATGATCATGGATTGCCAGTTTTATTATACTATACGGGAATAATTTTATTTATATTTCTTGCTTGGTTTTTGAGTATTTTTCCCTATCTACTAATTTCTTGGTCTTTATTAATAATTGACGAGTGGGTGCTTGGTAGTTCTATCCACGGAATAATGAACCATGATCCCTTGGGACCCTTTTTTCAGTCAGGTCTACTTGTGGGAATTTTTACTATGTTGGTTAGCCTAAGAGAATGGTGGGATGAATAATAGATCATCTACTATTTTTACTTTTATTACCCCACCTCAAATAAATACTTCTTCATTGTCTTAAGAGTACATAAAGCAATAAAGTCATCGATTGTTTTTTCTCTTCTTCCAACCTATTTAACCTAACTTCTTCGCCAGATCTTCCTCCCTCAAATGAGTATACCTTTGCAGCATCCTCATGTCTTTATGTCCCTTCATTCTCGTAGCACTACTAGAATCAGTAGGCTAACATTAGCCATGTAGGCTTCCATTTAGCGGCACTAAATATACTAAGTACATTACTAAGACGAATTGCTATCTGAGACCCCTGAGGATCCACCCAGATTCACATCTCTGCCTTAAATGATGTCGGAGTCCAGAAAGAACTAAAGCTCACACAGCAAGCTAAAACCCCCTTACAACAGGATTGTCTTTACTGGTCTATTTTGGAGGCAAGTTTAGCACCTTTAATAAGTATTTTTCTCATTTCTTTCTCACTAAGTTCCGGTACTTCTTGTACCTTTCTATCTTCACTTAGATCATCTAATCCTTCCTTCAAAACAGCTATTCTTTCATCCCATGTCTTTGCATCATCCAGTTCTTTAGGAACTGCCAGAGGAATTGGTTTCATGTCTACTTCAGTTTCACCCAACAAAGCAGAGTTGATTGTTTCAAAACCTTCCCTATGGCTATCAGCTTGTCTATTTACGTAAGCTTTAGTAGCAACATTTCTATTTTCAATAGCACTCACATGGCCTGTGAATAATCCTATTTGTTCCATCGTATAGCCAAGATTGTATGCAGTCGTAGCAAACGTAGTCCTTAGTTGGGCTGATCCTATTTTACTAGCTTGACGTAGATCTTTCACAAAGAGGTTAATCGTTTTCATTGCATTAACTTCATTTCTAATAGGTGCAGGTCCTACCATTTCCTTTTCCTGTGGACTTGGAAAAACAAAATCATTCAATCTGTTTGCCAATCGTCTTTCAAAATATGGAACCATTTCTATAGTTATGGGTACTCCCATTGGTTGCTTTTGCTTTGACTTAATAATATGAAAGTAGGGGCCTTTGGCTCCTTCCCAATCCTTCGTAGACAAATATATTTGATCCCATTTCAGGCCTAATACTTCTCTCTTCCGTAGGCCTGTTAACAACTGAAGAGCTATTGCATCGTACATCATGTGCCGTATTGGATTTAGGTTAGCTTGAAATTGTTTTTCATCTAGTATGGATCTTATTAATTTGGAATTAGCTTCTGGGTTTTGTAATTTATCAATCAAATCGAGTAGCTTTTGGCACTCCTTTATTTCTAAATATTCTAAATTTTCACCAGAGCTTCTTGGTATCGTGCCAATCATTACATCGAATGGGTTTTTTTCGATATAATCTTGCCTGATAGCCATATTGTAGAGAGAAGACATGTATTTGGCTGTCTTCTTTGCCTGCCCTAATGACGGCCAAGTAGACATTTTATCCATCACAACAGGTTTAGTTATGGCTGTTAAGGGGGCATCAAGATATTCTTTCCAAACAGAAGTAATAGCCCAACGTCTATCTCTAGTTGTACGTTCAGATTGTGGTCCTTTGTAAAGGGTTACCTGTTTTTCATATAAATCTAGCATCTGCTGAAGGGTAAGAGTTCTGGCCATTTCCTCAGCTTGCTTTAATCTCTCTCGTTCAGCCTTTTCTTCTTCATGTCTTTTGGGGTGAATGCCTTGTTCAACCAGCCTCCGGTACTCTCTAGCTTTATCTTCAGCTTCATCCAAGGTCATAGCAGGGTAGTGGCCAATCGTTATTCGAATTGGTCCACCTTTTTTGCCTTTCATTTTTTTAACAAAGACAAATGCCACAGAATTTTTTAGAGGAAGAGCTTTTAAGCCACGTCCACAGTTGATTTCTTTATCACCGGACTTGGCATTCTTTAAATCAGATTCTTTCATTGGAATGTTTTAGTATCCATGTAATCTAGATACCATTTAGATACTTTATTTGTCAATATAGGGTTAATAAAATGGGCAGAAGTCTGGTAAATATTGAGTAAATCTAGGGTAATTTATAATGATTGTCGTCTTCGAAGTCCGATATTCTATCCAGTTGAACTACGGGACCGATTGTATTTCTGCTTTATTTACCAGTTGTGAAGGATGTTTAATCATAAAATATATTAGATCCTATTGGTACCTAATAAGGGGGAAGG
>Ga0315339_1003316_pt1 | contig 11414 bp, 9 predicted proteins | sample ASW17metaG_FD_204514 | JGI IMG/M metagenome (GOLD analysis project Ga0315339, IMG submission 204514) | Ammonia-oxidizing marine archaeal communities from Pacific Ocean, United States - ASW #17 | ecosystem: Environmental > Aquatic > Marine > Oceanic | place: USA: California | collected 2016-12-05
CGGCCTAGGCGAGCTCGGGGCCCGTGATCTCCGGCATCGTGTGATCCGTGAACAGGAGACCGAATCGATGCGCATCGGCCCGAAGCGTCATCAACGCTTCTCGGCTGTCGATCAACGTCGTCACCTCGTACCCGATCTGTCTCAACATCGCGCCAGCCACGGCCGCTACCGCCTCGTCGTCATCGACGACTAGCACCTGCCCGACATGCTCTGCTCTGGCGGTCGCGCGAACGGACGGGACGGTCGGCGGCGCGACGGCAGCCTCCAGCGCGGGCAGGTATACGGCGAACCTCGCTCCCTTCTCCGGGGCCGTGTCCACCGTCAATTCTCCTCCGTGCCCTGCTACGATCCCGTGCGCCACGGAGAGGCCGAGGCCCGTCCCTTCACCGATGTCCCTCGTCGTAAAGAAAGGCTCGAAGATTCGATCGGCCACGGCGCCCGCCATTCCCGGACCGTCGTCCGTAACGGTTAGCTCAATGCGAGCGCCAGCGGAGTGCCCCAGCGTCGGCGTCCCCGCACTCTCCGGGAGCCAACGCAAGGTGACTGTCACTCGCCCTTTGGCATCGCCAATCGCCTGACCAGCATTCGTGCAGAGGTTCAGCAGCACCTGGTAGATCTGACCGGCATCGGCCAATACCGGCGGGCATTCATGGTCCACCTCGGTCTCGATGCGGATCGTCGACGGCAACGTGCTACGGACTAAACTGAGCGCCTCTTCCACCACGTCCTGGATCCGCACCGGCACCTTCTTACCCTTCTCCTTCCGACTCATCATCAGGATCTGGTCCACCAACTCCTGCGCACGCCGCGCGGCCGCGGCGATCTGCCTCAGATACGAGCGTACCCTCGTGTTCTGCGAGGGAGTCTCAGTGGTGGCCAGGTCGACGAAGCCGACAATGGGGGCCAGGATGTTGTTGAAGTCGTGGGCAATGCCGCTGGCGAGCGTGCCGACGGTCTCCAACTTCTGGGAGTGACGCAGCTCGTTCTCGAGGCGCTCCTTCTCCCTCTCCCTAAGACGCTCCTCGGTAACGTCGACCTGCGTTCCCCAGATGCGGATAAGCGCCCCGTTCACGACCACACCCGAGACCGAGTTCCTCAGAAAGCGCTCGTTGCCCTCCGCGTCCTCGCCTGAGGATTCGAGGTCTACAGCCTCGTAGCCCGACTCGACGAAAACGCGTCGTAGGGGGACGTGGTCGTACTCGCCCGCCAGTTCGCTGAACAACATTCCCAACATCTCGGACGGATCGCTGTAGCCGTGCATCTGCGCGAGGGTCTCGTTCGCTTCGGTGATGCGAAGGCGGCTCCGGATCTGCTGCACCTGTCGTTCCACCGGATCCCCAATCGCCACGGGTTCGGCGAGCTCCCCCAAGTAGATCCCCCGGCCACTCGTCTTCAGGAAGGATTCGTAGCGCTCTCGACTGATGCTCAGTTCGAGATGGGCGGCATCATTCTGTCGTTCCACCGTCCTCTGATAGAGGAAGGCCAGAGATCCGATGGCCAGCAACACGAGGCCCACGAGCATGCTTCGCGACGCCTGAAGCGAAGGGTCGAGCAGGCCGACCGCATACAGCGAAGAGTGCAGGACCGGGAGCGCCAGCATATACGCCAGCAGAGGCCCGCCACCCAGCGTAGTAGACGCCGGTGCGTGGACCTCCTGTTCGGGGATTTCCACAGGCGCAGCGACGTGCGCACGAGCCAACACGACGAGAATGGCTGCGGGTACGAACCACGGCACGTCCCAGAGAGGCGCGAGCTGCAACGAGGCGAACCGCTCGAAATAGAAGATGGACTCCGCGGTGTCGACGACGGCGTGACTGCCCATGACCACCGCCATGCCACCGAGAATCCTCCTCCATCGGTGATCCGAGGCTCGGGTGCGTGCCCGCATGAATCCGGCACAGACGATGACGTCGAGGCCGGAGAAAATGAACTGCGATGGAGACCACGGAACCACGCCGTCCGCGCCCACCGTGGTCGGGATGTTCTCGAAGTACATGAGCAGGCCCAACAGGAGCACGCCAAGCCCGGCGGTGCGAAGCCACAGCAACCGTCCCACACGGTCTCCCCCTGGGTGGGATCGTGTCGCTTCGAGGGCCAACACCATGCCCAAGTAGAAGCAAAGAAAGGTGGCCTGAACCACGAGATCCCAGGCGTGCGTCCATTGCGCCCAAGACACGACGGCGCCGATAACCTCGGCCACCAGGACGGCCCCCGCCGCACAGCCGATCAGAGCCCAAAAACGTCGCTCTCGGGACGGCGGTGTCCGAGGGAGACCCCAGAGTACCGCGAGTAGGCCCGCGGCGGCCACGGGGACATCCGCGTAGTACCACCCCCAGGACGCTCGCTGATCGGTGGTCAGGCCCAGCAGGAGGTAGGGAGCGATACCAACGGCGAGCAAGGCGGACGCAAGCCAGAGGCCCTTGTCATGCCTGAGCGCGTGCAAGACGTGCGATCTCTGGTCGCTATCGTTCATCGGACTCCAAATCGGCAGGCCCACGAGGGGCCTACCCGCCCCCAGGGCTCAAGTATCGGTCCTCGGGGCCTCTCGCAAAGCGCAGGCGACTCGCAGCGCGTGCTACATCTCCATTACGGCCTCGACACCCGAGTCCAGCTCATCCGGCTCGCTAAGTAGCGAGATGCCGATGAAGAGCGCCAAGGAAACCACGAGCGACGCCGCGCCCACGTCGACCCCGTAAGGCATCGCCATACCGGTGATGCGGACGCCGAAGTTGACCGCGAGGCTGCTTGCGATCGCCACGGTCGCCGCTGTGGCGGTCGCCCCCTTCCAGTTCAGTCCGATCGCGACCACGGGCACGATCGCGGCCGCGAACGTGCCCCACCCGAAGGCTCCGAGCAGCGCGACGAGATCGCCGCTGTAGAGGGCCACGAGCGCCGCCACGATGGCGATCGCGACCGTCGTCACCCTGGCCCAAAACAGCTCGTTCTGGATCGGGCGACCGCCCAGGGCGACAGGGAAGTCGTGGATTACGGCAGCGGTCCCAATGTTCAAGAATCCGTCGGCGGTCGACATGATGGCCGCGAGCAGCGCCGCGAATACGACCCCCGCCAGCAACGGGTGCGCGAACGACTGCAGAAACGCGGAAGCGGCCGCGTCGGGAGTCATGAGCGGATCGTGCCCGCCACTCAATACGAGCGCGCGCATGGAGATACCCAGTCCGATCCAGAGGAGGGCCGCCACGCCGTACGCAAAGGCACCGAGCGGAACGACGCGCTTAATGTCTTTGACGTTCTTGAGCATCATGTACTTGGTGATGACGTGCGGCTGTCCCGCCGTCCCGAGTGCGAACACGAGCATCCAGGACAGTCCGCCGAACATGCCCAGGGTCCCCCAAGGGCCCATGGCCTCGCGGTCGTCCGCCGCGATCACCTGACTCATCTCCGCCAGGCCCCCGTCGAAGGTTCCGACGACGGTGACGAAGACGAGCACCGCCGCGACGACCATGATGACACCCTGGATCAGGTCCGTGTAGACGGAGGCGATGATACCGCCACTCACGGTGTAGAAGACCAATACGGCGGTCGATATCGCAACCGTGGCCTCCAGGCTGATTCCAGGGAAGACATTAGCGTCGCGCAGCACGTCCTGGAGAACCACCGACATCGCCAGGATCTGGGTGGCCAAATAGCCCATGACGCCGAGCAGCACCACCGCGGCCATGAGCGCGCGGACGGCCTCGCTGTCGTAGCGGGCCGCCACGACGTCCGGCAGCGATACGCAGTCTCGCAGTTCGCCCAGGAGCCGAACCCTCTTCGCGACCAGGGCGAACATGATCGCAGGCCCCGCCATCGTCGCTGCGACGATCCAGAGCGAACTCATGCCCATCTGGTATACGAGGCCCGGACCACCCACGAACCCGAAGCCGCTCATGGTGCTCGAAAAGACCGCGAACGCCGTGAGGAACACGCCGAGGTTGCGGCCCGCCATGAAAAAGTCCTCGCTCGACTTCGTGCGGCGCATGGCCCACCACCCAACGCCGATACAGATCGCCAGGTAGACGACCACCGACGCGAGCGTCACGGTGGCGCGGTCCATCAGCGCCGCTCCTTCGCGCGCAGAAGCTCACGAAAGCGGGCGTCGGACTCGGGAGGGAAATACACGTCGTCGAAGGTGACGACGAACGCGATGATGAAGACCCAGGGGAACAGCCAGATCCCGTACAACATCCAAGCGCTGGGTACCGGAAATCCTCCGAAAGTCTCAAAGGGTTCTAAGGGGCCGCCCTTCGAGAACTCCAGGTAGCTGAGCATGAGCGCACAAAAAACCAGCATGTACACGACGGTGCCCGCGACGACGAATCTGCGTAGTGACTTCGCCGTCTCCCGAACTCCAATCAGCATGCAAATGCCGATCATCACGATGACGAGTATGCCGGTGACGAACCCGGCGGCGATCAGGAGACCGGAGCCAGGAGCGCCACTGCCACTGCTGAGCATGGGGTCGAAGTCCGGGTGCGGCGTAGGAACCAGATCGGGTCCCGGAGGCGAAACGATTCCCAGCAAGAGCAGGATCAGGAGGGGTATGCAGGCGGCGAGCAGCGCGTACAGCAACCGCCTGTCAACGTCTCGAGTCACGTGAGGCCCTCGCGTTTGTGAGCGAATCGAGCCAACCTGACAGGACCGCGCCGATCACGCGAGCGAGCGGCGATCGAATTCGCAGCCCACGTGCGGCTTGCTTAGGACTCACCAACGACCAGCGATGGAGGTAACTCGATGCCCGTGGAACGCGACACCGCCTTCCAGATGGCCGCGTCGAACATCCGGTTCGGACGAGGAATCACCCGCGAGATCGGGATGGACCTCGTGGACCTCGAGGCAAAGAAGACGATGCTGGTCATCGACCCGGCATTGCGCGATCACCCGGTTGGGCACGCGGTGCTCGAGTCACTGGAGCAGAGCGACATCGGTTTCGAGGTCTTCGACGCCCTCTCCATCGAGCCGACGGATGGGAGCTTCAAAGCGGCAGCGGGCTTCGCAACGCACGGGGGGTTCGACTCCTTCGTGGCGGTGGGAGGCGGGAGTACCATCGACACCGCGAAAGCGGCGAACCTCTATTCGAGCCATCCCACCGACTTCTTCGACTACGTCAACGCCCCGATCGGCCTGGGGCACCCGGTCCCCGGTCCGCTCAAGCCGCTGATCGCCGTCCCGACCACAGCGGGCACGGGTAGCGAGACGACAGGAGTCGCGATCTTCGACTACGTGGAGAAGAGAGCGAAGACAGGGATCGCGCACCGGTATCTCAAGCCTACGCTGGGGATCGTGGACTCCGACAATACACGCACGCTCCCGCCCGCCGTGGCCGCGGCAACCGGACTGGACGTGCTCAGTCATGCGTTGGAGTCGTACACCGCGATACCGTTCGACCAACGTCCCAGGCCTGCTCGGCCCCTCGAGCGCCCGGCATACCAAGGTTCGAACCCGGTCAGCGACATCTGGGCGCTGAGGGCGCTCGAGCTGATGGCTGAGTTCCTTCCTCGAGCGTATGTGGACCCGAGTGACGAGGAAGCGCGCATGCAGATGCTCCTGGCCGCAGCGATCGCCGGGATCGGCTTCGGAAACGCGGGAGTCCACCTACCGCACGGGATGTCGTACCCGGTCGCCGGCATGGTTCGAGATCACTGGCCCGACGGGTACGTCGTCGACCATCCGCTGGTGCCTCATGGCGTGTCCGTGATACTCAACACGCCCGCAGTCGTCCGCTTCACGGCGCCTGCAGACCCGGAACGGCACTTGCGAGCAGCGGCCGCGCTCGGAGCCGACGTCTCGGACGCCGCTCCGAGCGAAGCCGGCGAGGTCCTCGCGGAGCGTGTGATCCACTTCATGCGGGCGTTGCACATCCCGAACGGCCTCGCGGCCGTGGGTTACACAGAGCAGGACATACCCGCCCTCGTGGAAGCGACGCTGCCGCAACATCGGGTGACCAAGCTGTCACCCAAGCCAGCCGGGGCGGCGGAATTGACGTCCCTGTTCGAAGAATCCATGACGAACTGGTAGGTCGACTCATGGCAGCTTCACGACGTCGACGGAAGACGGGGGGTGGGGCGGAGCGCGTCCGCGCGCAAACGGCGACGCCGAAGCCAGCGTCACGGCGGGTTCTCTACCTACCGCTGGCGCTCACCCTCGCGCTACTGGGGATGGCGCTGCTGCCGCGAGTGCAAGCCACCCCTCGTCTCGCGTGGTCCTTCTGGGGTGCTTCTGGGGCACTGGCTCTGTGGCTGGTGGCACTCTTTCTGCGGCTTGGCGTGCGTGCGGCAGGGCGGTCGCTCCAGAGCGTACTGCGCCCGCAGCACTACCTACAGGCCACGGTGCAGCTCGCCGTATTCGCGTACTGGGGGTGGTACTGGCGACCCGTCTACGACTTCGCCCCGCTCCTGGTCGCGCAACTCGTCTTCGCGTACGCCTTCGACATGCTGCTCGCTTGGTCGCGACGAGAGAGGTACGTGCTCGGTTTCGGCCCGTTCCCGATCATCTTCAGCATCAATCTTTTTCTGTGGTTCCGGGACGACTGGTTCTACCTGCAGTTCCTGATGATCGGGATCGGGTTCCTCGGCAAGGAGTTCGTGCGCTGGCATCGCGACGGCCGCAAGGTGCACATCTTCAACCCGTCCGCCTTCGCTCTCGGCCTCTTCTCTCTGGTGTTGATCACTACGGGCGCCACGGATCTGACCTGGGGCCAGGAGATCGCCTCGACGCTGACGCTCGCGCCGATGATCTATCTGTACCTGTTCCTGCTGGGCCTGATCGTGATGTACTTCTTCTCGGTCACCCTCGTCGTCGCGGCGGCGGCCGTGATGTTGTTCGCCCTTAGCTCGCTGTCCGCCTCGCTCACGGGTGTGCCCTACTTCCTGGACTCCGACATTCCGGCCGCGGTCTTCCTGGGACTCCATCTTCTCATCACCGACCCGTCCACGTCACCGCGAACCCCGGTTGGGAAGCTCCTCTTCGGGGCCCTGTACGGAGCCGGCGTGTTCGGCCTCTATACTCTGCTCGGCGCGGCGGGCGCTCCCACGTTTTACGACAAGCTGTTGGCCGTGCCGTTGCTCAACCTGAGCGTCCGAGGAATCGACGGCTTGGTTCGAGTCGCCCGGGCGAATCCAGCGCTCGCACGCTGGCGGGTCGAGTGGGCGCCCCTACGCACCAACCTGGCCCACATGGCCGCCTGGATCGTGTTCTTCGGTGCCATGACCGCCTTGGGAAAGACGGACGGGAGGCACACGGGCGACAGCCTCCCGTTCTGGCAGCAAGCGTGTGAGGACGAGCGTGCGAACTCCTGCACTCGACTCATCCAGCTCGAGAGCACGTATTGCGCTGACAACTCTGCCTGGGCGTGTAACGAGTTGGGCGGAAACTACGCTCGCGGCGAGATCGTGGCGGCGAACCCGGAAGTCGCGCGCGACTACCTTTCGCGCGCTTGTGAACTCAGATCGCAGGCGGCCTGCGTCAACCTATTGGACCCGGATCGCTTCAGCCGAACCGACCCGCGGCCGCTCGACCTCAGGCTGATGCTCCGGGAGGGAGGCCAGAACCTGATGCAGATGCCGGAGCCCGAGCTTTATTCCCGGGCATGTGATCACGGCTGGACCTTCGCTTGCGGCAGAAGCGCGAGCACGCCGTGACGGACGTCACGCCGCCCCTGAGCGGGACTCCGCCACCGGAACCGGCACCCGAGCCGCCGTCTGGTGCGCCGACGTCGAGCAGGGTAGTGGTTCCGCTCGCGGCGCTCGCGATCGTCACCGCGGTATGGGTCGCCCTTCAACTCTCGCAGTCCCTGCCGGTGGGGCCGGAGCGCGACACCCCTGTCGCGGCAGCCCGAAGCGAACTCCCCGGCTTCCGCTCGGACGCCTGGTTCCTGCCCGACGAGCAGCTACTCGGCTTCGTTGAGATACCAGCTGGGCCGTTCCTGATGGGCAGCGACCCGGCGCTCGACCCTCTCGCTTACGACATCGAGCGGTGGTCCGATGTGAGCGCACAGGGAAGCTTTATGGTACCGGCCTTCTACATCGCCAAGTACGAAGTCACGATCGCCCAATTGCGCACGTTCGTGGAGGCCACCGGCCATACCATCGACCCACAGGCCCTCCGACCGCCGCCCGATCACCCCGCCGCGTCCGTCTCGTGGCCCGATGCTCTGGCGTACGCCCGCTGGCTCGATGCGACACTCCGGGAGTCACCCCTGACGCCGCCCCTACTGGCCACGTTGTTACGCGACGGGTGGCACATCACGCTGCCCAGCGAAGCCGAATGGGAGAAGGCCGCGCGGGGTGAAGACGGGCGCATCTACCCCTGGGGAAACCAGCCGCGGCCCGACCGAGCGAACTACGCCGGACGCGGCACGAGGCCGGTGGGCAGCTACGAGTGCCCCGAGTGCCCATTCGGGCTCTCCGACATGGCCGGAAACGTCTACGAGTGGACGCGCAGTCCGTATCAGCCCTACCCTTACGACGCGGCGGACGACCGGGACGGATTGGACGAGCCGGCTCTCTGGGTGATGCGTGGTGGCGCGTTCGGTGACCCGGCGCAGAACGTGCGCGCGGCCAACCGCGGGGGTGCCGACCCAGGCGCCCGGCGGGCGTTCATTGGCTTTCGGTTGGCGCTGTCGCGGTAGCCTTCGCGGCCCATTGAGACGGAACGCGATCCGAGCGGACGGCGATCACGATGCTCCCGTCCGCGAGCATCCGGTCGAATGGTCCCGCGGGCACGTCCAATCGTGGGAGCCGGCATTCGAAGAACACGGTCGCCACCGTGCACAGGATCGCGCCCAGCGCGAGCCCCTCGAAGGTGATGACTCCCGCCGTCGGCAGAGGGACGATCGGCATACCGCCGGTCGGAAGCGGGTATGCCCGCGAGGTGAGCGTCACGAGCAGGATCGCGATGGTCCCACCCATCAGACCGCCTAGAACCGCCATGAGCGGCACGCGCGAGTGGACCTGGGGCCCGACCGGACAGACCTCGTGGCCGAGCGGAATCGAGCTTCGCACCTCGATCTCACTTGCCGCCACACCGGCCTCGGCCAGTCGCTCGAGAGCGTCCTGTGCGTCGGACGGCTTGGCGAAAGCAGCGTGAGTCCAGCCGGGGTCCGTCATCTCACGGCCTCCTCGGTCACAGGCTCCGGGCTGGCGGCGGCCGAGCCGGCGATATGGTCTCCCTCTCGAACCTCCCAGAGGGAGACGATCGGCGCGAACTGCACGAACAGGAAGTAGAGCATGGCGAACATACCGAAGGATCCAACCAGGATCCCGAGTTCCACCCAGCTGGGCGAATACGTGCCCACGGTGAACTCCATGCGCGGAAGTCGCAGCGTGCCTACGACGATGAGGAAGCGCTCGATCCACATGCCGATGAGCACGCCGAACCCCACGACGGCGGTCGCGAACGGCTTGCGGCCCCAGCGGAACGAAAGCACGGCCAATGGGATGACGGTGTTGACGAGGATCATGCCCCAGAAGACCAATGCGTAGTCACCGGACACGCGCTCCCAGAACACCGCCATCTCGGACGGCTCGTGTCCGTACCAGACCGTGATGTGCTCGGCTGCGGTGAAGTAGGTCCAAATGACCGTGAACGCGACGAAGAGCAGACCGAGGTTGTTGAAGACCTTGTCGTTCAGGTACTCCTGAAGCCCCAGCCCACGCCGCAACAGGTACATGGCCACCATCAGCACACCGATGCCGGAATAGATGGCTCCGACCACGAAGTAAGGGCCGAAGATCGTGCTGTGCCACATGGGCGCGAGTGTCATGGAGAAGTCCCACGACACGATGGTGTGGACCGAGACAGCCACCGGGATGATGATCACGGCCATCACCTTGATTCCCGCCTCCAGCGAGTGCCACTGCTGGGTGGTCCCGCGCCACCCCAACGCCATGAAGCTGAAAAGACGAGCCTTGAGGCTCGCCGGGGTCTCGGCCATGGCCCGATCGCGCAGGATCGCCATGTCCGGCAGGAGCGGCAGCAGCAGGTAGAGCACGCTCCCCGTCAGGTACGTCCCGATCGCCATCATGTCCCAAACCAGAGGAGATCGGAAATTGGGCCACAAACCGCGCGAGTTCGGGAACGGGATCATGAACCAGAACAGCCAAGGACGGCCCAGATGGATCAGCGGAAAGAGCCCGCCGATCGTGAGAGCGAAGACCGTGATGGCCTCTGCGCAGCGCGTCACGGGGCGGCGCCATTCAGCGGACGTGACACGCAGAATCGCGGAGATGAGCGTACCCGCGTGGCTGATGCCGATCCAGAATACGAAGTTGGTGATGTAGAAGCCCCAGAACACGGGACGGTTGATGCCAGCCACCCCGATGTCGTTCTTGATCTGGTAGCCCCACGAGAAGAAAAGCAGGCCTGCAAGCGCGCCGGTCACCAGGCTGCCCAGGATCAGGCCTGGGCGCACTCCGGTGATCGGCCGGAGAAGAGCGGCCTCCTTGGCGGTGTTCGCCGGAGCCGCCACGCTACTCGCCACCCCTGAGGTAAAACACCGAAGGATGGGTGCCGAGGTCCTCGAGCAACTGCGAGGAGCGCTCGCTGCGCGCGAGTCGCACGACCTCGCTGGCCGGATTCCCCAGATCGCCGAAGACGATCGCTCGAGCCGGGCAGGACTGTGCGCACGCGGTCTGCACGTCACCGTCTCCGATCTCGCGATCGTCGTCCTTCGCGAGGTCCTGCGCATCCTGAATGCGCTGCACGCAGAAGGTGCACTTCTCCATGACACCCGCCGGCCGTACGCTGACGTCCGGGTTGAGCTGCCGTTCCAACGGCTCCGGCCATTCGCCGTCGTGCCAGTTGAATACGCGCACCGTATACGGGCAGTTGTTGGCACAGTAGCGCGTGCCGATGCAACGGCTGTATACCATCGCATTGAGCCCCTCAGGAGTCCGGTACGTCGCATATACCGGACAGACGGGCTCGCAGGGCGCGGCTGCGCAGTGCTGGCAGAGAACGGGCGTGAATCGGACCTTCACGTCCGGAAACGTGCCCTCGTAGCGACGCTCGATGCGTAGCCAATGCATGGCGCGGCCGTTGTGCGCCTCTTCCTCGCCCACCGTCTGGATGTTGTTCTCCGCGGCACACGCGACGACGCACGCGCCACAGCCCGTGCAACGGTCGGTATCGATCACCATGCCCCAACGAGTCATCCGTCTTCCTCCGCGCCGGTATCATGCGGGGCCCAACCCACCGGGATCGTCTCGCCCGCACCCTCGTCGCTGTAGCTGCGACCCATGCGCGCCAGGTCACCCGGCCCGAGGCGTTCCACGCTGACGCGGGTCCCGGCCCACGCCGGCGCCGACGTGTCGTCCACAAAGCCCCGTCCCACCAGATCGAGGGGGTTGGTCCCGCGGCCCTGGGCGTACCGACCGTATTCCGAATGCCCCTGCCCCCGCGGCATGCCGATCAAGCCC
>Ga0315339_1003317_pt1 | contig 11413 bp, 13 predicted proteins | sample ASW17metaG_FD_204514 | JGI IMG/M metagenome (GOLD analysis project Ga0315339, IMG submission 204514) | Ammonia-oxidizing marine archaeal communities from Pacific Ocean, United States - ASW #17 | ecosystem: Environmental > Aquatic > Marine > Oceanic | place: USA: California | collected 2016-12-05
AGACGGCAGCCTGGCATGGCGCGCCTATTCGATGGGCCCAGACAGCGACATCCTGATCGATCCAGAGAACACCACTCACCTGGGAACACCTGTTGGCGCGGATTCCGGCACCAACACCTGGGAAGGTGATCAGTGGATGATCGGTGGCGGCACCACTTGGGGCTGGTATTCGGCAGATCTCGAAGAGAACCTGATGTACTACGGTACGGGTAACCCATCCACATGGAACCCTGCCCAGCGTCCTGGTGACAACCGTTGGTCGATGACCATCATGGCCCGTGACATCGACACCGGTGTGGCCAAGTGGTTCTACCAGATGACCCCACACGACGAGTGGGACTTTGACGGCATCAACGAGATGATCCTGACAGAGCAGGAAATCGACGGCACAGAGCGTAAGCTTCTGACTCACTTTGACCGGAACGGCCTGGGCTACACCCTGGATCGGGTCAGCGGTGAACTGCTGGTTGCTGAAAAGTTCGACCCTGCTGTGAACTGGACAACTGGCGTCGACATGGACCCAGCGTCTGAAACATACGGTCGTCCGGCTGTTGTTGCTCAGTACTCGACCGAACAGAACGGCGAAGACGTCAACTCGACAGGTATCTGCCCTGCTGCCCTTGGTTCCAAGGACCAACAGCCAGCTGCCTACTCGCCTAAGACAGAGCTGATGTACGTTCCAACAAACCACGTCTGCATGGATTACGAGCCTTTCCGCGTATCCTATACAGCTGGTCAGCCTTATGTTGGTGCGACCCTTGCAATGTACCCTGCGCCAGACAGCCACGGTGGCATGGGTAACTTCATCGCCTGGGACAACACAGACGGTTCCATCAAATGGTCCATCCCAGAGCAGTTCTCTGTATGGTCCGGTGCGCTGGCAACTGCTGGTGACGTCGTCTTCTACGGCACGCTGGAAGGTTACCTGAAGGCCGTACATGCCGAGACTGGTGAAGAGCTTTATAAGTTCAAAACACCATCGGGCATCATCGGTAACGTGATGACCTACAAGTCGAACGGTAAGCAGTACGTTGGTATCCTGTCGGGTATCGGTGGCTGGGCTGGCATCGGCCTTGCGGCTGGCCTGACCAACCCGAACGACGGTCTGGGTGCTGTGGGTGGCTACGCTGCCCTAAGCGACTACACCGCGCTGGGTGGTCAGCTGACAGTCTTCGCTGTTCCAGATTGATCTGGTCCTTGACCTAGTCAAATAGGCTGGCGCATCCTTGTGGTGCGCCAGCTCAAACTCTTAAAACACTCCACAACAGGTAAGTTTCATGAAAAAGACGGGAAGCCTGCTTGCTCTGGTCCTGATCGCAGGTGCCACGATGGCCCCCGCTCAAGAAGAGAGCGAAAGCTACGACAACTACACAGCCGCCTATTCCGAAGACGGGCGCTATTACACCGAAGACGACGTGCCGACCTATAACGTCGCTGAAGATGGCACGATCGACTGGCTGACATATTCGGGCTTCCGCCGCTATCACTCTGAATGCCATGTCTGCCATGGACCAGAGGGCGAAGGATCTTCCTATGCGCCAGCGCTGAAGACATCCGCCATTGATATGGATTACTACGACTTCGTCGATGTGGTCACCAATGGCCGCAAACACATCGACGCCTCGAATAATTCCGTGATGCCTGCGTTTGGCGATAATCCGAACGTGATGTGCTACCTTGATGATATCTACGTATATCTAAAGGCCCGCGGAACAGAGGTTGTCCCCCGTGGGCGCCCCCGCAAGAAAGAAACCAAATCTGACGTGATCCGAGAGGATGAAAATGCGTGCCTTGGCTAAGGCGCAAGCAATTGCCACCGCCGCGATCCTAAGCATCGCAGCGGCTGGCATCGGCCACGCCCAAACGTCTGACCTTGTGTCGACCAACGCGCTTCGGGTCTGCGCCGATCCGGCGAATGACCCGATGTCCAACAAGGACGGCACCGGGTATGAAAACAAGCTGGCCGAACTGGTCGCGGCCAAGCTGGATCTGCCGGTGCATTATACCTGGTATCCGATGGCCACCGGCTTTGTGCGCAACTCGTTGAACGCCAAGAAATGCGATATCATAATCGGCTACGCCCAGGGGCACGAGCTGGTCTTGAACACCAACCATTACCTGACCTCTGTTTATACGTTGATCGTGCCCAAGGATGGCGCATTGGCCGACGTGACCGCCCTGTCTGATGACCGCCTAAAGGGGTTGAAGATCGGCGTTATCGCAGGCAGCCCGCCGTCGACCCATATGGCGCGCAACGGGCTAATCGGCAAAGCCAAGGCCTATAACCTGTTCGTCGATCGCCGCCATGAAAGCCCGACGCTGGATATGTTGGCTGATCTGGAAAACGGCGAGATCGACGCGGCAATCCTGTGGGGACCAATCGGCGGACCTTTGGTCAAGACTGATCACCCCAACTTGGTAGCTATCCCGCTGATCAAAGAAACCCTTCCTCCCCGTCTATACTTTCGCATCACCATGGGCGTGCGGCAGGGCGAAAAGGTTTGGCAACGCAAGCTGAACTCGCTGATCCGGCGCAATCAGGATGAAATCAACGCCCTGCTGGCCAATGCCGGCGTGCCGCTGATCACCGACCTTGGCGATGCGGTGATGGACATCACCCAATGATCCGCGCGCTGGCAATCGTCGCCCTGACGATCTTGCCAGCCGTTAGCCTTGCCCAGACGGTGCCCGAGCCCGACGGCTATAAAATGGATCACTACCGTGGTCCGGTGCCAAGCGCGCTGACCGGCGGAATTGTCCTCGGCCCCGAGGCCGCGTTTAAGCTTTGGGAAAATGGCGTCGCCTTTATCGACGTTCTGCCCCAGGCACCGAAACCGGCAAACCTGCCCAAAGGCACAATCTGGCGCGATAAGCCTCGCGACACGATTCCCGGCGCGATTTGGCTGCCCAATGTCGGCTACGGAGCCATTGCCGATATCACCGCAGATTACTTTCGCCGCGGTCTGGACAAGGCGACCAATGCCGACCCCGACGCGCCCGTCGTCTTCTTCTGCCTGGAAGACTGCTGGATGAGCTGGAACGCCGCGCGCCGCGCCATCGAGTGGGGCCATACCCAAGTCTACTGGTTGCCAGAGGGAACAGACGGCTGGCAGCTATGGGATTTCCCGCTGGAACGGATCAAACCAATGGAACCGCAACCGCAGGCACAATAATTCGGGCCTGTTTCGACACAATGCAAGCCGACATTATCCGTCTCGACCCGGCTCAGCGGAATCGCTGGAGAACAGTGCGATCTTGTTACCTTGCGGGTCGCGAAGGTAGCCAACATAAAAATGAGGACGATATGAGGCACGAAAGCCCGGCTGGCCCTCATCAAAGCCGCCTGCGGCAAGTGCTGCGGCGTGAAGGTCACGAACCTGGTTTTGACTGCGTGCCTCGAACGCAACCATAGCACCGTTCCCAGCCGAGGCCGGACGTCCATCGAAGGTTGGTTTAACGTAGAAATCCGGTAGAACGAGAGACTGGCCCGGTTGCACGGGCAGCGCGAAACTCAAGCCCTCAGGACCCTCCTTAAGTTCGTAACCAAGGGCCGGAAGGAACGCAGAGTAAAACCGTTTCGCACGAGCGATGTCATCGGCACCGACGGTGACGTAGGCAATCATGCTGTGTGTTTCCCTTCCGAACAGATCACTGGTCCGGGATCTTAAAACCCGGCCATATCCTTATGCGCCTTGGTGATCGTGCCGCTGGTATCGGTCATCGTCACATCCACAGACCGCGTGCGCCCCGGAACCGACATGCCGATATTCGGGTCTTCGGACAGGGAAATTGACCCGGTCATCTCGACATAGCCCGCGCCATCAAGATCAATTTCAAGGTTCTCGACATAGCGCATCGGGATATACAGCAGGGAAATCTGGTCCATCTGCATGCCGGAATGCGACGGATGCGAAATACCGACATCCAGACGCCGCAGACGTGACGAAATCGCCGCCAGACGATCCGCGCCCTCGCCGGGTAACAGCGTATCAAGTTCAAGCTCCATATCGCCCAATGTCGACAGGGCCAGTTCCGGGTCCGTCCCCGGAGGTGCCGAACAGGCGCCTTGCCCCGATGTTTTCACGTAGCTTTCCAAAACCCAGACCTGACCGTCGGTGGTTTCAACAACCACATGCAGCGGCGTCGGCCCGTTAATCCGTGCGGTCACATCGAAAAAGAAACTCGGCTGCGGGGTATCAAGCGCGAAGACCGCCGACACCGGCATCGGGTTGTCATCAATCACCAGCGTGACCTTGTCCAATCGCATGCTTTTGGGCGCGTAGATCATCGCGGCAATCTGGGTCCGCGCGTCGTCATAGGTACGATACGGCACATCCAGCGAAATCATATGCGACCCATCCCGCAGCGCCCGATCACCATAAAGCTGATACTTGACAGAGTCCCAGGATTCCCCGGCAATGGCAGGCCACGTGGCCGCGCTTAGCAATAGGGCCGACAGTGTCAAAAGCTTCATTTTCTTCCTCCCAAAAGAAAAACGCCGAAGGCGCGGGGGCCATCGCAAGTTTCGATAATTTCTATCACATCAAGGCTATTTGAGTCGATAATAGAGACTGTATTTTCAAACCAATTGGCAACAACGATTCGTGATCCATCGGCGGTCACATCTATGCCTTCGGGGTATTCACCGACGTCAATTTTAGTCACTGTTTTCAGCGTGGTAAGATCAACGACGCTGACCGTATCCTCATACTGGTTGGTAACGAACGCCCTGCCAGCCGCAAACGCCACGCCATAGGGCCGCGCGCCAACAGGCACCGTGTTGGAAACCGTGCCCGTTTCGGGGTCTACAACACTGACGTCATCGGTGCCGACATTGCCAACAAACAGCCGCCCCTCCGGCGCGAACCGCAGGCCAAACGGCCGGGTACCAACATCAATTCTATGCAATAATTCCAGCGTATTAGCATCAAATATCGAAACCTGATCCGCGTCACGATCTGCGGACGCCAAATACCGCCCATCATCCGACACCGCCAACCCGGCAGGCGCGCCGCCCACGGTCAGTTCCTGCCGCAACGCCAGCGTGTCATCGGCCAAGACCCAGATGCGCGCGTTGTACCAATCTGACACAAACAACCGCCCGCGCGCCGCGTCATGCACCACGCCAATCGGGCCACCATCCAGCGTTGTCTGGGCCAAAACCGCGCCACTATCCACCGCATGGCGGCGCACGGTCTTGCTGTCGGCCGCAACGGTAAAAACCGCGCCAGGGCTAACGGCAACACCCGCAGGTTTGCCCGGCACCGACCAGCGCGTTACTTCTGCCCCGCGATCCAGATCCAGAACGCTAAGTTCGTCACCGTTTTGGCAGGTCACAAAGGCGATATCCCCTGCCACAGGCGAACCCGCGGCAAGGGCAATAAGCAGGAAAAGCCTAAGAGGCAGCCGCACCGAACCGCTCTACCAAGGCATCAAGACCGGCCTGATACACCGCCGACACAGCCGCAATCGCCGCCGCGTCGTTCAGATTCTCTGGTGGATCGTTGTTCGGATAGCCGCGGTAGAATGCCCCGCGCCATTCAATCTGTGCGCCACCATCATCGCGCGGCTTGACCGTCAGATGCGAGGAATAATTCGTCACCGGCAGAACCTCTACCAGCACGTCGGTGATGCGATACGAATAGCTCATCTTTTCGGTGCTGTATTTATACAGGATCTCCGAAATCGTCGGCCCGCCTTCTGCGCCCAGCGTCAGCACGCGGGTAGCGTCAATGTCATTGTCCCCTTCGCCGGTGCTGGAAAACACAGCCGGGTGCCAGGACATATCCTGAAAGTTGCCAATCGCCGCCCAGACATCGGCCGGGCTGGCCGCGACCTCGGCAGTTAGGGTGACTTTTTGACGAGACGGGCCATGGGCCAGCGCCATGCCGGGCAGCGTCGCTGCAGCGGCGGTTATCAAGAACGAACGTCGTTTCATTTTTCCTCCCCTTTGTGAAAAACGCGATCTTCAAAGTGTAGCGCAAAACGCGCATTCATGCTTCGTCAGAATGGCCTTTGATTTTGCCAAGAAACACAGGCCCATTCTTAGAAAATAAGAGTCGATGTTCATAGTGGAGCAGTTAGGCTTTGGATCGCAACCGCACCAAAGGTCTCGGTTGCGCAAAGCCTTGTTATCTGTGGCTTATAGGACAAAGCCCGATAAGGGCTAGGGGAGGGGAAATTGCGCACTATATTCGGCTTGATACTGGCCTGCTGTGTTGTCGTCGGCGTTGCCGGAACGGCGCTGGCGCTTGACGTCAAATCCGCCGTGCTGCGCATTGATTACCCCAAGCTTTTGCCGATTTCGCGCTATGACCTACCCGCGCCTGACCTTGGCTTTGGCGGTGCCGCTTTGGCCGATCTGGACAATGGCACCACCGGGACATTCCTGGGCCACACCTATGAAACCACCACAGTCGCTGTGCCGCCCGATCAAGCCAACGCCGCGCTTGACCAGATACTGGCCGACGGCATTCGCCTGATCGTCGTGATGGCCGAACAGGCCGATCTGCTGCGCCTGACGGATCGCGCCGCGCAGGACAACGCCTTGGTCATTAACGCCACCGCGCCCGATATCGCCCTACGCGATGCAGAATGCCGCGCCAATCTGCTGCACATCGCGCCCTCTGATGCGATGAATGCCGATGCCGTCGCGCAATTCGCCGTTTGGAAAAAGTGGCGCGAGTGGTTCATGATCACCGGCTCTAACCCCGCCGATCAGGCGCTTGCCCAGGCCTATCGCCGTGCCGCAACCAAATTCGGTGCCAAGATCGTAGAGGAACGCGAATTTGAGGATACCGGCGGCACGCGCCGCACCGATTCCGGCCATGTTCTGGTGCAACGGCAACTGCCCGTCTTCACCCAGGGTGCCGAAGATCACGACGTTCTGATTGCCGCCGACGCCACCGATTATTTCGGGCGCTACCTGCCGTTTCATCAATGGACGCCGCGCCCTGTTATGGGCACCTCTGGCCTGCGCCCCACTACCTTTCACGGCGCGCATGAGGCTTGGGGTGCCACCCAATACCACACAAGGTTTGAGGACCTGACCGGCCGTTACGTGCAGCCCGAGGATTACAACGTCTGGCTGTCGCTGCGCGTCATAGGCGAGGCCGTGACCCGCGCCAGCACCGTCGATCCGGACGAGATCCGCGATTACATCCTGTCTGATGCGTTCGAGCTGGCCGCCTTCAAGGGCCAAAAAGTGACGTTCCGCGATTGGAACGGTCAATTGCGCCAGCCCATCCTTTTGTATGACGGGCAAATCACCGCCAGCGTCAGCCCGCAAGACGGCTTTCTACATCAGGTTTCGCCCTTGGATACGCTGGGCCTTGATCGCCCCGAATCCAAATGCACCGCCTTCAACGAATAGAGGTTCCGATGAAATCGCTTTTGATATCCGCCGCTTTATCTGCGCTTTTGATCAGCCCGGTTTTCGCCGGCAAAGCCTTTGTGTCGAACGAACGTGGCAATACCATAACCGTTGTCGACACCGACACCTGGGAGGTTCTTGATGAATTCCCCGGCGGTAATCGCCCGCGCGGCATCACCATCAGCCCCGATGGCAAACTGCTGTATGTCGCCGCGTCGGATGACAGTCTGGTGCGGGTGTTTGACACTGATACCCACAAGGAACTCTACACGCTGCCCTCCGGCCCGGACCCCGAATTGTTCGTTCTGCATCCATCCGGCAACCCGCTCTATATCGCAAACGAAGACGACAACCTTGTCACCGTGACCGACACAGAGACACGTCAAATCCTGGCCGAGGTGCCTGTCGGCGTTGAACCCGAAGGCATGGGCATTTCGGCGGATGCCAAATTTGTCGTGAACACGTCTGAAACCACCAATATGGCGCATTTCATCTCAACCGAGGATTATAAGATCAAGCATAACGTGCTGGTCGATCAGCGCCCGCGTTACGCGCAATACACTGATGACGGCACGCGCCTGTTTGTGTCATCCGAGATCGGCGGCACCGTCGCCGTTATGGACATCGCCGCCGATGGCACTCCGACGTTAACCAAGAAAATCGGCTTTGAAGTGTCGGGCGTTCTGCCTGAATGGCTGCAACCGGTTGGCGTCAAAGTCACGAAAGACGGCAGCAAAATCTTTGTTGCGCTTGGCCCGGCAAACCGGGTCGCGGTGATTGACGGCGAAACGCTTGAGGTCAAGAAATACATCCTAGTCGGCCAGCGTGTCTGGCAGCTGGCGTTTACCCCTGATGAAAAATACCTGCTGACGACGAACGGCAATTCAAACGACATCACCATCATTGATGTGGGTCGTGAAAAGGCCTTTCGCTCTGTTCCCGTCGGCCAACAGCCCTGGGGCGTGGCGATCACGCCGAACTAAGCCCAAAACCTGACCAACAAACAGGAGATCAACATGATCCGCGCCGCCGCCATATTGGCCTGCTCTCTTAGCGTAACCGCCCTTGCCCCCGTCCACGCCGCGCCGCTGTGCGATGATCTGGGGTTTGCCGGATTGCTGGCGTCCTGTAACCGAGGCGAGCCAATCGAAATCACGCTGGCGTCTGGTAAGCCGTTGGGCGAGGACGTCGCGCTGCAATCCGGGGCCTATTACAAGATGTTCATCACCGCCGATGGCTCTGCCGAACTGGCCGTGGTTGGCCCCGAATTCTTTCGTGCCATCTGGATGAATGAGATCGTGATCAACAAGATCGAAATCCGCCCGATGGCGATTGATTCCATCGAGTTTGATGATGCTGGCACCGCCGAGCTGTCGTTTATCGCGATCAAGCCCGGCACGCATGTGCTGCGCATTCCCGGCTCTACCGGTGAATCCCAGCAAGTCCGCATAAGCATTCAATAATCCACACAACAATTCCCTGACAGGAGACCCGACATGAGACCATTTCTAATTGCCATCACCGCGCTTATCCTCGCTGGCTCCGCCTTTGCCGCCAGCCATGCCATTCCCGCCGAAACCATCGCCGCAATAGAGGCTAAACTGGCCGCAATGAACTGCCAGATGGACCCGGACGATATTGAGATGGAAGATGACGGGTATGACCTTGATGACGTCATCTGCGAGGGCGGCAACCAGTTCGATATCACGCTCGATGCCGACTTGAACGAAACCGGCCGCCGCGCCGAATAATCGCCCCATAAAGGGAGGGAAACCATGCGAATTCTAAAACTCGCCGCCGCTTTTGCCGCGCTTCTGGCCGGGCCGACGCTGGCCGCCGACCTGCCCACAATCCGCGCCGCCGTTCTAAAAATCGGTACCGTGAATTGGGAGCTGGCCACCATCATCGAGAACGGCCTTGATGAAAAACACGGCTTTCACCTAGAGGTCATGCCCTTCGCCGATAACGGCGCCACCCGCGTCGCCGTTGAGGGCGGCGAGGCCGACATGGCCGTCGCCGACTGGATCTGGGGTGCCCGACAGCGCGCCGCCGGCAAGGACTATGTGTTTATCCCCTATTCCAAGGCCGTCGGCGGTGTCGTCACCCCCAAAGATAGCGGCGTCGAAAGCCTTCAGGATCTGGCAGGCGGCAAAATCGGCATCGCCGGTGGCCCGCTTGATAAATCCTGGCTGATCCTGCGCGCCTATGCGCAACAGGAATACGGCATGGACCTGAAGGCCGACACCGAACAAGTCTTCGGTGCGCCACCGCTGATCTTTAAATCCGGCCTTAGCGGTGACCTGAACGGGGCCATAAACTTTTGGCACTTTCTCGCCAAGATGAAAGCCGCTGGCATGAAAGAGGTGATATCGGTTCAAACTGCCAGCTCCGCGCTTGGATTAGACCCTAATACGCCATTGCTGGGCTATTTCATGAAAGACAGCTACCTGGCCGATCACCCCGGTCTGACGCAGGCGTTCTACAACGCCAGCCGCGACGCCAAGGACCTGCTGGCCACAGATACCGCCGCATGGGATGCCGTGCGCCCCCGGATGAACGCCAAGACCGACGCACAGTTTGAACAGCTAAAGGCCGACTGGCTGCTGGGCGTTCCGGCGCGTGGATCGGTTGACATCGAAGGTGCCGGTAAACTACTGGCATTGATGAATGAACTGGGCGGCGAAGACCTTGTTGGCAAGGCGACAACCGTGCCCGACGGTCTGTTCGCAGAGCTAGAATAAGGCCAAAAACCCAATGATCGGCACACGTTTAATACCTGTCTTGTCGATCATCGGACTACTGTGTCTCTGGGTGGTGGTGTCTGCCATCGCCCAAGACCCAGAGGTACTGCCGCAACCCTGGAGCCTGCTCGCCCCTTTCCAAAAAGAACTCGCCAGTGGCGAGCTTTTATACCACCTCGGTGCCACCTTGGTGCGGGTGATCTGGGCCTTTGCCCTTGCCATGACATTAGGGGTTGCCATCGGCCTGGCAATGGGCCGGTCAGAGGCTCTAAACCAGTGGTTAGATCCTTGGTTAGTGGTCTTTCTGAACCTGCCCGCGCTGGTCCTGATCGTGCTGTGTTACCTGTGGATCGGGTTGAATGAAACAGCGGCAATCGTCGCCGTAACCCTGAATAAAATTCCCAATGTCACCACCGTAATCCGCGAAGGGGCCCGCGCGCTGGACCCCAACCTTGACGCCATGGCCAAGGTCTACCGCATGTCCTGGGTCGCCCGCCTGCGCCATGTCACCCTGCCGCAGCTTGCCCCCTTTATCACCGCCGCCGCCCGCAGCGGCATCGCCGTCATCTGGAAGATCGTCCTTGTCGTCGAGTTCCTTGGCCGATCCTCTGGCGTCGGCTTTCAAATCCACCTCTATTTTCAGCTATTCGATGTCGCAATGGTGCTGGTCTACGCCCTGTCCTTCATCACCGTCATGCTGATCATCGAATCCGCCATCCTGCAACCATGGGAACGCCGCGTACGGCGCTGGCGCGCACCATGATACAGGTCGATATCCACGCCAAACATTTCGGCCAACAACAGGTGCTTGGCCGAGTCCATTTCACCATATCACCCGGCGAAACCGTCGCCCTGCTTGGCCCATCTGGCATCGGCAAATCAACCATCCTGCGCATCGTTTCGGGCATTGATAGGGACTATCAGGGGCAGGTAACGCGCCCCGATGCCATGGCAATGGTGTTTCAGGAACCGACCTTGCTGCCGTGGCGCAGCGCGCTGGATAACCTGCTGCTAACGCAGCCAGATCTGCAACGCGCAGACGCATTATCCGCTCTGTCTCGTGTCGGGCTCAACGGCAAACAAGATGCCTTTCCCGGTCAGCTCTCGCTTGGCCAACAACGCCGCCTTGCGCTGGCCCGCGCCTTTGCCGGGCGGCCCGAATTCCTGATCATGGACGAGCCCTTTGTGTCGCTTGATCCAGATATGGCCGAACAGATGTTAACCCTGACAGAGACCTTGATCACAGAGGCCCGGCCTGCGACCCTGTTCGTGACCCACGCTCGGTCAGAGGCTGAAAGAC
>Ga0315339_1003318_pt1 | contig 11410 bp, 10 predicted proteins | sample ASW17metaG_FD_204514 | JGI IMG/M metagenome (GOLD analysis project Ga0315339, IMG submission 204514) | Ammonia-oxidizing marine archaeal communities from Pacific Ocean, United States - ASW #17 | ecosystem: Environmental > Aquatic > Marine > Oceanic | place: USA: California | collected 2016-12-05
CGAAGAAGCCAATATGCCCAAGTCCATTCACTTTAGCTGACATGATTAATCTCCTTGCCAATCTCGTCTGAACGTTGGTCTGGCCGATAATGCACCGTTACATGGCTCACCAAACACGTCGGCAACTACCAGGGTATCTACCGGGTTTTCTTGCCAGAAATCATAACCAAACTCCCATTTTCTGTCCACCAATGCAGTTGCGCCATGGTAACTTGTCTGATTCGGATTCGGGGTTGGTCCATAAGGGCTGTTCCCATGAACTTTTGCTCTCGGGAGTAGCGGTGCTTGGCTTGGAGCCCAAGGCAGGCGGCAGGGTACTGGTAGAAGAGGGTGGAGTGGTCGCAGTGGGTGCTGAAGTCTCTGGTACAGCCGACGTCGACCCGCAGGCCATGACGGCCAGCATGATCGCCAGGCAGGATGTTATTAGGACCCTATGAACCATCAAGTTCATTACGGCCCCACTGAGAACTTTTGGATGCGGTTGTTACCTCTGCCCGTAACGTACACGCTGCCGTCAGGTGCCACTGCGATTCCACTTGGTAGGTTGAACTGACTGTCGCCGTCGCCCAGCGAGCCCCACTTGATAACGAACACCCCTTCAGACGTTAACTTCTGTATGCGGTTATTGTCCAAGTCTGCAATGTACACAGTACCGTCGGATGCTACGGCAACGCCCTCTGCGGAATAGAACTCCGCGTCGCCTGAACCAGGGCAACCAGGACAATTATTAGGGGGCTGCTCCGGCCATTTGGTAATGAAAACGCCTTCGGCGGTGAATTTCTGGATGAGGTGGTGTTGGGAATCTGCAACGTAGACGCTACCGTCAGGCCCTACAGCGACGCCACACCCTCCACAGTTAAATTTACCATCTTCGTGTGCCCCGCCAGGCCCACCCCACTTCTTGACGAACACACCTTCGGAGGTGAACTTCTGGACGCGGTGGTTGTCTCTGTCCGCTACGTAGACGCTACCGTCGGACGCTACAGCTATTCCATGTGGCCTGCCGAACTGACCATTTCCGCTTCCAGAACTACCCCATTTGGTAACGAACACTGCGCTCGAACTTGCTGCCGGTGTCGCCGTGGGCACTGGGGTTGGCGCCGGAGTGGGTGCAGGTGTGGCCGTCGGCACTGGCGTTGTCGGCGGCGGGATAGCAGCTGGCGTAGGTGTCGGTACTGCCGTAGCTGTAGGTACCGGTGTCGCCGTGGGCGCGATCGCCGTCGGCGTGGGTGTAGGTACTGCCGTGGCAGTAGGCACAGGTATCGGTGTCGACGTAGGCCATGGTGTATAGGTCGGGTACGGCGTGTACGTCGGCCCTACCTTCGGTGTCGGCAACGAGGTGAAGGTTGGCGTGGGGTAAGGCGTATACGTGGGCCATGGCGTGTAGGTCGGAACTGGGGTGGGAGTGGGTGTCGGCCATGGTGTAGGAGTCGGCCAGGGCGTGTACGTCGGATACGGTGTGTACGTCGGTCCTACCTTAGGCGTCGGGTAGGGTGTGAACGTCGGTGTCGGGAACGGCGTATACGTCGGGTAAGGCGTCGGCGTCGGCGCGTAGTCCCCTGAGGTCAGTTCACCCTCGATACGGCCTGTAGTACTTTCCCCGTTCTCTGGATCTATGTATTCGTAATTAAGCACCAGTTCATACCGGTCTCTGACTGACCCCGACTCCAAGGTCACATGGACGCTGGCAGATGCCTGTTGGCCCGGTGCGATGGTGACCCGTCCCGTACTACACGGATTTCCAGTACAGCCCGTCGTTGATGTGACCATCAGACCAGCGCCCAACCTGGTTATCAGATTGACCTCCAAAGGTGCATCTGATGTGTTATTCGCCGATGCGGTGATGACCGTACTCTCGCCTTCCTCCAGTTGGCCTTGACTCGATACCAAAGTGACGAGCAACGTGTCCGACTCAGAATCAGGGTTGCTCCATAAGGGTTGTTCCCATGAACCTTTACTCTGTAGAATAGCGGTGCTTGGCAGGGATCCCAAGGCAGGTGCCTGGGTATCGGTGGAAGATGCGGGAGTGGTCGCTGTAGGTGCTGAAGTCTCTGTCGCAACCGACACCGACCCGCAGGCGAGAACCGCGAGCATGATTATCAGGCAGAAGGCTGTTAGGAATTGGTGAGGCATCAACCTTGTCCAGGTAACTCTTCAGTTACAGCGATGTCTTAAACAACATCGGTTCCCGACTATAGGCTACAACAAGTCTCGCGTTGTTGTGTGTATAAAGCCTTAGAAAAGCCTGACATCCGGCATGCATTAGCGTGACATCAGCTTTTTTGAGCTGGGTCGAAAAAAAATCAAAGATAGATCGTTAAGCGTTCGAAAAGCGACGACCAAACCTACCGAGAAGCACCAAGAACGAGCGTGATACCACGAATCTTCATTTATGAGATGCCATACGCCTGAATCAGGCATGGAAAAATGCCTGCTAAATGCCCTAAACAGGCATGAGACGACACCCGTACCAGCGTACAGTTGCGTCACTGCTATCATTACTCCACACCGGCTGTGAGCCGGCCCTTGCCGCCGTTGTCTCGTTGTCAGATGCGGGCGCAGCGCATGCCAGCGTTCCCGTGGCCAAGATGGAAACAAAAAGCCCAATCAGAAACTTGGTCCAACTCATCCTTGGTCGACCTTTAAACAACACTGTTTGGTCCGAGCAACACACTCAAGGCGCTATCTATATCCGCCATATCGGTAGGATATACCGGAATCAGCTTTAAACCCTCTGATCTGGCCATCAGGAATTTCTGTTGGCTCCGGCTATCGTATTCGCTGTCGCCGTGTAGACCGAAATATTCGATATAGGTATCTTCTACCAGCCAGTCTGCCCTTTTCCTGCCGTTGGGATTGTGATTCGGATGATAGGGATACATCGGTTCCCGTTCGTGGGGAATACCATGTTCGCTCAACCAATCATCGATAATTCTCTCCGGACCAGATGAACATATGTGCCCGTCTGAGGCGATCGACCTGATTCCTCTCGGAGTTACCAACGTCCCTTCAGGTAGTGCTCCGGATTTCACCATGGCGTCGAACCACGACCCCCCATAGGTCATCTTAGCGTGTGTGGTCCCACCCATCTTCGACCACGATTTGATCATCTCAATCATCTGACCCGGATCAAGGTTGGCGGTCAAACGTATATCTATGGGTGACAACCCATCAGGCGGTGGTGTCTGGCACGAATCGACGAATTCCCTTACTCGCTCGTCCAGATCTTTCGCTGCTGGATATTCAACTATCGGACAGTTCAAACAGACGTTTTTCGCTCCATTAGAACCGAAATAGACCCACCATTTCTGGCGGAGCACATTGAACTCCGCCCCACAGATGTCACAAAGCCGGTTCGAATGGTATAGGTCGATCCAATCGGTAACCCCTTTTGTTACCTCCGGGACCTTTAACGAACCAAACATTAGTTGCCAAAAGATATGTTCCTTCAATATATCCAGACAGGTCTTCAGATCTAGACCGACCCTATGACCGTAGGCCTCGTAACATAGTTGGTCGAAGATCGGATCATTGATATGGGTGATGTCAAATTTTCTTGATATCCTAGGCCACTGATATCTCTCGAACCAGACATGGATGAATAAACCATGAGCCAAGAGCAAGTTGTTGAATTCTCTAGTTACCGCATCATCCAAGATCGGGGTAGAGAACTCCCTGTCGAACGCCGTCTCCCCCATCTTCTGCATGGCATCAATGATCGGCAAAGCATTTGACGATCCTGACTGAGAAAGGCTCTTATGATCGACCGAGAGATGGGATCCGTTCAAAGTGATCCCTGACCATGAGTGCCCTAGCGCAGAACTGATACCAAGAGTGCTGCCCGCCCCGACCGATAATATCTCATCACCTACGTCCCACAGCGAGGACAATCTCACCGTGAGGGGTCAGCATCGGCTCCCAATCCGCTCAATACCTGTTTTTTTTGCGTATTTCGCTTCAGGTCTCTGTGGTTTTTCAGAAGTAAGGTAATCCGATACTACTTGCGACAGATTCGGATCGGGTACCAACGGGAGAGATGCAAACTCAATCAAGCTGCGCAAGGCTTCTATCCCAATAAAATTAACCCCCAGCCGTTTGTAGTAGAAGAAATTGTGGTGGTCCCAGCCGTCTTCGACCGCTTCGATCACAATCTCCATGCCATAGTCATTGAATACACCGTCTGGAAATACGGTGAAATCAATCACCTGGAAATGGTCCTCCCTCCACGGATCTACAAGTCCGTAACAAAGTGCCAGGAGAAAATCTTCCCCTGTACAAGCAAGGGGCAATGACGGGTTATATTCATTAGCCTTCATACCTCACCTTCCTGTGGCAGCAGGATATCGACGTCTCACACCGTAGTCCCAAACTCTATCGATTATATTGCAAGTCGTGTTTGACTAGTGGAATATGACTGTCTATCCCACTAGTCATTCCCACAAGCTGTAGGGCAGATATAAGAATGCTATCAGTTGGTTAAGTCGGCTTCGCATTACGATATGAACGAGCTCTATCACTAGGTATGTCGTTCGACGATCAGCCCGGACCAATTCCATTGACCTTCTACGAAGGCTTATCCAATTCATGTGGGTATTCGCGGGTTATTCCATAACTAAACCGTGATGTTACGAAACCAACACATCGAGCAAAAAAATCATCCTCTCAGATTGGATCTCAGGCACGGCAATCGTGCCTGTAACGCTTTACGTAATTAGGCCATGAAGTCCTATACGCTTAAAATTATATATACGGGCCAGGCCTCATTTGGTATCAGTAAAACAGACTTTCACTGATAGTAAGTGACCTCTTTTTACTAAGGTTCTTGCGTCTGTCCTGTTCTTCTAGCCTGGTGTATTCCCACTGTTATTCGATCTGAAGGAGACCTTGTATTGTCAAAATTAGCACCCAAAAGCAACCACAAAATAGTACTAGTGGACGGTCACGCGGTGGCTTTTACCAGCTGGTTTCAGTCTGACCAAAATAGCGTTATTCCAGGGTTTATGAAAATGCTGAAAGACGTTATGAAAAAGCATCAACCTGCAGGATTGATCGTAGCTTTTGACCCTCCCCCTCCAACATTTCGTCACGAACTCTATCCAGACTACAAAGCGAATAGGCCCACTCCCCCGGATGAATTTCTCGACGAGTGCTCGGACTTGGAGAAGACCTTGAAATCAAAGGGGGTCCCCTTCTGCAAAGTGGAGGGTTTCGAAGCTGATGACGTTCTAGGCACGTTGACGAATAAAGCCTCACGCAGAGGGATAAGTTCTTTGGTATACACATGCGACTTAGATCTTTTGCAGGTCATTGACGAGAACACGGTTGTGGAGGTATTCAGTCAATATTGGCCAACCCGCACCTTCAATACTGAATCTGCCACAAGACGCTTTAATGGACTGAGGCCCGTCAACATACCGGACTTAAAGGGCCTGATGGGGGATAAGTCCGATAATCTTCCCGGAGTTCCCGGGATTGGGGAGAAATCAGCTAATGCAGTCTTAAACGTGAGCGGAGATATTGAGACCCTCTACGAAAATTTGGACCTTGTCTTGGACCTTCCGATTAGAGGAGCTAAGCGGATACACCAGTTATTGTTGGACCACAAAGATGAGGCTTTCTTGATGAAATATTTGGCGACCATCGTCCGCGATGTTCCACTAAACATTGATTTACCGTTGGAGAACTTCCCTAGCCGTGCTTTTCGTTAGACTCTGGCGTTTCCTCAAATCACAGAGGTGAAAAAGCTATGGGATTGTTGATATTTAAATATGGAAGATGTGAAGCGAGGACAAAGACCGTTGACCAGCCAACTATAAAGAGAGTTGAACTCTCAACATCGCCCAACAGTCGCTAATGAACTCCGTGATCTCTCAATGGCATTGGCCCGATTGGCCAACACTCTTGATAAGGCCAGTCCGAATTAGTTGGCACCGTGAAGAGCGGTTCAATTAATGGGAATTCAGCATTAACCAGACAGTACCTAGTGACAGAACCGGCGGACCCTTACATTAGTAAGTCCAATCAGACGACTAACTGATACAGCTCGCACCAGACTCAAAAACCAGTGGGTCAACCCGCGTCAGTTCGACTCAAGATAAGGGGCTTAGTAGTTGCAGTACAAAGTTTAATGGAGTCTTATTTGTGTCAGTTTTATAGCCAATTTACTAGTTTACGTAGATCTGCGGCTCTAACGCCCACTGTCGCGCAATAACCTCGAACATTGCTGCATTTTGATGCTGTCAGAAAATCCCGACGCGCAAATCTAATCGGAATTGTTCTAATCGGAATTGTTAGGAGATGTGAAAGAGTATCGACCCCTCACCCCGATTAAGTCATACAACCTAATTTATCACCTAAACTAAGAACTCAGGCCTTTTATCTGAGATCAAGAATAAAGCATCAGAACTAGCGATAACATATCTCTCTGGATTCACCAAGACAGCACGTCCATATCGACCTATATCATCTATTAATCTACGTCTCTCAGTATCAGTCAGGTCTTCTGGGAGGTGTTCGACGTCACTCGTCTCTACAGCAATTAAAAGCACATGTTGGTTCAGCCACAGCAACGCAGCTTCGAAAAATAACTTTCCCAAAAGTTCGGTCGGTGGTTCTATCCGATAAAACTCGGATCCATCATTAAAAGTCACGAGTTCGTTTATCACTTGCGTCACTCCAGGATTCACCGCCGATGCGACTGAGAGTTGGGCTCCTATATGATCCATTGAGACCACTTCATCCACATTGGCTCGCCGAAGGTGGACCTCACTGGCTGAATCCACGACCTGGGCACAGGTGTGGACTGCAGGGTTCTTGGATTCAACGGCAAGTCCCACCATCAACGTCTTGGCGTCAGCAGCGTCCGATGGCAATTTAGTATCAGTAAGGATGATAGCCGACCTCGCTATGCCGATGCCCGCCTCGCTTAACGTTGCATCTGAAGTAGGGTCACCGTCGATGACCCTGACTCGTTTATTGCGTAAGTAAGGACTTTCGGGTTTTTCATCCCCTGGAATCACGATAATATCGTCATCGCTTGCTTCCAATAATCCCTCGATTATCTTTTCGCCTTGAGTATTCCAACCGCAGATGACTATGTGATTAGAGAATAATTTCATGAAGACACCACCTCCCCTTAAATTAAAGACAGCAGCCACAACCACTACATAAGCGCCCAGCACGAGTCCTTCAAGTAGAGCTACGATAGTCATGACTCGAGCACCTATTGTCGAAGGCGCTGTGGTCTCACCGAATATAGAAACAAGCATGAAATAGACCCCATCCAATGGATCTTGTATAAGATCGTTTGCCCCTCGGTCGAATAGCCACAAAACGATGCCCTGGAGACCTATAACGGCTAGGCTGACAACGGCCACGACTAGTATTTTACGAGCGAGAACAGCGAACTCACGCGTGAACCTAATAGCTCCCAATGAACTCGTCAATCTACTTTTCATGCATTTAGCCTTGCCATAAAACCTTGTAACAAGTCTCATCTGAATCTTGCCCAGGAAGTCCTTGCTGACCTAGTGGAACAGATGAATTCGAATACTATTACCGTATTACATATATCAAATTACCGGATAAATCGTATCGATGATTGTAGACTGTATTAACCTGTAACTACATGCCCTTTTCCATTGGATGGCGTAGATCTAAATGGCACGTTAATTGCCAGGCACTAGTAAAACTCGGATATCAGACAGGTCTTCGAGGTACACAGGTTCTTAGAGTTCCACCAAAAAATGGTGAGCGTTAAGTACTAGGTTTCCCGGGAGTGACTCTTGGTAGTAATAAGTGGCTGGATTTTGAACGTGATGGTGGCTACTGGGCTGCAGGTAGTCATTGTTGTTGCTGTAACGGTCGCTGCTCTGATCATACCTAATGTAATAGAGAGAGTTGAACTCTCAACATCGCCCAACAGTCGCTGATGCACTCCGTGATCTCTCAATGGCATTGGCCTGATTGGCCAACACTCTTGATGAAGTCAATCCGAATCTGTTGGAGCCGTGAAGAGACGTGCCATTGATGTAGGATTAAACATTGATCTGTTAACAGAACGTCCAGACCTATACATGAGTAAGTATGGGCACACACGAACTAAAATAGCTCGCACCAAACTCAAAAACTGGTGAGAGTCCCCCCACGTAAGTTAGACTCTGACCTCCGGAACCAACTTTTGATAACAAGAACCCTCGTTTGAGAGGGTTCTTTTCGGCAATCCATACATTCGAACTTCAACATGATATCCATTTCAATAGCCTTCATTCTTAAAATTATTCGTGCCGCTGCCTGATCGCTGTTTCTACTAACCTCTAGCCGGAGGGGCACGGCATCCAACCGAAAGACCTGCTGAATCCTTCACCGTGCTGCCTAGGTAGATTCCGTTAGGCCTTCGGTAAACCATCGTTTTCGAACCATTTCCGTCTGACGAGTAAAACATTGTTCTTTCCTGGTTTTGGATTAGTACGGATTAATCTAAGGGCGGGTTATCACCCGAATCTGCGTTGGAATCCTCGGATTGACGATTGCCCGCCTGGCCTTCGTCTAGGTGGCAGAGATCCATGGATAGGGATTCGGCGGATGGCGCAAGTAGCCATCGCCAGAGGCGCTCCCAACGAGCGTTTCTAGGTACTACCTTGACGGTGATGCGAATCCGGTCTGCTTCCAATGACTCCATAAAATCATTATAAAAACCAATAATTACCTATAATCAGATATTTTATTAACAAAAAGTTCGTATATATGCGTTTTACCAGTTATTATGAACTCACGTGATGTTGTATAAGGCTTGTCAAGGAGTTTCGAATGCCAAAACGAGCGAAGATAACTCTGGTCGAACGCCGCAACTGGTTAAGACAATACGAAGAGGGGGTCTCGATAGACCAGATCGCCCGTGAATCGGAACGAACCCAGCGAACGGTCACGGACCACCTGGAGCATGCTCGCAGGGAGCGCCAACACGATCAGGTGCAGGTTGACCTCATCCGAGAAGGGTATCGAGACCACTACCGGGATTTGCTAAATCTGGCCGATCAATTGGCGGAGAGTTCCGAATCTCCGCGCGGGGTGGCAGTCTTGGATCTAAGCGCCAGCACTGATCCTGGTCAACGATTGCTATATAAGGGTCTCCGCAGCCATACTGCCGGATCCAAGATTTGGACAGCAGTCAGAAACTGGGGGGGAGGAATGACTGGAATAGCAAAAGAGGCGGACCGCCTAGAGACCGAAGCCAGAAAATTGGTCTCCAAAGAGACTCGAGAATTCCCTGAGGTATTAGTGGAGGGTTTCGTCGGTAGCCTCCGAAACGGGGCTTCCGGAGCTGCTCAGGGCATCGACATCGAAGCCATGGAGTACGTGCTGGACCAATCTGGAGGTTCAGACGAATTGCGAATTGGGAACTACATCTTGGCTAAGCATGTGGAGGACGAAGATAGAATGGCCAAGATACAGAAAATACACGAAGCCTTGTTGAAGGTGCTTTTGGCGCCGCAATCGTCCAATCGACTAAGGTCCTTCTGGAAGAGTTGGGCTGAGGCCCGTGATGTGATTCAAGAAGAGGTTGCGATTCTAAAGTTCCGAAAAGTGCTTACGGGACAGTGCGACCTCTGTCCCGCTGGAGACACCTCCGCAAGACGCACCCCAAATAGGAGACGTGATGAGTAAGTCCGGAATCGCGGCTATCTGGTGCCGAGTATCAACCGACGACCAGAGGGAACTCTCTTTGGACGCTCAAGAAGAGGCGGTGCGGCGGGTCCTGACCCAAGGTGGTTTCGAAGCCCCAGCCAAATACAGTATTAAAGTTGACTGGACCAGCCTGGACCTCGCAGCCTGTCCCCAGTTCCAGTTACTACTTCAGTGGATCCGATCAGGAGAGATCGGGGCATTGGGCGTGTTAGATCGGGACCGGCTCCAGGCGCAGGAACTGCAACGCCTGGTATTCCTGGCCGAGTGCCGGGAGCAGAGCGTGGAGGTGATTACCGTGCAGGGGGTGCCCATGTTGAAAGGGGCCGAAGGCCAGCTGGTGGAGATGGCGTTGGCCCTAGGCAAAGAGCGCTCAGTGGGCCGAGCTCAACAGGGCGCACGGGACGGACTCCGGGCCCGAGCCGTTCAAAAAGGCCTTCCCCCAAACCGTCGAAATCCCTACGGCATGATGTGGGAGAGGGACCGGCTGGTGCCCAGCCCCGACTATCCCGTAGCCTGCGACATCTGGCGTATGGCCTTAGAAGGGGAGACCATCAGGAGGGTCGCCAAGACGTTGACGCAAAGAGGAGTGCCTACCCCCAAGGGTGGCCGGGTGTGGAGCTCCACCACTGTTGGGGGCATCCTCGCTAACCGGACCTATGCTGGAGTGGTGGAGGCACTGAAGACCCAAGCTGTCGCCCCCAAGAAGCGACGCGAGGGCAGCTACGGCAACAGCAGCACCCAACCCAGACCTGAGGAGCAGCGCGTGCGGCTGGAGGGCTTAGTGCTCCAGCCGGTTGTGTCAGAGAAAGATTTCGAGTGGGTGCAAGAGAGGCGTCGCCACAACCAGAGGTTTGCCGCCAAGAACACCCGCCTGCGCGACTACCTGCTCAAGGGCCGAATACGGTGTGGAATGTGCGGCCGGATCTATTCAGGGGTAACACGCGATAGCCGCTCCTACTACTACTGCCGGGGCCGGACCAAGCAGGACTGGGGTGCCGATCGGTGCACCGCCGCCTCGTTTCCGGCGGAATTACTGGACCGGGCGGTGTATGACACGGTGGCTGGCATATTGCAGGCACCCGAGGTGTATTTGGGCGAGATCCAGCAACAAAGAGAGCTAAAGGAGCAGACCCTGAAAAGCCTTCAGGCCCAGTTGGCCGACCTAGAAGTCAGAGAACGGGAGGAGCAAGCTTCGGAAACCCGGGCCTTCAGATTGGCGGCCCGAATCGAGATTTCTAAGGACGTATTCCAGCAGGAGGTGGGGCTGATCCGCACCCGGAGAAGGTGGACCGAAGAAGAACGGGAGCGGCTCACGGCCCATATGGACGATGTCCAAGACCTGGGCCCCGGCCTAGATGGACTTAAGATGCTGAAAGACCGCCTGGATGATAGGCTGGCCCATGATAATCCGGCGGACCAACGCTTCGTCCTTGATGCCGTGGGCGCATTGGTCGTCGCTTCCGGCGATGGTAGTTGGGAGTTGGAGCTGCCCCAAGAGCCGCCTGCCGTACCGAGCGAAGGGCAAATAGCAAACGCAGGATCAAGGTTAGGATGGGGGTTACGTCAGGCGGCAAATCAATCCGACACAAAAGCCAAATATCGCTGCAGTATCAGCGTTGCAGCAGTTTCGTCCACGGAGGCCCGGTCCCTTGACGGCTGCACTCCGGACTCGCGGAGCAAGCCCTCGGCTTCGACACTGGTGAATCCCTCGTCCATCTCGTAA
>Ga0315339_1003319_pt1 | contig 11409 bp, 11 predicted proteins | sample ASW17metaG_FD_204514 | JGI IMG/M metagenome (GOLD analysis project Ga0315339, IMG submission 204514) | Ammonia-oxidizing marine archaeal communities from Pacific Ocean, United States - ASW #17 | ecosystem: Environmental > Aquatic > Marine > Oceanic | place: USA: California | collected 2016-12-05
CCTGGCCGGCGTATTCGATGACGTATCCGGTGCCGCCGGCGGTGCCAATTTTGCCGATGATCGCCAAGATCAAGTCCTTGCCGGTGCAACCGGCGGGCAGTGCGCCGTCGATGGTGATCCGCATGTTCTTCAAAGGCGCTTGCAGCAAGGTTTGCGTCGCCAGGACGTGCTCGACCTCCGAGGTGCCGATGCCGAAGGCCAGTGCGCCAAAAGCGCCGTGGGTGGCGGTGTGGCTGTCGCCGCAGACGATTGTCGCGCCCGGCAGTGTGAAAGCCTGTTCCGGGCCGATGATGTGGACGATGCCCTGGCGGATGTCATCGATATCGAACAGCGGCACACCGAACTCCTTGCAGTTCGCCTGCAGGGTTTCGACTTGGATGCGGCTCTCTTCGTTCTCAATGGGGCCGACGCGATCCTTGGTCGAGACGTTGTGGTCGGGGACAGCCAGCGTCGCATCCGGGCGGCGCAATTGGCGGCCGGTATTGCGCAGGCCTTCGAAGGCCTGCGGGCTGGTCACTTCGTGGACCAGATGGCGGTCAATATAAATCAAGCAGGTGCCGTCTTCTTGGACATTGACCAAGTGGTTATGCCAGATTTTGTCAAACAACGTTCTGGGCGCGCTCATGCGTGCAATCCTCCCTCGATTAAGGCTGGTCCTGGGTTATCTCCCCCCGGAGAGACCCGGCCCGGCCCGTTCGGGCCGGACACATAGGGCAACGACTTTATTCGGTCGCTTCGGCTTCCGGTGCGGCGGCCTCTGCAGCTTTGGCGGCCTTCTTCTTTTTCCGCGTCTTGCCGCCCTGCTTCTTCGCTTCTTCGGCGGCGCGACGATCGTCGGCGTTCAACTTCGCCTTGAAGCCGTCGGTCTGCTCGGCAATCCGTGCCGATTTTCCGGTGCGACCGCGCAAGTAATACAGCTTGGCGCGGCGCACGTCGCCGCGGCGGATCACGTCGATGCTTTCGATGGTCGGTGAATAGAGCGGGAATATCCGCTCGACGCCTTCGCCGTAGCTGAGTTTGCGGACCGTGAAGGCCGAGTTCAGGCCGGCGTTCTTGCGGGCAATGCACACGCCTTCGAAAGCCTGGACACGTTCACGCGTGCCTTCCACGACCTTGACGTTGACGCGGACGGTATCGCCCGGTGAAAACGGCGGCAGGTTGCCATCGGCCGTCAGCTTCTCAACTTCCTGGTTTTCCAGTTCACTGATAACGTTCATTGTTCTTTTCCTTCGTTCACCGCGACCGCATCGTCTTTAAGGGCCGCAAAATTCCAAAATTTCGCCGGTTTATCAACTGTTTTTCGCTTAAGTTGACCCGGCGTTCGTCTGTTGATGCCGGTCCCATAGGTCGGGGCGGCGCGTCTTCGTTATCGTCTCGGCCTCGGCCTGACGCCAATTCCGAATGTTTTCATGGTGTCCTGAGAGCAAAACCTCAGGCACGCTCCGGCCATTCCAATCTTGCGGCCGGGTGAATTGGGGGTACTCCAAGAGCCCGTTCTCGAAGCTTTCTTCCGTCTGGCTTTCCGATTTACCCATGATGCCCGGCAACAGCCGCACACAGGCGTCAATCAGCGTGATCGCCGCCGGTTCGCCACCGGAAAGAATGAAATCGCCAATCGACACTTCTTCCAAATTACGGGTTTCGACAACCCGCTGATCGAGGCCTTCAAAGCGACCGCAAAGAATGATCGCGCCGGGGCCCCGGGCCAATTCGCGAACCCGCCTTTGGGTCAGCGCCGCGCCGCGCGGTGAGGTTGCCAGCAATGGCAGGTCGGGCGCGTCTTGGATCGCGGCATTCAACACCGCGTCAACCACGTCGGGGCGCATGACCATGCCCGGCCCGCCGCCGAACGGCGCGTCATCGACGGTTGCGTGACGGCCGACGCCATGGTCGCGGATGTTCACGGTCTCCAATGACCACAAACCATCCTTCAAGCCCTGACCGGCCAGGCTCACGCCAAGCGGCCCCGGAAACATTTCCGGGAACAGGGTCAGAACCTTGCTGCGCCACACGTCACTCACGTCGTTTACTCCATTGGCGCTCGCGCGCCGTTCATTCATCTGGTGCGTCTGCACCGTCTTCAATCAGGTGCGTCTGCACCGTCTTTTGCTTCGTCGTCCGGCGGCTCCAAAAGTCCCGCCGGCGGATCGATCTCAACCGTGCCGGCGGCGATATCGACGCTTGGCACGACAGCTTTAGTAAATGGCACTGCCAGTCCCTTGTAGGGACCGCCGGAGATTTCCAAGACATCCCCGGCGCCGAAATCTTCGACCGCCGATACGGTGCCAAGCGCTTCACCCGAAACACTTAGGGCCTGCAGCCCGACAAGATCCGAGTAATAAAACTCATCCTCGTCCGGCACCGGCAGGGCGGCTTTCGGCACATGAAGGTCCAGTCCCTTCAAGGCCTCCGCCGCTGTCCGGTCATTGATGCCCTTGATCCGCGCAATCAACAATCCCTTGGCTTCGCCGGTAATCTTTACCCGGTAGCTGGTCTGCCCGGCCGCGTCCCACAAGGGGCCGTAGGCGGCGAGGTCTTTGGGATTGGCGGTGAAGCTCTTGATCCGAACGTCACCCTGCAATCCGCGGACGCCGCCCACGGTGCCCAGTAATACCAGGTCCGCGGGGTCGGGCTTTGCGCTCACCGGGCTTAGCCTTCCTCCTTCTTCTCTTCGTTGCCAGCAGCCTCTTCGGCCGGCGCTTCCTCAGCAGCAGCCTCTTCGGCCGGCGCTTCCTCAGCAGCAGCCTCTTCGGCCGGCGCTTCCTCAGCAGCAGCCTCTTCGGCCGGCGCTTCCTCAGCAGCGGCCTCTTCGGCCGGCGCTTCCTCAGCAGCAGCCTCTTCGGCTGGTGCTTCCTCAGGCGCAGCTTCTTCAGCCGGCGCTTCAGCGGCTGCGGCGGCCTTTTCTTCGCGTTCCTTCATCCGTTCCAGCGTCTTGGGACGGGGCAGGTGTTGTTTGGTCTGCTCATGAACAACCGGCTTATCGGCAAGTCCAAGCTTGTTCATTAGGTGCGCGACCCGGTCACTGGGCGTGGCGCCGACACTCATCCAATGCTTGGCCCGGTCTTCGTCGAGCTTAAAACGGTCCGGATGGTCCTTCGGCACCATCGGGTTATAAGACCCGATGCGTTCAATGAAGCGACCGTCGCGGGCCTTGCGTGAGTCCGCAACAACGACGCGGTAATAGGGGCGCTTTTTCGCACCGCCCCTGGAGAGGCGAATTTTCAAAGCCATGTTTCGTTTCGTCCTTTCGTTTCGTCGATATCTAAAGTGTTGGTTTCGATGTTCTGTTCGTTAAAACGTGAAATTCTGACTTGGCGCTCAACGCATGCCTGGGATGTTTCCGCCCATCATGCCGGGCGGCATGTTGCCACCCATTAAGCCGCGCTTGCCCATCTTGCCGGCTTTTTTCATCATCGTGGAAATCTGCTTGTGCTGTTTCAACAAGCGGTTCACTTCCTGCACCGTGGTCCCGGAACCGGCGGCAATCCGTTTGCGCCGTGAACTTTTGATGACTTTCGGATTTTTGCGTTCCTTCGGCGTCATCGACATGATGATGGCTTCTTGGTGCGCGATCATCTTGTCATCGACGTTGGCATCAGCAATCTGGCTTTTCATCTTTTGTGCGCCGGGCATCATGCCCATCAAGCCTTCGAGGCTGCCCATCTTGCGAATTTGGCTCAGCTGCTGGGCCATATCCTCAAGGGTGAACAGCCCCTTGAGCATTTTCTTGGCCATGCGCTCGGCTTCTTCTTCTTCAACGACCTGCTGGGCTTTCTCGACAAGCCCGACAATGTCACCCATGCCGAGGATTGAGCCGGCGATCCGTTCGGGATTGAAAGTTTCCAGCGCCTCCATGGTCTCACCGGTACCCATCAGCTTGACCGGGCATCCGGCGACAGTGCGCATGGATAGCGCCGCGCCGCCGCGTGCATCGCCGTCGACGCGGGTCAAGACGATACCGCTAATGCCAATCTTTTCGTTGAACTCGCGGGCCACGTTGACGCTGTCCTGGCCGGTCATGGCGTCGGTCACCAAAAGGGTCTCGACCGGCTTGGCGGCGTCGCGAACCTGTTGGACCTCGCTCATTAATTCCGTGTCGATGTGCAGCCGTCCGGCGGTATCCAGGATCACCACGTCGAAAGCTTCCAGCCGGGCCATCTGCATGGCGCGCTTGGTGATGGCGACGGGCTGTTCGCCGATGACGGCAGGCAGGCAGTGGACCTCGGTCTGTTCGCCCAGCGTTGCCAATTGCTGTTGGGCGGCCGGGCGGTAGACGTCCAGGGACACCATCAAAACTTTTTTCTTTTCTTGTTTGGTCAGGCGCAGACCCAATTTCGCGGTCGTCGTTGTTTTACCCGAACCTTGCAAGCCGACCATCAAGATGGCTACCGGCGGTGTGCCGTCAAGATTTATGCCGCCATCGTCCGAACCCAGTGTTACAACCAGCTCGTCGTTGACGATCTTGACGACCATTTGGCCGGGCGTGACGCTTTTCAAAACATCCGAGCCGACGGCGCGTTCGCGAACCCGCTCAATGAAGTCCTTCGCGACTTCAAGCGCCACATCGGCATCCAGCAACGCCAGCCTGATCTCACGCAACACCTCTTCGACATCGGCTTCCTTCAGCGCCCCGCGCTTGGTCAGCTGGTCGAATATGCCGCTTAGTTTGTCTGTCAGGCTCTCGAACATCGCCGCGTTCTTTTCCTTCGTTTCACATCGGGCCGCCAACACCACATCTACAACCGTAATCGCGCCAGTGCGCGAAACTCGCGGACTGGCGGCGCCCCCCGAACGTTGGGTCACGGGCGTAGGGTCATGAGGAGGCCCTTGGAATTGCGGCGCAATCTATGGATCGGCGTGGTTGAAGTCAAGCATCTCAGGCCCAGAATCATTGCGCGAACAAATTCCGGTGCAGGGGAAGCTTACCCACTTGATCGTCACTTGGCAGTGTTCAGCCCGTATGTTAAGCATAAAATTGTAAAAATATGATAATACGATGTAAGGTTGAGCAAGTTTTATTTGTGTTCTATTTAATTTAATCAATCATAGATAATATGCCCCGTCCCGTAATCAGCCCATTGACCAAGCAATTGAATGCCGAACTGGGAAACCGGGTGCGGGTTCGCCGTGAAGAACTGGAAGACGAGTTCGGCGGGCAATTGTTCCGGCGTGAGCGGAATTTGACACATTGCACCGACCTTGGACGGTTAATGCGGCCTCACTTGACGGCCGTCTTTGAGGCAAGTGAGGCGGCGGCAAATCAGGCAAAAGATTTTTCGGTTCTGGAGAAAGCGACCTTGAATCTCGGCGTGATGTGTACCATCGGTCCGGCGCGGCTGATTGGATTTATTGAACGCTTGGGCAAGGAGATCCCGAACCTGGAACTGAAGCTCCGCGATGCACCAGGCTGCACGCTTGTCGATGAAATGATGGCCGGCGATCTCGATATTGCAATTATTGGCGTTCCGAATATTCCGGAACGTTTTGATACCCGTACGCTGTATAGCGAGCGTTACGTGGTGGCGTTCTCCCAGGGCCATCGCTTCGAACAAATGAACGCCGTGCCGCTTGGTGAGCTTGATCAGGAGGACTACCTCGCCCGGATAAATTGCGAGTATACCGAACATTTCAACGAACGGGGTGTGCCGAAGGCGCACAAGGTTAATGTTCGTTACCAAAGTGAGCGGGAAAGCTGGGTTCAGGCTCTTATCCTGGCCGGCATGGGATGCGCGATCATGCCCGAATTCTTGCCGATGCTACCGGGTATTGCGACGCGCGTGTTGATTGAGCCGGAGATCGAACGAGACATTCAACTCGTGACCGTTGGCGGTCGGCGGTATTCGCCGCCGGTTCAATCGTTTATCGGGCTGGCGCATCGATATGACTGGAGCTCAAGCCTTTGAGGCAGGTTCACCGACTGGTTCCGTCAGATTGTTTCAATGTGGATGATTTGCCCTGGACAGTGCCGGGAAGATGTCCGGCGCAGGTTCCGTCCATCCAAACCCGGGACTTTGCCCCAGACATTCCTATGGACATTGGAGGGGCAACGGACGTATCTAGCGCCTTATGACACAGGTTGCGTTCACCAAGATGCACGGATTGGGCAATGATTTCGTCATTGTCGATGGCCGTGATGGAGATCTCGCCATCGGCGGGACCCAGGCGCGGGCCATCGGCGACCGGCGCCGCGGCGTCGGCTTTGACCAATTGCTGATCTTGGAGCCGGCAAAGGACGCCGCCGCTGATTTGTTCATGCGCATTCTCAATCCGGACGGCTCGGAAGCCGAGGCCTGTGGCAACGGGACGCGTTGCGTCGCGGCCCGGGTAATGGATGAGTTGGGCCGCGACACGCTCAACATCGAAACCGTCGCCGGCGTTCTGGCAACCACCACGGGCGCCGACGGCTTGGTCACGGTGGATATGGGGCCGGCGAATTTGGAATGGCGGCAGATCCCCTTGGCCGTCGAGGCCGATACGCTGCATTTGGATATCGAGAACGGTCCGCTTCGCGACCCTGTCGCCGTGAATATCGGCAATCCGCACATGGTGTTCTTTGTTGATGATGCGGACGCCATTGATGTCGCCGGTCTGGGCCCGGCACTGGAATCCCACCCGTTGTACCCCGAGCGCACCAACGTCGAGATTTGTTCGCTGAGCGGCCCTGATCAATTGCGCATGCGGGTCTGGGAACGCGGCGCCGGGATCACTCAAGCCTGCGGGTCGGGGGCTTGCGCCGCCGGCGTCGCGGCCGCGCGTCGCGGGCTGACCGGGCGACGGGTGGAAATCGTATTGGACGGCGGACCGCTGAGCATTGAATGGCGCGAAGACGGTCGGGTTTTGATGACTGGGCCAGTGGCGACCAGCTTCGAGGGTACGCTTGGGCCGGAATTACTGGCGGGCGGGGCCTGAACCATGGCCGAGCCGCACGTCATTACGCTGGGCTGTCGCCTGAACGCGTTCGAGTCTGAAATTATCCGCGAGCAGGGACGCGTCGCCGGATTGACCAATGCCGTGATCATCAATACCTGCGCCGTCACCGCAGAGGCCGAGCGCCAGGCCCGCCAGACCATTCGTCGCGAACGCCGCCGCCGCCCGGACGCCAAATTGATCGTCACGGGTTGCGCGGCGCAGCTGGACCCGAAAGGCTTCGGCGCCATGGCGGAGGTCGACCAAGTCCTCGGCAACATCGAAAAACTGAACGCTGCCAGTTTCCTGGACACCGATGCGGATCGTTCCATTCATGTCACCGATATCATGCAGGTCCGTGACGTGGCTGCGCATTTGATCCACGGCTTCGATGGCCGGGCGCGGGCGTTCGTGGAGGTCCAACAGGGCTGCGATCACCGTTGCACGTTTTGCATTATCCCGTTTGCGCGAGGCCCCAACCGTGGCGTGGGTATCGGACGTATCGTTGATCAGGTTCGCCTGCTGGTTGCCGACGGGTTCAAGGAAGTGGTGCTGACTGGCGTTGATATCTGTTCTTACGGCGCCGACCTGCCGGGCCAACCGAAGCTCGGCGATATGGTGACGAAGTTACTGGACCAGGTGCCGGAACTGCCGCGATTGCGCCTCAGTTCCCTGGACCCCGCCGCCATGGATGACGCGCTGTTCGACGTTTTGGCGAAGGAACCGCGCCTGATGCCGCACCTGCATCTGAGTATTCAGGCCCTGGACGATATGGTGCTGAAACGGATGAAGCGCCGCCATCTTGTCAGTGACGTCTTTGATGTTGTCGAACGCGCCCGCAAGGCGCGGGCCGACGTCGTGTTCGGCGCCGATCTGATCGCCGGGTTCCCCACCGAAACAGACGCCATGGCGACGGCGACGTTAAACGCCGTCAAAGATCTGGGCCTGACGCATCTGCATGTTTTTCCTTATTCCGAACGCCCGGGCACGCCGGCGGACGATATGCCTAGCGTCCCAGTGAAGACGCGGAAATTTCGCGCCGCCGAGTTGCGGGCTGCCGGGGATGCGGCACTCACAAGCTTCATGGAGGCGCGCGTCGGTGACACGGCGTCGGTGTTGATTGAGCAAGATAGCCGCGGATTGTCCGAGCATTACGCGCCAGTGCGTGTCGATGGCGATGCCCGTTCGGGTGAATTGATTGACGTGCGGCTGACCGGCGCCAAAGACGGCGTGCTTATAGGGGTGCCTCTTCCATGAGCGACGACGCGGGTGGTAACGGCGGCGGCGGTTGGCTCGGCCGCCTGAAAAGCGGTCTATCGAGGTCCTCGGAAAAAATCACCGGCTCGATCACCGGGCTGTTCACCAAACGCAAGCTCGACGCGGCGGCCCTGCAGGATCTGGAAGACGCCCTGATCGCCGGAGACTTGGGTGTCGCGACGGCAACGCGCTTGGCCGGTTCCTTGTCCGATCAACGCTTCGATCAGGAAATTACGCCCGACGAAGTGCGGGCCCTTCTGGCCGATGACATCACTAAAATATTGGAACCCGTCGCCCGGCCGCTGGACATCGATGTGAACCGAAAGCCATTCGTCATTCTGGTCTGTGGCGTTAACGGAAGCGGCAAGACAACGACCATCGGCAAGCTCGCCGGGCAGTTCCGTGATCAAGGCAAATCCGTGATCATCGCCGCCGCCGACACTTTCCGCGCCGCCGCAGTCGAACAGCTTCAGGTCTGGGGCGAGCGCGCCGGTGCCGAGGTGATCAGCGGCCAGCCAGGCGCCGACGCGGCGGGTCTTGCGTTTGGCGCACTGGAAAAAGCCCGCGCTGGTGGCGCCGATATTTTGATGATCGATACCGCCGGGCGCCTACAGAACCGCAAGGACCTGATGGCAGAGCTGGAAAAGATCGTCCGGGTGATTGCGAAGCTCGACGACAGCGCGCCGCACGCGACGCTGTTGGTCATGGACGCGACCATCGGCCAAAACGCGCATTCCCAAGTTGAAACCTTCAAGCAGATGATCAATGTGTCGGGCTTGGTGATGACCAAGTTGGATGGCTCGGCGAAGGGCGGCGTGGTCGTGGCGCTGGCGGAAAAATTCGGCCTTCCCGTCCATGCGGTCGGCGTCGGCGAAGGTATCGACGATTTGAGACCCTTCGAAGCCCGCGCCTTCGCCCGATCACTGATGGGCCTCGACGCTTAGCTCATTGCTGATCTTTCGGCAGGTATCCAGCTCTTGCTTTCGTCCGCATACTCAGGCCCCGGGTTGCCGTGGACGGTGGTCCGCCACATGACGCGGGTGTGGGCCTCGGCGTCGAACCATGTGGCGCTGTGCATTACGGCCCGGTTGTCGTAGATCACCAGGTCGCCCGCTTTCCAGTGGTGCGCGTAAGTAAAATCCGGCCCGGTCATATGGGTCATCAGCTCATAAACCAATTTCGCGCCGTCTCCGTGAATGCCAGGCTCCATGCCGACGATGGGGCCCTCGACCCAATCCATCTGCCCGGCCTCGCAAAGATAAAGCGTCGGCTGGCCGCTGACGGGATGGGTGCGGACCAGGGGCTGGCGTTGCGGGCGTTGGTGCGGCGCCAGCGGTTGCGGTGTGTCGCCGGCACGCACCGCGTGTTCGGATCGCCCGGTGCGGGGTTTCACGTGCAGGCCATCGACGCCTTTGATGCGTTCTTTCAAATCACCCGGCAGCGCCACGTAGGCGCCGGCGCCGTCCGCATACAAGGTCTGCCCCTGGCCTTCGGGGGCCGGTGTCACCGCATAGAACAATGAGATATCGGGCGGCGGTCGGCGGTAGCTCTGGTCCGTGTGCCAGCCGCGCCGGTGCGGGAACTGGACCGGCAGGCCGCCGTCTGCTGTTCGCGCCGGGTCGGGCGGGGCGGGCGGCAGATGGTTCACCGGTCGGGCGTTTGAGACAATCATGATTTCCGGCACATCCGTGTGCACGGTATTTGCCGCAGCGCCTGTCAGCCGGTAATCCTCAACCTCGGGCCCGAACAGGCGGCTGAGCCGCACCAATAGGGCTGGGTCGTCGGAAATAGCGTGCATGTCTGGCACCAGCAAGAACCCGCTGTTTTCTGTCAGCGCGTCGGGCAAGGCCGCAAACGCTTCCACGCTGGCATCGCCGCCTTGGACGAGGCCGCCGAATGTGGCGCCGGGCAATGGTGTAATTTGGACGGACAATGTCTGCTCACTAGAAATTCGTGCTGATCCTATCAAGGTCACGCCACGGTGGGAACGAATTTCGCGCTGAACGCATGGGGGGCGTCAATCTTGCCATGAAAGCAATGCTATCCGCCACGCACGGCTCCACTCAGCCATGTCATTTCGTTCATGATGGCATGTCGGCATTTCATTCGTATTTTAGATTTTGATGATGTAAGAACGAAAGGTGACACAGCTCTGGAGGGCAAATCATGGCGTACAAAATTCTCATTCTCGGTGCATCCTATGGGTCCTTGCTGGGCACAAAATTGTTGATGGCCGGCCATGACGTGACGTTGATTTGCCGCCGCAAGACCGCCGATCTCATCAATGCCGAAGGCACGGCGGTGCGGCTCAAGTTAAAGGGCGAAGACGAACACCGCACCATCCATTCCAATGATCTGCCGGGTAATCTGAGCGCCAGCACGCCGCAAGATGTTGATGCCGCCGGGTTCGACATGGTCGGCCTCGCCATGCAGGAACCCCAATACGCCCATCACACCATTCGCACGGTGATGATCCGCATCGCCGCGGAACGTGTCCCGTGCCTGTCGATCATGAACATGCCGCCGCTGACCTTCCTGAAGCGAATTCCCGGACTTGATACCAGTAATCTGGGCGCCAGCTATACCGATCCGACGGTCTGGGACCGTTTTGACCCGGCGTTCATGACGCTCTGCAGCCCGGACCCGCAGGCCTTTCGGCCACCGGACGAAAAACCCAATGTTTTGCACGTCGGCCTGCCGACCAATTTCAAAGCCGCCGCTTTTGAAGACGCTAAATCCAATGCAATTCTCCAAGAGCTGGCGGACGATATCGCGGCGGTGCAGCTCGACGGCAATGACGTGCCGGTGAAACTGCGGGTGTTTGATTCGATTTTCGTGCCGCTCGCCAAATGGAGCATGCTGCTGACCGGTAACTATCGTTGCGTCACAAGCGACGGGCCGCAAAGTATCCGTGACGCCGTGCATACGGATTTGGAAAAATCGCGCTCCATTTACGAATTCGTCGATGGCCTGGCCCAGAAGTTGGGTGCGGCGCCGGCCGACGCGGTGCCGTTTGAGAAATACGCCAAGGCTGCGGAAAGCCTGTTGAAACCATCATCCGCGGCCCGCGCGATTGACGCCGGGGCACCCTTCATTGAGCGTGTCGATGTCCTGGTGCGCCTGATCGCCGAGGCGCAAGGCATGTCGAACCCGGCCATCGATGAGACTGTCGAGACCGTCGATGAACAGCTGGAATCGAACGTTTCTTATTAGTGGTGTTCGCCAACTGTTAAAATTTCGATCAAC
>Ga0315339_1003320_pt1 | contig 11408 bp, 13 predicted proteins | sample ASW17metaG_FD_204514 | JGI IMG/M metagenome (GOLD analysis project Ga0315339, IMG submission 204514) | Ammonia-oxidizing marine archaeal communities from Pacific Ocean, United States - ASW #17 | ecosystem: Environmental > Aquatic > Marine > Oceanic | place: USA: California | collected 2016-12-05
CGGTCGAAGCGCGGATGTGTATGCGAGTGCGTCGCCACCTCGAATCCAGCCTCGGACATCCGCCGCACCGCATCAGGAAACTGCTCCGCCAGTTCTCCCACCACGAAGAAGGTCGCGGTCCGGTCGCGAGCCGCCAGTTCGTCGATGATCGCCAGAATACGGTCCTCCATGCGCCACACGCGCTCGGTCCCAGCGGGTGCGAGGTGGGAATGGAAGCGCTCCTCGACATCGAACGTCAGGCAGATCACGTGTCGGGCGGTCCGCCCTGTGTGTCGGACCGTACCTCCACCTGCCTCAGTCTCTCTTCGAGGAAGGTCACATTCCGCGCTAGCTCGACGGCCTGCGCGCGCAGATCATTGATGATGAACGTGTGGTAGAGGAGGTACAGAATGAGAATCGCCAGCCCAGAGAAGGTGATCCACGAGACGGGTATCAGATTCCCCCACAGACCGGACAGGCGGTCGACGACCCCGGGGAACAGCGCGAGCAGTTCGCCGCCGGAAAGGAGGACGGCCCACAAGAGGATCTGACCCGTACTGATGCGCCTGCGTCGATAGTTCATAAGCAGGACAATCACCAGGAACCCCAGAATGGCGCTGACGATCAGCTTGGCCTGTAGATTCACGCACCCACCTCATCGAGCCTGGGGGGACCGGTCTTGACCTCGTCGCGCTCCAATGTGAGCGGGCGGAGGCCGCCGGCGAACGCGACACTCGCGAGCAAGACGAACGCGGTCTTCAAGGGATAAAGGACCGCGCGCGTGATGCTGTACATCGAGTCCCCGCCGGAGCGAGGCATCACCTCGATGGGCTCCTCGTGCACACTGGCACCGCACCGTGCCAACCCGACGATGAACTCCGCGTGCATGTCTTCAGCCGGCAGTTGCAGCGCAACCGGCAGAAACGGTCGCGACACGAGCTTCAATCCGCAGGTGACATCGGTGAACCGAACTCCGGTCAAGAGCGTCGTCATCTGCGAAAAAAGCCACGTGCCGATCGACCTCGTGGACAGACCCGAGTGTTCACCGGTGACGTAGCGACTACCCACGATGAGGTCGCTGCCCGCCGCGACGTGTACGTCGATGATCCGGCGTAGATCCTCGAGCCGATGCTGCCCGTCCGAATCGAAAAACAGCACGTAGGCGAAACCGCCCGCTAGCGCGGCGTAGATGCCGGCCTTGAGCGCCTCCTGGTAACCGAGGTTCACAGGGTGGTTCACATAAGGGAGACCGGATTCGCGAAGGATGCTCTCCGACCGGTCGGTCGATCCGTCGTTGACGAAGAGCACATTGCGAGGTCGAAACTCGGCTCTCAGATCGCGGATGACCTCGCCGAGATTCTCTTGCTCGGTGTGGACCGGAATGACAACCAGGCCCCGTCGGTCTTCGAGTATTTCGCCGTCCAACATGTTCGCGCCGGTCGTGAGTGGCGTCGCGCCCACACTATGTGAACAGTACCTCTGCAAAGGAGGCCGAGACAACCTGCCTCGACCAAGAACGATCGCCATGCCCGTCGCGGACATCGGTCGTAGATTCCGTCTCGACTGGCGAGTTCCACCCCGGCCCCCGCAGATGAAGCAAGCCTTTACCCTCAGGGCGGGCTGCTGCACGACGTGGGCAAGCTGGGTGTCTCGAACTGAATCCTGGATAAGCCCGGCGCCTTGACGCCCGAAGAGTTCCAGCAGATCACGCTGCACCCGCTCTACTCATGGGAAATCCTGAGCCACGTGCGGGCATTCTCACACCTTGCCGCGCCCGCATCGCGTCATCACGAACGGCTGGATGGCAAGGGTTATCCCTGGGGCCTTGGCGGCAGCGACCTCGATCTGTCTACGAGGATCATCACCGTGGCCGACGTCGTCGAGGCCATCACAGCGAATCGAGCCCATGTCCAATGAACGAGTCCTCCGCCTGCTCGAGCGGGAGGCCCGGCCCGTCTCTGGACCCCGACGTCGTCACGACGATGATTCAACTCTTGAAAGAACGCGGTAGCGAGCCAGCCGTCGCGCTCGCCGGCGAGAACTGAGGCCCTCTGCGAGGGATCCTCGTCGTCACCTCAGCCGGGCGCAGTCACGCCGTAGCGCTTGCGTAGCGCACTGATCCCTTCCGGTCGCCCGATCACCGTGAGTCTGTCGCCGCCGATCAATTCCGTGTCGCCCGTCGGAATCACCATTTCGTCGCCGCGACGGATCATCGCGATCAACGTGCCGTCCGGGAACGCCACTTCTCGTATCTGGAGGCCAATGAGCGTGGAGTTGCCCTCGTCACCAGCGAGCGTCACCACCATGATTCGCTCGTTCTTGAACAGGGCCTCCTTGAGTTGCTCGTCGGTCTCGGCTCCGAGCCATTCGGACATAAAGCTGTCCTGATCCACACGGCGAGCGATTTGTGCCAGAATCCTCAGGTGCTGTCCCGGATTCGCTTCAGGGCTAACCAGAAAGAAGACGGCTTGAATCGGCTGCTCGGACGCCTGGGTGGGCCCGCCCCCCTCGCTCTCGAAGCTCACGCCCCCGCTCACTCTGGCCAGCGCGATGTACGAGCGGTCGAGTAATTCCGAGCGCATGTGCGGCAGCGCCGCACCGTGCGAGACTGGGGTCGCGCCGGTGCACGTCCCCTCCATGAACCCCTCAGCAAGCGCGTTCGCCGAGACGGGCACGTCCAGCGCCAGGCGTTCAGCTGCGCGCTTGGCCAAGTCGACGAAGTTGGTCGGGCCGGACACATCGACCACGTGCGCGCCAGTCAGCAATTCGTCGAACGGGTCCGCTTCGCGCGGGTCACGCTCCTTCATGATCTCACGAAGCTCACGGTCGAGCCCCTCGTATCGCTGTCGACCCAGACGCTCGAAAACGTGGAAGATCGCCCCTTCCCTGCTGATCTTGTCGCGGGCGTAGTACGTGTACCACATCGCGCCGAAGATGATCAGACCTCCCGTGAAGAGCGACGGCAGGGGGCCCATGGTCACGATTATCCAGATCGGGGCAAGGATGCCGAGGATTTGAACGGCCGGGTAAAACGGGGAGCGAAAGCCAGGATCGTAGGACTCGATCCTACTTTCCCTCATCACTATGACCGCCAGGCAAGACAGCGCGAAGAGCGTCATCTGAAACGCGCTTGCCAGCTTCGCAATCTTGGTGGGATCGAAGACGGTAACCGAGAGCAGAATCACGCCCACGGTCACGGCGATGCCGACGGTGGGCGTGCCTCGCCCTCCGACATGGCTGAAGGCTGCTGGCAGCAGCTTGTCCCTTCCCATGGCGAGCGGGTAGCGAGACGCGGCGAGGATCCCGGCATTCGCGACCGACGAGAAGGCCAGAATCGCGGCTACCGTCATGATCCCCGCGCCCCAAGGGCCCACCAGGACCTCAGCCACCAAGGCGACCGGCGTGAGCACCCCGCGACCCTCGCTCAGCGCATCGACACCCACGACCCCGACCATAACGGATGTGCCGATCACGTAGATCGCGAGCACGCTGCCAAAAGCGAGGAACATGCCCAGGGGGAGGTTGCGCTCCGGCTGTCTCACCTCCTCGGCGACGCTCGCCACCTTCGTCAGGCCCATGTAGCTAACGAAGACGAGGCCGGCGGTGCTGACGAACCCGGCGCTGCCCGACTCGAAGAAGCCGCTGAAGTGGCCCATTTCGATTTGAAGCACGCCGAAGCCACAAAACCAGAGCAGCAGGATGAGGAGCCCGATGAGAAGCATCACCTGAAAAGAACCGCTCTTCTTGGCCCCGAAATAGTTGACCCCACCAAAGAAGATCGCGAACCCGCTGGCGATCGGACCCATCTCCAGATCCGGCAGGAAGAGCTGCAAGTAGGCGCCCACCCCGATGAGCGCGAACGCGCACTTCAGGACGAGGGCGATCCAGGTCCCGAAACCGCCGATCGACCCAACCAGCGGGCCCATGCTTCGGTCCAGGAAATAGTAGACGCCGCCGGCCTTGGGCATCGCAGTCGCCAACTCGACCTTGCTCAGGAGGCCGGGCAGCAAGATCAGGCCTGCGAGCAAATACGTGAGCGGCATCGCGGGCCCGGCACCGGCCGCCGCAAGCCCCGGCAGGAGAAAGAAGCCTGAACTCAGGGTCGCGCCCGTTGCAATGGAGTACACGTCCCAGAGGCCCAGTTGCTTCTCGAGACGCGGCGGTTTGGTCACCATCAGTCTCCCTTCAGCGCGTACCGAATCGCTTTCTCGCGATCGTCGATCTCGAAGGGCTTGCTGAGGAACCCAACGCCTGGCAAGGCCGACGGCGCGATTCCCCAACCATACCCCGACATGAGCACGACCGGGAAATCAGGGTGGGAAGCCGAGAGCTTGTTGATCAAGTCGAGCCCGGAGAGCTCGGGCGTCCGTTGATCGGTCAGCAGGATCCGAAAGGTCGTGGGGTTATCGAGCAGTGTGTCGAGGGCCTCCAACGGATCCGTATTGGCCGAGGATTCGAAACCCAGGCGCCCGAGTGGGAGCGCGACGTAGACGCATACCTGCGCGTCGTCGTCGACGATCATAACCCGACCTCCACCCAACTCGAGGGCGGTCGACTGATTTCGGTCCCGCTGCCAGAAGTCAGGCATCGCCCATCCGCCCTTTCCAGTGCTCGCCCTCGACCGTCAGGCAAAGCAATTCGTAGAGCACCGTCGCCGCAATCAACGAGGTTCCGCCGGTAGGATCGAAGGGCGGCGCCACCTCTACGACGTCGCCCCCCATCAACCGGACCCCTCGCAGGGCCCGAAGAAGTGTGAGGGCCTCGACCGATGTGAGGCCTCCGATTTCCGGAGTGCCAGTGCCGGGCGCGAACGCCGGATCGATGCTGTCGATGTCGAACGACAAGTACGTGGGTTCGCTTCCCACAACACGAAGGGCTTCTTCGCCCACCGCCGCCACGCCCAATCGAGTGACTTCATCCATGAAGACCACGCGCATGCCAGCCGCCGCCGAGAAGTCCCACCCCTCCGTCGAGTCCTGGGCTCCACGAATGCCGATCTGAATGGTTCGGCCGGGGTCGATCAGGCCTTCTTCGACCGCACGACGAAACGGCGCGCCATGGTTGTAACGTGACCCCATGTATTCGTCCCATGTGTCGGTGTGCGCGTCGATGTGAATCAGCCCCACGGGGCCGTCGCGGGCCAGGCCTCGTAACACAGGCAGCGTCACGGAGTGATCGCCTCCAACCGCAAGCGGTAGAACCTGCTCGCTGTTGAATCCCGAGATGAAGCGCTCGATGTCCTCATGGGCCGCCTCGGGCTCGTAGACCTTGGTAAACGGGACATCGCCACCGTCGCCGATCCGCCGAAGCTCATATGGATTCACTCGGCTCGTTGGATGAATTGCGCGCATCATGCTCGACGCGTTGCGTACCTCGCGAGGGCCGTGCCGCGCCCCCGGGCGATTCGTCACGGCTCCATCATACGGCAACCCGACTAGCGCGATATCGAACTCGGACGGGTCCTCGATGAACGGCGTCCGCATAAACGTCGGTATATGCATATACCGCGGCCCAGACATCGGGCCTCGGCCACTATGCCCCGCGGCGTCACTCACACGATCACCTCCAAGGATTGAACCGGGCTACACTGCGGCTACCTCGTGACGGTAGCATCCGTGTTGTGCGCGAAGCGGATGCCGTACATGCCGTACGTCGACTTCAGCTTCCCAGTGGTCACGATCTCGGACCTGTCGTAACTGGCCACGACGGTGCCGTTGATCGCACAGTCGACCTTGTCGCCCATCACCGAGACCGCGATCTCCTGCGTCACAGGCTCACCCTGAGCCACAGCCTTGTTCACGGCGTCGTGTGCTTCGGACCGACGGCCGTTCATCTGGAACAGATCTGGGCCGAAGCCCCGGATGATGAAGCTGCCGTTTCCGTAGGCCGCGCAGTAGAGGTAGCTCTGACTGTCGGTCCCAAGATCGTTGCCACCGAAGATGATGCCATACAGGTGCGGGTGATTGTTCAGGCTCATGTATTGTGGCTCGTGGAGCGTCGCCGTGATCGTGTAGTCACCACGCACCGAATTCGTCGCATTCCAGTAGGTCACCGCCGGCCCGGTCGTCACACGGAGGACTTCGCCGTCCATCGACAGCTTCAAGTCCTCGATGTCCTGCCCCGACGCAGCCGCTCTTGCGTCGATCTTATCCATCCACGCCGGGACGGAAATACCGCCGTTCGCGACACTACGGTCCGCGTCCTGACCCGTTGCCGGGCTTGTTACCAAGACGAGCGCCAAGGCCGAACATGCGAACGCGGAAATTCGAGTACCGTAAATGAGTTTTCATTCCTCCGAGAAGAATTTGGTTAGTGATGACAATAGGGGAAATGCATCGGGCTTGGCCACCTGAAGGTGCCGCCCGGCCCGGAGGCAGCGTCATTCGGTTCTCCGCTCCATCCGGGCACCGAGGTGACGCAGCAGTTGCGGTGCGAACGTGGTCGTCGTCGACATTTGGACCTCGTATTCGAGACGTCCATCCACGATCGAGAACCGCCTGCGGGTCTCGATCAAGCGAGGGTCGTTGCACAGCGCGGTGCTGTTCAGCTCGAGCGACACATCGCCTGAAGACGGTGAGCTCGTCACTCGACCCCGTAGCACCTCTACCCCTCCATTGTCTTGAGCGTTGTTCAGCTCGATCGTCCCGTCCTCCATGGGCCGGAAGAAGCCCACCTCCACGTGACTCGGTGTGCCATGCTGCAAGACGGTCTTCTGCTCGTATCTCAGATGGGGATAGAAATCCTCCATCTCGATGGACAGCTCCTCACTGTATTCGAACGGTCCGATGGTGGGGAAGCGTCCGGCGCCCCTGCCCCGCCAACGTCCGACGAAGGGCTCGAGCGCGCGCATGACTGCAGCCAGGTCGACAACATCATCCATTCCAGCCGAGTCCTTCGTTCAGGGAGTTCGTGCCCCGATGGGTGCGAGTCAGGGTATCCCAGCGGCCTCGAGTCCGACGCGCCTCCCCCGAGCCCGGGTGGCCGGGCCGCAATGTCGCGCCCTAGCTTCCTTCCATGCAATCCATGGTTGAACGAATCGAACGAGTTCGCGCGCGTGAGGTCGCGCTCGAGACGCTGCTGGATCTAGCTCGCCGCCTGTCCGAGCGACTGGGCGCGCGCGTTCTCCTCAAGCGTGAAGGCCTTCAGCCTGTGCACTCGTTCAAGCTCAGGGGTGCGTACAACCATGGCTGGTAGGGTCGACTAGCAACGGTGTGGACGCAACCGCGAAGATGTGGACGTTCTTCAGCGCCCATCCCCTCGGGCGGTGAGGGCACTGTTGGCGCAGGATTTGGTGCTCCGGGAAGAGGCATGTGACGACCTCGTAGCGTAGGCCACGATACCGATATCCTTCCTGGTCGATCGCGTGTTCCGCGTCGGCGTACCGACGTCCGAATCCGAAGTGGTCCAGTTGGATGAGGTGCCCTGCCTTCCGCACTGGAAGGACTACGACGAGGAAGACGGGAATGTGCCGACAGATTGGTCCGCCCGCTTCGACACCTCCAACTGGCGCATCTTCTCGGCTTGGTCCGGAGAGAAGGGTCGAGACACAGAATGTGAACGTGCCCGCCTGCCGCTTCTACGAGCGCTGTGGATTCGAACTCCGCCATGCTGTGGCCGGTGCATACCCGGAACTCCCCGATGAGGTCATGTTCCTGTGGTACAAACGCATCTGAGGCGGCAAACCGGTCGGCGTCGACCCAACAGAGCTGCCGACTCTTCTGGAAGAAGTGCTTTGGCCACCACCTCAAACCTGTTGGAGTGTTCCCATTGCAGCGCCCCGTGCTAGCTGGCCGACTGCGTCTCCGAACCGTGCTGGCCCTCTTCGGTGTGGTCCTCGCACTCACCGCTAGTTCCTCCTCCGCTCAAGTCGCTTCGGTCACGATTCGCACGGTAAGCACCGCGGCGCCGGTAGAGGGCGTAGAGGTGGTCATTGGTGCATCGAGGCAGCTGACCGACCAAGAGGGAACGGCGAGCTTCCGTCTTCCAACCGGAGAGTTCCTGATCGAGGCCCGGCGAATAGGGTTCGGCGATGCTCGCGTGAGCCTCAGGCTGACGAGCTCACGCGATACATTGATCGTGATCCGGCTCCAAGTACAAGCAGTGGAGGCAGAGGGCATCGTCGTCTCCTCGACCCGGACGGATCGTCGAATCGAGGAAGAGCCTCTTCGTGTGGAGGTCGTCTCGAGAGAAGAGGTGGAGGAGAAGCTCCTCATGACGCCTGGCGATATCGCGATGCTTCTCAATGAGACGGCGGGACTCCGCGTCCAGCCGACGGCATCGTCGCTCGGGGGAGCGAGCGTTCGAATTCAGGGCCTCCGGGGCCGGTACACTCAGATCCTTTCTGACGGGCTACCCCTCTACGGTGGACAAGCTGGGGCCCTCGGGCCGCTTCAGGTGCCGCCCATGGATCTCGCCCAGGTCGAGGTGATCAAGGGGGCCGCATCGGCGCTTTATGGCTCCACGGCACTGGGCGGGGTGGTCAACCTGATTTCCCGCCGTCCCGCTCACGAACGGGAAGTCATCCTCAATCAGAGCACGTTGGGGGGTGCCGACCTGGTGGGCTGGCTGTCGGACGACATGGACGCGGAGTGGGGCTACACCCTCCTTGCGAGTGCCCATCGGCAAACCATAGCGGATGTGGATCTCGACGGCTGGGCGGATCTTCCCCGTTTTCGCCGGGTCGCTGCCCGCCCGCGAGTATTCTGGCATGACGACAAGGGCGCGTCGGCCATCTTTACCGTAGGAGGGATGGTCGAAGATAGGACCGGAGGTATGCTGCCTGGTCGTCTGACCCCGGCAGGAACGGAGTTCCAGGAGTCGATCGACACTCGCCGACTCGATGGTGGCTTCATAGGGCGATACCTGATCTCCGACACCCGGACCCTTTCTGCCCGGGCGTCCGCCTCGGTCCAGGGGCACGAGCACTTGTTCGGCCTCCGCCGCGAGCGCGACCGACATACGACGGGGTTCGCGGAGCTGTCCCTCTCGGGCGACGCTCAATCTCATCTCTGGGTCATCGGCACAGCATTTCAGTACGACGGCTACGACGCCCGGGACGTACCTGCGTTCGACTTCGGCCACGCCGTGCCGGCTCTCTTTGCCCAGGACGAGTACGCGCCTGTGGACTGGATGACGCTGGCTGCGAGTGCTCGCCTCGACGGACACAGTGAGTACGGCACGACGCTGAGTCCGAGAATCTCCATGCTTCTCCGCCCGGCCGAGTGGGCCCTACGTCTTTCCGCCGGAACCGGGTACTTCGCTCCCACACCCTTTACCGAAGGGACCGAGGCCGTGGGCCTCGGCCGTCTGCTCACGAGCTCCGAACTCGTGAAGGAGGAGGCCCGTAGCGCCATGCTGGACGTCGGCCGCGTGTTCGGGGCCATGGAACTCAACTTGAGTGTGTTTGCATCCGAGATCGCCCAACCTCTCATCACCCGACGCCTCGAAAACGGCGACCTCCTCATCGAGAACGCCGTCGATCCGGTGCGCACCTGGGGCACCGAAGTTCTGGCGCGCTTCGTAGACGGTCCGCTGCACGTAACGGCAACGCATACGTTCCTCCGGTCCACTGAGGCGGACCCTTCCGGCGCTGGACGACGCCAGGTGCCACTCACACCTCGCCACTCGGTCGGCATGGTCGGTGCTTGGGAGGACGGTTGGGGACGCGCCGGAGTCGAGCTCTACTTTACCGGGCGTCAGGAACTGGAGGAGAACCCGTACCGGTCCGTCTCAAAACCTCATTTCGTCCTCGGCTTCCTGGTAGACAGGCGCCTGGGTCGGTTTCGCTTGTTCCTGAACGCAGAGAATATCCTGGATACCCGCCAGACGCAGTTCGACCCGCTGCTACGCGGCAACCAAACCCCCGATGGTCGCTGGATCACCGGGGTGTGGGCTCCGCTCGACGGAAGGTCACTCAATGGCGGGGTGTGGATCACCTTCTAGGAAGGCTTTTACGCGATGACGAGCCACCGAGCATTGGTGTGGGTAGTGGCCGGGGCCCTCGGCCTCATGGCGCTGCGAGGGCATCTGGCGGCTCAGAACCAGGGCGCCCTCGTTCTCCTCCTCGCTGGCCAATCGAACATGGTCGGGCAAGGGGCTACGGACGACCTCGAGGCCAGCGAAGCTGTCCTGCCTCCGAACGTGACCTACTTCATCGGCTCTCAGGCAGCGACCCCCGCTGAACGCCCGCGATTCGGCCCAGAGATCACCCTCGGCCAAGACCTGGCCGCCGCCATGCCGGGCCGCAAGATCGTTCTGGTCAAGCATGCTCTTGGTGGCACTTCGCTACTCGCCTGGGCCCCGCAATGGGACTCGACCCGCGCAGAGATCACTGGAAACGCCGCGGTGGGTCCGCTCTACGACCAACTGCTCGAGATCGTCCGCGGGTTGGATCTCGGGCCTGAGGCCGAGTTGGGTGCTGTCCTTTGGATGCAGGGAGAGCGGGACGCTCGGATGGGGGAGGCCGGAGCGGAGTACTTCACGAACCTCACTGAACTGATCGCAGCGTTCCGGGGAGATCTGGGTAGCCCGGAACTGCCATTCCTACTCGGATTGGTGAACCCCCCGCCCAACCGCTACCCGGCGGCGCAGGAGGTGCGGGAGGCGCAAGAGAGGGCGGCGAGAGAGATCCCGGGCGTGCACCTCGTGGCGACCGACGATCTCACGAAGTGGGATGACGATCTCCACTATGACAATGCAGGCATCCTCGAGCTGGGACGCAGATTCGCAGCCGCGGTCCTCGAGGTGAGTCGAGTTCGGTGACCTGGTGCGGCCTGGGGACGTGCTCGCGCTCCCCCGACATGCGCCGCATCTTGCTCGCATGGACGGTTCATGATCCGAGTGGGGATCTCCGGTGCGAACGGCACCATGGGTCGGCTGACGATCGGCTCAGGAGGGATAGATGGATCGAAAGGAATTGATCCGGAAATACAAGGAGACGCCTCGTCCGGCCGGTGTCTACCGCATCCAGCACACTCCGAGTGGCCGGACACTACTCGGCTCCAGTCCGGACGCGCCAGCGATGCTCAACCGCGTCCAAGCGCAACTCCGGATGCGCGGCCATCCGAACCGAGAGCTTCAGGGCGACTGGGACGCCGACGGCAAGGGGGCGTTTCTCTTCGAAGTCCTCGAACTTCTCCCTGCACCGGATGGTTCCGGCTCTGATCACACGGGCGACCTGCGGCTGCTGGAGGAGCTCTGGGTCGACGAACTCGCCCTTCCAGATGAGGCGAAGTACTAGGTCAGCCCCCCAGCGTTTGTCCCGCTCGCGGAGGCGAAGCAGAAAGGAGACCCAGCGCACATGATCTTCGTCGTAAACCGGTTGGCCCGCGCGGTGCTGAGGCACGGGGATCATCAGCCCGGCCTTCTCGTAGTAGCGAAGCGCGTGGGCCGACACTCCAGTGCGACTCGCGCGGGTCTGGATACCGATT